>Ga0209323_10001504_pt1 | contig 15401 bp, 21 predicted proteins | sample Rifsed19ft2_FD_184014 | JGI IMG/M metagenome (GOLD analysis project Ga0209323, IMG submission 184014) | Soil microbial communities from Rifle, Colorado, USA - sediment 19ft 2 (version 2) | ecosystem: Environmental > Terrestrial > Deep subsurface > Rock core/Sediment | place: Rifle, Colorado...
TATTTTGAATTTGTGCTTCCCGTCAATAATTGCATTCGGACATGAGAGTGTTGCAGGTATTTCTGAATGGTCTGGAAGTGTTGCTCCGATAATATTTCCGTAGGCGCCATAAAGGCAGCCTGATAGTCGTTGGCAATAGCAACAAGTATGGCGTAAATCGCAACGACCGTCTTGCCGGAACCAACGTCTCCCTGGAGCAGTCGGTTCATGGGTTTATTACTCCTCATGTCCTCCTTGATTTCACGAATTACCCATTCCTGCGCATTGGTCAGGGTGAACGGTATGAGTTTGCGGATGTGCGTATCCACATTGGTGCCCACCTTGAATGCAATTCCCGTTTCTTCTTTAATACCGCTCCTTCTAAGCGCCATCGCCATTTCTAGGATAAGCAACTCGTCGTAAACGAGCCGTGATTTTGCCCTTTTCAGGTCATCAAATGTTGCGGGGGAATGGATGCTTCGTATCGCCTTATCAAGAGGTAATAATTGATTTTTTACCAGAATTCCCTGGGGTAATAGTTCTTCAATACGATCGGCAAAATGATGAACTGCCTCCTTCATAATTTTTCTAAATTGAGTCTGGCTGATACGCTCGGTGAGCGGGTAAACAGGGATAATGCCGCCTTCCTTTATGGTAGTTTCGCCATCCTGAATTACTTCATATTCCGGGCTTAATAATTGCAGGTATTTGTACGCGCCAACCTTGCCATGTAAAAACAGATTGTCTCCAACGTGGAATTTGTTCATAAGGAAAGGCTGGTTGAACCAGGTTGCTGCGATGGTGCCTGTTTCGTCGCTGACAAAGACTTCAAGGATATATTTTCTGTTTCTCGCCATCCTGCTTTGAATGGCAAGCACCTTTCCTTGAATGGTAATCTCTGCGCCTATTTTGGCTTCTGAAATCTTTTGTATTCGGGTGCGGTCTTTATAATCTCTTGGGAAATAATGGAGCATGTCATGGATCGTGTGGATTCCCAGCCTCCCAAGAATTTCACTTCTCTTTGGCCCAACGCCTTTCAGGAATTGGACTGACTGATGTAATAAGGATTGGGAAGTTGTCTTCGTTGGAGATTTTGTGACTGGCATTTTAGTTTAATGTTAAGGAAATTCAAAGTTGCAATTGTTTTCGCTGGTTCAATCGTCCTCGATTGAACCGAAATGTTTCGGTTCAGGCTGCAAGCCTGAACCAGCATGGCGAACTTTAGTTCGTATAGGATATAAGCGAACTAAAGTTCGCGCTACGTTGAAAAAGTCGCCGAAAGTCTAAGTTAATATAAGGTGATAGGTATCGTTTGTCAAATTGAATATTTACTCATTAACTCACGAGATTTGTGCTTAACATCAAGGCAAATCAATGATATAATTTTGTGGCTTCAAACTTCAATCCAGAAAATTTTCATCATTATTTACGGAGAAAGAGATGAAAAGTAAGGTCTATTTTATAAAGGCAGAAAATGGTGAGGGCGTCGCCTCGCTTGCGCAAAAGACGGGTCAGTTATTTGATTTTGCCGGTTTTAAGGATGCGATAGATAAAAAAGACATGGTTGCGGTGAAGACAAGCTTTGGCGAAAAGGGGAATACCGGTCACCTCAAGCCGCCCATCATAAAGGCCGTTGTAGATAAAGTAAAGGAGTGTAACGGGAAACCTTTTTTAATAGAGACAAACACATTGTATGAAGGTCGCCGTACCAATGCCGTTGATCATCTCTCTCACGCCCACGATCACGGTTTTGGCTATGAAAATATCGGCGCCCCCATTATCATTGGAGACGGACTCTTTGGTGAGCATGACGTGCAGGTGGAGATTAACCAAAAATTAGTCAAAAATGCCTTTGTGGCGGGCGCTGCCAGGGCAGCGAACGCCATCATTTCGATTGCCCATGTGACAGGGCATCTGGCAACAGGTATGGGCGCTACCCTGAAGAATGTGGGGATGGGACTCTCCGCGCGCGGCGGGAAACTGGCGCAGCATTCTGGCGTTATTCCTCAAATCCAAAAGAAACGGTGTAATACCTGCGGTGTGTGTGGCAGGTGGTGTCCAGTGGGCGCTATTAAGATGGGTGAGCAATTTGCCATCATTGATCCCAAGATATGTATTGGCTGCGGGGAATGTCTGGCCGTCTGCCAGTTTAACGCCGTAAAAATCGCCTGGGATGAAAGCACGGTCAACCTTCAAAAAAAGGTAGCGGAGTACTGTCTGGCTATTACGAAGGGAAAGACGGGGAAGGTCGTCTACTTCAATTTCTTGACACATATTACAAGGCACTGTGATTGCATGGACAAGCCCTTTGAGCCTGATATTTCAGATATCGGTATCATTGCCTCCAGAGACCCGGTTGCCATTGAAAAGGCAACGACTGATATTATTAAAGAACGTATCGGAAAGGATTTCTTTAAAGATGCCTGGCCCAGCATTGATTATACTGTTCAGATTTCTTATGCCCAGGAAATTGGGCTGGGGAGTATGGATTACGAGTTGGTGCATTACGGGTAGGGCAGCAGACAATTGAGCTTCTCGTGTTTGCTGAGTTTCTTGGGTTTACTCAGTTAACACAAGCAACACAACGAACCCAAGAAACCAAAAAACCAACGAACCCAACGTCTGTAAAATCTGCGTAATCTGTGGTTAAATTTAAAGGGGAAACGAGATGATGGAGAAAACGCCCATTGTCATTGATTTTGATGGCACTATCTGTGAACACAAGTTTCCTGACACAGGTGAACCGACGCCTGGAGTTAAAGAGGCGTTGGAAACGTTAAAGAATACAGGATTCCAAATTATCATCCACACTTACAGGACGGCAGCGTAATGGAAAGGCATAATCCCAGGTAATCAGCCGAAGTTTGTTGAGAGATTTATGAAATATCATAAATTGCCTTACGATACCATATAGTATTACCCTGTAAAAACTTCTTTTCCCCATTTTCATGAGGACAAGTTGTGTAAGTTTTTTTTACACCCCCGCCCCTGTGTCCCCCCTTGCGAAGGGAGGAATCAAAGGGGGGGTAATCAATAACCCTTCCTCTATTCCTTGCGAAGGGGGAAAAGAGAGGGGTTCTTTGGGTTGCAGCTATGCTGCGCTAGAGATGCCTTATAAACCTATTGGCGTTGCCTATATTGATGATAAGGCGATACGATTTGACAACAATTGGAAAGACATCACAGAAAACATCCTGAATTATTCAAAAAAGACAGAAGGCTAATCACTCCCAAATTATTCACGCCCATTAAAAACCACGAAAATCTAAATAAGTGGATTTTTGTCTAAAATTCTTGATAAAGATTTCCCTCAGTTTTATCGCTTTTAATCATGTATGTTTTGTAACTATTGGTTTTGGAAATAACTAGGACAAATTTGTGTATTGTTTTTAAAGACGATTATTTTGGTATGGCAATTGATTTAATAATCATAAAGATTTCAGAAATTTTCAGCATTTACTTTCTAAAAAATGCTACCTTTGCGCTCTTTGCGTCTTTGCGGTGAACTATTACAGAAAGGGAGAACCGGACAATGAATAAAGATGTTGAAAATCTTAAGTTGGCAATACAAAAGAAGGAGCTTGGAATTGAACGGTACAGTGACCAGATTAAGGCATTAAGCGACCCCCAAATCAATGCCTTACTCGAGGGTATTCTGCATAATGAGATACGGCACAAGGCAGAATTAGAGGACCATTTAGCCCGATTATCCTAAAAACAAAGGAGGACAACTATGAGAGAGGGGTTTAAGTCGGTATTAGAATTTTTAGAGGCAGATTTAGAAATTGAAGAAGAACAGGAACATTTGTACAACCAATTGGCTACAATTTCAAAAGATGCGAAGGTAAAAGAGACTTTTCAACATCTGGCAAGGGCGGCCAAAGGGCATAAGGATGCGCTGGGAAGGATTATCAGGGATATTGAAACTGACAATCACGATGTAAGTTTCTATTGCCTCATGTGCGGCCGGGAAATCGATTTTGGGAAGATGCCTTCTGTGGGGAACGAAGAACGTTGTTCGTTGTGTTGCCAGAAGTTTGCCCTTGTGGATGTGGATAATGATTATACAATAAAATTCCTCCCGCAATAGCGGGTGAAAAAGCTGCCGAAGGCAGCCTAATAAAAAAAGAAGGGGCGCAAAATATAAATGAGCGATTCTTTAAAAGATATAAAATCAATGGCGATCCAGATGGAAATGGATGGGATAAAGTTTTACAGCGATCTGGCAGCCAAGACACTCCACCCCATGGGAAAGGCGATGTTTAAGTCCTTCATAGAAGATGAGAAATTGCATGCCAAAAGGCTTCGGGCTTTATTATCCACTCAGAATGAAACTGGTCAGGTAAAGGATAAAAGTGCCGCAAATCCCCGGGAAAGATTGGTTACTATCTTTAAGGAGATGGGTAGTGAATTAAAAAAGAAGGTTAACGTCAACACGAATGACATTGAGGCTGTGAAGCTGGCTATGGGGATTGAGGAGAAGGGAATTAAGTTTTATGAGCAGGCTGCTAAAGAGACTTGTAAAAACAAGGATAGTGAGACGTATCGTTTCCTTGCCGGTGAGGAAAAAACGCATTTCAGCATATTAAAGAATACCCTCGAATATTTAGAAAACACGGAACTGTGGGAGGCAGAGAGTGAGGGGCGTATTTACGATATGTGGATGGATATGGTGAATAAAAAACTATGAAGGAAATACGAATTCATGCAAAGGCAGGCCAGGGGGCTATTACAACAGCGGCGCTGTTGGGAACCGCCGCATTTTTGGGAGGCAAGTATGCCCTGGCTTTTCCGCATTTTGGCGCCGAACGTATGGGGGCGCCGATGAATGCCTTTGTACGCCATTTGAAAGATTTAAAGTCGTTGGGGTTTTAAAAGCTTGATTATGAATAATGAAAGAATAGACTCGTTCCGAATAGAAAAAGATTATCTGGGAGAGATGCGGGTCCCAAAAGACGCTTACTATGGGGTGCAGACTGCGAGGGCTATTGAGAACTTTCCCATCAGTGGCCAAAGTTCTCCGCCAGTGTTTACCACGTCAATCGTGCAGATAAAAAAGGCGGCTGCGATGGTGCATGTAGAGATTGGTTGTCTCGATAGCAGAATAGGCAACATGATTATTCTGGCATGCGATCGCATACTGAATGGTGAGTATCAGGACCAATTCGTGGTGGACGTGTATCAGGCAGGCGCTGGAACATCCCACCATATGAATGTAAATGAGGTTATTGCCAATATTGCAATTGAAATGCTTGGTGGTGTGAAAGGGGATTATTCGGTGGTGCATCCAAACGATCACGTTAATTACGGCCAGTCCACGAATGATGTCTATCCCACCGCCATGCGCATAGCGGCGTTACAATCGTCTAAAAAACTCATTAAGAATTTATATGCATTGACCGAGACTTTCAACCAAAAGGCAAAATCATTTGACTCGGTTGTAAAATCCGGCCGTACACATCTTCAGGATGCCGTGCCTATCCGTGTCGGCCAGGAGTTTTCCGGGTATGCAGCATCGCTGCTTAAGGCAGCGAGAGGAATTGAAAGGGCGAGTGAAAGTTTAAAGGATTTGGGAATCGGGGGTAGCGCCGTAGGAACGGGAATCAATACGCATCCGGCATATGCTGGTAAAGTAGTTGAGAAAATCAGGAAGATGACAAACCTTGATCTCAAGGAATCAAAAAATAGGTTTGAGTCCATGCAAAGCAATGCGCCGTTTGTGGAATTCTCAGGCGCCCTCCGCACAGTGTCTGTGGAACTTATACGTATAGCCAACGATCTGAGATTGATGAATTCCGGGCCAAATACAGGACTGGGGGAGATAAACTTGCCGGCAGCGCAGCCGGGGTCTTCTATCATGCCGGGGAAGGTAAATCCTGTGATTCCTGAGATGATGAACATGGTGTGCTTTTCGGTCATAGGCAATGATGTGTCAATTACTCTGGCCGCACAGGCGGGACAATTTGAACTCAATGTTATGATGCCGGTAATACAATATAAACTGCTTGATGCTGTCCTTATCCTTACCAATGCCGTCAGAATATTTAATGAGAAATGTGTTAGCGGTATAACCGTAAATGCGGCAAGGTGTCAGGACTATGCTATACGGAGTCTGGGGATTGTTACCGTCTTGAATCCGATTATAGGCTATTCAAAGGCGGCTGAGGTGGTGAAGGAATCGATGCGAACGGGGAAATCCGCAAAGGAGATCATTCAGCAACAGGGACTCCTCTCTGCGGATCAAATAGACCAGGTATTGTCGCCTATTTCAATGACTGAATCCCAGGTGAAGGGAGGCTCTGTATAGATGTTAACTTTTTGTAGTTTGTTTTTGATGACACTTTAGGAAGGAGGTATTTGGTGTTAAAAATTGAACTGTATAAAGTTTTAATTATTTAAGTTTTATTAAAATACGAAAGGAGTATTTATATGAAAACGGTGATAAGTTTAAGTTTGAGTCTGTTAGTAGCAGGATTGGTGGGTTCGACAAACGTGGTTTGTACTAAAGCCTTTGCAGGTGAGGAAAGGGCTAGCGCAGTACAAGAACATGAAAAGGTTACGTTGCCTACCAAGAGGTTGATGAGAGAAATTGAAAAGAAGATGTATAATATCCTCGAAGGGATATTAGTAGGTAATTTTAAATACGTTAAACAGGAAGCGGCTGCTGTTACAGAAAAAGCAAAACAGATCAATGAGAATTTTTTCCCTCGAAATCCGGATATCGATGCATGGTATAAACGTTCAAAAGACCTGGATCCAAGCAATATAGAAGCAATTAAAAAGTTAAAAGAAGAATTTAATGCCTACATGAGAAGAATAGATGCGGGTGTACAGGAGATTCAAAAAGCAGCAGATACGGGTGATACAGAGGCAACATTCCAGGCGTATAGCGGCCTATTAACAAAGGCATGTTTCGAATGTCACCGAAGGCTCCGTGACACAAAATAGCCGTCAAGAACCTACGATTATGAATATGATTTCAAATCGTGGAGATTGAGTTAAAAAGGAAGTGTAGATTATGTTCCTGTCTGCACTTTCTTTGGTTTAATGCTCAGGAATTTTAAACCAGCCACAAAGGCACTAAGCTTTTCTTTGTGCCTTGGTGTCTTAGTGGCGTAAAAAGGAGATATTGTTATGAAAAGATGGAGGTTGTTAAGTGTTAGTTTAATGGGTTTGAGTTTGGCAGGATTAGTAAGTGTTGTTAATTCTACTAAGGTTGTTTTGGCAGAGGAAAAGGTGGTTACCCACGAACATGTTGATGAACCTACTCAAGTGTTGATGAATGAGATTGCAAAGCGTGTAAATAATATACTCGATGGAATACTGGCAGGAAGTTTTAAGTATGTTGCGCAGGAGGCAGGTGCCATTGTGGATCAGAGTTACAAGATAAATGCAACCTTTTTCCCTGTAGATCCAAAAGAAAATAAATGGTTTAAGCGGGCTAAAATAGATCCAAATGATTCAGAAAAGATTACAAAATTGAAAGAAGAGTTTGATGTTTATCTAAAAGGGATAGCATCATCAGCGCTGGAGGTTCAGAAAGCTGCTGCATCAAATAATCAGGAAACAACCTTTAAATCCTTCATAAAAATGATTGAAAAGACCTGTTTCGAGTGTCACAAAGCTGTCAGAGAAGGACAAACACCAATTGAAAATCGATAAATTTCAATTTTGATAAGAAGTTAAAAAGAAAGTGCAGAATATTTAAAACATCTGCACTTTCTTTTGTTTTAAAGATTGATTACGGAATACAAGGTAGTGTAAAATATCTTATATATGTATGGAAATGCCTGAAAAAGAAAAACAAATCATAGGCTTGGAAATTGATTTTACATGCCCATATTGTCAAAAAAAGATACGTGGTTTTGACCTGAATGCCAATACAATCAACGTGAAGGGATGCGGGACATGCGGTGGTGATGTACAATGCTCCATTACCTGTCCCTTGTGTGATTACGAGATAGAATTCATGGTCTATTGATCAAAATCTTTAGGTGAATGAATGGCAAAATGGCAGTGTCAGGTGTGCGAATATATATACGACCCGGAAGACGGTGAACCGCTCACGGTGTTAACCCTGGAACACCCTTTGAGAATTTACCTGACAATTGGGTGTGCCCATCCTGCGGTTCAAGTAAAGACATGTATAAGAAATTAGTTTGAAGGCTTAGGTAATAAAACGAAAAATTCATTTGTTACTGTATGGCACAATTGATTTATTAATGCAAAAATAAGGAGAAAACATGGCAAAATGGGAGTGCCGGGTCTGTGGTTATGTATATGATCCAGCAAAGGGCGATCCTGATAATGGCGTTAATGCCGGGACGGCTTTTGAAAATTTACCAGAAGATTGGGTGTGTCCATCCTGTGGTGCGAATAAAGACTTATTCGATAAGCTCGATTAATGGCGTCCTTGTTTCTTATACCTTTTTCTAATAACTTTTTATGTTAAAATTATTACAAAAACAGTGCGTGAAGCTGTATGTGTTTGTTATATGTATGGTAATGTTTTTTTATTTTGGAAACAGCGCTTTAACGAATACAGAGCAGACTGCGAAAAGCAAACCAGACGTTACGTATTCGAATCCTTATTTCAAAGGTACCAAAGAAGAAAGAGAAGCCCAGGTTAAAAGGATATCAGCGCTTTTTGGAGTAGAATGTAATTTTTGCCATAACGAGGATTTGACGGTATTTACAGAGGAAGGGGACAAATCGAAGATGATGATGAAGGCATCTGTTGCCTTGGGGGTTGAGTGTGACCACTGCCATGTCGATAGGAAGCATTATAAAGAAAATGAACAAGAGGCAAAAAGAATGTTTGAGCTATCTGAAATTATGGGGACGGAGTGTAGCTTCTGTCACGCCGGAAAGGATAAGCTTACAGTAAAAGGGGAAAAGTCGAAAACTGCCTTCGCTACTCGTGCCTGGGCTACCGAGGGTACGAAACAGTGTCTCGAATGCCACATTGAGAAAAAACAGTTTGCCTTGAATTTCTACGGATGGCAGGTCCTGAATGCTATGAAGGGGTTGAAGGGGATGTGAATAAAGATTACGATGTGATCATTATCGGAGGAGGCCCTGCTGCCCTCGCTGCAGCCGTTTATACCTGTCGTGCCTTATTGAAGACCATAATCCTTGAAAAAAAATATTTGGGCGGACAGTTAGTCGGTACGGAACTGATTGAGAACTATCCTGGATTCCCGGAGGTCATCGGTGGCGTCGAATTGACGCAACGAATGGAGGCACAGGCCAAACGGTTCGGTGTAGAGATTCGATATGAAGAAGTCTTGAAATTGGATGTGGAAAATGGCTTAAAGGTCGTAACGACTGATACAGATAAGTACGCGAGCCATATAGTTATTTTAGCAAGCGGTGCAGACCCAAAAAAATTAGGTGTACCTGGCGAAGAGGAATTTTACGGCAAGGGAGTTAGTTATTGTGCGACCTGCGATGGCGCTTTCTACAGGGGTAGAAACGTTGTTGTCGTCGGTGGAGGCGATTCTGCAATAACCGAGGGTATTTTTCTGACCAAATATGCACAAACCGTACAGATAATCCACAGAAGGGATGAATTTAGAGCCACAAAGATTTATCTGGACGATGCCTATTTAAACCCAAAGATAAAAGTGATACTCAACACGATAATTGAAAGTGTCCATGGGAAGGAAAAGGTGGACGGCGTTGTTACCCAAAACGTTGTGACAAAAGAAAAGAAGGATACTCCCTGCGATGGGGTTTTTATTTTTGTAGGTAGTTCGCCTAATACAGGTTTTTTAGGCAATTTGTTATGTGTGGATGCGGGCTGCCATATTGAGACAAACATACATATGGAAACGGCGATCGAAGGATTGTATGCCGTTGGCGACATTCGGAAAAATTCATACCGGCAAATTGCGACTGCAATAGGAGAAGGAGTCACGGCGGCCATTGCAGCCGAGCACAAATTGGCTGAGTTAAAAGCGTCAGGTAAAACAAGGAAATAAATTTTAAATATTGTAAAGGGGGGAGGAATAGCAACGGTGGATGTAAAAGAAATCGTTAAACAAGCTGCGCAGCAGGAAGATAAAGCACATAAATTTTATATGGACGCCTTAAAGTATGTAAAAGACGCGGCAGCGAAGGTGTGGTTAAAGGAACTTGCCGCTGAAGAGTTAAAACATAAGGAGATGTTACAGAAATTTGATGCCTCTAAAATCAAACAGTTCAAACCCGCTAAAATTCACGACCTTCATATTACTGAATATCTCGTTGATAAAGACGTCCATGAAATCAAGGACTTTCAGGATGTGCTGATTGTAGCTATGAAGAAAGAGCAGAAGTCCTATAACTTTTATGTTGGTATGGCCAAATCGGCAGACAGTGCGGATATAAAGAAACTATGCAAGATACTGGCACAGGAAGAACTCAAACACAAGCATAAGCTCGAACTGTATTACGACGACATTGTCTTTAAAGAAGACTAACGGTGACATGCCGGGTTTTAAATTTACTATTTGCAAATAAAAAAAGCCTTGTTCCGATATAAATTTGGAACAAGGCTTTTTTGTTACGTTAAATGGCGCGGCCGACAGGACTCGAACCTGTCGGTATAATTTTTAAGTCTTAATTCATTAGTAACTTACAATTTTTCACACCCCAAAAATACCATCACCAATGTGTCACCAGCTTAAAAGTTGAGGTTGGAAAAAAAAGAGTAAGGTGTAAGATTGAAAACTGAAAAATAGTTTATTTAAAAAGAATGAATTGGTATAGTGTATATGTGTTGAAATATGTATGTCATTGTCACAACACAGATATAATAGGCGGGAGTAAAAAGGATTGAAATTTGTATGGGATCCTGAAAAGGAGAAAATAAATAAAAGAAAACATAAGGTGAAATTTTCAGAAGCGTGTTATGTCTTTTCTGATAAGTATCAGCTGTCATTTTTTGATGTTAAGCATTCAGAAAGTGAGGATAGATGGATAACCTTAGGGCAAACACTAAATAATAAAATATTGGTAGTTATTCATACTTTTAAAAAAGACGAAGATAAGGAATATGTAAGGATTATATCGGCAAGAAAAGCTACAAAGAGTGAAATTAAACAGTATATTGATAGGAGAGGAAAATAATGCGAAAAGAATATGATTTTTCGAAGGCTGAGCAGGGGAAGTTTTATAGACCTGTAGAGGAATTGGAAATACCCATATATTTAGACAAAAGGGTAAAAGAATTTTTTAGTAAGAAAGCATTAGCGAGAAATATTGAACTTGATAAAGTAATTAACACTATATTAAGTAAAGAAATGGAAATGTTAAAGGAAATTGAAGCTTAAGTTAATAAAGGTTGTTTTTTTAAATTACCTGTTTCTTCGTGTAATTCATAATTATTAATTTCTCATTACTCCTTATCCCCTATTTATAAGGTCGATGATTTCCGTATTCAAGACGCAACACCATTTACACTACAAACCCCATACCTCCGATAAGCAACAACCGTAAAGAAGCGGGTTGCCCCCTGTGTTTTGATCTGTGATATTGTTACCACCCAGCGCAGTCCGCAGGTCTGAATTACACTGCAAACAAATCATATAACAAGAAAACAGGGTTGATTTTATTTCACAAAAGGTATAAACTCCAATAGAATTTAGGTGATGTATAAATGCAGATGTCAAAAAATAACGTAAAATAATGTAAAAAAATGCCAACCGTTGCTAAAATTGGTTCTTATCGTTTTTACTTTTATTCCAGTGATGCAAATGAACCACCTCATATCCATATAAAGCAGGAAAGGTTTACAGCTAAATTTTGGTTAAATCCAATCCGATTGCAAAAGTCTAAGGGATTCAGTGATCATGATCTCATTAAAATTCAAAAATTGATAGAAAAGAATAAAAAAATATTTCAGGAGAAGTGGGATGAGTACTTTAGTGCTTGAACATGAATGTTTGGCCCAAAGAGTTGTTTTTACAAAGGATTCTTTTGTAGTTTACCTTAACGATGGGAGAAATATATCAGTGCCTATTATTTGGTATCCTCGATTACTAAATGGCAATAAACAAGAACGAGAAAACTATGAACTAATTGGAGATGGAGAAGGAATCCATTGGTCGGATATAGATGAAGATATTAGCGTCGAAGGGATATTAGCTGGTAGACGTTCTGGAGAAAGCCAAAACTCTCTTAATAAATGGCTTAAAGGAAGAATCAAAAAGATAAAAAATGCCTAACAAGAAAAATCCAGCTATATTTTAAAAATGACGTAAAATAATGTGATAATTGGGCAGCCTAATTAGAAGTTAGGTTTTCTTGGAGGAGATTATGAGTGCATGTGAGGGATTTGTAGCCGCAATTGCGGGTGTTGTCGTTGGTGGACTCATTGCAGGTTTATTCACCCTCCTCGCCACGAAACAGGAACACAGAAACGCCATATCACTCAAACGGTTTAGTAAACTTCACGAAATTAGAGCTCAAATTATAGCAGATTTATACGGCCGCCTATATGAGTTACAGTGGGCTGTCTGTGCCTTTCTCAGGGATTTCCATAAAGCAAATCATGATGTACCAAGAGTTCAAGAGCTGGATGATAAATTACTGGATGATAAATTAGATGATTTTAAGAATTTTTTTTACAAAAATCGAATTTATTTTACTGAAAATATCTGTTCAAAAATTGATGCGCTTGTTAACTCATTATATTCCGCCTATGTACCACTCGAGGCAATAGTTCCTGGCACAGATCGTAATGATAAACAAGTGAGACAAGTGCGGAGAGAATGCGCTAAAATCATTAAAGAAAAATATCCTGAAATAAAAGAATCCCTTGAAAGAGATTTTAGAAAAATTTTGGGAGTTACAGAGAACGGAGAAGAATTGAACCAATAAATTCAGCGGACCAGAAGGGTCGGACCGATGACTAACTCTTTGGGTTTCTAAAAGAGGGGAAATTATATGTCTCAAGGCTTGGATAAGGCTAAGAGAATTATTGCGCAGAGCGGAAACACATTCCATTGCAAGGTGCTAAAATATCTCAAAGAAAAAGATTGGACAGTATTAATATGCCCCTATTACAACGACAATGTTTCCAGTAAACCAAGAGAAATTGACTTAATTGCTGAAAAAGCATTTGATGCAAAGGATGGCTGTGGAACATTTTTAGGAACCGTAAATGTGAAATTGTTTATTGAGTGCAAGTACATTCCACAAGAGACCGTATTCTGGTTTCATGACAAAGATGAACTGAAAGCAACGGAGCTTGTAAACCAAATGATTCCAAAGGGGAATGGCCATCCCTCTATAATGAAACATCATTATCTTGCGGGAGTTGACCGTGTGGCGAAACTATTCGCAGATGAAAGGAAAAATTCAGCAGATAATGAGATATTCTATAAGGCTCTGAATCAATGCCTAAATGCAATGGTTTATTACAGGAATAAGGAGTCAATAATAAAATTACCTCCTGGTCGAAATGGGTACGTTCTTAAAATTATTAATTATCCAATTATCGTATGCAATAGTTTTAACGATTTATATAGAGTAGAAATTGGTACAGATACTGGGCCGTCCAAGATTTCTGAAGATTTCCTGCTTGAAGTCAATTACGCATACATGACTTCGGACGGGAACAATAGAAATGAGTATTTTCTAATAGATATTTTGAATTTTGGTTCATTTGATATTTTTTTAGAAAAAATTGAAGAAGACACAGCGGTGGTTAGTCGTTTTCTGAGTTCATAAAATTAACCCAACAATCGGGTCAACCAGACAGCGAGAAGCGCGGTGGTCTAACGGGCAAATTTTTAGGCGCCGCTGATTATATGTGGCATTATCCAGATACATCCAGTGAATAAGTTTAACAGTTAATTCACCGTCCCAGCCTTTAAATATATTTAGCAAACACATTTGTTATAACCCTCCCTATAACATTTTAAGCAGAGAACGTTATGCAGGTTTCGTTTTTTTTAAATTAACTTACATTACTTTGTTAAAAATTAAGCGGCCAATTTTTTCTTAAGGCGTTTGGATTTGATTTTGAAATAGTCACCAGCAAGATTTTCGTTCTTTGATAATGCACTTGTCGATGAGAATTCAAGCAGAGAGTTAATGGCGTGCTTGAATTCATTAAAGGTTGTAGGTTTGTGTTCAAGGATTTTATTGAGATAGGCATTTTGCTTTATCCAGTAGGTAAGAGTCCAGGCAACAAGGCACAAGTTCCAGTACCTTTCAATCCTGTCGATATGCCTGACCTGATAGTGGTCAAAGTAAAAGGTATCCTTTAATTCCTTGAAACAGTGCTCAATACCCCAACGAAGCAAGTAGTTTGTGATAATGGTTTTGGAAGAGGCATTCAGTTGATTGGTAATAAGGATATGAAAGTTTTTGTCGTCATCCTTATTCCACTGTCCAAAAATGACTACCAACTTCATGGGTACCTTACAATCTTTCAGCTTAGCTACAAACGAATAGGTTCTATGAGAAACTTCAGAGCCATCCGAGGTTTTGTATTTGATATACCTGACCTTATCCCAGTAATGTTTTTTGATGAGGGTAACGAGCTCATCTGGTTTGATGCAACAGTGGGTTTTCTTTACCGGATGGTACATGAAGATATTTCTGTTCGATTTTATTTCAGAAAAGAAGAATTTGCCTTTTGCGTGAATATGTTCAATGAAGCGTGTTGCGGCATACCACGAGTCGAAGGCGGTAGCAAAGAATTCAATACATTCTGAGGCTTTATCAAAGAGTTCTATGGCGATTTGTATTTTATCTTTAAATTGAGGGTTGTTTTCTCCTCCGGGAAATTCATTGGAGGGGAGGTAAGGTAGTATATCAATGGGAAAATGCTTTGCTTGTGAGACGAAGACAGAGCCAACACCGACGTTGCAGACATCTTCTCTTTTGAGTGGCCCGCAGTATTGCCACTTTGCACCTTGTGTGTTTTTTGCAAATGGTTTAGGGCATCCTGTGTCATCAATAGCAAGAATCCCGTCAGTGGTGGAGGCAGTAGTTCTTTGTTTTTGAATGATATCGAGTCTTGTGCGTTTGATGGCTTGGAGATCCCATTGTGAATCTGAGAAAAAGTATTGAAATTTCTGGTAATCGGTGTGAGTGGCTTTGGCCATTGCATCAAGGGAGTTTCTTTTGTAGTCTTTGAACAAGGCATAAATGGCAAGAGTAAACACAGCCAGTTGTTTTTTGCTAAAGCACGAGGAAAAGTGCTGAAGAAACTTGTTGAGAAGAGAAATGTTCGCTTCGAAAATACTCAAATCCTTTGCTCCTGTTGTTGGTTGTTTCGAGAGTTCACAAGTGCAATTAATAGCAGGAGTAAAGGAATAAGTCAAGCACAAAAATAGTCGCAAAGCATTGATGAGTCATAAGTTAAGCCAGACTCCACTTACGACTTATAAATATTTTTTCCCAAGCGTTTTTTAACAAAGTAATGT
>Ga0209323_10001506_pt1 | contig 15392 bp, 14 predicted proteins | sample Rifsed19ft2_FD_184014 | JGI IMG/M metagenome (GOLD analysis project Ga0209323, IMG submission 184014) | Soil microbial communities from Rifle, Colorado, USA - sediment 19ft 2 (version 2) | ecosystem: Environmental > Terrestrial > Deep subsurface > Rock core/Sediment | place: Rifle, Colorado...
AAGGCCGACGCCGCCGCGGCGGTGGAGGACACGCATGTCCACGCCTTCGACCCCTTCGCCGGCGCACCCGCGCAGGCCGGTATGCAAAACGGCCATGCCGCCCCAACCGAGTCGGCCGCCGGGGCGAGTGGGCATGCCCTGGATGACGATGGCGGTCCTTCCAGCGGGTCAGGCACTGTTTCGGCGGCATCGGTCGACCGAGCGCCCGTTGAGGCGCCTGAGCCCGTACCGGCCAAGGCCGAGTTGTCCGCGACCGTCGCACCTCAGGCAGAGCCCGCGAGTGCCGAAACCTCCGCTCGCGCAACGGCCCCGGCCGAACCAACGAGTGTGGTCGCCAAAACGCCGCCGGCTGAACCAGCGAATGTGGCAGTCGAAGCCGCTCCCGCCCCGGCGACTGCGGTGCCTGCCGCGGTCCAGGCCGTGGCGGCAACGCCTCAGGCAAGCATGGCTGAGGCCAACGCCAAGGTCGATGCGGGGCCCCCTTCGATCATCGCCACGAAGCTCGGGGCCGGAACCAAGGCAGCAGGTATCATGGCGGCGGAGCCCCGCTCCACGGCGCCCTTGCGCATTCTGGTGACGCGGCGGACGCAACGCGACCGCATCATCGGCGTGCAGCAGATCTTGGCGGAAATGGGCTATCTGCCACAGCTGGATTTCGACGGGAGCCTCGGGAAGCCCACCGCAACTGCCATCAAGGCCTTCCAAAAAGCCAACTGGATGCCTGAGACCGGCGCCTTCACCGATGAACTCGTGAAGAGGGTCTATGCGATTGCCCGCAAAGGCGAGCCGCCCGCCGGACACCTTTTCGTCAGGCAGGAGTTCGGCCGCGTGTTCGACGCGCCGGTGAGCTTCCGCGATCCCGAGACGCCGCTCGGCACGCACCTCTTCACCGCCCTGAGTTTCGCCCCCGGCGACACCAAGACGCGATGGACGGCGATCAGCCTGCAGGGCGACGATGCCTCGAGCGCGCTCGACCGCCTCGAGATTCCGAACGACCTTCGCCAGAAGATCTCCGAGCGGCTGACGCCCGGCTCCTCGCTCATTATCGGCGATACCGCCATCAACACGGCGACCTTGCCGAAGGGCGCGGATTTCCTCGTCTGGGCCAAGGACACGCCGGCAAAGATCACCACGGTCAGCGCCGACGGCGACAATTCAACGCCGCGGCCTAAGAAGAAGCGCAGCGTGCGGCGTTACAACAATAGCAATTACACCTTCAGCTACCCGGCCACGCGCCCCTTCACGCGGGGATACCCGTCTTGGCCCTGGTAGGCGGCAACCACCTTCGCCTCTAGCGAAAGCGGCCCCTTAAGAAGGGGCCGTTTGCTTTTCCGTATTAGGGAGAAAATTGGAGCGGGCGAGGGGATTCGAACCCCCGACCCCAACCTTGGCAAGGTTGTGCTCTACCCCTGAGCTACACCCGCGAAATCCAACCTTCGATTGGGCCTTAACGATCTAGTTGATCATCGCCCGAATGTCTACCTCCCCCCGGGAAGACGCGAGAGCCATTCGATGGCAACCGACCGAGAGACCCTGTTCGCCCGCCTGGAAGAGCTCGGCATTGCGACGACGACGGTCGAGCACGCGCCGATGTTCACGGTCGAGCAGTCGGGCGCTTTGCGGATGAGCCTTCCCGGTGCCCACACCAAGAACCTGTTTCTCACCGACCGAGACGGAAGCATGATCCTCGTCGTCGCCAAGGACGATACGCGGGTCGACCTCAAGGCGCTTGCCAAGCGGCTGGCGGCGGGGCGTCTCAGCTTCGGCAAGGGGGAGCACCTCGAAGCGGTGCTCGGCGTGCCTCCCGGCTCGGTCACGCCGTTGGCGCTGATCAATGCGTCTGCGGCGGGGGTCAAGGTGGTGGTCGATAAGGCGCTCATGGACTTCGCCGAGGTCAATTGCCATCCGCTGGAGAACACCGCCACGACGCGGCTCGCAACTCAGGACCTCATCCGCTTCATCAAAGCTTGCGGCCATGAGCCCCTCATCACCCCCCTTGGGTGAGGCCGCTTGCCGCCTCCCGGCAGGTTGCCAAACGGCTTGGGCCGGGCCATCTTCCAGGGCACGGAACGGACCTCTAGCGCCTTGGCGCTGCCTCGACTTGGCTCTAGGGTCGCCCTCGCGGGCAAGGAGCATGAGCGTAGATATCCCGATCCTGACGGAAGGCGGTGCAGGCAGTCCTGACGCCGACCTCATCAAGAACACCACCACCCAAGACTTCGTGCGCGACGTCATCGAGGCCTCGCGCGAGGTGCCGGTGCTGGTCGATTTCTGGGCGCCGTGGTGCGGTCCCTGCCGCCAGCTTACGCCCACCCTGGAAAAGGCCGTGCGGGCGGCGAAGGGCGCCGTGAGGCTGGTCAAGCTCAACATCGACGAGCATCCGCAGATCCCGGGCCAGATGGGCGTGCAGTCGATCCCGGCGGTGTTCGCCTTCCAGGACGGCAGGCCGGTCGACGGCTTCATGGGGGCGCTGCCTGAGTCCCGAATCAACGCCTTCATCGCGCGGCTGATCGGCGAGACTGCCGGCGATACGGCCGCCGATCTCGAAGCCGCAGAGGCGGCGCTGGCCGCCGGAGACGTCAACGCCGCGGCGCAGATGTTCGGCGAGGTGCTGCAAGCCGATCGCGAGAACGCTCAAAGTCTCGCAGGCCTCGCCAAGTGCTACATCAAGACCGGCGACCTCGCCCGCGCCGAGCAGATGCTCGCGCTGGTACCGCCCGCCAAGGCCGACAGCGCGCCCGTGGCGAGCGCTCGCGCCGCGCTCGAGCTTCAGCGCAAGGCGCCGAGCGCCGGCGATATCGAGTCTTTCCGCGCCAAGCTCGCCGCCGATCCGAACGACGCTCAGGCCCGCTTCGACCTCGCGCTCGCGCTCGCCGCCAAAGGCGACCGCAGCGGCGCGGCTGACGAGCTGCTCACGCTCGTCGCCAAGAACCGCACCTGGAACGACGACGCAGCGCGCAAGCAGCTCCTGCAACTGTTCGAGGCGTGGGGCGCAAGCGACCCCGCCACCATCATGGGCCGGCAAAGGCTCTCATCGCTACTGTTCGCGTGAGGCCAAGGAGAGCTTCTCTTGGGGGTGACCGACCGCTATCGCAACGTCGCAGACATGCCGAAGGTGCTGCCGCTGTTCCCGCTGCGCAGCGCCATTCTCCTGCCGCGCGCTTCGCTCACCCTCAATGTGTTCGAGCCGCGCTACCTCGCTCTGGTCGATCATGCCCTGGCCGACGACCGCCTGATGGGCGTCGTACAGCCGGCCCCTGAAGCGGGAAATGCCGAGTCGCCCGCCGGGAAGAGCTTTCCCGTCAGGCGGGTGGGCTGCGCGGGACGGATCTCTTCCTTCACGGAGAGCGACGATGGCCGGGTGGTCATCTCGCTCGCCGGGATCGCGCGTTTCGTGGTTGCGGGCGATGTCGAGGGAAAGAGCCCATTCCGGACCGCACACGTGGATTTTTCGCCTTACGCCAAAGACTTCGTCTTGGGCCACGGCGAGGAGGACGTCGACCGCCCGCACCTCATCGCGACGCTCAGAAGCTATCTGATCGCCAACAACCTCAATGCCGATTGGGATCGCATCAACAGCGCCAGCACCGAGCGGCTGGTCAATACGCTGTCGATCCTCTCCCCCTATGGGCCGGAGGAGAAGCAGGCCCTGCTTGAGGCCCCCGACCTGCGGGCGCGCGCCGAGGCCCTTATCGCGCTCGCCGAGATGGAGCTTGCGGCCACCGACGACGGCTCCGGGACATCGCTGCAATGACGGACAAGGAGACGCACCCATGACCAACGCACCCGAGCGCGGCGGCGAGCGCCGCCTCGATCCAAAGCTGCTGGAGATCCTGGTCTGTCCCTTGACCAAGACCTCGCTCGACTACGACGCCGAGCGTCAGGAGCTGATCAGCCGCGCCGCGGGCCTCGCCTATCCGATCCGCGACGGCATTCCCATCATGTTGCCCGAGGAAGCGCGCAAGCTCGACGAGGGCTAGCGCGAGGATGCCAAACGGCGCTCGCATGAGAAGACGCGCGCGAACGCGGTCGATCTGATACAATGATTTTATGGCAGCCAGAGTCCTAAAAGAGGTCATGCAGAAGATCGAGTCCTGGCCGGAAGAGGCGCAGGAGGAGCTTGCGGCAATCGCGCAAGAGATGGACGAAGCGCTTCGTGGCGGCATCTATCACGCCAGCCAAGACGAGCTTGCAGGAATCGATCGGGGGCTCAAAGCGGCTCGCGAAGGCCGGTTCGCAACAGACGCGGATGTTGAGGCGGCGCTCTCCAAGCGCCGTCCATGAGGGTCGTCTATACCGACGAGGCGCTGTCCGATCTCACCGAGATCTTGGTCTACATCGACGCCAACTATCCCATCAATTCCTCCGCATTCAGACACCGGCTACGCGCTGTCACTGCGCGGATTGGGGCATGGCCGGAAAGCGCCGAGGAAGTGGCACAGCGGCCCGGGGTGCGGATGGTGCCATTGATCCGCTACCCGTATCGGATTTTCTACAGGGTTGGCAGCGATGCCGTCGAAATTCTCTACATTCATCATTCGGCGAGAAGCGAGCCTTGAACGGCGCCTACAGCCTCTCGCCAGTCAGCAAACACGGCACGGTGCCGGTTCTACCCGCCGCCTCGCGAACGAGGAAGCGTTTAACCCAAGGCGCCCGGTCGACGAGACCCAAGCCAAGATCGCGTAAGGTCCGCAACGGCACATTGTCGTTGGAGAAGAGGCGGTTCAACCCATCCATGACCGCGGCGGAGAAGGCGCTGTCGAAACGCCGCCAGCGCTCGTATCGCTCAAGCTGCGCCGCCGCACCGATATCGAGTCCAAGCCGCGTGGCGTCGATGATGGTCTCGGCGAGCGCCGCCACGTCGCGCATGCCGATATTGAGCCCCTGCCCCGCCAGCGGATGCACCACGTGCGCCGCGTCGCCGACGAGCGCAAGCCGGTCCGCCACGAAGGAGCGGGCGACCTGCATGTCGAGCGGAAAGGATTGGCGCGGTCCGGCAAGGGCGATCTCCCCGAGCCTCAAGCCGAAGCGCTTGGTCAGCTCGTCGAGAAAGCCTGCCTCGTCAGCTGCCATGATGGCCTCGCCGCGGCCTTTCTCTTCGGTCCACACAATGGAGGAGCGGTTCCCTGTGAGGGGAAGCATGGCGAAGGGTCCGGAAGGGAGAAAGTGCTGCACGGCCTTGCCGCGATGGGGCCGCGCATGGGCCACGGTGGTGACGATGCCCAGTTGCGGATAGGACCAGCCCACGCATTTGATGCCGGCACGCTCGCGCAGTGCCGAACGCTTGCCGTCGGCGGCGACGAGGAGGCGCGCTTCGATCGTTTTGCCGCTGCCGAGCCTCGCTTCCACCCCAAAGGCGTCAGTCTTGAAGTCGGTCACGGTCTCGGGCGCAATGATCTCGATGGCGGGCTCCTGTGCCACGGCGGCGGCGAGCACGCGCTTTAAGTCGCCATGCTCGACCATGAAGGCACTCGCGCCGTCGCTTTTGAGCTCGTCGCCGAAGCCGAGGAAATGGGGACGCAAGGCAGCGTTCAGGTCGCTGTCGGTAATCTCGATCGCCTCGATGGCTTGAGCTTTCGGTGCGAGCACCGGCCACAGATCGAGCACCGCGAGGAGATTCCTGGTCGCCGCCGAAAGGGCGAGGGCCCGGGCATCTTCGGCTCCGCTCTCTTCCGCACGAGCTGGCTCGGCATCGACCAGAGCGACGCGGAAACCTTGCGGCGCGAGTTTGGCCAGCGCAAGCCCAAGCGTTCGCCCGACGAACCCGCCGCCGGCGATGACCACGTCGAACCGATCCCGGCCTCTTGTCTTTCCTTCCGGCATCTCCCAGGAATGCCACGTTCCGCAGGCCGCGTGAACCTGCTAAAGGGCGGGGCCTGTTAAGGAAAGGCTTCACGCATGAGCCGCGCACTCGAAACGCTGCTGTCCATCCTCGACATCGAGACGCTCGAGGTGAACCTGTTCCGCGGGCTTAGCCCGCAGGTCGGCTGGCAGCGCGTGTTCGGCGGTCAGGTGATCGGGCAAGCGCTGGTTGCCGCCGGCCGCACCGTCGAGGGGCGCCTGGCTCATTCGCTGCACGCCTATTTCCTGCGCGCCGGCGATCCTGCGGTGCCCATCATCTACGAGGTCGACCGCATTCGCGACGGCGGCAGCTTCTCCACCCGCCGCGTGGTGGCGATCCAGCACGGTCAGGCGATCTTCTCCATGGCCGTCTCCTTCCATAAGGACGAGCCGGGACTCCACCATCAGATCAAAATGCCGGAGGTGCCCCCGCCGGAATCGCTGCCGAGCGAGGCGGAGCTCAAGGAGCAGCTCATCGACCGCTTGCCGGAGCCGGTCAAAGCCTATTGGCAGCGCGAGCGGCCAATCGAGATCAGGCCTGTCGACCTTTCCCGATATCTCTCGCCGGAGAACCGCGCCCCCACCCAGCAGGTCTGGATCAGGGCCACGGGCAGGCTCGGCGACGATTTTGCGCTTCACCAATGCGTGCTGGCCTACGCGTCGGACTTCACGCTTCTCGATACGGCGCTCATTGCTCACGGCCGCTTCGTCTTCGATCCGAGGCTGATGCTGGCGAGCCTCGACCACGCCATCTGGTTCCATCGGCGCTTCAGGGCGGACGACTGGCTGCTCTATGCCCAAGACAGCCCAAGCTCAGGCGCCGGCCGCGCCTTCTGCCGCGGTACGCTGTTCACACGGAAGGGCGAGCTGGTGGCCTCCACGGCGCAGGAAGGGCTGGTGCGTGAGCGCAATGCCCGAAAAGACGCCTAATTTCTAGGCAATCATCCATTTCCGCCTAATTTTTAGGCCAATACGGGCCTCACCGGGATTGGCCTACCCCGCCGCCGCCCGAAAAAGAGTCACTAAACCCAAGCACTTGCCGCCCCGGAGCGAAGTTGGCACGGGGCTTGACTCTGCTTTCGGGTTCGCACGGCTTGAACGGACGCGGTCAAGAGCCCGGCAGCCGTAAACATGGAGGGGTAGACACATGAAGCTGGTGATGGCGATCATCAAGCCATTCAAGCTCGATGAGGTGCGCCAAGCCCTCACCGAGCTCGGCCTGCAAGGCATGACCGTGACCGAAGTCAAAGGTTACGGGAGGCAGAAGGGCCATACGGAGATCTATCGCGGCGCCGAATACGCCGTGAATTTCCTGCCGAAGATCAAGATCGAGGTCGTGATACCTGCCAAATTGGTCGACAAAGCCGTGGACGCCATCGTGGCCGCGGCCAAGACCGGACAAATCGGCGACGGCAAGATCTTCGTCGTTCCCGTCGAGCAGACGGTGCGCATCCGCACCGGCGAAACCAACGAATCAGCGCTCTAAAGGGGGAGGTAGAAGATGACCCTTGCCAAATATCTGTTCGGCGCGGTCGCAGCGCTCGCTGTGCTGGCGCTGTTCCACATCGACCCGGCGCTTGCCCAGGAGGCGGCGGAAGCCGCCGAACCGGCCAAGCCCGCAATAGACACCGGCGACACGGCGTGGATGCTCACATCCACGGCACTCGTCCTGATGATGACCATTCCCGGCCTAGCCCTGTTCTATGGCGGCATGGTGCGCAAGAAGAACGTGCTCACGACCGTCATGCAGTGCTTCGCGACCACGTGTGTCGTGACGGTTGCTTGGATGGTGCTCGGCTATTCGTGGGCCTTTACCGACGGCGGCGGCATGCAGAGCTATCTCGGCGGCATGTCGCAATTCATGCTCAAGAGCATGACGCTCGACAGCACCAACTCGCTCGCCGGGACGATCCCCGAGTCGGTGTTCATGACCTTCCAGATGACCTTCGCCATCATCACGCCGGCGCTCATCGTCGGCGCCTTCGCCGACCGCATGAAGTTCTCGGCGCTGGTGCTGTTCATGACCCTGTGGCTGCTCATCGTCTATGCGCCGATCGCGCATTGGGTGTGGGGCGGCGGCTTCCTCGTCAGCGCGGGCGTGCTCGACTTCGCCGGAGGGACGGTCGTGCATATCAACGCCGGCATCGCCGGCCTGGTCTGTGCCATCTATCTCGGCAAGCGCTCTGGCTACGGGTCCGAGAACATGGCGCCGCACAACCTCGTGTACAGCGTGGCCGGCGCATCCCTTCTGTGGGTCGGCTGGTTCGGCTTCAACGCGGGATCGGCGGTGGCAGCGGGCGGACGCGCGGGCATGGCCATGGCCGTCACCCAGATCGCCACGGCCACGGCGGCGCTTGCCTGGATGTTCGCCGAATGGGTCGTGCACAAGAAGCCGAGCGTGCTCGGTATCATCTCGGGCGCGGTCGCTGGCCTCGTCGCCATCACGCCGGCATCGGGCTTCGTCGGCCCGATGGGTGCGCTATGGATCGGGGCGGCGGCCGGCGTCGGCTGCTTCTTCGCCTCTACGGTGGTGAAGCGGGCTCTCGGCTATGACGATTCGCTCGATGTTTTCGGGGTGCACTGCATCGGCGGCATCATCGGTGCGATGCTCACCGGGGTCTTTGCGGTGGAAGCCATCGGCGGCGCCAAGGGCGTCCTCGAAGGCAATATCGGCCAGATCTGGACTCAGGCCGAAGGCGTTCTCGTCACCCTCGTCTGGTCCGGACTAGCCACCTTCGTCATCCTGATCGTGGTCAACATCCTCACCGGCGTCAGGGTCAGTCAGGCCGTCGAGGTCGAAGGCCTCGACATCAACCTGCACGGCGAGGTGGTGCCATAGTCATCCGTCGCGCGGAACCGAATGAGGGACAAAAACGCAGCAGAAAACAGAGCTAAGCCACATCCTCCCTTGACTTCTGCTCTCCTCAAGCCCCGGCCTCTTGCCGGGGCTTATTCATTTGGCCGGACGCCGTTGACGGCCATTGCCGCCAACGCCGCCATCACGTAACACCGGCCGCATGCCGCCTCGCGCCGCGCCGACCAGCCTCGACGATTTGGTCCGTTCGCCGTTCGCGCGTCTCACCCTCTTGCTCGAAGGGCTCGCACCGGGCGCATCCGCCATCGACCTCTCGCTCGGCGAGCCCAAGGCGCTCGTGCCGTCCTTCCTCGGTCCCACCTTGCAAGAGCATTTGAGCGAATTCGGCCGCTACCCGCCGATCAAAGGCATCCCCGCTCTCCGCCAGGCGATCGCCGATTGGATGGGGCGCCGCTATCCCATCCTCAAAGGACGGATCGACGCGGAGAGCCACGTGCTGCCGCTTAACGGCTCGCGCGAAGGATTGTTCTCGGCGATCTTTCCGGCGCTGGCGCGAAAGCCAAAGACAGAACGGCCGGTGGTGCTGATCCCCAATCCCTTCTATCAGGCCTATGGCGCGGCCGCGGCGGCCTCAGGCGCCACGCCCGTGTTCCTGTCAAGCACCGCCGAGACGGGGTTCCTGCCCGAGCTTGAGGCCATCGACGAGGCGCTCCTTGCCCGGACTGTCGCCTTCTATCTCTGCACACCGTCCAATCCGCAAGGCGCCGTTGCCGGCCGCGCCTATCTTGCCCGCGCCATCGCGCTGGCGCGGCGCTTCGACTTTCTGCTGTTTGCCGACGAATGCTATTCGGAGATCTATAGCGACACCCCTCCTCCAGGCGTTCTTGAAACGGCCTTTGGCGAGACCGGAAGCATCGCCAATGTCGTGTCGTTCCAGTCGCTGTCAAAGCGCTCAGGCCTGCCGGGCCTAAGGTCCGGCTTCGTCGCCGGCGACAAGGAGTTCATCGCTGCCTTCGGCCGCTTCCGCAACGTCGCCTGCCCGCAAGTGCCCCTTCCCGTGCAGCACGTCTCGGCCAAGGCTTGGGCTGACGAGCGCCATGTCGAGGAGGGACGCGCGCTCTACCGTAAGAATTTCGCCATCGCCGACGCCCTTCTCAAGGGCCGCTACGGCTACCGCCGGCCGGCGGGGAGCTTCTTTCTTTGGCTCGATTTGGCGGCTTTCGGGGGCGGCGAGGAGGCCGCGAAAACCCTTTGGAAAGGGTGTGGTGTCAGAGTGCTGCCGGGAGCTTATCTCGCACAAGCCGAACCCGATGGGGTCAATCCGGGCACGGACTACATCAGGATCGCGCTCGTGCATGATGCGGACACCACACGCGAGGCCTTGAGCCGAGTCGTCGCCACATTGGGTTGAGGGATGGCCACCAGAAGAAGAGCGAAGGAGCGGCGGCGCCTCTTGCCGGGAGCGGTCGAGTCCGGCTTGCGGCGGATCATGCTCGGCAGCTATGGCCTGGTGAGCGTCGCGATAGCCTGCGCCGCCTGGGCGAGCCTCGCCACCTGGTCCGTGCACGACCCGAGCCTCAACAACGCGACGCGCGCGGCTCCCCGCAACTTGCTGGGCGAATGGGGGGCGGTGGTGGCTGACCTCACCATCCAATCCTTGGGCCTCGCCTCGATCACTCTCTTCCTGCCGCTGGCGGCGTGGGGATGGCACCTCGTGTTCCGCACGACGCCGAACCGCCGGAGACTGAGGTTCCTCGCCTGGCCTGCCGCCGTCATCCTGCTCGCCGCGGCGCTGGCGGCGCTGCCCCAGCCGAAAAGCTGGCCTCTGCCGAACGGCCTGGGCGGCATTTTCGGCGATTTCTTCATGGCCGGCGCTCACGTCATCGGGCCCTTCCTCCCTGACGCCGCGGTATCCTTCGTCGCCGGCCTTGCCTTTCTGGTGATCGGCACCATGCTGCTCCTGTTCGCCTGCGGCACGAGCACCTCGAGACTCATCGCGCTTTGGGCACCGCGCAGCCGCGTTGCGGGCGAATGGGCGAATGCGTCGCTTGGCGCCGCCATGCATTTCGCCATGCACACCGGCGCCATTCTGCGGCGGACCTTCCGCCGGCGCCCGGCGCACGACGAGGACGTGGAAGAGTTCGACGACAGCGAGCAGGAGGCTTGGGAAGAGGCCGAGCCGGAGCCCGACGCCGACGGCCGCATCGAGCCCTCGTTTGGCCCGGCGTCGATCGGCGGGGAGATCGATGACGAGGAGGCGGAGGACGACATTACCGCACCGGACTATCGCATCACCCGTCTCAATCCCAAGAAGAAGCATACGGGCCTCTCGCGCGCCTCGCGCATGGACACGCCTTACGATCCGCCGCCGACCCGCCTCTTGCAGCAGTCGCGTACTCCGCGCGGCCGCGGCGTCAGCGACGAGGTGCTTCAGGAGAATGCGCGCGAGCTCGAAGGCGTGTTCCAGGACTTCGGCATCAAGGGCGAGATCACCAATGTCAGGCCGGGTCCCGTGGTCACGCTCTACGAGCTTGAGCCTGCGCCAGGAACCAAGTCCTCGCGCGTAATCGGGCTTGCCGACGACATTGCCCGGTCGATGAGCGCGGTCGCCGCCCGCGTCGCCGTTGTGCCCGGCCGCAATGTTATCGGCATCGAGCTTCCCAACGACCGGCGCGAAATCGTGATGCTGCGCGAGATGATCGAGTCTCCCGACTTCCAGGAAAACGACGCAAGGCTGGCGCTGGCGCTCGGCAAGAATATCGGCGGCGAGCCGATCATCGTCGATCTCTTCCGCATGCCGCATCTCCTCATCGCCGGCACCACCGGCTCAGGCAAGTCGGTCGGCATCAACACCATGATCCTGTCGCTGCTTTACCGGCTGTCGCCCGAGCAGTGCAAATTCATCATGATCGATCCCAAGATGCTCGAGCTGTCCGTCTATGACGGCATCCCGCATCTGCTCGCGCCAGTGGTCACCGATCCGAAAAAGGCGGTGGTCGCGCTGAAATGGACGGTGCGCGAGATGGAAGAGCGCTACAAGCGCATGTCGAAATTGGGCGTGCGCGACATCAAGGGCTACAATTCCCGCATCCTCCAGGCCGAGGCCAAGGGCGAGGTTCTGACGCGGACCGTGCAGACGGGCTTCGACCGCGCCACCGGCCGCGCCATCTACGAGCAGGAGGAGATGGATTACGACGTGATGCCCTATATCGTGGTGATCGTCGACGAGATGGCCGATTTGATGATGGTCGCGGGCAAGGACATCGAGGCCGCGGTGCAGAGGCTCGCGCAGATGGCGCGCGCGGCCGGCATCCATCTCATCACGGCGACGCAGCGCCCGAGCGTCGACGTCATCACCGGCACCATCAAGGCGAACTTCCCGACGCGGGTGAGCTTCCAAGTCACCTCGAAGATCGATAGCCGCACCATTCTCGGCGAGCAGGGCGCGGAGCAGCTGCTCGGGCAGGGCGACATGCTCTATATGGCGGGCGGCGGCCGGATCATGCGCGTGCATGGGCCGTTCGTCGCCGACGAGGAGGTCGAGAAGGTGGTGCGTCACCTGAAGAAGCAAGGCACGCCCGCCTATCTCGATGCCGTCACCGATGAGGAGGACGACGAGGCCGAGGACGGGGAGGGCGGGGATCTCGGCGAGCCGGGCGATGACCTTTACGACCAGGCCGTGGCCGTGGTGCTGCGCGACCGCAAGGCCTCAACGAGCTACGTGCAGCGCCGGCTCGGCATCGGCTACAACCGCGCCGCCTCGCTGGTCGAGCGCATGGAGAACGAGGGCCTGATCGGCGCCGCCAATCATGCCGGAAAACGCGAGATTCTGGTCGGTGGGGACGAGGCCGAGAGGCCCTATTAGGCGCCTTGTCTTGCCCCTGCCAAGAAGTTGACCAGATTTGCCTGAATCATCTATCGGTTGCCTCTTAGGCTAGAGCCGCGCCGGACCACGGAGGGGGGTTGATGACAAGCTGCAGAGCCGCCGGGCTACTCTTTGGGCTGCCGCTCGCCTTTTGGCTCTCCATAGGGCCGGCACCTGCCCAAGACGGCGCGACCTCGGTGGTGAAGAGCCCTTCCCCTACCACTCCGGCCACCCCGCCCGGCCTGACGGAACCCGAGGACGAGCTCAGGCCCTCGCTTGGCGACGAGACGTCGGCGACCGGGGCACCACCACCCCCGCCGGACGAGATCGTCCCGACCGCTGTTGACGAGGGAGCGGGCTGGGAAGCCGCTGTCGAGGCGGCGCAGGCGGCGACGCCTCTGATCGGGTCCGAGCAGACCAAAGCCGTTGAGCGCATCAACGCCTATTTCAACAGCATCACCAATCTCCAAGGCGGCTTCGAGCAGATCGATGCCACCAACAAGCGCTCCACCGGGCGCTTCTATGTGCAAAGGCCGGGGAAGATCAGATTCGATTATGCGCCGCCGAGCGGCTTGCGCATCGTGGCCGACGGGAGCTCTCTCGCCATTGAGGATGCCGAGCTGAGGACGGTCGAGAAATATCCCATCCAATCGACGCCCTTCCGCCTGCTTCTGTCCGAGGCGGTCGATCTTGGCCGCGATGCCCGCATTGTCGGGGTCGAGAGCCAGGAGGGGACGCTCGCCATATCGCTCGAAGACAAGTCGGGGGACGCCGCGGGCAGCATCAGGCTCTTGTTCGACAGCGGACCCGAGCTTCAGCTGAAGCAGTGGATGATTACCGACGCGCAAGGATTGACGACGCAGGTTACAGTCACCGATGTCGTATCGGGACGGAAGGTCGCGGCCGATTTCTTTACCGCCAAGGACAGCTTCCAGCCCTTCCGCTAGGCTGAAAACGGGCGTTTCAGGCCCCGGTCAGCCGCCCTCTCTGGCGCTTCCCAGCCCTTGCGGGAATCGAGAGAAAATAACGCCCAATCAAGCCCTTGTCTTAAGGGCCGGGCTTTCTATTTACGTGGCGTTAAATTTTTCACGGAGCGCCGGTTGAAATCGGTGCGAAATCTACTTATGTGTGGGACCTAGAAGCGGACCACGTCGTTTTCATCGGTAGTGCCCCCCGTCTAGCCGAAGATGTGGTTCGCTCGTGCCGGCTTCCCTCCCGGCACGCGCGCGAAAAAACGCGCTTCTGGCGCCCAACCACGCGCAGCGGTTGGGCGCCTTTCTTTTGGCTATTGCGTATCCCTAAACCCAATGCTGTGAGCCACCCTAACCCCCAAGTGAGCCGGGGTTGAAACGGTTGTTTGGATTGCTACGTAGGTTGTAGTGATGGGTAATCCCTCTCCCATCACAGGTCCCCCCATAAGGACCGGAGAAGCCCCGTACCCCCCGTCCGGGGCTTCTTCTTTTGGCTTCCAAATGGACTCGCTATTCATGCCTGTTTCTTTTGGCTGTTGCGTATCCCCAAACTCAATCCCTTGAGCTACCTTAACCCCCGGTTGAAACCAGGGAGGGTGCGATGCCAAAGGCCAAGCCGAAGGCAAAGGCCAAAGTGAAGGCAAAGGCCAAATCGAAGGCGAGAATTGGCTGTAAGGCCTCCAAGAACGGACGCGTCACGGTGTTCCTCATAAGGAGCGGTGAGGCCGAGGCTGGCGTTGGGATGCCAAGCAAGGATATTGCCGGCGTCGTGGCAATGCTTCTGGCGGCCGCCATGGACGCGGCAAAGATGAGCGGTGAAACGCCTTCTGGCGGAGGCGGCGTATTGCCGGCCGACATCCCCATGATCGTCCCGACAGCCATTAGCTTGAGTCAGGGTGGCGCACCGGAGCCAATGGCTCTGGTCGTTCACGCGGGCATGACTCGCTTCGGCATTGCCTTGTCCAAGCCTCGCGAGCTTGCGCATGCCTTGTGGACAGCGAGTGCGCCAGTAGCCTCCCTTCAATGACGAGCATGTCTTGATCCCCACGAAAAACCCCGGCTCACTTGGCCGGGGTCATGCTATGGAGATCGCGGTGATCGTCCCTGCGATCACCCCTTTGGTTGGAAAGCCCCGGTCATCCACCTTCGGCCGGGGCTTTCTTCTTAAGGCTGTGGCGAAATGCGCCATCCGCCGGCGTGCAGAAGTGATATGCCGCTTCCCGTGATGGGATTCCCTCCCCATCACAGGTTCCCCCCATAAGGAACCCGAAGAAGCCCCGAGTCCCCCCGTCTCTGGGGCTTCTTCTTTGTGCGCACCTCTGTGGCCCACGACTTGCTTTTCCCATCGCTCGCACCGATCTTTGCCCTCCGATGCGCTTTCGCCTCGCCACCTGGAACATCAATTCGGTCAGGCTCAGGCTCGATCTCGTGAGCCGCTTGGTCAAAGCCTACCAGCCGGACGTGCTCTGTCTGCAGGAGATCAAATGCATCGAAGGCAAGTTTCCGGAGCTTGAGCTTCGCGCGCTCGGTTTCCCCCATATCGCCGTGGCCGGCCAGAAGGGCTATCACGGCGTCGCCACCCTCTCCCGCCTGCCCTTCACGCGAATTGAGCGCCGCGACATTTGCGGCCGCGGCCATGCGCGGCACCTCTCCGTCGCGCTTGACGGGGTGAGCGGAGACGCGAAGCCGATCGTGCTGCACAACATCTATGTGCCGGCGGGCGGCGACCTCCCCGATCCCGTGCTCAATGAGAAGTTCCGTCATAAGCTCGATTTCCTCGAGGCGATGGGCGCCTGGTTCGCCAACATGCGCGGCAAGGCCAAGAACCGCATGATCATGGCCGGCGATCTGAATGTCGCGCCGCTACCGGCCGATGTCTGGTCGCACAAGCAGCTGCTCA
>Ga0209323_10001509_pt1 | contig 15387 bp, 17 predicted proteins | sample Rifsed19ft2_FD_184014 | JGI IMG/M metagenome (GOLD analysis project Ga0209323, IMG submission 184014) | Soil microbial communities from Rifle, Colorado, USA - sediment 19ft 2 (version 2) | ecosystem: Environmental > Terrestrial > Deep subsurface > Rock core/Sediment | place: Rifle, Colorado...
TGCTTCTGATTCAATGCTCTATTTTGCAGATAGCGAGGTAAGTGCAATTCGCTATGTGGATTTGAAAGAAAATAGAGTGAAGACAATTGTCGGACAAGACCTCTTTGTCTTTGGCGATGTGGATGGGAAAGGGGAGAAAGTACGTTTACAGCATCCTCTTGGTGTAACAAATTATCATGGTCTTATCTATATTGCAGATACGTATAATCATAAAATTAAGATAGTAAATCCGGTTGATAATACGAGTATTACTTTTTCAGGGGATGGGCATGCAGGATTCACTGACGGTAAAGAGCCAAGATTCTATGAACCCGGCGGTCTCAGTTTCGCCAATAATAAACTATACATAGCCGATACCAATAACCACGCCATTCGTGTGGTAGATATGAAAACAAAAGAGGTAATTACTCTGCAGATTAAAGGGCTCAAAATGGAGGTTTCGGAAAATACACTACAGTCTGCAATACCGCCATTTGCAAGGTCGGTAGAGTTGCCTTTGAAAACCCTGAAAATGGGTTCTGATATACAACTGACATTGAATATAAATCTTCCCAAGGGGTATCATGTGAATCCAAACGCCCCGCTGATATATCGTATCGATGCTGGCAGTGGCATTCAGGTCGAACAGCCGAATCAGGATGTTCGACTTAAAAATCCTGTACTTCCAATAAAAGTATCTTTTAAGACAGGTTCAGAAATAGAGAGGACAGAAGTAAAAGTATCCGTTAACTTTTACTTCTGCCGGGGTGATAATCAGGGAGCGTGTTATATTGATGCGATAATCTGGCAACTACCAATCAAGATCGATAAAGATACTGGTGATACTGCGGTAGCGTTGGACTATGATGTAAACTTACCGTAACATACCAACTCCTTGCCGTCCGCTCCAGTGGCTGTTAAGCTGTTTCCCAGATGCTTTCAAATCTGCGATTAATCCTGCTGAGCAAATCCTTAGTTGACAACAGACCTTTGCTTTTTCTCTCATAGAACGCAAACCAAGCTGTAACTCTTCCGAAGAAAGTATTTTCAAGTTTAGAGAGATGGCATAACATAATCTCCAAGGCTCGCTCAGCATCTTCATTACTAAGTAGGCTTGGATTTTGGTTGAATCCAGCAACTGCTTCCTTTGGACTGAAATTCATATTTGCCGAGCCGATTTGTTTGGGCTCTCCTATTGCTCGTGATTCAGTGAGGGTAGTGCCATTTTCAAACTGTTGATGGAAGAGAATCTCTTTTTCTAACTCTGTCCCAAAAGGAACGGGATGCGTTAATCCATCGCGTATTTTCTTCAACTCTTCAAAAAGCTTGTACTGATTATCTGACCGCCAAAAAGTTTGGCCTGTCCAAGCATATGAAAGCATTCCAATGCGATCACTAAGGCTTAAATTATGCCACTTTCTTTGTAAGTTTCGTGATAACCAATTGTCTTGGATCACTATTGGTAGTTGTTCTAGTCTCCCCATGTGATAGATAAATTCAATAGAAGCCTCAAGGCAGTCATAAGAATAACGAATGGATCAGTAACATTGCGTTTGATGTGAACGCCTGGATTTAGCTCAGATGGACTTTCCTGACACGACTGACAGGACAAGATCGCAAACTCTAGATAATCCGTGTGAATACTTTGCCAAATGTGATCTTTTACTCTCTCTACCATTTCTATATCGCCCTAAAATCTTTAAGAGATAGTGAGCTTCGAGGCTATCCCATGATGATCTTTTATGTTAATAATGGTAATTTTTACCAAATAATTTTTGGTATGTAGGGGTAGGCTTAATGCCAGAATCACGAAGACCCAAACAACCGAACACTGTGTAATCGCCGAGATTTTTTCGGTCTAAAGCTGAAGCGTAATAATAATGACCCAATACTTTATCTGCATATTGTTGACTAAATTCTACGTCGGAGGGATTATACGAACTAGCCTCCATATATTTTTTCAGCAAAGTGCTTGTTGCCATATTTGGGTCTGAAAAAATGAATACTTCAACTATTGCATAATTCCCCATCTTGTGAGTAGGAGTTGTTGGGGGGAAATACTTATAAAGATAATTACCTTCACTAGCATTCTTAAACTCATAGATAAGATTTATTAGTTGTTCCTTGGAAGTATTTTCCGGCACTAGAATACTGACACATATCTTCTCATATGTGCCAGTTATTTTAAACTGTGGAATGTTCTTATCAGCAGCATAAGAGAAACCTGAAACAAAGAGTAAAATTGTAGTAACCACAAGGGATAATTTAACCGTTTTCATAATTTCTCCAACTTATGATGTCTTATTAATTAACTGTCTAACGACTGAAATCAGTCTAGGTGGATTAAGGCGCTGTTTTTTGCGCCGAATCCACCTTTATTCTGAATAAAATTTGCTAATATGGTGAGGCTGCAGCGCTGTAAATCAGTCCACCGATGCTTTCGTCGAAGTCTCCGTAATATAGTCTCCATCTTCCGTCCGGTAAAGTAACAACGTCGGGGTCGTTCCCCTCGGTTTTTTCTGTAATGCCCGTTGATTCCGGATCCCCCCACGTTAAACTATCAGTGGACGTAGCAGTCCACAGTCCTGTGGGATTATTTCTGTAGTAAAACATTCGAAATGTTCCGTCAGACAGCTTTATCACGAAGGGATGTTCTGCAGACATATCAATACCAGAACCCGTGCCTGCTCGCACTCCGGATTCTGCCGTCCAGGTAAGCATATCACTGGATGTGGCGCTGAACACCAGATGATCCTTCACTCCTTCACCAGGCTTTGGTAGATCGCTGAAATACATGCGATATGTTCCATCGTCAAGTTCAACAAGACTGCCACCGCTCAACTGCTCAACTCCAAAATCAGATGCCTTAATGCGTGTCCCTTCTTCTACGGTAAACTCCAATCCATCGTCACTGACAGCGCTTGCAATGCCGTCGCTTACTATCGCAAACAAGCGATACCTACCGTCACTCAACCTCACAACACGAGGCATTCCATAACCCTCGGGCAGACGGAATCCATCCTCAACGGTAAATGTCAATCCATCGTTTGAAGTTGCGCTCCGTATCCCTTCGTTTATCGCAAAATATGCGCGATAGGTATCGTCAGACAATTTAATCACTGAAATGTCCGCAACCACTGAACCGGATTCCAGACCCGCATCAGAAGGTTGTAACCGAATACCCTCTTCTTTTGTCCAAACAGATGTTGTTACTGTCGGCACTGGTGTAAGAATTGGCGTCGGGACAGGAAAAAATGAGGGTGTTGGCAGAGGCGGCGGTATCGCCGTCGATGTTGGTACAGGTGTCGGCGTGGATAGTGGTGTCGGTGTAGTTCCCGTATCTTTTTCTACCTTAACGATTACCTTTGCCTTCAGTCTGCCAGCCTTGAATACAATCCTGGCTATGCCTTTCTTTCTGGCAATAACCGTGAATTTAGCCTCTCCGTTTGCATCAGCTACTCCACTTTTCGATGACAAGGATATACTATTTTTGCCTTTTTTGATTCTTGCTGTGACTTTAATTCCTTCTGGAAGATCGCCACCTTTGCATACTGTTGTTATTGTTATAGTTGCATCTTCGCCCTCGATAAGCGTCAGCTCAGGCTGGTCAGATTCTATGGATCTGACTTCGCATGAAGCAGCATTCTTTTTTGAAAGCGCTGGTAAGCCACTGTCAGCCGCAAACCCATTCTGTTGCTGAAATGCAAGGTAAGCAATTTGAGTGAAGAACACTTGGAGAACAATTAGAAATATAGACCTACAAAGACAACCCTTTTGATGATGGTTAGACATTTTAATCTCCTTCTTAAACATATAGGAATTTCACTATCGCCGCAAAGTCTCAAAGACACTACGTTTTTTTGTGACTCACGGGCTTAGTGTCATAAAAAGTTGCCGAAGGCCTAATTAAACAAAAGACTCTGAATTTTATCTTTATGCGAAAACCAACCTGCCTTTAGGTTGAGGGATAGGACGCCCTAGTTCTTTTGCAGTTTCAATCCATTCTTGAATAATAACTTCTACATTGGTAAGTGCTTCCTTATAGGTATCGCCGTCAGCGGCGCAGCCAGGCAACTCGGGAACTTCGGCAATAAAGGCTTGGTCCCCTTCTCCCCAATAAATATTTATTTCATATTTACTCATCTTTCAAGACTCCTAATATGTTATTTCTTTATCTTCTCTTGTTTTTCTTTTGATACACGCAGCAATGCTTGTTCAACTTCGGTTGGAAATTCCACAAAAACAAAATAACCAGCAGGATATAAATAATCCTCACCCTCGTTGTCAATAATACGAACGTAATTTGACTTCTTAGCGTTTTCGTCAGGTAAGACCCGATATATCTTGTGAGGAGTCAATAAATCAGGATCATCCGTCTCAATACAGACTGCAAATCGATATTTGATATGTTTTCTATTTTTCATAGGTATTCAATCTAAAAAGTATTTGATTCTCATTTTCTTTTTTCCTATACCGTGAGCTTCAAACCAGTGAACTTCAGCAAGTCGTACAGTACCATCAAATAGTCGTACCATTGCAATACCTTTGAGTTTTCTCCAACGACCTTTACCGTATCTCTTCAGTAAAAGTGGTAATATGCGAATCCTTCTACCTACAGCAATAGCTTCAATGTTGGTAATTTCACCAACAATTTCAAAATTCATTTTTATTTATATATTTTGAATGTACAGCCTTTAACCATTGCTTAGACCTGTTTAATGGTCGTGTTATTTATATGCTGCAATATAATGACATTGATAGCTTAAATCAAGGTTAAAGTTAATAGGATGTTTGAGGCTCAAGGCTGGTTCAATTTTGCAAATTGAACCATCTATTTAAAGGTACTCTAAAGCTTTAACTCGTGATTTGAGAATGAATCATAACAAATGTTTGGGTTCAATCGAGGACGATTGAACCAGCCTTGAGGTCGCCTTGTAGGGGCGTGCTGATGTGTGCCCAATATAAGGGCACGGAGCACCGTGCCCCTACTGTCTTCGTGACTTTGTGGCTGGTTTGAATCCCCTTGTTTGAGATGGGTTTTATTCGAGGTTGGAATGCCGCTTGTGCATGTCCTTTTCAGAACTGTTCAGTTTATTCACAAGCGAAAGAATGACTCCGTCCAGATACACCAGACACGCCTGCTCAAAGAGCGTGCTGCGGAACTGAATCGACCCGCTATGTTTGTAGTTGGTGCTTACTTCTTGTACAGGCAGTTCAATAATAATATCTGCCTGCCCCGCGAGCGGCGAGTCTTTATGGGAGGTTACAGCTACTATCGCAGCCTGCGACTTTTTAGCCAACCCTGCAATATAACGGGTTATATGCGTACTGCCGGAACTGCTGCACGCCACCAATAAATCACCCTTATCGATATTTGGGGTTGTGGCGTCGCCAACACAGTAAGCATTTAAGCCGATGTGCGTAAGCCTCATGGCAAAGGTACGGGACACCATACCAGATCGCCCCTGACCTGTAACAAAGATGTTTTTTGCATTAAGAATAGACGAAAGAAACTCCTCGTAAGGCTTTTCGTCAATCTTTTCAAGCACGGAATGTATTTCATCCAAAATAATTTGTGTGGTATCCTTGATTCCTATGGGGTTGCCACCGATCTTCATTTGTTTCCCTTTTCTTCCTTATTTTAATCCTGATAATCGTTCGACTGACCCTTTGATAGACTCAGGATGTAGTGTCGTGCATGGTGAGCGTTCGTCTGAGCTCACGCCGAAGACTTGTCGAACCATCACGACGAAGTCCGCGTTCATCTGCGTCCAAAAGAAAATTCCTATACTATTAAACTATTATGAGGAAATTTTACCACGCCATATCCTATATTTCAAGCAATCATATCCTTCAACAGACCGTATCTCCTTACATTTATTTTTGTTGCTCTCTCCCTACGGCTGTGTTAGAATTCCTTCATTTATTATAGAGAAATTATCCATTCTTTTATCCACTTAATTAGGAGCTTTTACATGGGAGACCTTTTAGGTAAACTCATTGGACTTTATGAAATCGCACTGCTTGTCAGAATAGTAATCTCCTGGGTACCGCACAATCCTTATAATCAGGCCATACGATTCCTCTATAAAATTACAGACCCTGTATTAAATCCTGTACGAAAATTCATTCCGCCTTTCAAAGGTATAGACTTTTCTCCTATCATCGTATTTATTGGCTTAGGCGTTGTAAAGCGGATGGTAGGGGGAATGTTTTAGTAAATACTGCGAATACCGGATATGCGCAGGACTATAATATAGTATTACTTTGTAAAAACTTCTTTTTTTACAAGTTTTTAGAAATGGTGACGTGTGTCGAATGACGAGTGACAAGAAAAACGTCACCCGTCACCTGCCGTACGCCACTTCCCTTATCTGCACTGCTTTGGTTTCGGCTTTCTGCGCCAGGCAGTATTTCATTGAATAAACTCGGTTCATGATAAATAGTTCTGTGAAAAAACTTGTGGTAATGGACGTAGACGGAGTCCTCTTTAGAGGACACTTCATTTTGCACCTTGCGCGTCACGCCGGGATATTCATTTATATCCGAACAGCCCTGTTATGCTTTCTGTTTAACATAAACAAAATATCTATCCGGGAGTTAATAACAAGGGTTTATGCACGTTTTAAAGGAATAACGTTTGAAGAGGCTAAAAAAGTTTATCAGAATATTGCCCTCATAAAACATGCAAGGGAAACGATCGAAACATTACATAATCACGGCTATCAGGTGGTACTTATCAGCAGTGGAGTGCCTGATTTCTTTGTAAAAGACCTTGCAGCCAGATTATCGGCAAATAACGGTTACGGTGTTAAGATTGATATAAATAACAGCCAATTAACAGGTGAGGTGTTTGGCCGTCTCTCCCAATCCATAGGGAAGAAAGAAATCATTGAAGATATATTACACAAAAACAACCTGACGTGGAAAGACACCGTCATCCTTGTCGACGACCGGAACAATCTTGATATCATGCATAAAGCCAGTATCAACATCGGTGTTAATGCCCATTATCCTGTCCGACAGCAGGCGCAACACCTGATTGACAGCGGGAATCTTGCAGAGGTACTCGACATTTTGGATATAGAGGCTGCCGATACTTACAAGGCACTCTTCGCAGGCATGCGTAAGCAATACACACACTCCTGGTATCAGGAAATTCGTAGAAAACTCTTACATATACTCATCGCATGTGTGCCTGTATTTTCAAGTTTGGTTTATCATACAACCCTAACAGTACTTTTTGCCTTACCGATTGTTTATCTGATCTCAGAATGTCTAAGAATCAATGGATATTCATTCCCTATGTTAGGAAGTATAACTAAATCCAGCATTCGCAGGATGGAAGAGCGAGGTATTGCATTTGGACCAATAACCCTGGTGCTGGGGGCCATCCTTGCCTTGCTGTTTTTCCCTGCAATTATCGCAAGTACCGTCATCCTAATCGTGGCCTTTGCTGATGCGGCTGCTACCATAGTGGGACGAAGCATGGGTAATCATCGTATATTTTATAACAAAAAAAAGAGTTGGGAAGGCACGATAGCTGCCTGGATTGTGGCCTTCCTTTGCGGATTGATCTATTTACCCATTTCCTATGCTTTGCTCGCCGCATCGTTTTCGAGTATAATTGAATCACTGCCACTGAAGTCGCTGGATAATTTACTCGTACCCATTAGCACGGGCATTTTATTAATGTGCCTTGGGTACTCATAAGCATTTACTCTGTTGAATTAAATTAAATTGAGTTAACAAAAACAAAACCCAACAACTTTTTATTATCACACCCCCCCCTTAATCCCCTCTTGATAGAGGGGAAACAAAACAACTCCCCTCTAAAAAGAGGGGACGGGTGTGTGTGAACAGGATAACCAAAAAGTTTGAAATTCCAAAACTTTTAAAACAAGTAGAACACGGTTCTTATTATTTGTGCGTATTATGGGAATTGATTACGGTGAAAAGAGGATAGGAATTGCTATAAGTGACCCACTTGGGATTACAGCGCAGGGCTTGCCCACCATTGAACGCACAAATATTCAGAAAGACATTCAAAAGATATTGAATATAATTCGTGAAAAAGAATAGAATCAAAAAATGATACAAACCAACAACGCACCATTTAAAAAACCAGAACTGGTTGCGCCGGCAGGCGATGTTGAAAAGCTCAAAACTGCGATTGAATACGGCGCCGATGCCGTCTACGTTGGCGGAGAGGGTTTTAATTTGCGGATGGGGGCAACCAATCTGACCATAGAGGAAATAAAAGCGGCCACCTCCTGGGTTCACGAGCGAGACAAGAAAATCTATGTTGCCTTAAATATCTTTGCACGTAATTATCATGCCAGGGGTATACGTTCTTACTTAAAAAAACTTGCTGAAATTCCTGTAAATGCTGTAATTGTCTCAGACCCGGGGATTTTCCTGACAGTTAAAGAAATTGCGCCTCATGTTCCCGTTCATCTGAGTACACAGGCAAACACTACCAATGCAAAATCTGTTGAGTTCTGGCATCAACAGGGCATAAAACGAACAGTCCTTGCCAGAGAATTGACGCTTGGTGAAATTAAAGAGATTACCAACAATTCCTTAATAGAAACTGAGGTATTCGTGCACGGCGCTATGTGCATGTCGTATTCAGGGCGTTGTCTTCTGAGTAGTTTTATGTCCAACCGGCATGCAAACCTGGGCGACTGCTCGAATTCATGCCGATGGCAATATGTCCTTAAAGAGGAAAAACGACCAGACGAGACATATCCTATTGTTGAGGACGAAAGTGGCACTTTTATCCTGAGTTCCAAAGACCTTTGTATGATTCAACATATTCCAGAACTGGTCCATGCAGGCGTTACTGCCTGGAAAATCGAAGGGCGTATGAAAAGCCCGTATTATGTTGCCGCTGTAACAAGAGTGTATCGAGAGGCACTGGATCGTTATTTTGCCGATCCCGGCGGATACGTATACGATCAAAGATGGTTGTCTGAGCTTGGAAAGGTTAGTCACAGGGAATACGGGACTGGCTTCTTTTTTGGAAATCAAGGGTATAATAGCCAGACAACGCATCCTGGGAATTCCTACATAAAAGAATATGATTATCTGGGTATGATTAATAATGTTCTTTCCGATGGAGTGGCAGAGGTACTGGCAAAAAACAGATTCCTGAGTAACACTCCCATAGAAATAATAGGGAGGCGTTTGAGCGACGATTTCAGCCAGGTACTTTTAGACCTTAGAAACGAACACAATGAACCGATTGAAGCAGCCCATGCGGGACAAAAGGTGCTCGTTAAGGTGTCGCATCCCGTACATAAATACTTTATGCTTAGGAAATGCGGATGAAGAAAGTGATAAAAAACGTTGCGAAGAATACCGGCGGGGTTTGTCTTATAATCATTGGTTTTATGTTGATTTTTACCCCTGGTCCGGGACTACTTACAATCTTAGCAGGTTTCTATATTACCAGTTTTCCGGGAAAACCTGCTCTTGTTGCCAAGATGAAGAAGACTAAATTTTACAATCGATATATAATCAATATTGAATCAAAAATAAAGTCAAAATTTAAAAGAAAGAACAAATAAAAGAATGAATACAAAAACGCTAATCTCTATTGCTCTCGTCATTTTTGTAACAGGCTGTGGTTCCACCCGGTATTTGGGAAAAATATCTCCCTTTAAAAAAGAGGAAGCCACTCTTGAACCCAAAAAGGGCGCACAATCTTCTCCTGTGCAGAAAAGTGATGCAGTATTTGTGTGCGCAGGCGACATCGATGTTACTTACAAAAAGTTAGGTGAGGTTAGCCTCGGCGAATTTGGTTTCTCAGGGCATGATATTCTGGCTTATAAAATAGGAGAAAAGGCAGCCGCCGTGGGCGCTCAGGCAGTAATTAACGTCCAGTACGACACGGGGGCTTCAAAGTCATGGCAGGGATACGGCGAATTAGGGGGCACAGATTACGGCATAAAGCATACATCGTGGTGCAAGGGTATTGCAATTGTATTTATGGAATCCCATAACACTTTGGGGCTTCTCTTATGCAACCTTACCAAAGAAAACAGAGAATGGTTTGGATTTAAAAAATCACATAACGGTGTTCTTGTCGCCAATATCTTGCCCGGAAGCATTGCAGCAGATGCAGGTATCATGGTAGAAGATCTCGTTACGGAATGGAATGGCAATAAAATCGAAACTAAAAATCAGTTAAGACAGATGATTGACGCTAACGCCGGCAAAGAGGTTAAACTAAGTTTATTGCGTACAGGAGAAATCAAAATGGTAACTGTATCTATACCCGCATCTGTAAACAGGCGCGTTGCGTCATCTGCATCCAAATCCTACGGAAAAGAAAATAAGCCAACAATCGAAAAGAAAGAATCTTTTCCACGTAAACTTAGTTCAAATTCTGCCGGTGTGCACAATGAAGTCGGCGACCTCTACCTGCGAAAGGGGATGTATGAAGAAGCAATGGAAGAGTATAGAAAGGCTATCGAAGCAGACCCGGGTTGCGCCATAGCCCATTTTAATCTCAGCATCGTTTATGACAAAAAAGGCATGAAAGAAGAGGCGGATGAGGAGTATGCAATCTACAAAAAACTAAAACCAAAACGAAAATGAATTCGGCCTTTGGTAACTTCGTCTACTGTCCGCGAAATACACGAAAGGTCACAAAACTTTTTTTAATCAGCGTTTTTAATGGTATGAGGCATATTTTACTGATCCTAATCTTCAGCCTATTCGTACTACGGACTTTGCCAGCCGCAGAATTACTGAAAAATGGGGATTTTGAAACGGGAGAAACCACAGGCTGGAAGTACTGGGAAACCTACCCATGGGATGGAGACGGCGCTCCTGTAGAATCACCCACCCACGTGACCATTGCAATTCCTGGCAACATTGGCACTCCTGTGCCACCTGCAACGAGCGGCTTTTTTGCCCTGACACAGCAAATAGGCCACCACGGAACATCCAGAGGCGGACTCTATCAGGAAGTTAAGGTTGTTGTGAACACCCCTTATATTTTCACAGGTTACATGGCTTTTTACGGAGATGATATTGGGGATGTAACCATTGTTGGGATTCTGGATGGTTCATGGAATCCAGCGCTTGCCTTTACTACGATGAATAAAAAATATATCGGTGGTAACGCTGTTTCGTCCTGGATGGAATTTTCTCTTATGATTATTCCCTCTAAAGATGTAATAACTGTCTTTACTGAAACCAGACAGGATTGGACACATGGGAATGTGGCGGGATGGTATGACAATCTCAGCCTGAGGCCTGTTCCGGAACCCACAAAACTCCAGACAACACAACACCTCAAAGAATATGTAATACCCAAAGAAAAGTGACTTAAGAGAGGACGTTTACAACAGACCGGGAGAAGATGTCATAATAAAATCAAATTCAAGTCCATTTCAACCTGTATCCTGACAAAAAGATTCGCCGTTAGAACATGCACATTCTCCGTTGCCTTACATAAGCTGAAATTATATTACCTTTGGAGGTAACTATCATGAGTGACAGACCGAGACCATTTGCCCGAATGTTAATTGCATGTTTCTTTTTCATTTCTGCAGTAACATTAAATAATCATAGGTAAGAAAAATGGAAAGCCTACAGATAAATATCAATCATGTCTGGGTTATGGTCGCGGCCTGTATGGTATTCTTCATGCAACTGGGGTTTACCTCTTACGAAGCGGGCTTCTCACAATCCAAGAATGCCATTAGCATCTCTATCAGAAACCTGGTGGAATTCCTCGTGTCCTCTCTAGCGTTTTATGTCGTAGGATTTGGGTTGATGTTCGGCTCAAGTCATATGGGCTGGATAGGTACAAACCACTTCTTTGCCAGTGGCGTAACCTCACATCATGTTAATCTGGCATATACCTTTTTCTTTTATCAACTGGTCTTTGCCGCTACGGCTTCTACCATAGTATCAGGCGCTATAGCGGAACGATCGAGTTTCATTCCCAACGTCATAGGGCCTGCATTTATGGTGGGCGTCATTTATCCGATTTTTGGTCATTGGGCATGGGGAAATCTCTTTTATCCGGAACAGGCGGGCTGGCTGGGAAGACTGGGATTTATCGATTTTGCAGGCTCCACGGTGGTGCATTCGATTGGCGGGTGGTTTGCCCTGGCCGGGGCCTTGGTTCTGGGTCCCAGAATTGGGAAGTACAACCCGGACGGCTCCTCAAATCCCATGGGATTACATAACGTTCCGTTGGCCACCCTGGGTACATTCTTCCTCTGGTTTGGTTGGTTCGGTTTTAATGGTGGAAGTCTTTTGCGAGCGAGTGCGGATATTGGACTCGTCATTACAAACACAAACATGGCAGCGGCTGCAGCGGGAGTTTCCGCGCTGATATTCAATTACGCAACGGAAAAACGACTTAACGCCGGCAAACTCTTTACGGCTATACTCGCTGGCCTCGTAGCTATAACAGCAGGTTCAAGCAGGGTAACACCCGACGGCGCTATCTATATCGGTTTGATTACCGGCATAGTATCGATCCTGGCTCAGGACTTTATTGAAAAGATATTAAAAATCGATGACCCGGTAGCTGCCGTCGCAGTGCATGGGGTAGGCGGTGTTATTGGTACCCTCTGCGTTGCACCCTTTGCCGAAAAATCAACCCTTCTGGTAGAGGGCAGCCGATTACATCAACTGGGCATACAGGCAGTAGGCGTTGGAATTGCCTTTGCGTGGTCATTTGGGCTGGGAATGCTCTTCTTCTGGTGCGTTAAAAAGACCCTGGGCATACGGGTAAGCCCCGAAGAAGAAAAGAAAGGACTCAATGTCGCAGAATATGAAGATGTGGCTTCATGGCTTGATTTTATGCGCATTACAAGACTTCAGGACCTGAACGTCCTCCTGGAAAAAAGGGTTGAAGAAAGAACGGATGCACTTCAGAAGGCAAACATCGCGCTTGAAAAGGCGAACAGACTCAAATCAGAGTTTTTGGCAACCATGTCACATGAGCTGCGCACCCCACTGAATGCCATCATTGGTTTTGCAGAGGTTTTAAGGGATGATGTCGTGGGAACCCTCAGCGCCGAGCAAAAAGAATATCTGGATGATATTCACGGCAGCGGTCAACATCTTCTCAATATGATTAATAGCATCCTTGATCTCTCAAAGATTGAGGCGGGGAAATTAGAACTCCAATATGAAGAGTTCCCTGTAAAAGAGGCCATCAACGAGGTATTAAACACGGTCACTGGATTTTCCAATAAGAAGGGTATTCGCATACATACTCATATCCACGAAGACATCCCTTCTATAACTGCAGACAAAGTAAAATTTAAACAAATTATGTTTAATCTGTTATCCAACGCCGTCAAGTTTACGCCTGAGAATGGCAGGGTTACTATCAATGCAAGCCTTGTGAATCAGCATATCCAGATTGCCGTGAGTGACACGGGTATCGGCATCAAATCTGAAGACATGGATAAAATATTTGAGGCATTTCGACAACTGGACGCCTCGTATGCACGCCGTTATGAAGGGACAGGACTCGGCCTGACACTCACAAAACGTCTGGTCGAATTACACAGAGGCAAGATATGGGTAATAAGCGAATTTGGGAAAGGGAGCACCTTCACCTTTACATTACCCATAAAACCGCAAACAAAATAGTGAAGACGAGGCAAGTGGCTAGTGTCTCGTCAACTATCAAGTGACGGATAGAGACGAGATAGTTTTGTCCTGGCATTTTCGGTGGTGAATTGCCAATTGACCTTCGCATTTTTGTTGTTTCTGAATTTCTGCCATGCCGCCACCTCTTTCCTAACAATTTCGATATCGTCGATTCTTCTGTTCAGGCACTGGCCCGTAAGCACATTTAATTCTATCTCGGCCATATTCAACCAGCTTCCATGTTTTGGGGTATACACAAACTCAAACCTGTCCCACAACGCCTTTGCCTTATCTGGCGGAAACACTTCATAAAGCGATCCAGGGTTGTGCGTGTTCAGGTTATCCATCACCAACGTTATCTTTTCTGCACTTTCGTATTGACTGGCGATCTCTTCCATAAAACAAGCCCAGTCCACCTTGGTTTTTCTTTCTGTGATTTTGACCATGCGTTTTCCTGCCAATGGCTCACAGGCAAGGAAAATATTGCATACGCCACAACGCCTGTATTCATAGTCGTGTTTAGCCACCTCCCCTGGTGATGCAGGGATTGGAACCTTTGCCTCCGCAATCAACTGCTTTGGAGATTCGTCCATGCATACAACTGGATAAAGTGGATCGATCGGACGCTTGTAAACGTCCAGCACCATTTCCATGTTCGCAACAAAGCTGCCGTTTTGCTCCGGTGGAATTACCCACCCCTTGTGTTGCCAAGGTTTGATTTCGTTTTTTTTAAAACGCGGCGTACCGCCTCATGAGAGATGCTGCCTATGTAGTCAAGCTCTACAACCTTGTCGGCTAATAACCTCAGAGACCACCGCGCGAAACCCTCGGGTGGCTCACTGCAACTCAATGCAATCAAATGGGCTTCGAAATCTCCGTCTGCCTTTTTAGCATAGATGCGGCTTCCTTTTCTGCCGTTAAGAGCAACATCAAGACCTTCCTCGACAAATCGCTTCTTGACACGGTCAATTTTTCTCATGCTTGTATTCAGCACGCGCGCTATTTCTTCGTTAATCGAACGTTTTGTCTGAAACCCGCCCTCGTCGCACCCAAGCAGAATCAGCGCGCCGAGGATTTTTTGTGATTTGTGCTTGCCCTTGGAAGTGAGTTCACCAAGAGCTTCGCGTTCGTCTTCGGCAAGTGTCACTATGTATTTCTTCATATCCAATCCTCCCTGGTTGATTATGAAAATAATATACCACATTATTTACGACATTGCAAGGTTGACGTGACACTAGGACTTTATACTTTATTTAAAAAATATGCAGACAAAAATGAAGTATGGAAAATATTTGTCGATTACTTCAGAAACCATCCTGTTAATGAAATACCTGAGCCTCTAGTTTACTACCTTTCAGTAATTCCTTGGCATCCCGACATGCTATTTTATAAAGACTCCCACACTGCAGAATCACGAAATTATGGTAAGACCCTTATCAAAGAGTTTAGCAAAGAAGATATTCTAAAACTCCTCTATTTTGTGGACGAAGAAAATATGATTTCGAGAGGCTCATTAGGACAATCAGTAGAAGCTATTGTTTCTTCCATCCCGGACTTTTTGAAATATCTCGAAGAAATAATAAAAGACCAAACTCAAGAAATTAAACTGAGAGAAATTGCAGCAATTATTTATGCATACCATAAGGGTGCGAGTCAATCCCAAAGTTAGTTGAAATTCAATAGCAGCTCCTAGGCTGCATCATGCTGCCAACACAACTTTTTCTTCTTCGTTGCCCTTTGCAATTCCTATTTCTTTCTGTATTGCCTCTCTTAACC
>Ga0209323_10001512_pt1 | contig 15367 bp, 13 predicted proteins | sample Rifsed19ft2_FD_184014 | JGI IMG/M metagenome (GOLD analysis project Ga0209323, IMG submission 184014) | Soil microbial communities from Rifle, Colorado, USA - sediment 19ft 2 (version 2) | ecosystem: Environmental > Terrestrial > Deep subsurface > Rock core/Sediment | place: Rifle, Colorado...
AAGAGGCTGTTGCCCTGACCCTGCCGTCCATCATATCAGAGGGTGCAACCATGTCTGCACCTGCCTTTGCATGGGAAACAGCCTCTTTAGAGAGGAGTTCGAGTGTTGGGTCGTTCTGAACATCTCCATTCTTTACTATTCCGCAATGGCCATGGCTTGTATATTCACACATGCAGACGTCGGTGATTATATATAGTTCTGGAACAGCATTCTTTATTGTTTTAATTGCCTTTTGGACAACTCCATGCTCATCATAAGCACTGGAGCCGACTTCATCTTTATGTTCCGGTATCCCGAAGAGTAACACAGAAGGAATACCGAGGGAATAAACTTCTTTGGCGCTTTTAACAACCCTGTCAACAGACTCTTGAAAACATCCAGGCATTGATGAAATCTCTTTCTTTATACCTTTACCGAAAGTAACAAAAAGAGGATAGATGAAGTCATTAGGAGACAAAGAGGTCTCCTTTACCATCTTCCTGATGATTTCGTTTTTCCTTAACCTTCTTGGCCTGTGAATTGGAAACATTGTTGAAATTATACCATATGGGAATATCTGGTAAACAATTTTTATGCGAAATCAGTCTGAAATACTTCTAACCTGTGTCATTCATAGCGAACTCTGTTCCAGCGGATGTAGTATTTGAGCGACTTTAGTCACATCTACTAACTCGATCTACGACTCGTTTACGACCCGTAGGGTAGATAGGCTCAATTGGTATCGAGCCGAGTCCGCCTCATGCGGAAAGCGAAAATACTACATCCGCTATGGGTAAAAATTTATTAACTAAGGGGGCTAATAAGGAGTTTGGAAAGACTAAGGAATCAATGTCTAACTTTATTCAAAATAATGAAAAAGCCAAAGGATTTTACTTCACAATATCCTTCTTATTTTATTGAATGCCTCTTCGATTATGTGAGCCTCAGGCAGAAACGTGGTCCTGAAATACACTCCGTCCTCCTGCCTTCCGAACCCTGAACCAGGAACGAAGACGACCCCTTCCTTAAGTGCAGCGCGCACGAATTCCATATCCTTCTTCCATTTCGGCGTTTCTATCTTAATAAATGCATAGAACGCTCCATTTGGAACTGGGAACGAGAGCGGTAATTTACTGGCAACCTTCAAGAGCGTGTCCCTTCTCTCCATAAGCATCTTCTTCAAATCTGTGATGTATTCAGGGTATGAAGGGTCCACTATTGCAGCAGCAGCAGCCTTCTGGTATTCCCAATTTACTGAAAGACGCTGGTTGCACAAGAGGAAGAACGCATTTTTAACCTCCTCCCACTTATCTCCGTGGAAGGCTACCCATCCTATCCTTGCGCCAGGATAACCGAAGTCTTTTGAAAGGGAGCTTCCATATATGAATGGCACCTTGCCCCGGGCTATTTTCCTGAAGTCTATCTGTCTGCCTTCGAATATGAGTCGGTCGTAGGATCCGTCGTAAAAAATGGGTACATCATGTTGAGCACAGAGCTTGACAACTTCTGAGAGGTTCTTTTCGGAATAAACCGATCCTAACGGATTATTCGGATTAATTATCACTATTGCCTTAGCACCTTCAATCTTCTTTGCCAGGTTTCCTACATCTATCTGGCCGTTTGCATCATGCCTGTAAAATACGCTGTCACCCTCGAACTGTTTTGCTTTACTTAGGTAAAGCGGATAGACGGGATTGGGAAGGAGTACTTTCTCCCCGAATCCGATGAATGAATGGAAGAAGAAGTCTATACCTTCAGTAAGACCCGCAACGACAAACACGTCCTCAGGCCTGCACTTCTCAATCTTCGCCACAGTTTTTCTGAATTCATCGTCACCTTCGGAAGGTGCATAGCCCTTACAGTTTTCGTCGAGCAAGCTCTTCACCCGCTCAGCTATTACCTTAAATGGCTTGAAGCCGTATTGAGGCGGGTCCCCAATATTGAGGTAAATCATCTTCTTGCCCTTTGCCTCCTCGCGCTTCGCCTCCATGACTATGTCCCTTATCGGATAGCTTACGACATTCATTCTTTCCGTGGGCCTGTAAGGCAATTGGCGTTTGAGGTGCATCAAATCATCATCCCATAAAGTTTATGATTTATACCCTGCTTGTCGCAAAGAAACATTCCCGCAAAATATACTGATGGCAAATCTTTTTCATCCTAAAAATATAGCATTTTTTAAAAAGGAATTTCACAATCATAACTTTTATCATCAAAGAAGTTCTTTAAATTTTATAAGGTCAGAAAATCTGTAAAGAGTTGACATTGCTTTACTCACAGTCGGTATGCCCTTCTCTTCGAGGGCAGCGATAGGATTGAGACCTCCAACAATCACCATTCCAGCTTTGTCCACTGCAACAGGCATCTCCAGGAGAGGCTGATTTGGATTCCCGATGATCAAAATCCCGCCAATGCCTTTTTTCTTCAAGTCATTACTCAATTGTCTTGCCTTGTCCAGACTGACAATTGGAATTTCCCTGAAGCTTGCAAGGATTTTACCGTAGCGGTTTTTTACAGCACCTAAGACGTCGGTCATCCTACTCTTTATAAATATCTCAAGAGGATCAAGGGATGAACCCTCATAGCTGATAAGGGCTGTAAACCTCGATAGCTCAGAATTCTCTATCTGCAATACACCACCAAATCTTGATGTTACAGGTATCCCTGCCTTGAGGAATATTCCGTTTATTGTTACGCTGCACACAGTACCAAAACCTATCTGGCCATCAGGCACTATGACCTCTCCGATCTTTTCACCGCTTTGATGCATGACAACTTTATCGCACATGATATAGGGAGACGAAAAGATAGGCCTCATTATACGCAGAACATCTTTTAGTCTTTCCTCAGGAAAGTAGGAAACATTGAGGATTACATTCCCCTCATTTTTCTCAAGGTCAAAGTCAGTGAGGTAAGAGAGGGTTTCTATCTTACTGTTTATGAAGCCTACCTTTTCTGATACGGAAGCTTGGGCAAGCTCCTCTCTACCTTTTTGTGTAATCTTCCTTCCTTCCTTGCCAAATACATTTGTAAAGCCACCCGCATCGAGTATCTTGAGATGATACCTGACAGTTCTCTCTGTAAGATCTATCCCGTGGGACTTCAGTTGACGTGATATTTCTCTGGAGCCGAGTATTGTACCGGGCTGTCTGTCAAGAACCTTTAAAATTGCAAGCATTGTCTTACTCATGATTTATATCTCCTCCAGGAGGATGTTTTTTAGTCCTTTGCATATCGAATGACCAATCAAAAAAAATTCAAAGCTCAGTGGAATTACGAAATTTTTCACGGAATCGAGTAATCGCTCCTTTCATTTCTTCAATAAAATGCCGTTCAATATCGCAGGTCGTACACTTATAGTCATTCGGACAAGGTTTAAGTGATAGATTTCCCATATTCATACTTCGCATTCCGGGTGTTTTTTCGTCATTCACCATCTCAATACACCCGGTTGGGCAGATATAGGTACAGGACCCACAACCTATGCACACATCAGATGGAGCCTCGAACGGAGTGGAGACCTCACGCTCTGTACCCCTATTAGAGAGCCCTATTGCAGAAACACCAACCACCTCTTCACAAAAACGCACACAGAGACCGCAGAGGATGCACTCTTTTGCCTCTCTTATCTTAAAACTTGATATCTCAATTCCCATACGCCTGGCCAGGGTCTGCACTGCAGGCATTTCAGGGCAGCGGGCAAGAAGAAGTTCAACTATCATCCTTCTCATCTGACTGACCTTCAGTGTATCAGTCAATACTTCCATACCTGTTTCAACAGGATAATTACAGGATGTTACGAGCCTTCGCTGTTTATTCTGAACAACCTCTACAATACAGAGACGGCATGCTCCATATGGTTTAAGTGCCTCATGATAACACAGCGTAGGAATAAAAACGCCTGCCTTCTTTGCGGCACTCATAATCGTAGCGCCTTTGTCAACCTGCACCAGGTGGCCATCAATAATTATCGGTATTTTCATTTCACCAGAATCGCCTCATACTTACATGAATTAAAACAGATCCCGCACTTTATGCATTTCGAGGAGTCTATCAGATGTGGTTTTTTCTTTTCTCCTGATATAGCATGTTCAGGACATTTTAATCTGCAGAGGGTACAACCATTACACAACCCTGCGTCAATGAAATATTCAAACAGGTTCTTGCAAACACCTGCTATACATTTCTTATCATAAATGTGAGATTCGTATTCGCTGCGAAAATGTCTGATAGTGCTCAACACTGGATTGGGAGCGGTGCTGCCAAGGCCGCACAGAGAACTGGTCATCATGAACTGACCAATCTCTATAAGCGTTTCAATATCGCCCTCTTCTCCATCTCCTCTGCAGATGTTTTCCAGAATGTAATGCATCTGCCTCAATCCTTCCCTGCAGGGAACACATTTTCCACATGATTCATACATCAGGAAATCGATAAAATACCGTGCAACATCCACCATGCATGATGTTTCATCCATCACGATCATGCCGCCAGAGCCCATGATAGCGCCCGCCTCTCTGAGGCTGTCGTAATCAACAGGCATATCTATTCTTGTTATCGGTATGCAGCCACCGGATGGACCACCTGTCTGTACAGCCTTAAAACGCTTCCCCTTTCTGATACCTCCACCTATGTCAAAGATTATCTCCCGAAGAGTGGTACCCATCTCTACTTCAATTAATCCTGTATTCTGAACTTTTCCAACAAGTGAAAACACTTTTGTTCCTTTGCTCCGCTCTGTTCCAAGAGATGCATATGCATCAGACCCTTTGGATAGTATCAATGGTATATTGGCAAAGGTCTCCACATTATTGATGATTGTAGGCTTTCCCCATAGTCCTTCGATCGCAGGATAAGGTGGTCTTGATCTCGGTGTACCACTCCTGCCTTCTATTGAAATAATGAGGGCAGTCTCTTCACCGCAGACAAAGGCTCCGGCTCCTCTGTTAAGCTTTATGTTGAAATCAAAAACAGTACCCAGGATATCCTTGCCGAGGATCCCATATTCCTCAGCCTGTCTTATAGCCATAGAGAGATGTTCTATTGCGATCGGATATTCATCTCTTACATAGATAAAACCCTGACGAGCGCCAATGGCATAGGCACCGATAATCATTCCCTCTATAACACTGTGTGGATCTCCCTCCATGAGACTCCGGTCCATAAATGCGCCGGGATCACCTTCATCTCCGTTTGCAATAATGTATTTGATATCGGATGGAGCTTCACTGCACATCTTCCATTTGATTCCTGTGGGGAATCCGCCCCCTCCCCTGCCTCTGAGACCTGAAGCGATAACAGTCCTGATCACCTCTTCGGGACTCATTGAGGTCAGGACCTTACCGAGGGCAGAGTACCCATCAGCAGCAATATAGTCTTCGATATCTACGGGATCGATTCTGCCACATTTGTAGGTGACTTCCTTTTTCTGTCTTTTATATGTTGGAAGCTCTCTCTCAAAAGGTATTCGTCCCTTTGTTACTGGGTCTGACCATAGCAGACGTTCAACAACACCACCTTCAGTCAATTGAGAAACAATTTCATGCACATCTTCAGGCTTTACTTTACGATAGAAAATACTCTCTGGCTCAACGACAATGATCGGACCCATTTCGCAGAATCCATGACATCCTGTTTTGATAATCTTAACGGTATCCTGAATACCTTTCTCATTAATGGCACTGTCGAGGACATCAATCACTTTTTGAGATTTCCGTGCCCTGCAACCAGTATTGCATGTTCGGAGGATAATCTTCTGAGATTCTCTTTTATTAAGTGTCTGCTCCTTTATTTTCTTTAAGTCCAAAATATTCCTGATCTTATTCAACTGTCACCCTCTTCTTGCCGACAGGCCACTATTATCTTTTCCATCTTCCCAACATTCATAGCCTCATGATACTCATCACCTACTACAACTACTGGTGCCAGTGCACATGCCCCAAGACAGTTAACAGTTTCGAGTGAAAACATACGATCAGCCGTTGTCTCGCCCTCTTTAATATTGAGTATTCTCTGTATCTGATCCAGGTTCTGGAGCGCTCCTCCGAGATGGCAGGCCGTACCACAGCAGGCCTTGATAATATGCCGGCCCCTCGGCTTCAGACTGAATGCCTTGTAAAATGACACGATATCAAATATCTTTGTAAGGCTTATCTCCATCTTGCGGGAGATATATCTGAGAGTACCTTCAGGCAGAAAGTTTTCAATATGCTGCACTTCCTGCAAAATCCCGATTATATCTGAATGATGATGATTGTATTTTTCCAATATATTATCGATGGCCTTGAAGTTCATGTTTTACTCTTTTCCCTTTGTAATCTTCCACCAGCAAGGCATTTTATGTATTCCATAGAAACCTTCTTTCACCTTATGAAACATCGTTCTCCGACATAAATCCTGTAGATAATCATTCACAGGTTCCAGTGCTTTCAGAAACTCATCATCCACATAGCCTTCATCAAGAGCCATTTTCTGCAACTCTTTTGCAACCCGGCTGAACTTTATTCCCTGCGGGCAGACACAATAACAGGAATTGCAGAAGCAACAGAACCATATCAGATCGGAAGAGAGAACCTCCTTTTTCAGGCCGAGTACTATCATATGGATCAACCGGCGAGGATCAAAATCCTCAATAATTTCACGCACAGGACAAATCCCTGTACATGAACCACAGGTATAACAGGGCTTAATCTCCTCCAAACCTATCCTAAAAGCGACCTCATCTTTGAAATTCTGATCAGCATTCTCAAGAAAAACTGTCTTCATCTAACCAGCCTCACGCAGTTCACCTCTCCAGAGGTTTCTCTTTTGAAGCGTCTCAATGTTCGATATCACCTGTTCCACCGGGATATTTAGCAGATCAGATATTTCCGAAGCAGATCGCTCCTTTTCCTGCAGATAAAGCAGAGTTTCATACAGCGCCATCTCGTTCATAAATGTCTCCATAAGTTTATCCCTTAAGGGAAACTCCCCGTATGTGCCGTTTTCCTTCATCTGCTTTGCCTGTTTTGCAAAGACCATTCTGAACATCTTCGTCTCAACAGACATCCGGGCAGCTCTTAATTTATGTTGTAGTTTTTTCAGATTCAGATTTTCCTTTTGTCCTAATAGACCCATGTCACGTATATGGTTGTCAAATGCTGTTATCGCCTCTACGAAATGAATGGACTCTGCAGCAGAGATCCATTTGACCCGAAACCGATCGGGATCGATCCCGAGGTGTTCAAGAATCATTTTTACCAGTTCGAATCTGTTTATGGCCTCGTAATTACCTGACCGGTAATGACATTCTCCAAGGTGTCAGCCACCAACAAATATGCCGTCAGCGCCATTCAGAAATCCGTTCAGGATAAATGCAGGTTCGATCCTGCCTGTGCACATCACCCTGATCGTCCTGATATTTGGCGGATATTGCATACGGGCAACACCAGCTGCATCTGCTGCTGCATAACAGCACCAGTGGCACATAAAACCAAGTATTCTATGCTGCTTATTCATATTCTCCGAATGCTTCTATCTGTGCATGAATCTGAGCGTCTGTAAACCTTCCCATTGAAATTGCCTTAGTAGGGCAATATGAGGCACAGACCCCGCATCCCTTACATGCTGCGACAATAATTTCAGCCCTTTTACCTTTGTCTTTCTTGGTCATCTTGATAGCGCTGTAAGGACAGAAATATGCACAGAGAGTGCAGCCGATACATATCTCTGTATCACAGGAAGATACGATTGGTTCTGCCTTTACCTGGCCCTTCGAGAGAAAAATTGCTGCCTTTGATGCAGAAGCCTTTGCCTGTGAGATCGATTCGTCAATAGACTTTGGGAAATGGGCCATCCCACAGATAAAGATTCCATCCACATAGGAATCTACAGGCCTGAGCTGAACATGTGACTCCATAAAAAAGCCCTCTGATGAACGGGGAATAGCAAGGATTTTTTCAAAGGTCTCATCCTTTTCAGGGATAATCGCAGTGCTTAGGGCAAGCACGTCTGCATGTATCCTTACATCCCTGCCAAGAATGTGATCTTTGACAGTAATCATCAGCCTGTTATCAGATTCGGTGACCTCTGGCTTATGTTGCCTGTCATACCGAAGGAAAACGACCCCGTTATTTCTCGCCTTCGTATAATACTCTTCACGGAAACCATAGGTATTCATATCCCGATAGAGAATGTACACATTTGTTGACGGGTTCATCTCCTTTATCTTCAGAGCATTCTTTACAGCCATGCTACAGCAAATGCTGCTGCAGTAGGGATGCTCATCATTTCTGGAACCAACACATTGAATCATTACAACAGTATCTCCGGTAGCAGGGACAAAGCTACCCAATGCCAGTTTCTTCTCAAGCTCAGGCTGTAGCAGAACATTCTCATTTTTCCCATACAAATACTCCGTGGTCGGAAATATCTTTGCTCCTGTAGCAAGTATCAATATGCCATGTTCAAGTTCGACTGTTTCTCTTTCACCGCCTTGACTGATGGAAAGAACCGTTCTGAAATTTCCAACAAATCCATCGACGCTCTGCACCTCCGCATTCGTATACACCTTTATATGCTCATGTTGGTTAATACGGTCAACAATCTGTTTCAGGTATGCCTGTGGATCCTCTCCCTGAAGGGTGTAGTAAATGTTTAAGAGACTACCACCAAGTTCAGCCTTTTTCTCGACCAGGTAGCATTCGAATCCCTGGTTTGCAAGAGACAGGGCTGCTGTCATTCCTGCAAGCCCGCCTCCGATTACAAGTCCCCTGGGAATAACATCAATAACGTGTTCATCGAGTGGCTGAATCAGCCGTGCTTTAGCCACTGCCATACGGATCAAATCTTTCGCCTTTTTTGTAGCCTCTTCTTTTTCTTGTGAATGAACCCAGGAACATTGATCTCTGATATTTACCATCTCGATAAGACACCTGTTCAACCCAGCTTCTCGAATGGTTTGCTGAAACAGTGGTTCGTGGGTTCTTGGAGTACAGGCAGCAATGACAACCCTGTTTAATTTCTCCCTTACAATTGCCCCAGTAATAATTGACTGCGCATCCTCTGAACAGGAGTAGAGATTTTCAGTACTCATGACAACATCAGGAAGTTCAGCAGCATATTTCTTGACTTCAGGGACATCCACTACTCCGCCGATATTCTTTCCGCAATGACATACAAATACCCCAATACGCAAACCATCCACACTTGCAGAGAATTCTTCAGGGAACTCTTTTTCAGATATGAGTGTGCCACGAGCGGTATACAGGAGTTCCGAAGCATATGCAGCAGCTCCGCTTGCCTGTACAACACTATCAGGAAGGGCTACAGGCTCTCGAAAACCGCCTGCTGCAAAGATACCTTCCCTGTTGGTAGAAAGAGGTAAAAATAAATTCGTATCGCAAAAACCATATTTGTTCAGTTTTACAGCCGTAGCTCTTGCAAGGGAAAAACTGCCATCTGATGGCTCAAGACCTGTAGGCAACACCACCAAATTGAATATATCCTCCTTGAGATCACCATCTTCTGTGACATATTTAATAATTAGATCCTCTGTGTGAACATCACGCTTAATTTCAGAAATCCTGGAACGGACAAACTTCACTCCAGCCCCCCTCGCCCGTTCATAAAAAGCATCAAGACCCTTGGAGTACATCCGCATATCCATGAAGAATATGGTAATGTCAAGGTCAGACTCATGCTCCAGTGCAACGATGGCATCCTTCACCGCATACTTACAGCAGACTGATGAACAATAACTGTTGCCAGAGACAGTTGAACGGGAGCCTGCACATTGAATAAAGGCTATCTTATGCGGTTTCTTCAGATCTGACGGCCTGCTGATCTTTCCAAGATACGGTCCTGAAGCACTCGATATGCGCTCAAACTCCATTCCTGTAACCACATTGGGAGCATCCTTGTAACGGTATGCATGCAATCGGGATGGATTAATACTTTTAAAGCCTGTAGCTAAAATAATAGAACCAACCTGATAGTCCGCAATCTCCGGCTTCTGGTCAAAATTAATAGCTCCACTCTGACAGGCTTTTGTGCACTGTTTGCATTCTCTCCTGTTCAGGAACAAGCAATAATCCGTTTCGATATAGTAGGTCGAGGGTATAGCCTGTGTATAGAGAATATCGATCGCCTTCTTTTGCGAAAGGTTTTGATCATACGGATCAGGTATTGTCATAGGACAATAGGGTGAACAGAATCCACAACCTGTACATTTTGTTGCATCTATGTAGCGGGGATGCTTCAGCACTTTCACACTGAAATTGCCGGCAATGCCGGTGACTTCCTTAACCTCAGCGTTTGTGATAATCTCTATGTTCGGAGACCGACCAGCCTCCACAAGCTTGGGCGCCAGTATTCATATGGAGCAGTCATTGGTAGGGAAGGTCTTATCCAATGATGCCATAAGCCCGCCAATCGCCGATGACTTTTCAACAAGATAGACAAAGAACCCATTATCTGCAAGGTCCATTGATGCCTGTATCCCGGCAATTCCACCACCAACAACCATTACTGCACCAATCATCCTAATCCTCCACTAATTCCAATGCACCAGTATTGCACCATCTCACACAGGATGGGCTTGGTGGAATTCCACAAAAATCACACTTAAGCGGTATCCCTGTCTCTGCCTCGATAAAAAATGGTTTCTCTGGACATGATGCCCGGCAGAAGGCACACATATCATATCGGTGACCATCTATTTCAATAATATGCTTTGACGTGCAGGCAGCATCCACAAAAGGACCTGATATCACCGGGTAATATCGGTTCTTATCTTTCATCACCCGTATCCGGGCACGCCGAGGATTTGCAGTGTTCGCTACATGGTTTAAAGAACAGGCTATTTCACAATGGCGGCAACCCGTACATTTTGTGTGGTCTATCTTTATCCTTGGCATTATGTATCCTCCAGTCCCAGAGCCTTAAGCGTTTCTTTCATAGGTTCCCCTTGCTCGTTCCAGCCTCTCAAGTAATAGTATTCAGGGAGCATTTCATTGACCCTGCTGATCTTTTCTTCTCCGTTACCGTCAGAAATCGGCTCTTCAGTAAACCTGTGTGGAAGCACATCATGAGACTTATCGAAACCAGCTTTCATATTGAAGAGGCGTTCAAGATTCCATACCCTTTCACCAATAAAAAGGAGATCTTCAGCGCTGTAATTCGTTCCAAGGCAACTGTTAACCAGGGGCACAAAGTTCTTGAACTTCAGTCCCAGAAGAGGCCAGCAGCATAAACCAAGTGAGTCCATGGCAGCAGTCGTATCCTGATATAACTTAACAAGGCCAGGTTTGCCTTTTATTTCTGAGGGGTCAAGGTTTTCATTCACGTTCAGAAGTTCATCAATGAATGTATAGGCATAGAGATGATGAGACCCGTAATTGCAGGTTGCGAAGTGAAGTCCCATACCCTGAAGAGCACGGGGGTCAAACGGTGAAAGCGGCATACCCTTTACACCCATAAAAAGGTCGGGGCTCTCAAGCGACTCAGCCAAAGCCTTTCCGCCCTGACCCAATCTCTTTGCATGGCCCTTTTTTGTAGAAATCAGGCGCAGGGCATCCATCATCCCGTTACCGTTTCCAAACCGGATATCAATCTTCAGCTCTTCAGTTGTTGCTATCTTCTTTTCCACAAGCTCCATTGCAGTTGCCAGCAAACCTCCTGTTGCAACAGGATCAAGCCCCATTTCAGCGCAGAGCATGTTCGCCATCCCGATTATTGAGAGATCACTGACCCCGCAATTTGTACCGAGAGAGCCAATTGCCAGATAGGTAGGTATCATGCCCTTTCCCTCATATGCATGGTGCTTGATGTCCGTCTTTTTAATACAAGCAATCGGACAGGAAAAACAGCCCCGACTTCTTAAGGCAAATGCACCCTCAAGCGCCTCCGTACCAATATTTCTCAGTGAAACAGACGTCTTCTGAAAATTGTTCCCGGGAAGAATTCCCTTCTGGTAACACAACCCGACCAGAAATGCAGAGCCCCACTGTGGCATGGACTGAGAAGTCAAGGGAACACTGTTGAGCTTGTTAATCATGGTATTGACAACCTGTACAAAGCGATTCCCATCAGCCACTTTCAGTGAGTGTTGTCCTTTTACAGCAACTGCCTTCAGATTCTTTGACCCCATCACTGCACCAATACCAGCCCCGCCGACGCTGAGAAAACGATCATTGACAATGTTCGCAAGTGGAAGAAGATTTTCACCAGCAGGCCCGATAGTAGCAAGAAAGGTTTCCCTTGCACTCCATTGGTCACTGAGACTCTCCTTAAACTTATCCTCTGTTTCAGATGTCGACCGTCCCCAGTATTCGAGTGCTGGGATGAGTCTTATCTTATCGTCCATAATAGAAAGGATAACAGGTGTTTCAGCCTTGCCCTCGATGATGATCATATCGAAGCCGGCGAACTTCATCTCTGCTCCAAAATGACCTCGCATCTTTGCACATGCAAGGGTGCCTGTTAGGGCCGACCTTGTTACCACATTACAGGATGCACCTGTAACAGCACCTGTCCCGACCATCGGGCCTGATGAGAAGATGAGCTTGTTATCAGGTGATAGAGGGTCTGCCTGAGGAGAAACCTCATCAAAGCAAACCTTAACTCCGAGACCGCGACCACCAAGGAAATTCTTGAGAAGATCACCATCCAGTTTCTCAACTTTATGCCTCCCCTCGGTGAGGTTAACCCTGAGGCAACGACCATACCATCCATTCATTTTTCCATTCTCCAAATCTGACCCAGATTATCCATAAATTTTCTCCGTTCCCTCTGGAAGGAGACTGCATTTATTCCAAAAACAAACTTTCAAATCCCCCTTTACCCCCTTTTCTAAAGGGGGAATGGGGGATTATCTAATTTTTTATTACAGCCCTTTATGAATCATCTGAGCTAATATGTATTTATCCCACGCCCTTTAACCATTCTACGGTCTTTTCTTTCAGGGCTTTGTCATGGCTGAATGTTATGCATACAGTTCTGCAGCAACCACAGCCGATACACTCTGTTGTCTCAACAAAGATTGACCCCTGCTGATCTTTTATAGCAGTCACTGCACAGACAGGCAGGGCATAACATGATTTGCAGTTATGTTTACAGATCGAATTTAACATGATTACTTACCTCCTTCATTATTCGGGATTATCCCAGAATGTTATTGACCTCTTTGGCATCCGCTTCCATAACATAGGAGATTCCTGAAATATCAGCGGCCTCCCTCGTGAGTGCCATTAGGTCATTTCTGTCAATATATTGAAGGGCGAACTTCCTGGTACCTGCCATAAGCTGCTGTAAGCCTTGTTTCAACCTTTGAATATAGGAATACATACCAATGGATCCAGCCGGAAGTTTCGCGAAGTCCTTACCAAACCTCTCCTTAAGTTCAGCACCAACCGAAAAAAGTTTTAGATAGCCACTATCTATATCTTCTCCCTCGAGTTCCATTTTTTCTTTCATAAGCCTTCCATGAGTTTTGCCTACCATAGCAGCAGTGAAGATTGCACGACCTAAGCAGATCGCCTTGACATAAGGTGCTGCAAGAGCCAAGGCCTTGAAAATATGATCTTCCAGAGAAAGTCCACCCGCAATGGCGATCGGAGGGATATAAGCTCCCTTTTTTGCAAGCCTTTCGCACATCTGATGGGTCAGACATTCAAGCTGCACAGTAGGGATACCCCATTCATTCATCATACGCCATGGGCTCATGCCTGTCCCGCCTCCGGCGCCGTCAATTGTCAGAAGATCAATCTTTGCGTCCGAAGAAAACTTAATGGCACGGGCCAGGTCAGCAGGACGATAGGCACCGGTCTTCAGGGTCACATACTTTGCTCCAATGGAGCGCAGATATTGAACTGATTTATGGAAAGACTCTTCTTCTACCATGCCAAGGCGTGAGTGACGTTCAAACTCTGTGATACCACCAGCCTTGAAGGCCTCCTGTGCAGATGATGCTGTCGGGTCAGGCAGAACAATATATCCTCTTTCCTTAAGCTGCAACGCTCTCTCTATGGAACGCAACTTGACCTCACCACCGATATCCTTTGCGCCCTGTCCCCATTTCAACTCGAAAATTTTGATACCAAGTTTTTCAATGACATACTCAGGCACTCCAAGTTTTGTGTCTTCAACATTTGCCTGGACAATAACGCCACCAGTGCCGTCAAACCACTGTTTGAATACATTGATACGGCGTTCCATCTCCGGTGACTTGGCAATCTTACCGTTCTTGAATTCTGCATTTGGGTCCATGCCACAGACGTTCTCACCTACAACGACGATTACTCCTGATATGGCTGCACCGACAGCCACATCTTCCCAATTGATCCTTGCGATATCAGTTGAACCTATAGCACCGGTAAAAACAGGGAAGTCCATTTTGATACTACTATCACTGCCAACAGCAGTTTTGGTATCTACACTCGGGAACCTTGCGATATCCGGATCTGGCTCAATTCCAACAGCACCTACAGCAGTACCCTGGATATTGAAATGTGAGAAATCAACTGGGTAGTCCTTTTCTGATCCAGCAGTAACCAACCCGAATGGCATAGGATAAATAACCTCTTTCCCCTTGAGCGCTGACCGGCCAATCTCGCAGGGTCCTTCACATCCGTCAAGACAGGTCACACAAATACCTGATATGGGAGCGGGTGTTACTCTGGTAGTTGTGAGTGTTGCAGCGCTATAATTAGGTTTACTAAAACTCATTAAGCACCTCCTTAGGAATTTCGGTTTTAATTTCTTTTCCTTGATCCGTTAATAAGTTCCTTGTTCAGTGTTTGTTAATTATCTGTCTCGGAATTAAGTATTTCTAAGGTAACAGCCCAAAAAAACTCCTCTATTCTATGATAATAGAAATACAATGACAGATTTTCATTATCTTCAGACTCTTACGCAACCACCTCCTTTCATTTTGATTTATCTGAACTTAAGTATTTCTTAAGGTCAAATCCAAAATTTTATAAACCTGATATTTTCAAAGACATACTATAAGCAGTTCTGCTTTTTCATCACCTTCATTTTCCCATACTAATGGGTGTTCTTCTTTGAAATAAACAGAATCTCCTTCATTCAATATTGATTCCTTGCCCTTTCTAAAAAGAGAGACACTTCCCTTAAGCACATAGATGAGTTCCTTTCCTTGTTGAACAAGAAAATCCTTTTTAACCCTTGTGTGAGGTTCTATAATGGCAATATTGCTAGAGTGTTTACCGTTCTTAATAATATTGAAAATTCTTAAGCCACTTTCCTCTGAAAGAAGATTGGAAGAAGTCTTTTCTTTTCTTATAAGCCAGCTTTCATCATTTGCAATGCTGTCCTCCCACAAGACGGACGGGTTCACTCCAAGGGCATTGCATATCTGAAGAAAAGAAGGTAGAGAGGGAATAATCTG
>Ga0209323_10001514_pt1 | contig 15354 bp, 12 predicted proteins | sample Rifsed19ft2_FD_184014 | JGI IMG/M metagenome (GOLD analysis project Ga0209323, IMG submission 184014) | Soil microbial communities from Rifle, Colorado, USA - sediment 19ft 2 (version 2) | ecosystem: Environmental > Terrestrial > Deep subsurface > Rock core/Sediment | place: Rifle, Colorado...
TCGCCCAAATACCCGGCGTGTCGATCGAGCTGGGCTACGTCGATCCGCTATGGGGCGGGGTGTACGTCGCGGCGCTGGCGGCGATCACGTTTTACATTTCACACAGCCCGGAACAGCGCGCGGAGATGCGACACATGACGATCAAGATACTCTCTCCCCGATTCGCCCTGCCTGCGCTTGTCACTGTTGGTGTGTTGGTTGGATTGGCGCTGTCGTGGCGGCCGGATGGCAAGCTGCATGTTCACGCCTTGAATGCGGACGGAATGCCCGTCTTCGTGCAGACGCCGTCGGGCCGGCAAATCCTGATTGGCGGGTCGAACAGCCCGTCGGCGCTGCTGGCTGCGCTGGGAGAGCGGATGCCGTTCTGGGATCACGACCTCGATGTGATCGTCGTCCCGAAGACGGACGCGAAGTCGTTGAACGGGTTGATGGCGGTGGTCGATCGCTATCACATCGGAGCGATTGTGTCCGCCGAGGTTGGCGATACGCGCGCCGGGCGCGCGTGGCAGGACATGATCGTCGCGAAACAGATCGAGGTGATCGAGCCGGGATTGGGGATTGGGATTGAGGACGGCGTCGCGTTGATGCTAGATGAAGGCGGCCGGGTGCGAATCGACGCGGGCGCGACTTCGGTCGGAATCGGGAAGCCCAATCCAGATGCGCGCGTGGATGTGCTGGTGCTGGATGATGTGACCGATGATACGGCAGCGTGGTTGCGGGCAATGCAGCCGTCCATCATCGTCACACGAGAGCCAATCGAGTCAGTCGAAGGCATTGCGGTAGTCGTTGCTCAGCAGAATGCCGTCGAGTTGTTGTTCGACGGCGCACGGTGGGAGGTGAGGGCGTCGCCTTGATGTTGCTCGATGTGCCGGCAAGTGCGTCGGTCTCATACTCGGAGGCCGCTGGCTCCCTGGCCCGCCTGCGGCGGAGCAGGGCGTTCCAACAAGCCTTTGCGATAGGCGCGCGTGAAGTTCAGGCAGTGCTTATCGCGCCCCAACAGCAAATCGGCGGCGAGCATGGCCGCTTGCAGCTCACGATCATTCGGATCGATGATGGCCGTATCCATCCCCGCATCCATCGCCAGCACCAAAAACGCCCGATTGATCAATGCGCGCACCGGCAGCCCGAACGAGACGTTGCTCAAGCCGGTGCTGATATGGGCCTGCGGAAATTCGGCGCGCACGGCGCGTATCGTGTCGAGCGTGATCAGGCCGCAGTTGGTGTTGGTGGCGATCGTCATGACCAGCGGATCGACGTACACTTTCTCGTCGGGCACCCCCGCCGCGCGCGTCGCCTCGAATAACCGCCGCACAACCGCCATGCGCGCCGCGACACTGTTGGGAATGCCCTTGTCGTCCATCGCCAGCGCAATGACTTCGCAGCCGAATTCCGCCACGATCGGCAGGACGCCGCTCAACCGATCCGGCTCGCCGCTGATCGAGTTGATCATCGGCGTCTGCTTCACTTCCTTCAGCGCCACGCGCAGCGCCTTGGGGTTGGCGCTGTCCAGGCACAGCGGCACGTCGACCACGTCTTGCACAAGATGGATCAGCCACACCAGATCGTCCGGCTCCCGATCGGGATGCGTGCCCGCGTTGATGTCCAGCCAGTGCGCGCCGCCCTCGGCCTGCTTCTTCGCCAGGTTCTGGATGAACGCAGCATCCCGTTCGGTGATGGCTTTGGCGACTGGCTTGCGTGTTCCGTTGATCTTTTCTCCGATGATTTTCATGCACCCTCCTGATGAACTGAGACCTTGCAGGTCTTGGCCCTGCCGCTTCGCTTCAGGGGCACTTCGCAAAGACCTGCGTGGTCTTTAGCTGGGAAACAACATCGACCGCGCGAAGCGGCGGTTAAAGCCCGGATAGACCGTCAGCTCGACGTAGCCCGTGCGCCGCGCGATGTGCTGGGCGCGCGTGCGTTCTTTGTGCGAGAGCAGCGCCATCTTCGCGCCGACGCCGGCCGCATTGCCCACTTGCGCATAAGTCGCATTCGGCAGGCGTGGCAATAAGCCGATGGCGAGCGCGCTGTCGAGATTGAGATACGATCCGAATGCGCCGGCGATGATCACTTCTTGGATGTCTTCGCGCGGGGTCCGCGTGGCATCCAACAGGGTTTCGAGTCCGGTGGCAATGGCGCCTTTCGCCAATTGAATCTCACTGACATCTTGTTGCGTCATGACGATGTCCCGACCGGTTCCGCTGTGTTCGCCGGGCACGATGAGCAACTCCAAGCCCGTGTTGTTCCGGCGCACGTGCGGCGCATCACGCTGGATGCGGCCACGCTGATCAATGATGCGATGGCGAACCATCTCGGCCACCGCGTCAACAATGCCGGAACCACACAGGCCCACGGCCGGCGCATCGCCGATCGCCTTAATCGCAATTCCGGCGTCGGTGATGCGCACGGCCTCAATCGCGCCGGTCGAAGCCCGCATCCCGTCGCGGATGTGTGCGCCCTCGAACGCCGGGCCGGAGGCGCACGAGGCCGAGGTCAGATAGCTTTCGTTCGGCTTGTGCAGTGCGATTTCGGTGTTGGTGCCGATGTCCACGCCGATCGCCGTGTGCGGCTTGCGATCGAGATCGCTGCCGAGGATCATCGCGACGTGATCGGCGCCGACGAAGCCGCCTACGCCCGGCAAGATGTGAACATACGCGCCAGGCGCGAGGTCGAGATCGAGCTCGTGTCCTTTCACGTCGAGCGCGGAACTGGTCGCCGCGACAAATGGCGACAGGGCTAATTGCCGCACGGGCAGCTTTAACAACAGATGCGTCATCGCCGTGTTGCCGACGATGCACGCTTCGGCGATTTGCTCGCGGGCGACGCCGGACTGATCGGTGAGGGTGCCGATCAAGTTGTTGAGTCCTTCGCGCACGACGCGGGCCAGTTCGCGCTGGCCGTCTTCGTCCCGGCTGGCGTGAGCCAGGCGGCTGATCACGTCTTCGCCGTAACCGATCTGCGGATTCATCAAGCCGGTCACGGCCAATTCTTCGCCCGTCTCGAGATCGACCAGGTAGCCCGCGATCTTGGTTGTGCCCAGATCGACGGCCAGGCCCATGGCGCGGCGACCCGGCGCGGCGAAGCCGACGATCTCGCGACTGCGCACGTATGCCGTCAAGCGCCACTCGGTGCGGCGGGCCAGCGGCGATAAGGACTGAATGACCCCTGGCTCGGCCGATAACTTGCGCAGGCCGTGCGCGGTTTCCAGCCCGTCGATCACGCGCTCCAGATCGGCGCGCAGATCGTGCAGCGTCGGCGCGGGCACTTCCACCGCGTAAGCGTGAATCGTCTGATCGATGTGCAGTTGTCGCGCCGCACCGTCGAGTTGCAAACGCTGGTCGGTGACGAGCGAAGCTTTGGGCACGTGAACTTTCACGTCGCTGTGCACGTGGCAGCGACAGGCCAGGCGTTGACCGGAGGCCAGTTCCAATTGAGAGAGGAACCGGCGATCGGCATCGGCCGGCGGCGTCACTTCACCCGACATGATCACCACGCGGCAGCGGCCGCACGTGCCTTCGCCGCCGCACACCGAAGCCAGGCCAATGCCCGCCTGCCGCGCCGCATCGAGCAGATTCGTGTCAGGCGGCACATCGACGCGCTTGCCGATCGGTTCAAAATCGATTTCAAATGTGTGGGTCATCGAGTGCCATCGGAGCGTGTGAACATCTCATAGGTGATCGTCTCGCCTGGCGGCACGACGACAAACTCTTCGTCCCACGGGCCTTCGATCATCTTTCTCACCAGCGCGGGCGAACCGTCGATCTCTTCGTAGCGCAGGTTGAACTTCTCGGCCATGCGCCGGGCGTAGTCGCGAAAACGATCAATCTCGTATTGGCCGGTGTTGATAAACCCGAGCCGCGTGTAATTCTTCAGCATGAGGCCAGTCATCCGATCGGCTTTGGCTTCGCCATACTTTTCGACCAAACGCTGATGCTCATCAAATGGGCTATCGCCGGCTTCGATCCAGCCTTTGGTGAGATAATAAGTGCCCGGCTCCTTTTCAGCCTGCGCCCGATAGGCCGTGCGCGACCCCAGGAAGATGGCGATGCAATCGTCGACGCGCGGAATCACCAGTGTCGCGGTTGTCGCCGTGAGGCCAACCATCGCCATCGAGCACAGGCCATAGCCCAGCATGAGGACGTCGGCGGTGGGACTGGCTTCGTCGATCTTTTCTTGCAGCGCGCTTTTCAGTCCGCCGGGGCGAAGGTGCAGGCCAAAATCGAGGACTTCGCGAGGGACATCGGCGGGGAGAAACGGCAGCATCTCCTCGATGACGGTCGCGCACGCGATGACCCGGCGGCGCGCGCCGTAAAGGTGGGACCAGCGATCGAGTTCAGACGGTTTGTCGACAGGCATTAGTACCTCACCTCTGCAGTCTTTGCTTTTTGTGCAAAGATTTCACCGCAGAGCACGCAGAGGGCGCAGAGATTTTTTGGGGATGCTCAGCGTTCTCTGCGTTCTCGGCGGTTATACTGCGCGCGGTCACAAGTTGCGCTTTTTGCTGCTCAAAGCCCGCGTCCACGCGGGCGTCTATCCTGATCGACCGCGAGGACGCGGTCGGCGAGCAAAACCGCAGATGGTTCCCGCGTCGAGTATAATTCCCCTGTTGGCTCCGGCTCGTCCGGGTTAGGATGAGGTCAGTGTTCAAACGGACGCCTGGTGAAGTAGAATGCAGATGCTCAGTTGTACACTTATATAGGGAAGTCATCAAGTGACGAATGTCATCGTCTCAGAAACATACCACCGTCCATCTGCTTGAAACGCGCCTCGTGACCGCCGATGAGCGCGTGGCGCGCAAACTGGCGATTGCCGTCGGGCAGCGGGCGATCTATATTCGCCTCTGCAGCAGTTATTCAGCGGCGGCAGCGAATCGATCCTCAAGCGCGGCGATCTTTGCATCGAAGCGACGATCCTAACCGACGAAGAAGCACGCCTGCTGCAAACCTCGCAGCCGATGGCGGCCTTCTGTCTCGAGCATCTCTTTTATGATTTTGACGATAGACCGATTAGCTGGGACAGACTCATCCAATTGTTGGCCGATCTCGATGAAGACGCCGTCCTCAAGCTGGTGCGACGGCGCATCAGTGCAGGCGACGGAGTCTCCGTAGCACACAAACCCTGTTTCTTCCGAAGAGGGGAATATGATCGTCGATTACATCCGCGCGCTGTACGCCTACAACGCCTGGGCTAACGAGCGCAGCCTCGATACGGCCGCGCAGCTGAGCGCCGAGCAGTTCTTCGTCCGGGCCGGCGCGAGTTTCGATTCCGTGCACGACACGTTGGTGCACATCCTGAGCGCGCAGTGGATATGGTTATCGCGCTGGCAAGGAACGTCGCCCCGCGCCATGCTCAACCCGGCGGACTTTCCCGATCTCGCCGCGCTCCGCACCCGGTGGGATCAAGTCGAACAGGGCACGCGCGCGTTCGTCGCCGGGCTGGATGAAGCCCAACTCGGGCGCGTGGTTGAGTTCGTCAACACCGCCGGGGAGCCGCACGTTTTTCCGTTGTGGCAATTGATGGGGCATCAAGTGAACCACGCCACGCAGCATCGCAGCGAGGTGGCGATGATCTTGACGCAGTTCGGCCACTCGCCGGGCGGGCTGGACTTTGTGCGCTACCTCGATTTACAGAAGGGAAGCAACGGATAATAAACGGATGCACGATGCGGCATCCGTTTACGGGAGCACTGCACCGCACACCTGCACTTGCGCTGTCCCGAAGGGACAAGCGCGGTGCAAGTGTGTGTTCGTTGCAGGTGTTATTCGTTGCTCACACCACCCAACCCAATCCAAGTTCTTCCAGTTTGGTCTTCGTCGGCATGCCGGTGGTCTTGTCCCAACCGGCGATCTCGTAGTACGTGTTCAACGCGAATTCCAGCTCCTCAGGCTCGACCCGGCGGCTATCACTCCGGCCGCCCTTCAGCGGCTGGGTGAGCACCTTCTTGGGCAGCGTATCTTTGTCGCGACCCGCACCCTCGCGCGCGTTGAAGGCGCGCAGCATGTTCAAGCGCCGCTCGCCGATCTGCTGAATCTCGTCGATCGTCACATCCCAGCCGGTGACGGCCTTCAGCATCGCCACTTCGTCGTCAGGCCCGTACAGCGTCCACGCCGGCCCCCACACGAACTGGCACAGCGTCGCCGTATCGAGGAACGAGTAGTTCAGCTGCGTGCGATAAGCGAACTTCACTTTCTCCTCGTTCATCACGCGGCCCCGCTGCGGGCTTGCCAGGCCGAGCACCTTCAAGCGGCGCAGGTATAGGTTGTCGTTGTTGTTGTCGGGATCGGGCGCGTACATCGGATCGTGCTCGGACGATTGATGATCCGCGCCGAAGGGATTCACCGCGTAGATCAGCGCCAGGCTCTTCTTGACCTGCGGCATGTGCGCGGGCAACTCCGCACTCTTCACGGTGATCAGGTATTCGCCCGCGCCTCGACCGATCTGCTTCGCCGCCGCTTCCGATCCCTCGGCCAGGATCGCGCCGAAGCCTTCCGTGCGCACGATCTGGTTGAGGATCGCCAGCATCGCGTCGGCGCTGCCGAACTTCAATTCGATGCCGCCCGTGTCCGCTGTCGTGATCACGTCGTTCTCGAACAGCTCCATCCCAAACGCGATCGTCGCGCCGCAGGCGATCGTATCGACGCCCCATTCCGAGCAAATCTGGTGCGCCATCGCCAGGGCAATCAGGTCGTTGACGCCGCAGTACGAGCCGAACGTGCTGATCGTCTCGTACTCCGGGCCGCCGTAGAACGGGATAATCTTCGTGCCCTTGTATTCCGTCTCGACGACGCGCTTGCAGCGCACGGTGCACGCGAAGCAGGTATCGTTCTGCTTCAGGATCGTGTCGGCCATCTTCTCGCCGCTGATGTCGTCGGCGAACTCGAACACGCCGCTGTTGTAGTTAAACGTCGGAAACGTGCCGGTGGTATTCTGAAAGCCGACGACGCTGGCCGTGCCGTAATCTTGCAAGCCTTTCACGTCGGGGTTGGTGGGAATGTCCTTCGTGCCCGACTTGTTCATCTCGGTGATGGCGTGCTTGTCGAACACCTCCGGCTTCTTCGTCCCGCGCACGGCGACTGCCTTCAGGTTCTTGCTCGCCATCACCAGCCCCAGCCCGGTGCGACCGAAGGCGCGATTGCTCATGTTCATGATGCTGGCGAAGCGCACGCCCTTCTCGGCAGATGGGCCGATCTGGATCACTTCGGCTTTCGAGTCGCCCACGTCGTCCTTGATCTTCTTCTCGACCTCACCCGTGGTCATGCCCGTGCCCCACAGGTGGCTTGCGTCGCGCAGCTCGGCCTTGCCTTCGTTGATCCACAAGTACACCGGCCTGGGCGACTTGCCGGTGAAGACGATGCCGTCGAACCCGGCGAATTTCAACTCCGCCGGCCAGAACCCGCCCGATTGCGAATCGCCGGCCAACCCGCTGAGCGGGCTTTTCGCCGTCGCGGTGGCGCGGCTTTGCCCCGAAATGGCGACGCCGGTCGGCGCGCTGATGAAGAACGACAATGTGTTCTCCGGCCCCAGCGGATCGGCTTTGGGCGGCGTGTTCTTCAAGAGGTAATACAGCCCCATCGCACTGCCGCCGTAGTACGTGCGATAGAACGATTCGTCCGGCTTCTCGATCGTGAATGTTCCACGTGTCAGATCAACGAGCAGGATTTGCCCGGCGTATCCGTACATGGTGGGCCTCCGTCCTTGTGCTATGTTATGGAAGTGTGCTCAGTATGGGAGTGCGGCCAGTTACTATTGTACTCAACGCGACGGCACGCGGCAACTCCTGCACAGACTCACATCAGGGCCTTTCCAAAGTCAGGCGCTGCGCCTTCACCAGGAACGCCGGGCGGTGAACCGTCCGGCTGAAAGCATGGAAGCCCGGTCAACCGGGCTGCCGGCCAATCGGCTTCAGCCGATTTCCACGCCTTCAGCCCGGAGTTTGAGCTCCGGGCGACGACCGGCTACACCTCCTCCGCGAATCTCCGCGAGTAGCGGTCGAACACCGCGTAGCCAATCAGCAAGATCACAATCGCCGTCACCGCCGTGCGCGCGAAGAAGTCCGGCCCGATGAAGCGCCCGAAGTACAGCACGTCGCGGTACGAGGCGATGATCGACGCCATCGGGTTGAGGATGAACAGCAGCCGGCGCAGATCGAGCGGCGTGCCGAGCAGCACTGCCGTCTCCGGCACGGTCTCGATCGGATAAATGATCGGCGTCAGGAAGAACCACGCCAGCATCACCACTTCCATGATGATCTGCATGTCGCGGTAGAACACGTTGACCGTCGCCAGGATCAGGCCGATGCCGGCGATGAAGATCATCTGCACCAACAGCACGATCGGCAGCCAGATCACCAGCCACACCTGCCCGCTGAGCGGCACACCCGACAGCCACGCCAGCGCGAAGAAGACCGGCAGCGCGATGAGGAAGTTGATCATGCTCGACAACACAATGGACACCGGCAACGCGACGCGGGGAAAGTACACCTTCTTGATCAGGTGCGCGTTGTTGACGATGCTGCCGGTCGCGCCGACGACCGATGCGGAGAAGAAGTTCCAGGCGAGGATGCCGATCAGCACGAAGACGTGGTAAGCGGGCCGGGTATCGCGCCCGGCCATGACGGTGAACACCACCGTCAGCACCAGCATCATCAGCAGCGGGTTGAGCCACGACCAGGCGATGCCCAGGGCAGAGTTCTTGTAGCGCACCTTGAGATCGCGCACCACCAGGTTGCGGATCAGCTCACGATACGCCCACAACTCACGCAGTCTAGCCCACATGGTCCTATCCGTGTTTTTTAGATCACACCACAATATCTTTACCCGATGCCGACCGCAGTTCGAGCAACGCCCGTGCGCGCTCGCCGCGCCGTCGCATGCGCACCGCATCGTACACCGCCACGATGCGGCGTGCGGCGTCGTCCCAGGCGAAGGCCGACTCGGCCCGCACACGCAGCCCGCGCGCCGCGCGCTCGCGCGCCGCCGGGTCGTTGAGCACAGACAGGAGCCGCTCGGCCAGCGAGGTCGCATCGCCGGGCCGGGCGTAGAAACCGAAATCGCGCATATACTCCCGGTTGATCGGCGTATCGAAAGCAACCGTCGGCAGGCCGGTCGCCATGTAGTTCAGCACTTTGCCGTTGGCTTCCGTCGTCGACAACTTGGGCGCGACGGCGACATCGCCCAAGCGCAGGTAGCGCGGCGCGTCCTCGTACAGCACTTTGCCGATGAACGTGGCATGTGCGCCCAGGCCACGCGCCTCGGCCATCGTTTTGTAGCCCAGGTGAGCCGGATAGCCCATGATCAAGAAGTGCGTGTTGGGCCGCTGCGCGACGACGCGCTGCGCAGCCTCGATCAAGAGATCGGTTCCCTGGTACGGAGCCAACAGGCCGAGATACACGACGACATCGCGGTCGCGCGGGACGCCGAGATACGATCGGATGGCCGCCCGCTCGGCCCGATCGGCTTCGGCGCGCGGATGGAAGAGCGTCGTGTCTACACAGTCGGGCAGCGGGATGATGCGTTTAGGATCGACGCCGAACTCGTCGCGCAGCAGCGGCGGCGCTGTCGGCGAGCTGGTCAGAATGGCGCGCGGTCGATGGTTGATGCGCCGCTCCAGCCAGCGTACGATGGGATACGCCGGCCCGTTGGGATTCAAAAAACGATGATCGACCATCTCGCCGCTCAGGCTGCCTTGAAAGTCGAACACCAGCGGCGCGCGCGCGATCGCGCTCAGGGCCGATCCGATCAGCGCACCCTCGTGCAGGTGGGCGTGGATGATGTCGGGCTTGAAGCGCCGCGCCGCCTTGAGCGCGGTCCACGACAGCAGCCCATCGAACGCGATCTTGTGCCGCGACGAGCCGACTTCATACTCGGCGTGCCAGGGCGCGGGTCGCGTGCGGACGATGTCCAGGCCGGGCAGGTCGCGCCCCTTGTAGTACGTGACGATCTGAACCGTGTGACCGTGCCGCTGCAAGGCGCGCGCTTCTTCGTAGATTCGGACGTGGCACCCGTAGTCGGAGAAGAACGACGTGGGGGCGATCATGAGGATACGATAGGGCATGGTGGGTTGGGTAGTTGGATGGTTGGGTAGTTGGGTAGTTGGATGGTTGGGTAGTTGGATGGTTGGGTGGTTGGTTAGTTGGATGGTTGGGTGGTTGGATGGCGGGTTTTACGTTTTACATTTTACGTTTTACGCTTCCCGTCTTTACGGATCAACGCCAGTTTCTTCACGCGCGGCAGTTTCTTGATGCGGGCTTCGCGTTTCAACGCCGCTGCGCGAGACTCGCATTTTTCAACATAGACCAGTTTCACCGGCCCGTGCATTCGCGTGTAACGCGCGCCTCGACCGGCATTGTGCGCGGCGATGCGCTTAGCCACATCCACCGCCCAGCCGGTGTACAGTGTGCCATCGACGCACTCGACGATGTAGACAAAAGACATGACACTCAGTTTCGATCATCTACTTCTTGAAGCGCTTTGAGCAGGCGGTCCTCTTCACTGAGCGTCATACGGTCGATGCGCTCCTGATGCCGGGCGATTAACGCGACGGTCAAATCGTCGCATCCGGCCCGGCGCGCCCACTCGGCCCCCAGGCGCGGGTGATCGCGCAGCGCGACGAGCGGCCGATGCGTGTCCGCCGCCGGCAAACGCTTGAGGTACGACGGCGCAACTCGCTGGAGCAGGACATAGAGCGAACGGTGCACTGGTGTCACGCGCGCCGCCGATTTGCCCGCGTCGTGAAGCAATGCCGCCGCCAGTAACGCTGGGTGCGTGTAGCCGGCACACTTCAGGTCGCGCAGCACGCGCAGAGCGTGCGCCTGACCCTCGTGCGGCATGTGGCGAAACAAGGCGCGCGCCTCGGGCGGCAAATGTGCGTCGGCTTCGGCCCGATCGGCTTCGGTCACGCGCGCCGCCAGCGCGGCGAACAACTGTCGAATGCGATAGATCGGTCTCAAAAGCCCAGCAGGACTCGCCGCATCAACTCGACGGGCGGGCCGATGATCAGTCCCAGAAGACTCGTGCCGCCGATCGGGAAAATCAGGATGAGCAGGATGAACAGGCTGTACTGTTGAATCTGCTCGTAAGTGCGCGACCAGGTGTACGGCATCAATCCCCACAGCACCTTCGACCCGTCGAGCGGGACGAGCGGGATCAGGTTCAGGAAGAACAATGACAGATTGATCACGACGACGACAAACGCAATGTCGCCCGGCAGGCCGGCGTTGACGCCGAGGCGGTACGCCAAAGCGGCCACGGCGGCGATCAGCAGATTCATCGCCGGCCCGGCCAGCGCCACCAGCACGATGCCGGCCTTGTAACTCGGCGCGTTGCGCAGGTTCGTTGGCACGAACATCACCGGCTTCGCCCAACCCAGTCCACCGACCGCGAGCATCAGCGCCCCTACGGGATCGAGATGCGCGCGCGGATTGAGCGTCAGGCGACCCTGATAATAGGGCGTCCGATCGCCGAGGCGCACGGCCATCCAGGCGTGCGCGAACTCGTGCAGCGGAAAGGCCAGCAGCACGATGGCGCTGTACGCGACGATGATCGGCAGCAAAGTATCGGGCCTGCTCAGGGCCGAGAGAATCATACCTGGCAGCTCCATCGGCAGGTGGGCGGCTGGGATTATAACATACTGCCAAAAAGTGACCGGCACTTTGGAAGTGCCGGTCACTTGATTTGTTCCTCGGCGAGGGCCGGTAAGCGCACCCGGAACAGGCTGCCCCGGCCTTCGTCGCTGTCCACCTCGATCGTGCCTTTGTGCTGCTCGACCACGGCCTTGACCAGACTCAGCCCCAGCCCGGTGCCCTCGATGTTTTCCGTGCCGCGCATCTTCACGCGATAGAAGCGCTGAAAGAGTTTGGCCTGCGCCGCTTTGGGAATGCCCAGCCCGTTATCCTCGACCTCGAATAGAACCTGCGGGTCGGCGCGCCGCACCCGCGCCTGGATGCGCCCACCGTCGGGTGTGTACTTGATAGCATTGTTCAGCAGATTGACTACGACCTGCTGAATCTGCACCGGGTCGGCATTGATGCACACGGGCGCGCCGGCAGTTTGAACGATCAGCTCCTGACGCTTCCCCGCCGCCTGTGGCTTCAGCTCATCCGCCGCGCGCAAGAGCACCTGGTTGAGATCGACCGGCTCGCGCACGCGGTCGGCTGCCGATTCGATGCGCTCGACATCCAGCAGGTCCTCGATCAATTTCCGCATCCGCCACAAGCCCTGTTCCAGACCCTCTAAGTACGGGCCGGCTTTCTCCGTGGAATCGGCGACGGCGTCTGTCAGCAGATCGAGATAGCCAAAAGCCATGTTCAACGGGTTGCGCAGATCGTGCGAGGCCATGCGGATCATCTGCGACTTCAGTTGATCCAGCCGCTTGAGGTCGGTAATGTCGTGCAGCACCATCAACCGCCCCCGAAGGCCGAGCGTCTCGTCGCGGACGGAGGTCAGGTTCGCCAGCAGCGTCGTCCCATCGTCCAGTGCCAGTTCGAAGACGTGCGTTTCAGACGGGGCGTGGCGATAAGCGTCGATCAACTGCGGCAGGCGCAGCGCATCGTCTAAGCGCGCGCCGATGGCCTGCGCCGTCGTCACACCGAACAGCCGCTCCGCGGCGCGATTGAACAACTGCACCCGATCGGCCGCGTCGATCAGGATCACCGCATCATTGGTGCTGGCCAGCACCGCGCTCAGGCGCTGCCGCTCGCGCTGCGTCTCATCGTACAGGCGCGCGTTTTCCACGGCCACGGCCACCTGATCGGCCAGGATTTGCAGCGCCGCGATGTCCTCCTCGCGGAAAGCATTCAGGTAACGGCTGCCGAAACTCATCACGCCGATCACACGCGCGCCGGAGCGCAGGGGAATGATCAACTCGGATCGCAAGCCGGGAGCCACCTCCACGTAGTCCGGTTCCTGCTGCACGTCGCGCGCCAGAACCTGCTGGCCCGTTTGGTAGGCGCGCCCGATCAGACCCTGGGTCAGCGGCTGGCGATACACATCCACTAACGACTGTGCCAGCGGACCCGACTGCGCGCGCATGGCAAACTCGCTCGTCTCTTCGTCCACGGTTAAGACGCCCACGTAATCGAACCCGAAGCGCACTTGCGCGTTGTCCGCCACCGTCGTCAGAATACGGTCAATGCCCCAACCGGCGGCGATGCGGCGCGCGACCTGGTTGATGGCTTCCATATCGCGGGCGCGGCGGCGCAGCTCGGCTCCGGCCCGCAGATGATCGATGGTGAGCGCGACCTGATCGGCGATCGCCAGAGCCTCCAGCGTGCGATCCCGAGTGAGCCGGCCCGTCGAATGTGGATCGGAGAAGATCACCGCGCCGAAGGCGACGTTGTTCACGGCCAGTGGAGCGGCCAGCACGGATGAGCCGCCCGCCTGTGTGACTGATTGCACCCGGTTGTGGTCGATCACCCACCGGGCCAGGGGTGTGCCGGCCTCACCGACGGGGATCGAGGCCGAGGCTTCGTCGTAAGGGCAGCGCGGATGCAATGGGGCTGAGCGGTTCCCATGGGCATCCCATGTGGCGAAGGTGCACTCGCGCGCGGCGAGGAGCCGCGCCCATTTGAGGGCGAGGAGATTCAACAGCGATTCCAGGCCGACCTCTTGGTTCAACACGCTGCGAATATCGGCGATCAGGCTCAACCGGTGAACACTTTTGTCGCGCTGCCGGCCGGACACGCCGAGCAGTGCAGACAGGATCACAGGCATCAGGAGAATGATCCCGCGATCAATATCTCGCCCTTCGCCAAAGATGAGATAGTTGAGGGAGTCCAGCGTGAGCGGCAGGCGATCGTTCGCCAGGGCCGTGGCGATATCGACAACAGGCAAGATTAGCCCGAGCGCGAATCCGAGCAGCGTGTAGCGAGAAGCCCAGGTCTTGAACATCGTTACCTTGCCCTTCAACCCCAGGTCATTGTACACATCTTGAATGCTCGCCGACCGCGCGGACGCGGGCCTGGAGCACTTGGTGGTCTTGCCGGTCAACCTTGCGTATTCAGCGGCAGCCAGATAGCGAAGGTGCTGCCTTTGCCCGGACCGCTTTTGAAGGTGATGCGACCACGGTGCGCGGCGACGATGCGGTGCGCCAGGGCCAGCCCCAACCCGATGCCTTCAAAGCGGCGCCGATCGCTCATATCGGCCTGCGTGAAGGCCTGGCCCAGCAGGTGCTGGCGATCGGCGGGGATACCAACCCCTGTGTCGGTCACGGCGATGACCACATGCGGAGCATCCGCACCATCAGGCCCCCTCACCGGCCCATGCGCACCGATGGCGGCGCGTCCACCGGCCGGCGTGAACTTGATCGCGTTCTCGACGAGATGGCTTAGCGCATTGACCAGCCGGCCCATGTCGGCGGCCACCATCAGCTCGTTCTTCGGTGGGGCGATCTGCAGCGTGATGCCCTTGTCCTTCGCGCGTGGCGCGTAGGTCTCGAAGACTTCCCGCATCACGGTCTGGACGTTGACCGGGTCGATCTCTAATTCCAGCTCGCCGCGCTCCAACAGGCTGAAGTCGAGCAGATTTTCCACCAGCCGCTTCAAGCGCCGGCCGTAGGTATACAGGTTCCCCAACTGCTCTTGTTTCCGCTCGCGCGATAACTCGTCGAACTGGGTGTTTAAGATCTGGGCGGCCATCAGCATGACCGCCAACGGCGTGCGCAGCTCGTGTGATACAATCGACAGGAACTCGCTCTTCATCCGGTCGACGTCTTTCAGCCGCTCGTAAGCCTCGCGCAGCTCGTGCGTCTGCTCGGCGACCTTTTGCCCCAGGTGAGCATTCGTCTCCTTCAGTTCCTCCATCAGGCGACGGTTATCGATCTCCAGGTTGCGCTGGAACAGCGCGCGGTTGACGGTGAACTGGAGTTGATCGACGTTGTCCACCGGCTTGAGCAGATAATCGTACGCGCCGTGGCGCAGCGCGTCAAGCGCGGTGTCCAGCGAGGCGTGGCCGGTGAGGATGATCACGGGCGTGCTCGGCGCGCGTTCTTTCACGCGATGCAACACGCCCAGGCCGTTCAGGCGCGGCATCTGCAGATCGGTCAACACCAGGTCGAAGGGCTGGGCGGCGAACAAGCGCACGGCGGTTTCGCCATCGTAGGCGATATGGACCTCGTAGCCCTGCTGCACCAGATAAGCTTGCAAGAACGCGGTAATGTCCTTGCTATCATCTGCGATCAGGATGCGCTCTTTAGCCATCCGTGTCCCTTCAGTTCCCGGCCTTAGGGCTTGTCAAGAAATAACTCCGCAGATTGTCATTCTAGCGCAGCGAAGAATCTCTGCCCGACAAGCCGAGACCCTTCGCTGCGCTACCCAGAAACTTGCGCCATGGCCGGCGTGCGCCCGCCGATGAACTCGGCGGG
>Ga0209323_10001517_pt1 | contig 15335 bp, 17 predicted proteins | sample Rifsed19ft2_FD_184014 | JGI IMG/M metagenome (GOLD analysis project Ga0209323, IMG submission 184014) | Soil microbial communities from Rifle, Colorado, USA - sediment 19ft 2 (version 2) | ecosystem: Environmental > Terrestrial > Deep subsurface > Rock core/Sediment | place: Rifle, Colorado...
CCGTGCGGGGGGTAATCGCCCGGGTGGGCTTCCGACTGTCCCCCGGCGTTCCGGACGAGGTGTTCGCCCGGATGAAAACGCTGAACGAGAAGCGCCGCGCGACCCAGCCCTGGGGGGAGCGGACCTTCGGCTCTACCTTCCGCAATCCGCCGAACGAGAAAGCGGGCCGGCTGCTGGAGCAGGCAGGGATGAAGGGCGCGCGGGAGGGCGATGCCCTTTTCTCGGAGAAGCACGCCAATTTCCTGATCAACACGGGGCGGGCAACCTCCGCCGAAGCGCTCCGGCTCATCGTGCGAGGCCGAGAGCAGGTGCGGGTGATGGCGGGGATCGACCTCGCACTCGAAGTCAAGCTGTGGGGCGACTTCGATGCCTGAGAAGGGCAGGTACCGGGGAAAGACGGTGGGAGTGTTCCTCGGCGGTGAGTCCTCCGAGCGGGAGGTGTCGCTCCGCACCGGCGGTGCCGCGGTCTCGGCCCTCCGCCGGCTGGGGTACCCGGTCCGTGAGATCGACATCCGCGGGGACTGGCTCGCCGGCATCCGGGGCGCTGGCGTGGACGTCGCCTTCCTTGCGCTGCACGGCCGGTTCGGCGAGGACGGCTGCATCCAGGGAGCGTTGGAGCTGGCGCGGGTCCCCTATACCGGGTCGGGCGTGGCCGCCTCCGCTCTCTCGATGAGCAAGGTCCTGGCCAAGCGGATAGCGGCCTCCGCCGGGGTTCCCGTCGCGCAGGACGCCCTCTACGATGGGGAGATGCCCGGTGCGCCTCCTCCTTCCGACATCGGCTTTCCCTTCGTCGTCAAACCGGATCGCGAGGGGTCCACGGTGGGGGTCAGCATCGTCCGAGGGCCGGAGGAGTGGGGTCCGGCCATGGCGGAAGCGGGAAAATTCGACCGCCGGATCCTCGTGGAGGCGTACATTCCGGGGCGGGAGATCACGGTAGGCATCCTGAACGGGAGGGTCCTGCCGGCGATCGAGATCGTCCCGAAGTCCGGCTCGGGGTTCTACGACTACCGGTCCAAATACACCGCAGGCCAGACCGAGTACGTCATCCCGGTCCCGATGGACCGCGACATCCTCGTGCGGGCGGCGGAATACACCCGCAAGGCCGCGGTGGCGCTCTCGCTCCGGGGGGCGGCCCGCCTCGATTACCGGGTGGATCCCGCGGGAAACCTGTTCTTCCTGGAGGCGAACACGATCCCCGGGATGACGGAGACCAGCCTGCTGCCGAAGGCCGCGAAGTTCGACGGGATGACCTTCGATGAGCTGGTGGAAGAGATCCTGGACGACGCGGGGCTCGGGAAATAGATGATCGAGTACAAGGCCTACCACAAAAAGTCGCTCGGGAAGCGGAGGAAAAAAGTGCACGCCGCCCGCAAGAAGGGGAAGGAAAAGAATGGTGCGGCCGCACGGATCAACCTCCGGCAGGTGCTTCCCGTCGCGGCGGCGATCCTGGTCGTCGTTCTCGTCACGGCGGCGGGGGCCACGGTCTACTCCTGGCTGGGGCACTCCCGGCTCTTTTCGGTCCGCGACATCGACATGAACCGTTGCGCCTACGTGACCCGGGACGAGGTGTCGGGAATCCTGTCCGGCGTGGCGCAGGGAAACATCTGGTCGCTCTCGTCGCGGGACATCGGTCGCAGGCTGCTCACCCACCCCTGGGTCCGCAGCGTGTCGGTGAGGAAGGTATTCCCCGACCGGCTCGTGGTCCGCATCGAGGAGCGGAAACCAGCGGCAATGGTCAACCTCGACGCCCTCTACTACGTCGACGAAGAAGGGACGATCTTTAAGCGGCTCACCGCCTACGACCCGAAGAATTTTCCCATCGTGACCGGGTTCTCGCGGGGAGAGCTCACCGCGCGGGACGGCGTCACCCTGCAGAACCTGAGAAAGACGCTGGAGCTGTTGCGGAGCACGGAGTCGGGGGTGCTCCGTCAGAACATCTCTGAAGTCCACTTCGACGCCCAGGAAGGGTACACGCTGGTGACTCGGGACTCGGGGCTGCAGCTCAAGATCGGCATGATGGAGTTCCGGGAGGCGATGAAGCGGATCGAGGAGGCCTTGCCCAAGCTCTCCAGCGTTGGGCAGGCGAGGGGCATCGTCGATCTGAAAACTGCGGGCCGCATTTACGTGCGGCCGGGGGAATAAATGGAAACGGTTTCGGGACCGGTGATCGCCGGGCTGGACGTCGGGTCGAGCAAGGTCGCCACGGTCGTGGCCAGGAAGGGGCCGGAAGGCCTGGAGATCCTGGGAGTGGGGAGGGCCGAAACGGACGGGATGCGGAAGGGGGCCGTGGTGAACGTGGACGCCACGGTCAAGTCGATCCAGCAAAGCCTTGGCGAGGCGGAGAAGATGACGGGAGTCTCGATCCCGTCCGTCTTCGTCGGCGTGTCCGGCCCGCTGATCAAGTCGTTCAACAGTCACGCCGCGATCTCGGTCCGCAACGAGCGGGAGGTGACCGAGGTGGACGTCGCGCGCGTCCTGGAGCTCGCGAAGGCGGTCGAGCTTCCCAACGACCGGGAGGTCCTCCACGTCCTGACGCAGGAGTTCATCGTCGACGACATGGGAGGGATCAAGGACCCGCGCGGCATGACCGGCATCCGGCTGGACGCCCGCGTCCACGTGGTGACCGACGACGTCCCCAGCACGCGCAACCTCGTCAAGTGCGTCGAGAAGGCGGAACTGGGCATCGACGACATCGCGCTCAGCCCCCTCGCATCTGCGAATGCGGTGCTGACTCCGGAGGAGAAGGAAGTCGGAGTGGTCCTGCTCGATTTCGGGGCGGGCACCGTGGAGATGGCCATTTTCTACGATGGGGCCCTGCGGCACACCTTCGTCCTCCCCCTGGGAGGAGCGAACATCACGTCGGACGTGGCCGTCGGGCTTAAGGTTCCCTGGGCGGACGCGGAGGGGTTAAAGATCTCCTCCGGGTGCGCCATGATCCAGAAGGTCCGGCGGGACGAGCTGGTGGAGCTTCCGGGAGTGGGTGGCCGCCAGCCCCGGCCGATCCGCCGTCAATACCTGAGCGAGATCATCGAGCCGCGCACCGAGGAGATCTTCGGACTCCTTCGGAAGGAGATCCTCCGCTCGGGATTCGAGGAGATGCTCGGCGCGGGAGTCGTGCTGACCGGCGGGGGTTCCCTCCTCGACGGGCTTCCCGAGCTCGGGGAAAGGGTGTTCCAGCTCCCCGTCCGGCGCGGCGGTCCAATCGGCGTTGGCGGACTTGTGGAGGTCATCGGGAGTCCCGGCTACGCGACCGCGGTAGGGCTTGCAATCTACGGTTCGAGCATGGCCGAGGTCCTGGTCGCCCGGGAAGAAGTGGCGGGCAGCGCGGGTTGGCTGGAACGGGTCAAGCAGTTCCTTACGGATATTTTCTGATTCGATTAAATACGAAGGAGGTCGCCATGTTCACACTGATCGAGGAGAATCGCTGCCACGCGGTCATCAAGGTATTCGGCGTGGGGGGAGGCGGCGGTAACGCCATCAATACGATGATCGAGGAGGGGCTCTCGGGCGTGGAGTTCATCGTCGCCAACACGGACGCCCAGGCCCTCTCGAAGAACCTGGCCCCGCTCAAGATCCAGATGGGGGCGAGACTGACCAAGGGATTGGGCGCGGGGGCGAACCCCGACATCGGCCGCGAGGCCGCTCTGGAGGACCGGGACCTGCTCCGCGAGGCGCTCTCCGGCGCCGACATGGTGTTCCTCACGGCGGGGCTCGGCGGCGGGACCGGCACGGGCGCAGGCCCCATCGTCGCGGAGGTCGCCAGGGAGGTGGGTGCACTTTCGGTGGCGGTGGTCACCCGTCCCTTCTCCTTCGAGGGGGCCACGCGGAGGCGCCAGGCCGAGATCGGGGTCAAGGACCTGCGCAGCCTCGTCGATACGATCATCGTCATCCCGAACGAGAAGCTGCTGCTCATTGCCGGGAAGGAGATGCGTTTCGTGGAGGCGTTCCGGAAGGTCGACGAGGTCCTGTTCCAGGCGGTCCGCAGCATCTCGGAGCTGGTGACCAAGCCGGGATACATCAACCTCGACTTCGCGGACGTCAAGGCGATCATGGCCGGCATGGGCGTCGCGCTGATGGGCACCGGCTGCGCCTCCGGGCAGAACCGGGCGGTCGCCGCGGCGGAGAAGGCGATCTCCAGCCCACTGCTGGAGGACGTCTCGATCCGGGGGGCGCGCGGGGTGCTGATCAACATCACCGCGGGACCCTCGCTCTCCTTAAGCGAGGTCAACGAGGCGGCGAGCCTCGTCCGGGAGGAGGCCGACGATGATGCGAACATCATCTTCGGCACCGTCATCGACGAGGGGCTCGGGGAGGAATTCAAGGTGACGGTCATCGCGACCGGGTTCGAATCGGGGGTGGCGGAGAGCTTCTGGAAGGGTCCGCGCCGCACGATCAAGCTGGTGGGCAAGGAGGATCTGGAGAAGCCGACATTCCTCCGGGCCGCGGCGCAGAAGCCCCCGGAGCGGATCGAGGACCTCCCCGTCATCGACAAGGAGAGCGAGTCGGAGGCCCTCGAGGAGTTCGAGATCCCGACGTTCCTGCGCCGCCGCGGAGAGTAGGAAGCTCCGCCCCCTAAGGGGCAGCCGGGATTCGTCATGGCGTGGGAGATCCGAAAACTCCACGACGTCGTCCTGTCCCGCGAGGTCGGAGCCAAGAGGAAAGAGTGGGGCGGCAGGCTCCGCGTCGCACTGGTCTACCCGAACCGATACGCGGCGGGGATGTCGAACCTCGGGTTCCTCTCCATCCATGCACGCATCAACGAGAGGCCCGACGCCCTGTGCGAGCGGGCCTTTTTACCGTCCGCCGCGGAGGAGCGGATCCTCGCCCGCCGGTCGCTTCCCCTCTCGACCCTGGAAAGCGGCTGTACCCTGAAGGATTTCGACGTCGTCGCATTTTCCCTGTCGTACGAGAACGATCTCCTGAACGTCCCGTCGATCCTTTCGGCGGGGGACGTCCCGCCGTTTCGCAAGGACCGGGAGGCCGCCGGCGGTCGTCGGCCGCTGGTCCTCGCCGGAGGTTTCGCCGCCTCTCTCAACCCCGAGCCTTCCGGGGTTTTCGCCGACGCCGTGGTGATCGGCGACGGCGAAAGGGCGTCGGAAGCGGTTCTCGACCTGGGAGATCCTCATCCCGCGGACAAGGGATACCTGAAAAGTCTTGCCGCCATCTCCGGCGTCTACATCCCGGCCGGTTACGTTCCCGAATACCTCGAGCCCATCGGCGGCGATCCCGGGAAGGAAGGAAGGCTGCGAGCCCTGAACAACCTTCCCGGTTTTCCCGGGCACGTCGCGCGGGAGACCGTTTCCCTCTCCGAATACCCCCCGCTTCCCACCGTACTGGCCGAGGACGCCGAACTAGGAAGGATGGCCCTGGTGGAGACCTCCCGGGGTTGCCCCCAGAGGTGCGGGTTCTGCGCCGCCGCGCACGCCTGCCCGGAATTCCGCGAGATGCCTCTTCCCTTCGTGCGCGCGGCCGTCGACGCTGCCTGGCCCCATCGGCGCAGGATCGGGCTGATCGGCGCCGCGGTTCTCGACTGGAGCTCGTTCCGGGAATTTTCAAAGGAAGTTCTCGCCCGCGGGGGGACGGTGTCGCCCGCCTCGGTCCGGGCGGACCTGGTGGACGAGGAGATCGCGGACATCCTGAAGCGCAGCGGACACCGCACGGTGGCGCTGGCTCCCGAGTGCGGAAGCGAACGCCTGCGCGCCCGCGTCGGCAAACGGGTACCCAACCGGGTCTTTTTCTCCGCGGGAAAAACTCTCGCCCGCGCGGGGATCGTATCGTTCAAGCTCTACTTCCTCGTGGGAGTCCCCGGGGCGGAGCGGGATGAGGAGGTCGAGGGCGCCGTTGGCTTCCTCCAGAATTACCGGCACGCCGTGCTCGAGGAGTGCAGAACAGTGGGGCGGATGGGCACCGTGACGGTGGTCCTGTCGCCCTTCGTGCCGAAGCCTTTCACTCCGTTGCAATGGGCACCGATGGCGTCCGAGGCGGAACTCAAGCTGCGCCAAGAGAAAATCGCTGTCGGGGTGCGGGCAATCCCCAATCTGCGCATCGACCCCGAAGCTCCGCAGACGGCCATTTTACAAGGCTTCCTCGGCCTGTCGGATCGGCGCGTGGAGCAGGCATTGCACCACGCCCGCAAGGGGAGGCTGAAACTCTCTCCAGAAAACCTCGCTGTTCCCCTCTCCGAGATCGCCTACCGGGAGAAAAGGGGGGACGAATATTTCCCCTGGGATATCATCGAAGGCGGTCTGCCAAAGAAGGTCCTCCGGAAGCGGTACGAAGCGATCCTGAAGGACTGACCGCACTCTCGTTATCCAAATCCGCCGTGTTTTCATCCGAACCCTCCCACTCCTTCTTTAGCGAAAGGAACGCGAATTGCTAAGAATTCTCCCGGTGTTGTTTTCGAAAGGCATCCAAGGGGGATGTCCTTGGCATATACCATCGTAAAGATTCCTCCGGACGGGAAGCCGAAGCTTCTCGACCAGGTTCGTGTCGTGCTTCGGAAACGACACTACAGCCACCGCACAGAGGAAGCCTACGTAGGGTGGATACGGCAATATATCCGGTATCACGGAATCCGGCACCCAAGGGAGATGGGGAAGGAGGAAATCGAGAATTTCCTGTCCCATCTCGCTGTGGTGCGAGAGGTGGCGGCTACCACCCAAAACCAGGCGCTGGCCGCCCTTCTTTTCCTGTATCGCGATGTTCTAGGCATCACCCTCGATTGGCTTGAAAACATTGTGAGGGCAAAGAAGCCGGTAAGGCTTCCGGTCGTGATGACCCGGGCAGAGGTGACGAAAGTCTCATCAAAACTTTATGGACAAAACTGGATCGCCGGGATGCTCATGTACGGCGCGGGTCTCCGGCTCCTGGAATGCCTGCAGCTTCGCGTGAAGGACATCGATTTCGGATACCGACAGATCGTCGTCAGGGAGGGGAAGGGGGGCAAGGCCCGGGTGACCATCCTGCCCTCTGCCATAGAGGATCGTTTGAAATTTCATCTTGAGGAAGTCGAGGCACGGCACGAAAAGGATTTGAGCGAAGGCGGCGGCTACGTTAAACTTCCGGATGGGCTCGACAGGAAATATCCGGGTGCGGATCGACAATGGCGTTGGCAATGGGTGTTCCCTGCTGCGAGGCAATATATCGACCCCGCGACCGGATGTCCTTACCGGCACCACTTGCACGAAACGGTCCTCCAGAGGGCAGTAAAGGAGGCAGCTTCCCGTGCCGGAATCTCCAAGAAGATCACCTGTCACACTTTCCGGCATTCATTCGCTACCCATCTACTCGAGGAAGGGTACGACATTCGAACCATACAGGAGTTACTGGGGCATAAAGACGTCAACACGACGATGATCTATACGCACGTCCTCAATCGAGGAGGAAGATGTGTGCGAAGCCCCATGGATTTTCCCAAGTAGAATATCACGGTCTTCAAAAGCCGATTTAGGCTGCACTTCTCGCAGTCTAAACCTATTGGCAATCGATCCCATCTCAACCAAACCTCCTATTATCAAAAGTATTTTTCCCCGAATTAAGAAATTACTCTTTCCAAGATCCCGTATGATACGAGATGTATTTGTGATTTTATTAGACTGACAGCCAAACCGTCTAATTTAAGTTAGGCCTATTTCTCTATTGACGAAGGAGTATGAAGTGATTACATTGTAATTATATCGATGTTGGTTGGAGGTGGTATTCGATGAAGGCAAGCATCGTTCGTATCGGGAATTCCCAAGGCATTCGAATCCCCAAAGTGGTGTTGGAACAGACCCACCTAAGCGGCGAGGTTGAGCTTGAGGTTCGGGACCGCCAAATTATCATCCGCTCAACGAAAAAGCCGCGCCAGGGCTGGGCGGAAAAGTTCCGGGCTATGGCGGAACGGGGTGATGACAAGTTATTGGATGCGGAGGCGGTCAGCCAGACTTCCTGGGATAAGGAAGAATGGGAATGGAAGTGAAACGGTTTGAAGTCTACCTGGTGAGCTTGGACCCTACCGTTGGAAGCGAGATCAAGAAGAGTCGTCCCTGTCTTGTCATCTCGCCGGACGAATTAAACCGATTCATCGCCACAGTCATAGTTGCCCCAATGACCACGAAGGGGCGAGATTATCCCTCTCGGGTTTCTTGTGTTTTCCAAGGTAAGCAAGGTCAGGTTGTTTTAGACCAGATTCGTACAGTCGACAAAACGAGATTAGTGAAGCGGTTGGGGAAAGTTGGGCCGCAGACGCAGTCGGAGGTTTTATCGGCTTTGGCAGAACTGTTTTCTTGAAAAGGCCTAACTACCGCTTGCAGCTGACGGCTCGCCTCTTTCTCACTGAGCGCCCGCAGCTTAGCCGGAGCGTTGATATGGAATGACCGGTCAACCGTTTTTTTGATCTTTGTCTTTTCTCTCTGGTTTTTAGGGCCGTCGGTTTCTCAACCTCCTTCTTTCACGGCGGGGCGGGGGGCGGCGATGTCGTCGATGATCATGCTGATATGCGCGGGTTTGACCGCAAGACAATGATCCGTCGGGAGCTGCCTCGCTCTAGCAACGCGGGTCTTGGCCTTTCGGCACACCGCATAACGCTGTCGAGGGTTCTCCATTCGTTCCCCGCACCTCCGCGTCCGCCGCAAAAGCTCCATGATCTTTGGCGTGGTCCTCTTGTCTTCTTAGATCCGGCCGATCGCCCAGACAAATCCTGCCAATTCCCGCGCGACGGCGATGGCGGCCACCGTGGTTTTCTTCCCTCGCATCACCATGCGCGTGAACTTTTTATAAAGCCTCAATTCCGCCTTCCTCGCCGTCTCGATGACCTCGGGCGGTTGGCCTTCCCGTCTCTTCTTAATCGCCGCTCCCGTAGATCGGGGCGAATGGCGGTAATGCCAGGCAGCCTCCACCAAGACGCGCCGCACGTGGACGTTGCCGCTCTTGGTGATCGATCCGCGCCACTGCTTGCCGCCGCTGGAATACTCTCCCGGGACCAGACCGACAAAATCCATCAACTTCCGAGCAGAGGGAAAGCGGTTCAAGTCGATCAACTCGGAAAGGATCGTCATCGCCGTGAGCGTGTCCACTCCCCGCAAGGCCTTGAGACGGGCGATGGCAGGGACGATGTCGGGATTTATCGACTCCTGTTCGATCTGTGCGTCGAGCCGTCCGATCCGCTCGATCTCCTGGTCGATGGCTGCGATGTATTCGGAAAGAACCGTCTCGGAGTTCCGATCGTCGAACTTCTGCGCGCGGATCCACCGCCAGTGATCCCGTGTCCAGTTCTTCCCTTCGTGGCGGCGTCCCTGGCGCAGCAGAAATTTCTGCAGCCGGTGGCGACGGCGCACCAGGTCCTCGTTGGCGTCCTCCCGGGCGCGCAAAAGATCCCGCAGCGCTTCCTGGGCCGGCGTGGGAACGTGGATTGCCGTGAGATCTCCCATCCGGTGGGCCCGCGCGATTTTCTCGGCGTCCTTCTTGTCCGTCTTGACCCTGTCTCCGGACTTTTTCGGAATCAGGGAAGGCGCGATCACGTCGCAGGGGATCCCCTTTCCCTCCAGGAACCGCCGCAGGTCGTACCCGCAGGGACCCGCCTCGTAGGCGCACCGAACGGTCCCGAATTCCGAAAGCCGCGTCGCCAGGCGGTCTTTCCCCTTCGAAGTGTTCGGCGTTTCCCATCGCGCGGCCACCGTTCCGGCTCCGTTCACGGCCGCAACGACGATGCTTTCCTTGTGGACATCCATTCCGACCCAGGTGGTAGAATCGTGCATGACCGGTCCCTCCTGTATTGTGGCTCTGGTCAGGTCCTCGCCCGACTAACCCACGTTATTACACGACGGGGCCGGTCATTCCATAATGTCTAGACAGAACAATAAAGAACCTGAGGAAAGATGATGACGAGAAAAACGATAAAGACATTTGATCTGAAAGAACTTCCAATGGAGGTTGCCCTACACAACATAATTGATGGCTCTGACGGCGAGCTAAGAGATCGTTGCGGCGCGCTGCTTGCCATGCATAGGGCGGGAAAAAAGGAAGTGCCGATTTTTCTATTTGGGCTGATGGCCCAAAATTACAGCAACATAGCAAGAAAACAAATTATTGTTGAGGCGCTCGCCAGTATTGAAACCAAAGAATGTGCGAACATCCTATTTAGAGAACTGAAAGATATTGAAAGCAACAATATTACGCGGGGTTATATAGATACAATATTGAAGAGCATAAGGAGATTTCCGCTGGAAATGACGAGCGAAGGCATCAAATCACTTTTAAACGACAAAAAGTGGTCTTATAAGATGAAAGCAAAATTTGAAGAAATATTGGTCAATAAGATATTGAATGTCTAACTACCGCTTGGTGCGCCTTGAAGGTGCTGTCAACTTACCGGTGAAAGTCCGGTCGTGGTAATCGCCAGAGAGCCACGTAGCAGGCTCCCGCTGCTCTCGGGTAACCGGGGGTGGCGAAGCGGAGTATCCCTCCGAGGAGGAGGTGCAAACCGGCAGTCCGTACCATAAAGGGAATCCTGCAGCGTCGACATGTTAACCCCGAAAGGGGACAAGGGAGAGCCGAGCTTCTCAAGCAAAGCGAAGGCCACGGAAGAGGCGAAGAATCTGGAGAGGCAGCCTCGAAGAACTCCTCGGCGTATGGGGAACGGAATGTCGGGAAAGTTGGCAGTGCAACAAGGGAGATCTCACGTGGTCGAAGGCCCACATCCCTCGTGACCCCCGGTATAAGCACGTGAATGCGAAGTCCGGGGGTACGTCGCGTGAGAAGTCGGAGGGGGTTACAGTACTGGTGATCATCGAGACAACACAACTCGATGGGAGGGAAGGACCCCTGCTTCAACCGAGCCAAGGCTGGGAGGTAAGTGACGGTGCATGCCCGAAAGGGCCAATTCCACCAGTTCCACAAATCACGACAACTCCCGCGAAGGCTATGCCCGGTGGCCAAGGGACTATCGACCGCGCGTTCCGGCCCGAATCTGTGGCGGGTCGTGGTAGAGAAGGTGCGGCACGGGACCTCGCATGCTTCGGGAAGAAGGTTGTCGGAAACCCGTGTGAGGGAAAACCTCATGCACGGTTTGAGGTGGCAGGGGGTGGAAACCAGGGCGGAGAGAGACATCCTGCCCCAGGCGCCACTCTCTGACCCTACAAGCTGACGGCTGCCCTGTCGAAATTCCTGAGGCCCCGCAGCTTAGTGCTCCATTTCATAAATATGGTACCGTATATTAGCTTGCCGGCAGCATCGGGTTATGGCATGGTGTTAGACAGGGAGGGCCGTCTCCATGCCGAGAAAAAGCCCGTACCAGATCCGCCTGTCACCGGAAGAGAAGAACGAACTGGTACGACGCGCGGCAAAGTATACGTTACCGTATTATCACGTACTCCGAGCCAGGATGATCCTGCTTGTGGCCGAAGGATTGGACAACGATGAGATTGCCGCCCGCCTGGATACGAACCGGCTGGTCGTCTCCCGATGGCGAAAGCGGTTCCATGAGCAACGCCTGCCGGGGCTTGACGAGCAGCAGCGCCCCGGCCGCCCGCGGGTTTTCCCCCCCGGAACTCGTCATCCACGTAAAGGCCCTGGCCTGTGAACTGCCCGCATCGCTGGGGATTCCGCTTTCCCGGCTGAGCGTCACCGACGTGGCGAGGGAGGCCAGGCGCTCCGGGCTGGTGGCCAAGATCAGCGACAGCACCGTCTGGCGCTGGCTTTCCGAGGATGCGATCCGGCCGTGGCAGCACCGTTGCTGGATCTTTCCGCGGGATCCGGACTTTGCGGCCAAAGCCTCTCGCATTCTCGATCTGTACGAGCGGGTTTTTGAGGGACAACGGCTCAAGGACGACGAGTTCGTTCTGTCGGCGGACGAGAAGATCTCCATTCAGGCCCGCGCCCGGAAGCACCCGACCCTTCCTCCAAGGCCCGGGGAAGCAATGCGGGTCGAACACGAATACCGGCGGCGCGGAGCTTGGGCGTACATCGCGGCACTCGACGTTCGCCGGGCAAAGCTCTTTGGCCGGTGCGAGAGAAAGACCGGGATCGTCCCCTTTGATCGGCTGGTCGCTCAGGTGATGACCCAGCCGCCCTATAGCGAGGCCCGGCGAGTGTTCCGGATCATGGACAACGGATCCTCGCATCGCGGCGCCGCTTGCGTGAAACGCCTTGTGGAAAAATATCCACGCATCGTTCCCATTCACGGTCCCATCCACGCCAGCTGGCTCAATCAAATCGAAATCTACTTTTCCATTCTCCAGCGGAAGGTTCTGACCCCCAACGACTTTCCGTCCCTGGAAGGGCTCAAGGAGCGCCTCTTTGCCTTCGAGCGGCATTACGAGGCGATCGCAAAACCGTTCGAGTGGAAATTCACGCGTCAAGACCTTTCAAGACTCCTCGACAGAATGAAAATGGCTCCCGTCGGATCGCGGGCGGCAGCTTGAAAAATACGTTACCGAACTTATGAACCAGAGCACTTAGGCGGTCGAGTCCCCCCTTCGGCACCATCGCCAAGCTGCGGGAAACCGATGACCAGCAGGAAGGGGGCGTGGACAGACGACCTCGCACATGTCTTGGTCTATTCTCGATGGGAAGAGGTTGAGCGGACTGTAAATCCCGCGCAAACAAAGGCCTTTTTTGGAGGGAAAAGGGGTTTCGCGGAGATGCTGCTGACGGGGAAAACCCTTGCCATCCGACCTTTGTGTACTTTATCAAATGAAATGGGAGGCGGGGGTCCAACCCCGCCTCCTGCTGACCCGCAGCAATTCCGGTGGTTCACCGACCCGAATCAGCCGATCTTCTTTGCGTAATCCACCATCCCCTGGAAGTCGACGATCACGACATTCTCGTTTCCGACCACCCACGCATCATGGCCGGACGGCAGGAGCGACACCTCGCCCGGCTTGCACACGAGCTCCGTTCCGTCATCCATAACGACTTTCAAGGTTCCTGCCACGTGATACTGGAAGTGGGGGGCCTCGCAACTCTTTGTTTTTGCGATCGGCTGGACGGACTTGGACCAACGCCACCCCGGTTCCAGCGTGGCACGGCCGATGGTCGCTCCGCCGATCGTTATCAACTCCAATTTGCCCTTGGGGAAATCCCGCACTTCATCGGCCTTGCCGAAGTCTTTCCGTTCTGTTTTCGCTGCCATGTCATCCTCCTTCCTATGTCCGTCGGTTGGTTTGCCTATGAGAAATGGAATGGTTCTTACAAATTTGATGAGGTGGGGCTTCTGAAGTTTCCCATCAGAAGCAAATGGCAATGGGGTTGGGACAGGCGGAAAAAGCGGGACGCGATAACGGACAATGATCGGCGCTACAGTAGGGGAAACCCCTTGCAGTTCGTGCATGCTATCGCGAATCCTTCGCGGGACGAAGGGCATCGCAAAGATACAATACGGACGGCAACCCTTTACGACAACCCACCTACCGGAAGGAGGTGCAATTATGGCACGGAAATACATCGATTGCCGCGACCACCCCAGCGAGGTGAAATGCACCGTGGCGCTTTCGGCAGATTCCGAGGAGGAGCTGCTGGAGGCCGTGATCCAGCACGCGAAAACGGTTCACAAGTACCAGATCACTCCCGAGTTCCAGGATATGATCCGGAAGGGGATGAAGGCGGGAAGCCTGCCCGCGTAACGCCTCAAGGACGGGGTAATCGGGCACACTGGGGGGCATATAATCACCGGTACGTTTATTCGGCGAAGTGCCCTCCACCTATTTACAACCCGCAGGAGACGGATGACGCCGGTCCGCAGCTCAGCCTGAGCGTTATGCTTTCGTCTCGTTGCCACAACCAACAGGGGGAGCACGAAATGCGAATAGCCAAGAACGACATCCCCGTTAGAATCGACGCGCCAGGTGCAGTAGCTCGACTAAAGATGAATTTTGGCGACGCGACCGGGTACGGTAAGATCAGCGGCGAGTATTTTTCTCTAGGCGCTGGTGCGGATATCTCGCCGCTGCTCAAGGGGCTGGAGGGCGACCTGTGCCAATCTCCGCACTGGGGTTACCTATTGCAGGGAGAACTTACCGTCACCTACGCAGACGACACAGAGGAAGTGATCAATACCGGCGACCTATTCTACTGGCCGCCCGGACACACAGTAAGAGTCGGTGCAGATGCCGAGGTTATTCTGTTCAGTCCGCAAGACGAGCACAGCAAGGTCATAGACCACATGCTGGTCAAGATGGCTGGCTAACCTCGACAGCATGACCTGCCCCCCGGATTTTTATCCAACTTGAAGGAGAGTCCTCCACTCGTAGATCTTCTTCCGGTGGCGTATCCCGAGGACATATTCGATCTTGCCCTCGACTTTGAAAACGATGCGGTAATCTCCCACCCGGAGTTTCCAATACCCTCCCAGGTTCTTCCTCAGGGGAAGCCCGTACTCCTGGGGGGCCATCATCAGGCGGGACTCAATCGACCTGCGGATGCGTTCCTGCATTCTTACATTGATCCGGGGAAGATCGAACTCCCTTACGTCTGGGTGATACTTGACCGTAAACCCCACGTTATCCCCAGATATCCTTGTGGGCGAGCGCCCGGGAACGTTTCAGAGATTTTTCCCGCGACTCTACAATGCGGCCAAGATCGATGTCTTCCCTGATCTCGATCGCTTCTTTGACGAGGTCCCGCACAACCGTCGAAAGCGAGATGCCTTCCTCCTTCGCCAGGTGATCCACCGCTTCGTAGAGCGGCTTTTCCAGCACCACGTTTACTCTCGGATTTCTCGCAGGCATCGGTGTCTCCTCCTTCCGCGCTAAGTGTACCACTTTGGCCGCACCATGGGAAGGACCCCGTCGAGCCATAACGCACCCTTAGTGCTCTGGTTCATGAGTTCGGCAACATATTTTCATCAGGCTGCCGCCCTCACTTCGGCGGAGATCGTCTTCATCCGACCAAGGAGCTTCGACAAGTCGTGACGCGTGAATTTCCGCTCGAACGGCTTCGCGATCGCCTCGTAATACCGCTCGAAGGCAAAGAGGCGCTCGCTGACCGCTTCCAGGGACGGAAAGACGTTGGGCGTCAGAACCTTTCGTTGCAGGATGGAAAAGTAGATCTCGATTTGATTGAGCCAGCTGGCGTGGACGGGACCGTGAACCGGGACGATGCGGGGATATTTTTCCACCAGGCGTTTCACGCAGGCAGCACCGCGATGGGAGGACCCGTTGTCCATGATCCGGAACACGCGCCTTGCCTTGTTGTAGGGCGGCTGGGTCATCACTTGAGCCACCAGCCGATCAAAAGGAACGATCCCGGCGGCGACGTCTTCCTATTCTGCCGCCCTCCGATACCACTTCTCCATATCGGCGCGGTTCTTCGGAACACCTCGGCCTTGGCCATCCATAAGACCGAGGTTCGACGGGGCG
>Ga0209323_10001519_pt1 | contig 15326 bp, 17 predicted proteins | sample Rifsed19ft2_FD_184014 | JGI IMG/M metagenome (GOLD analysis project Ga0209323, IMG submission 184014) | Soil microbial communities from Rifle, Colorado, USA - sediment 19ft 2 (version 2) | ecosystem: Environmental > Terrestrial > Deep subsurface > Rock core/Sediment | place: Rifle, Colorado...
ATAAATACCCAGTCTGATACTCTGAAGATTCAATCCACCTCCCTATCTGATGTTTCCTTTTTCAACGGTAAGGTTGTGATTACAAGTAGTGGATCTGTAAAGACTGTTGAAATTCAAGCTGAAAGGATCGTTTCAAAGGATATTGTTGCCGAAAATTATAAGATTAAAGCCGAAATGTTTTAATTCTTAAATTATATTAGCCCATAGTCACTTACAAATTTTAATAATCCAATGGCTAAGATTTCTGTTCTGACATCCTTATACAATTGTGACCAATACCTTACTGGTTATTTTGATGCTCTTAACAAAATTACCAATCTTTATGAAGTCGAAGTTCTATTATTGCATAATGAACCAAGCGAATCAGAATTATTTCTCATTAAAGAAGCTATAACATGTCTCCCATTTGTAAGACATATTGTGATTCCGAAAAGAGAAAGTTTATATGCTACATGGAATCGAGGGATAAAATTGGCGAATGGAAAATACATAGCTGTATGGAATGTTGATGATGTAAGAATCCCCAATTCCCTTTTTTTACAATCGAAGACACTTGATGAACACCCAGAAGAAACTATGACTTATGGCGATATGATATTAAATACTAAATATGGAAGTACCGCAGGAAAGCTCGTTCAAGCTCCTGCTTATCCTATTAAAAAGTTTGATTTTTTACGCAGCCATTATATAGGCTGTTTTCCTATGTGGCGCAAAGAAATTCATAATATATTAGGCTATTTCGATGAGCAATTCCGGTTAGTAGGAGATTACGAATTTCAAATACGAGTTGTACGAGCTTTTCCGTTGGTTAAAACAGAGGCCTTGATAGGTTATTATTTAACTTCGGTACCCTCCAAATTAAGTAGCAATAGCAGTATACAAAACATTGAACGAACCGCTGTAGAAGTAAGATATGGTGTTTTTGATAAAATGAATTTATTATATATAATTAAGGCAATTTATAAACATAAAATATTTGTTTTGTATTGGCTTAACTCAAAATATTTAGTTTCAAACTTTTTTAATAACTACTTTGTCTTTATCCTTATAAGGATCCCATTAATTATTTTTTCTTTTTTATACTTACCACTCAATATTGTCCGGCATTTTAAAAGATATTTTATTAATAATACTCATAATTAATGTTCTATAAATAAACAATTAAATATATTTAACTTTGGAAATAGCAGTTATTACCGGCTCAGCTGGTCTTATTGGAAGCGAATCCGTACAATTTTTTTCCAAAAATTTCGACCTCATTATAGGTATTGATAATGATATGAGAAAATACTTTTTCGGCGCAAATGCTTCTACTGAATGGAATAAAAATCGTTTGGAACGGGAAGTTCCTAATTACAAACATTATAACGTCGATTTGCGAAACTACCATGAGATTGAAACATTGTTTAAAAATTATGGGAAGGATATAAAACTGGTTGTTCACACAGCAGCTCAACCCAGTCACGACTGGGCTGCCAAGGAACCAATTACAGATTTCACGATAAATGCTGTTGGCACACTAAATATGTTAGAAATTACACGGTTATATTGCGAAAAAGCGGTCTTTATTTTTACTTCTACAAACAAGGTTTATGGTGATACTCCTAATTATTTGCCTTTGGTAGAAAAGGAGACCCGTTGGGAAATTAATGAAAATCACATATTCTATAAAAATGGAATAAACGAATCGATGAGCATCGATAACTCGAAACATTCGTTATTCGGTGCCTCAAAAGTTGCTGCTGATATTTTGGCTCAGGAATATGGTAAATATTTTGCAATGAACGTCGGAATTTTTAGAGGTGGTTGCCTTACCGGACCCAACCATTCAGGCACACAACTTCACGGGTTTCTTTCGTACCTTATGAAATGTGCTGTTACTGGTGAACACTATTCAGTTTTTGGTTATAAAGGCAAACAAGTACGGGATAATATTCATAGCTGGGATTTAGTAAACATGTTCTGGCAATTCTTTCAAAACCCCAGACAGGGAGAGGTCTATAATGCTGGAGGAGGCCGTTTCTCAAACTGTTCCATGATTGAAGCAATTCAGCTTTGTGAAGAAATTACAGGAAAAAAAATGAACTATAGCTATATGGAAACTAATCGCATAGGGGACCACATATGGTACATCAGTGATTTATCGAAATTCAAGGAGCACTATCCCGAATGGCAGTGGAAATATAACATGAATGATATTTTAGTACAAATTTTTCAAAATGTTAAAAAATAAATGTCTATGCTTTTAATAGCTATTTTTTCGTTAAACAGAGCTATACTTTTAGAAGCTCTTCTAAACAGCGTCACTAAAAACCTTTTATCCGACGATGGTTTAGTATCCATTAAAGTGTTGTATGGCAGTACGGATGAAAAATTTGAAGAAGGTTACCACATACTTAAAGTAAAAATTAAAGATAATCGAATTGAATTTATTCGAAAAGAGCTTGGGAAATACCAAACGGATCTAAGCTTATTATTAAGACCTCGAAATTTTTGGTATTATTTAAAATACCCATTTTTTAGGGTCACTGCTAAAATATATAATTTTAAAGAACTCTTAGAAAAGATGCTGAAAGAGTCGAATAGCAGTTGTGTATCGTTTTTTACAGATGATAGTCTGATTTTAGAAAAAATAAAAATTACTCCTGAAATTTTGTCGTTAGTAAACGCTGATCCGGAACAAAATTCATTTAGTTTACGACATGGATTAAATATCAGAAATAATCCTTCTTCCATTAAATCTTATAAAGGTTTTTATTCTTGGAAATTTGATGAACTATACAACGACTCACATTGGTCTTATCGTTTTTCGATTGACGGACATATTTATAACACAAAATTTATACTTTCGTTTATAAAGAGAATATTATATGTCAACCCCAATTCGTTCGAAGGTGTTGTATGCCAATATGCAAAAATCAAAAATAAATTATCACAAGGATATTGTTTGTCAAATTCAGTGTTAGCTGGTTTCGAAGTAAATAGAGTACAAACGGCATTTGCTAATAATAATTTAGACATTGATAACGCCATGCTTAATGATTTTTTTCTTAAAGGGTTTCAATTAAATTATATTTTTGATAAAGAAAATGTAAAAGATTTTCGACCAAAATTAATTAATATACAGTTATCTAGTCCATCTGAGACAATAAATTTGTTATAGCTTAAAATATATTATATCTCTTAATTAAAGTTAGGCGATATGATAAGTGCAAAAATTTACTAATAATATGAAGAAATTACTGAAAAAAAATATTAAAAAATTAAAAAGAACATTATATGAACCTGTTTCAGCTTACTATGAAGGGTTATTAAAAAAATATAAACATAACAATAAAGTTCATATTTGTAATTTTAGTTTTTTCGAATTTAAATACGGATACAATTATTACTCCTAATGGAGAAGCATCCTCCATAATAAAGAAATCAAATTCGCCTACTGAACTAATCAGAATATTGGATTTCTCTGAATATCTTTTAAAAAATCCTATGGAAATTGATCTTATGTCTATAAATATTGAGGGCGCTGAATACGATGTATTGAACGCGTTAATTGATTCAAAATTGATACAACAAGTGAAAAATTTACAAGTTCAATTTCATTTTTTTGATGATCAATTTTATGTAAATAAAAGAGATGAAGTCTTAAAAAAAATTTTGATGACTCACAAAGTAAAATTGAGTTTTCCATTTGTATGGGAAGGTTTTGAAAGAAAAATCTCTGTACAGAAGGTAAAAAATGGATATTAAAATCACAGTCGCAACGCCTGTATATAATCGTGAAGATTGCATAGGAAGATGTATTGAAAGCGTGCTGCAGCAGAGCCAGCTTCCTTTCGAAATGCTGTTGGTTGACGATGGTTCTACTGATACCACAAAAGAGGTTATAAAAAAATATAAAACTGAAAATTCGATAATTTCACTTTTTGAGGCTCCTAAAAATGGAGGTGAAAACTATGCACGTAATAGATGTGTTGAAAATGCAAAAGGCGACTTTATCTTATGGCTTGATAGTGATGATTATCTAGTTCCGAATGCAATAGAAAGTGTATTAACAGGCATTGATAATAATCTAGGCTATTTACATTATATGTTTTTAACATCAGATAGAGAATCTGAATTTAAAGCCAGTCCTGAATTCTCACAAAAAAAGCACGTTACTAGCTTCGAAGATTGGTTAACAGGTAAAGTATCTGGTGACTTTGTTCATGTTATGCATAAATCCGTTTTTGCAGGGCTTCCTTTTTTTGAAGAGGTACGAGGATTCCCGGGAGTAAATTTTATTCGCATACATAGGAGAACAAAAAAACAATTGTTTATTAATACGCTTGTTACTATAAGGGATCGTAATCGTGATGATGCACTTAGTTTAATAGGTATTCTTGATAATAAAAAGTCAATTTGGGAAAGTTACATCAATAATAAATACTTCTTAGCTAATTTTGAAAACGATCTGTTTATAATCAATAAACAATTATTAAATAAAATAGTAAGAGCACACTTATTATTAGGGATCTCAATTAATGAAATTAAAAGCAATAATGATATCTTGCTAAGACTAAAAAAAAGGGGAATTAACTTTTATTTATTAAAATTTCTAAATAATAGTCTTTTTAGTAAAATCCTCTACTTGACTTTAGTCTCGTATGTAAAGATTAAACATTTCAAGTTTCGCAGATAGAAAAAAGTAGAATGAGAAACTAGGGAGTAACCCTAATCAACCGACACGCATATTTAACATGAAAATAGTACACATAAATTATTCTTTTACGCCGGGCGGTGCAGAAGCTTTATTGATTGATATTGTTAATGAGTAAGCAAAAACTCAAAATGTATCATAGTTTTTTATAAATTGAAAAAAAAATGTCTATGTAAATATCTTTAATTTAAAATTTTTCATGAAAATTTTACATCTAATATTCTCTCTTAACATCGGTGGTGCAGAAACCATGCTCGTTGATATCTTGGACCAACAAGTAAAATCAGGCAGGGAACTTTTTTTAATTGTTGTTAATAAATCCGTTAGTTATAAATTATTGAATAGAATTAATAAAAAAATTAAAATAATTCTGTTAAATAGACCTGAAAGTAGTAGAAATCCTTATTGGTATGTATTGCTCAACTATTGGTTGGTAAGTTTAAAACCGGACATAATTCATTGCCATAACGAAACATTAATTAAATTCATTTTGCCAATTTTTCATAAAAAGTCAGTACTTACAATTCATGACATAGGAATTGAGTTTAAAAATTATGGTTATTATAAAAAATTGTTTTCAATTTCTCACACAGTAAAAAATGATATATTAGAAAGATATAATATTGACTCGAATGTTATATATAATGGTATAGAAACAAAAAAAATCGAGACAAAAAAACGTTATAATGCCAACTTATTATTTAGGATAATAATTGTAAGTCGTCTGCAACATGAAAAGAAAGGTCAACACATTGTCTTAGAAGCTTTATCTATTCTAAAAAAGAAAGGTATTAACAAAATACACCTTGATTTTATTGGTTCAGGTAAATCTGAATCATACCTGAAAAGTATGACGGAGAGATTGGGTCTTGAACAACAAGTAAGTTTTCTGGGCCTCCAAGATCGTGAATATATTTATTCCCATTTAAAAGATTACGAACTTTTAATTCAACCCTCAATATACGAAGGTTTTGGGCTTACAATAATAGAAGCAGTAGCTGCTGGCTTACCGGTTTTGGTTTCTGCTTGTGATGGACCCTTAGAACTAATGAAAGAGTTAAACACTGGGTATATGTTTAATAAAGGGGATGCAAAAGATTGTGCAGAAAAAATTGGAAAAATAATGTTGGAATATGGAACTTACAAGATGCTTCAGAATATTGAACAAAATAAAAATAAGGTCAAAGAAAATTTCGATATTTCTTTTACTGCAAATGAATATTTGCAAAATTATATAAAACTAATATAATAAATGCAATCAACTAATATAATATTCGATCATTCGAAAAAAGCGAGCATAAGGTTTATAGTAGCTTTTGGCTTTCTTGTTTATAGTTCAGGCACCTTTGTGCAAACGGAAGAAAATTTGTATAATACCCCACTTCTAGTTTTTCAAATAAGCCTTCTCTCTTATTTCCTTTTTTATAAATTATTTTGGCCAACAGTTTTTAAATTAAATTTTCCACTTTGGCAAACATATTTTATTCTAATTATCTCATTCCTATTTGTAGGTTTGTTCAGGGATGAATTTATGGAATCGATGCGTAATTCCATTTCATGTATAATCACTTTAATAAATATTATCGCATTTTCTTCATTTTTACATAGTATGTCCTTTAAGAAATCATTCAGGCTTTTACTATTATGTTTATTTGCGGTTATAACACTTAGTTTTATAGTTTATTATATCAATACAGGTAATCTGGATATAGAAATTGTAAGAACCGAAAGATATGGCAAAGAAAGGTTATATGGCATTTTTGGTGGCGGGCTCGTTGGAATTATTGCAGGCTTTACTTTTGTTTTAGCTGTAATATCAATTTTCTTTAAATATTATCGATTCAATTTCTTCCCAATATTATGTATAGCATTTTCAGTATTAATATTACTTTTTTCGGATAATAGGACTGGAATGATTATAAGCACTATTGCCTGTTTATATATAGTTGCTAAAAATTTCAAGTATTTAGGATTAGCATCCCGGTTAATTATTATCATTTTATTATCTTTAGCAGTTGTTTTTTTTATTAATTATTCTCAAAGTAGTATTGGAGGTATTGAGTTCTTAAACGATTTTGCTCTTAGAGTCAAAATTTGGGATGTTTCATTTCAACAGGTTTTAGTTTATCCATGGACAGGTATGGGAAACACAGATTTCTTTTTACGCAGTTCTCTGGCTATAGCCGTTTTTGGTTATTTAAGTGATGCTCATAATGCTTATCTCAATCTTCTATTACAATCTGGATTTATTGTCTTTATTCTTTTAATGTATTTTTTATTTAAACTTTTACTAAAATTCAAAGATTATAATAAAAGGGTAAAAAAAATTTCCGGTTTATATAGTATACCCTTTTATTGGTTTGCGGTGGCTCTAACGGGTGCAACATATTTTAACTTTGCAGGCACATTTGATTCTTACTTGCTCGGCATTAGTCTAATCGGACTTTTATTACACCCTGAAATTGCTTTACAATCAAGATTGCAAATTCATAATATAAAGCCAGTTCCCTTACCTTAATACTAATAAAAACATAAAACAAGTTTCTCTATGAGGATTTTAATAACAAGTCCGTCACTTGATATTAATAAAAATATAAGTGGTATATCGTCTGTTGTGGCTAATATCATTAAGTGGCAGAGGGATAAATATATAGTTTTTACATCTGGAAGATCTGATAATGAAAAAAGAGATGTTAAATGGTTATTAAATCAATTCTTTTTTTTAATTAGATATATAAAAATTTTAAGAGTATCAAATATCAATGTTGTGCATATTAATTCGGCAATGTCAGAACTTTCAATTATTAGAGATTACTTTCTTATATCCATAGCAAAAATTTTACGAAAAAAGATAGTTTTGCATATTCATGGCGGAAAATACCTTTTTGCCAGTCATAAGCCTATTATTTTAAAATATTTTATACAAGATTCCTTAAAAAAGAGTGACCAGATAATTGTTTTGAGCGAATTAGAAAGGGATAACATTAAAAATAAATTTAATGTTGATAATATTAATATATTACAAAATTGTATAGAATTAAATCATGCAAAAACAATTCCCTTTGAAGATAAAAAAAATGTTATAGTTTTTTTAGGTCGTATAGTAAAAGATAAGGGCTTAAATGAAATAGTAGAAGCCTTTAGATTGCTGAATAAAAAGACTAATGACTTTTTCTTTGAATTATGCGGCGTTGGTCCTGATTTTGCTATATATGATAACCTATTTAATGAATTATTAGGAAATAGATATAAATATAATGGTGTAGTAAATGGATCTGAAAAATGGGACTTTTTGAAAAATGCTAAAATATTTTTATTGCCCTCATACTATGAAGGACTTCCCATATCTCTTCTGGAAGCAATGTCTACCGGTTGTATTCCTATTGTCACTCCTGTCGGCTCGATTAAAGAAGTAATAAAAGATGAGTACAATGGAATTATTGTGAATAAATATGCCCCAGATGAAATAATGGAAGCTATCCTACACATTATCAAAAATCAACAAGTTGCAGAATATATGGCTCTCAATGCTGCACTTACAATAAAAGAGAGATTCAATATCTTGAATTATAAAGAGCAACTTAATAAAATTTACGATTGTTTATAAGCCCATGATAAATGTAAGCAAAAAAATTAAAGTATTAGGATTGGAAATTTACTGTGGTAAGCTTGAAGAATTATGTCTTAATAATAAATTTTTAGTAAATACAATTAGTCCAAATTCCTTTGCTATTTCTGAAAAAGATAAGACATTTAAAGATGCATTAAAAAATACAGATATTCTTGTTTTAGATGGATTATATTTTGGTTTAGCCCCTCTATTATTAAGGGGTATTAAAGTAAAAAAAAACTCCGGGACAGATTGTTTTTATTATTTCTTAAGTCGGGCCAATGAAATTTCCGGGAAAGTATTCTTTCTAGGTGCTAGCCTTGAAACATTAGTTAAAATGGAAAAGAAAGCAAGAATAGATTATCCATCCATAACTACAGAATCTTACGCTCCACCATTTAGGGAATCTTTTACAAAAGATGATAACGAAAAAATGATTAAGGTAATTAATCAGTTCAATCCCGATATATTATTTATAGGTATGACAGCACCTAAACAGGAAAAATGGGCATATGAACACAAAGATAAAATAAATGCAAATATAATTTGTACAGTAGGGAATGTATTTGATTGGTTCGCCGATAATCAAAAACGACCCGGAAAAATTTGGATTAAATTAGGCTTAGAATGGTTTATTAGAACTATTAGACGACCCGAAATATTAAAAAGATATCCTAATGTTTTTAAGTTTTTCTGGATACTTTTTTTAAATATAATCAGAATCAGAAAAGACTAATGGGGCAAATTAAGCTCGGTTTTATTGGTCTCGGACGAATGGGGATTACCCACCTGTCAATATTAAATTCTAACCCCAATGTAAATATCACTTCAGCGTGTGATCCCTCAATAATTATTAATATTTTTTTCAAAAAATATTTTGATAGTATTAATCTCTATCATGATCACACTGAGCTTATAGATAAAGAAAAACCCGATGCAATTATTGTATCTACACCTCCAAATCTTCATTACCAGGTTGTTGAGGAAGCAATAAAAAATAATATAAATATTTTTGCAGAGAAGCCTTTTACATTGTCTTACAAAGAATCTTCTATCTTAGCAAACCTTGCTGAAGAGAAGGGGATTATAAACCAGGCTGGTTATGTTAACCGTTTTAATGATATGTTCCTTAAGACAAAAGAATTAATAGTAAATAATGTTATCGGTAAACTAACAGGTTTTAAATCGGAAATGTTCAGCAATACTATCAGTAAAGAAGATACGGTTGAGGGATGGCGTGGAAACGAAGAATTGGGAGGCGGCTGCCTGAATGAGATGGCATCACATGCAGTAGATCTTGTTAATTATATTATCGGTGTACCCGATATGGTCTCAAAAAGCGTACTTAGCAAAATTCTTTCTAAAAGTGTAGATGATGTTGTTTCCAGTACTTTTATATATAAAAATGGAATAAGTGGGACGTTGTATGTTAACTGGTGCGACCCGGCATATAGAAAGCCTTCGAACAAACTAGAAATATCCGGCACCGAAGGTCAACTTTGGGTTGATCAGCATGGCATCAAAATTTTCTTAAAGAGAGCCTACGAAATGTATAATCTGAAAGAAGGATTGAATAAAATTTATATAACGGATGTATTTAATAATGTTCCTTTTTATGTAAGAGGCAATGAGTTTACGAGCCAGCTATATCATTTTATAAAATGCTTAAACGGCGGGGATGTAAAAAAAGTGTGTACTTTTAGGGATGCCGCTGAAACGCAAAAAGTGCTTAATATGATTCGCGAAGATTCAAAAAAGGGGAAGTTTTACGATGCAAAAAATTGATAAAGTAATTTTGGGTGACAACCAGTTTTTTGGAATTAATCACATGTCGCAGGAAAAGGCTCAACAATTAGGAGAGAGGTTTCGCGAATTAAAAGATATAATTGCAGTTTACGATTATGCTGTTGAGAATGGAATTAATGCAATAATGCTAAACAGTAATGACAGGGCAAAAGAAATATGCGATTATTTCAGGGCTAACAAAACCCGGTATTCCGATATAAGCTGGTATCCTTCTCTGCCATATCCACATAAATATGCTAACCTGGTTGCTGAGAAGGGAATTGTATCCGCTGTTAATGAGGTTATATTTTCTGATAATTCTACAAAAGGTTTGTTAAGTCTGGTAGCTAAAGGCAGCAGTGCTTTGTTAGGACAGGATGCGGTCAAAATAATGCAGATGCTTGTGGATATAGAAATTAAAGCGTTTCATGATTTGAATATCAAAGTCATTTTTCTTCAAAACATAATTACTGATCTCCTTCTTGGTTTAAAAGCTAAAATCTTTTTTAAAGAATATGCCGACTATATAAGAAAGAAATATAATGTTCTGCCGGGATTTTTAACTATGAATCTCCCCCATCTTGTTAAGCATTTTACCGAGTGGGGTATCGAAGAAGTTGTTATCTGCTCATCAATTAATAAAATTGGATATTTAATGTCACCTGATATTAAGACATACGAGGAAACTCTCAAGAATATAGATAAAAACAAATATCAGATTATGGCAATGTCTGTATTAGCTTCCGGTGCAATTCCTCCCGAGGATGCAATTCAATATATCACAGGTCAAAAAGTAAATTCAATAGTTTTTGGAGCTTCATCTGAAAAGAACATAAAAGAAACCACACAGTTAATTAATAGTTATTTTAATTAGCGAAGTTAAAGTCCTGATCTATAGGGTAGCTAAAGATAGTGGCTATTCAGACTAAAATCGAACAAAATTGCCACGACATTTAGGGTCTGTTGTACAAGTGTCATTCTGAATTTATTTCAGAATCTAAAGTTGTGAAACAAGTAATATTGAGACTCTGAAACAAGTTCAGAGTGACAAAAAAAAGTTATACAACAGACCTTTTATGTCGTGGAATAGAATAAAGGAACAAAAATCCGGCTTTAGCCACATACTGCGTAACTTCAGTTAATTATCAATAATAATCAGTTGAATTACATAAAACTTTTTCTAAAATGAATAAAAAGTTACTCTGCCTTTCTCATTTTACACATAAGCGTATATTTGTAATAAATATTTTACAAATATGAAACAAGTGTGTAAATACCATTGCTCATTAGCACATCCTACCGCTGATTTGGGCATAACGGATTATTACCTCGTAAGTAAAAGCTTTAGTGAAACAGAGAGAACTATATTCCCAATGTTTATATAGAAAGCATTTTGATGACATTCGTCTTGTAACCCGGCAAGAGATAGCAGAAAAATTATTGCTGATAAGAAGAGAGATTGATTTCGTTTACATCATACACTGTAAATGGGCAGTCGGCGGTGACCGGTCATCGGTAGTAGGAAGTATAGAGTAGGAAGTATTGAGACTATAATTAAAAGAGTTAAAGATTAAAAAATTGAAAGATTGACCTTCATTCAATAGTTATCCTATATACTTTGATTTTTGAAAATTTATTTCAGATCTTAGAAAGAATTTAATTTAAAATAGAGATTTATTATGAAAAGCATTAAAATTATAATTGAACATCACGAGGACGGATACATAGGGTATCCCATAGGCTTTACACGGGGAGCGATTGTTGGTCAGGGAGATACTTATGCTGATGCACTTACGGATACCGAAAGTGCGATCCAATTTTTCATAGAGCAGTATGGAAAAGATAAGTTCTTTGAACATCTTGAAGGGGGTAATGAAATGAAGGAAGCTTATATTGCAGAAGCAGTAATATTATAATGAAATTTCCTGTTGATGTTCCAAAAGCAGATGTAATAAAGGTATTTAAAATCTTAGGGTTTTCCATTGTTCGGGAGGGGAACCATATAATATTGGAACGCACAAATCCTGATGGCAGCAAAACACCCCTTGTATTACCCAATCATCGTAAAATAAAATCAAGCACGCTTCGTTCTGTTTTAACTCAATCGGGGATTGACCGTAATGATTTTCTGGAAGCATATAATAAGGTTTAGTTGATTTTTGCTTTAGTAGTTTAAGTTGTGGAAAGAAAAATCATAAGGGAAAAATGTTACCATAGAGACTGTTTGAAAAACAAATAGAGGTGCTGCAAATGTTGGTAAAAACAATTTAGTATGGAGTATTGAGCCTGCATGCCGGTTTACCTACCGATAGATATGGTAGGCAAGGTAAGGAGTATTGAGATGGCAAGGAGTTGCAATTGTATATCTTGGAAAAGAGGGTTACTGTTAAATTTTGGATTAGCGAATTGTTTTATGTAAATTTGCAATACTATTGCATAATTGCATAAGTTATGTATGTATATTGAAAGAAAAATAACATCTCACTTAAACAAAGTTCTTGACAAATTCCCTGTTGTATCGGTAACCGGTCCTCGTCAGTCAGGTAAAACAACTTTATTGAAATCTGCCTTTTCTTCGTATACATATTATAACCTGGAACGTGTTGATTACAGGGAGATGATTCAATCAGACATAGTTGGATTTCTAAAGAATGCTGGTCCACATGTAATTTTCGATGAAGCGCAGAATTTACCGGACCTTTTTAGCTATATACAGGTGATTTCGGATGAAAGAAACTCTGCGGGTCAATATATATTATCAGGTTCCCAGAGCTTTTTATTAAGCGAAAAAATATCACAATCTCTTGCAGGTCGTGTAAGTGTTAATCATCTTTTCCCCTTCGATATAACGGAATTGAACCTGCCTACCGGTCAGGCAGGCATAACAGAAAAACAAAGCCTGTATCAGACTATAATTAAGGGCTTTTATCCGAGGATATATGATAAAAACATACAACCCGAAGATTTTTATCCCTCATATCTGCAGACCTACATAGAGAGAGATATAAGAACATTAAAATCAATTGAAAACTTAAATACTTTTGCCAGATTTTTAGGCTTATGTGCAGGCAGGGTAGGACAGATATTAAATATTACATCGCTTGCAAATGATGCGGGAATAGCAGTAAATACAGCTAAAACCTGGCTTTCCTTATTGGAATCAAGTTTCATAATCTTTTTACTTCAACCTTACTATAAAAATTTTAATAAAAGATTAATAAAATCACCCAAAATATATTTTTATGATACCGGGGTAGTATCCTCACTTCTTAAATTAACAAATCCCGATTCGGTTAAGAACCATTTTGCGTACGGTGCACTCTTTGAAAATTTAGTGATTAGCGAAATAATTAAAAGCATCACTCACTCCGGGAAAAAACCCGCAGTCTATTATTGGCGTGAGAGCAACGGCATCGAGATTGATTGTATTGTAGAAAGAGGAGAGGGTTCATTAACTGCTATTGAGATTAAAGGGGGTGAAACTTTTAATAGTGATTTTATAAAAGACTTGAAGAAATTTCCCGGCATTTCTACCAAACAAGCTATTAAAAAAGTTTTGCTCTATACAGGCGAAAAAGCTTTTAACGTAATAGACATAAGTATTATTCCTTTTAATAAGCTTATTGATTTGCTCAAAGAGCTCAAAACCTATTAGAATTGAATTAAAACACATTTATGCTGATCAGAAACTGTTAACCCGAGTTTCAAACTTAGGTTAACCAATGTATTTAGAGTCTGTTGCATAACTATTTTGTCGATCCTCTACGAGGATCCGTTTTACTTTGTTCATACTTTTATTACAAAAATTGAACATCTACAATGTTCTTTTATAGTTTTGACCTCGTAGAGGTCAAATTATTGTAAAAAAGAATAAATCAAAAAAAATTAATCCTCGTAGAGGATTTATAAATTTAATCAACAGAGTTTTGCAACAGAGTCTTTATCCATTGGTAATAAAAGAAAACACTATAACTTAGATTTAACGGTTTTAACCGTTTACATTATAAGATATCAGTCTAAGATTGATGGTTAATGAAAATGAGAAGTGGAATTAAAATCTGGAAAAAAAATGTCTAAAATAGATAGTTATATAACTATTTTTACAATCTTAAATTTATTTTGGACAGCACTGTTACAGAGTAAAACATAGAAAAGAAGCTATCGGTAAATCCCAGAAAATCAGAAGTCAGAGATCAGTGTATAGCAACCTAGAGCATAGGCAGAGAGCAAAGTTTACCCTCCGTAGCCTTAGCGAAGGAGGGCAGGTAATCGGTTATCGTCGATAGCATAGAGTAGTGAGTATTGAGACGTGTGTGCCGGAAGACGCTGCCTGTTTTAATTTGATAAATAATTTTTTTATGTTACCCAATAAATACAATGAGAAGTAGAATTTATAACATGAGACTTTCAAAAAGAGAAATAGAAGCCATTCGGTCAGTTATCACTAAATATGATAGCTCTGCAAAGATTCATTTATTTGGATCGAGAGTTTACGGCTATAAAATTGTTAAACAGGTTTATATTAAAAGGAATTAAGGAGTTAGGTAAAATGAACACAAAAGAATATAAAGATAGAATCGTGGTTAATCCAAAGATTCATTTTGGCAAACCCTGTGTTGCCAATACACGCATTACTGTTGAAAATGTTCTTGAATTAATTCAGGAAAATATACCGTTTGAAGAGATTATCCAAAAATATTATCCTGATTTAGAATTAGAAGATGTAAAGGCGTGTGTAAAATATGCTACAGATATAATAAGCAGAGAAGAAATTCATATAAATGTAGCTTAATATGCAGTTTTTAGCAGACCATGATGTATATCAAATAACGGTGGCAATTCTAAAAGACAATGGTCATGATGTAATTAAAGTATCTGAAATAGGTTTAGAAAAAACGGACGATGAAATTATACTTCAGAGATCCAAAGAATTAAACAGAATATTGATAACCCGTGATAAAGATTTTGGTACACTTGTTTTTTTGAAGAAAAAAAACACGAACGGTGTCGTCTTTTTAAGAATGTTGCCTTCTACAATTGATGAAGTCCATAAGGAACTCCTTCATGTTCTGGATGAGCATACGTTTAAGGATTTGATAAGTTCATTTTGCGTAGTTGAAGCCAAACGTCATCGAATTCGTAAAATAACATGAGACTTTCAAAAAGAGAAATAGAAGCCATTCGGTCAGTTATCACTAAATATGATAGCTCTGCAACGATTCATTTATTTGG
>Ga0209323_10001526_pt1 | contig 15285 bp, 7 predicted proteins | sample Rifsed19ft2_FD_184014 | JGI IMG/M metagenome (GOLD analysis project Ga0209323, IMG submission 184014) | Soil microbial communities from Rifle, Colorado, USA - sediment 19ft 2 (version 2) | ecosystem: Environmental > Terrestrial > Deep subsurface > Rock core/Sediment | place: Rifle, Colorado...
TGAGCTTCCTCTCGAAGTCTTTGATAAGTTAAGCAGGAAAATACCTCATATATGCGATATGCTTCCTTCAGGAAGATATTACCTCGAAGACCTCGACTATGCAGGAGGGATACCAGCAGTCCTCAAGAGGCTCAAGGGAATAATACATAATAATGTAGCTGTAAGTGCAAAAGATATATTCGCGATTGCTGATTCGGCAGAAGTGAAAGATGTAGATGTTATAAGACCCCTCGATAATGCTTATCACAGGGAAGGAGGAATTGCTATACTTAAGGGTAGCCTTGCGCCTGAGGGAGCTGTTGTCAAGCAATCTGCCGTTAGTAAAGGGATGATGACGTTTGAAGGTGTTGCAAAGGTGTTTGATTCAGAAGAGGATGCAATGAAGGCAATCCTTGAAGGTAAGATTAATCAAGGTAACATTATTGTGATAAGGTATGAAGGACCCAAAGGCGGACCCGGAATGAGGGAGATGCTCGCCCCTACTGCAACAATAGTAGGTATGGGACTAAGTGAATCTGTTGCCCTTATTACAGATGGAAGATTTTCCGGAGGCACCAGAGGCCCGTGTATTGGACACATATCACCAGAAGCAATGGAAGGTGGACCCATAGCAATAGTAAAAAATGGCGACAGGATAATAATAGATATCCCGAAGAGAAAAATTGATTTGAAACTCTCAAATAAAGACATAAGGGAGAGATTGAAAAAATGGAAACCCCCTGAGCCTAAGATAAAGACAGGATATCTGTCAAGGTATGCAAAAATGGTCAGTTCCGCAGGCAAGGGAGCTATCATGTTAAAATAAAAAGCATGGAATGTCATTACGAGGAGGTCGTAATGACCGGCGAAGCAATCTCAAAATAGTTTCATGGAGTTTCAATAATCTCAAGAAATGAGATTGCCACGCCCTTCGGGCTCGCAATGACAATAAAAATACTTTTAAGCTTAGCTACATTATAAAAACAGGGAAGTAAAAGAGCTTTATGAAAATTACTGGCGCTGAGATATTTATCGAGTCTCTAAAGAGAGAAGGAGTAAAACATATCTTCGGTTATCCTGGAGGTGTTGTCCTTGGTATTTTTGACTTTCTCTATGACGACAAAGATATCCAGCTTATCCTTACACGGCATGAGCAGGGAGCGGTTCATGCAGCAGATGGCTATGCAAGATCAACAGGGAAACCAGGGGTGGTTCTTGTAACCTCTGGCCCAGGGGCTACCAACACAGTAACAGGCATTGCAACTGCCTCGATGGATTCTATACCACTCATTGTATTTTCTGGACAAGTGCCAACTATGCTCATAGGCAATGATGCATTTCAGGAGGCTGATATTGTCGGAATCTCGAGGCCATGTACAAAATATAATTTTCTTGCAAAGGATGTAAAAGAATTGTCTAAGATTGTAAGAGAGGCATTCTATATTGCCACATCAGGCAGGCCCGGTCCTGTTTTGATAGATTTGCCCAAGGATGTAACAGCAGGAAAGGCAGAGTTTACATGGCCAGAGGTAAAGATCAGAAGTTATAACCCAACGTATGAGGGAAATAAGTGGATGATAACTCAGGCAGCACATCTAATCGCAAAGTCCAAAAGAGCGGTTATCATTGCTGGAGGAGGTGTAATACTCTCTGGTGGTTCAAAGGAACTCAGAGAACTTGCAGAATTTACAGATATCCCTGTAACAATGACCTTGATGGGGCTTGGGTCTTTTCCCGGTACCCATAAACTCTCCCTCGGCATGCCTGGTATGCATGGTACTTATTATGCAAATAAGGCGATACAGGAGTCTGACCTGTTGATAGCAATCGGTATGCGATTTGATGACAGGGTAACAGGGAAGATTGATGCTTTTGCACCCCATGCGAAGATAATCCATATCGATATTGATCCAACATCAATCAGGAAGAATGTGCGCGTGGATGTCCCAATAGTCGGGGATGTAAAAAGAGTTCTTACTGTTTTAAACAAGGTTCTGAAAGAAGAAGTAAAAGAGCAATGGGATGAGGCAAGAAGGATATGGTTGAAGCAGATAGATGCATGGAAAAGGGAGAGGCCATTAACTTACACCTATAGCGATGAGGTGATAAAACCCCAATTTGTCGTTGAAAAGATATATGAACTTACAAAAGGAGATGCTATTATTACAACTGAAGTCGGCCAAAACCAGATGTGGACAGCCCAGTTCTATAAATTTGATAAACCGAGAATGTGGCTTACATCAGGAGGACTCGGTACTATGGGGTACGGCTTTCCTGCTGCAATAGGTGCACAACTGGCACATCCGAATAAGCTTGTGATTGATATTGCAGGTGATGGGAGTATCCAGATGAATATCCAGGAGCTTGCAACAGCTGTTATTAATAAGTTGCCTGTTAAGGTAGCCATCCTTAACAATCACTATCTTGGTATGGTGAGGCAATGGCAGGAACTCTTCTATAATGAAAGATATTCATACACCCATCTTGAGGTAGTCCCTGATTTTGTGAAGGTTGCAGAGGCTTACGGAGCTGTTGGGTTGAAGGCTACTAAACCAAGTGAGGTTGAGCCGGTGCTCAAAGAAGCATTCAGAATAAAGAAAACAGTAGTTATGGATTTCAACGTTTACTGGAAGGAGAAGGTCTATCCTATGGTCCCTGCCGGTGCACCAATAGACCAGATGCTCTTTGAAGAAACGAAAGAGAAGGCAGAAAAGAAGCTTAAGGCAGTGAAATAAAAAAGTAGCCAGTATTTAGTAGCAGGTAGTTAAGGGAAAGCAAAACTATTACATCAAGTTTCTCCCTAACTACTAACTACTAACTACTAACTACTTGCTACTAACTACCTGAACTATTAAGGAGTAAATGCATGCGTCATACCATTTCTCTTTTAGTTGAAAATAAGTTTGGGGTACTTTCGAGAATATCAGGTCTTTTCAGCGGAAGGGGGTATAACATCGAGAGCCTTTCTGTTGGTGAGACGATTGACCCGCAGATATCTATCATGACCATTGTTACGAGCGGTGATGACCAGATCATAGAACAGATAAATAAACAGCTCAATAAACTTATCGATGTCGTAAAGGTTGTAGATATGACCGAACTTGACCATGTCGAGCGCGAGATGGTACTGATAAAGGTTGCCCCCAGGCATGAAGATAAAGCAGAGGTTCTGAGGCTCACCGAAATATTCAGAGGCAGGATTGTAGATTCAAGCCAGAAGACATATACAATGGAAATAACAGGTGACGAAAAGAAAATAGAAGCGATTGTTGAACTTCTGAAGCCAATGGGTATCAAGGAGTTTGTCAGGACTGGAAAGATAGCAATTGCCCGGGAAGGGGTCAAAAAATAGCACACCTTCCCTAACCCTACCCATTTTTATCAAATTTCCACTTGCATACCATAATCATGTCATGCTGAACTTGATAACATGAAAAAGTTTCAGGGTTTCAAACAATTAATGAAAGAGATGCTCGCCTCAGGCGAGTCGCCGAGGCGACTGAAACGAGTTCAGCATGACATATAAAAGTAAATTTTAGGATTGAAATAGGGGGAGGCAAGACTGAATCAGGGGTAAAGTAGAGGTTAAAACTTTAGTTTAAAATTTAAAATACTATAGTTTTAAAAATCATCAAACCTATTCTTGATTGACAAGCTCCCTATTTAGTTTTAGGTTAAATACAAATAGTAAGTATCAGTAATAGGGGAAGAAGTGTCTGGATTCAACTTTTAATATTAATCCAAAACTTTGTCTTATGAGGAGCTTAAAATGTACAGACATCTGAAAACCATACGTATCTCTCTGTTGTTATTTTTAATATTTCTTCCTTCTCTTGCCCTATCTCAAACAGCGGTCGGCAAATTTACCTTTGTGCAGGGAAGGGTGGATGTCTTGAGACAACCAGCGCCCCGTGCTGTGCCTGTGAAGATGGGAGATGCTGTGTTTGTAGGCGATATTATTAGGGCTAAAAGCGCTTCTAAAGCAGAGATTACATTCAAGGACGGCAATATTGTGAGAGTTGCACCTAACACTAGAGTAGAGATAAGCGAGTACATGTTTGATGAGGCAAAGGGTAAGGGTGTATTAAAACTCTCACGGGGTAAAGTACAGACTATTATTCAGGAGAAGATTGCAAAGCGAATCGCAACTTTTGGTGAAGTCAACCGTTTTGAAATCCATACACCAACAGCAATAGCAGGTGCGAGAGGATGTAACTTTATAGTATCTTTTCAGAAGAATTCATCAAATGTATTAGTCTTAGAAGGTACTGTTTTTACTTATAACCCTAAATTTCCGGATATGGCAGTTACGGTAACTGCCGGTTATGTTGCTACAATTCCACTTAATCTGCCAGCACAGCCTGCAAGACCATTTACAGATGCAGAGAAAAAGATGCATGAAGGAGACTTTGCACCTGGAGGGTCTGAAGAAAAATCAGAGTCTGAAGACACTGTCATTTCAGAAGCTACAACAGGATCTGCAGAACCTGGGGAACCAGAACCTGGTTCTGAATCTTCTTCACCTACAGGTAATCTCACTGAGACCCCTCAAAACCTTACAGAAATTGTTCAGCCCCCCCCTATTATTGAGACTGCTGGTACAGATAAAACACCGCCTGTTATTAATATAACAGGTCCTCCAGATCTGTCGAATTTGCCTGTTTCTTCATTTAATGTTACATCAGATGAGACTGTAACATTTACTTATCAAATGGAATCCTGGGGAGCAATTTCTTCTGATACTACTTCAGACAACTTTAACCTTGAAGGTCTTCCAGACGACACCTATATGCTTAAAGTTACAGCAACTGACCAGTCTGGTAATCAATCAACAGTGAACTATACATGGACAATTGACCGTACTGGGCCGGTTGTGTCAATAACACCTACTTCTGCTTCTCCTGAAGCAGGCACAGGTTTAAACAGTGTGAATGTAAATTTATCAAGTAATGAGACATCTACTTATTACTATAAACTGAATGAAGGAGAATGGAATGAGACAAGGGCGTCTTTAGTTCTCACAAATCTTGGAGAAGGTTTACACACAGTAGAGGTTAAAGCAGAAGATACGTTGAAAAATCCATCCTCTATGCCTCCATCCGATCTTCCATTGACATTTGAGTTAAACCAATACTCTATCGCAGGCAATTTCTATGGATGCATAGCAGGTGTTTATGGTACTGCATCAGGTGAGATTGCAGGTGTACAAAATCAGAACTGGGGCGGATGGATTATAGATATGAATGGTAGCGGAGGCTATCCAAATCCAACATGGATAGTGTCTGCAGGTGGTAGAAGTTCTGATAATATTGAATCAAATAGTAACGGATACTGGCTTTTAGTTGCTGATGGTGCAACTGATTATGATCTCCAAACATTATCAGGCACATCAAGTCTTAAGTACCTTTCCTATGACAGACATGGCACAGGTACAGGTTCTCTGACAGGCACTCATGATGGTTATGGCAACTATCAACTAACAGACATTGGTTTAGGCACATACACAGAAACACCCCTTGCCTTTGGCGGGAGTACAAGCGGTAATTTTATGTACTGGAATGGAGAAGGTATGTCAGATAGCGGACTAATGCAAGGGCTTATGGGAGGTACAGAATCACTATGGAGTGGTTCACCATCTTTCCTATCATTAGGTACATATGAAGGTCAAAACGGCAATACCCTCTGGAGCATGTATATAGGCACAGAGGATATATCCGGCTGGACTTCAGATGGCGGCGCAATACTCGGCAGTATCGGAGGCATTGTTCTTGATGATAACCTTGAAGGTAGAGCGCTTGCTCTTTATATAAAACCTAATGGGGAAGGATATGAAGCCGGATACATTCGTTCAGATAATGTAAGCGGCTCATTATATAAAGGAATTGGCATGTATGAATTGGGTGGTAACCTAATTGCAGTATCAATGGACACAACCTCTATTTCACCTGATAATCTGAGCTGGGATGGTTTTTATGGAGATAGCCCATCACTTCGTCTCGGTAAAGCATATGGCACAATAGAAGGAGATATAGAAGGTTTTGTTGAGGGCCAGACTGTAAGTCTTGTTGATCAACCATGGGGAATATTATGGGGTAGCGGTGGAGGTTTGTATACAGACACCCCATCACCAAACTGGATAGCCACTGCAGAAGGTGAAAGTTATGATATGGATTGGAATATAGTGGGTATATGGGGCAGTCAAACAATAGGCAGTCAGTGGTCAGACAATAAGATTGCAGGTAATTCAACCGGATACTTTGCTGATATAAGCTCAACCCCTATTACAGGAATATCAGTTGGAGAAACCCTTGGCACGTTTGATCCGAATTTATATACATGGCAAGCAGTATCAATGGGAGTATGGCTTGAGACCAATAAATTCCTTGAGATGGCTGCAACTACAGAGGGCCAGGCAAAACTTCAGCAACTGAATATCCCGTGCGTAGAGGTAGGAAGAACTAATCTCTCAGGAGCATTGCTTGCAAATGACGATTATGTGAGTATGGTAATGGATAATGTTATCTTCTTTGCCCCTAACACTGGTGCAAAGCCAAGTATATGGGCGACAAATGAAGTGACTGGTAGTTACACTTTTACTGTTCCTGGACAGCTTGATGGCATACATATAACTGACCCTGTTAATCAGTTTAATATAAGCAATGGCAATGGAATTTCAGCAGATTTCCAGTTCAAGCAATGGGACAATGGAAAATGGATTGGAACAATAGAAAATGGCAAGGCTCAGCCCCTTAGTGGAGGCTCATATTCCGGCGATGTTGATTTCCATGGCGCTGGTGCAGGAGGCTACACAGGTGCCACATCAGGTTCTATCTCTGGCACCGCTGCAGGTGTGGCGAAATAATATATTCTGAGGGCAAAAGCAGGGCAAACATTCCTGTTGAGCAGGAGTGAAAAATGAGGAGTGGGGGAGATGAAATACATGTCAAAAATAACTGAAAGTAAAAGTCTTTTATTTGCTACTTTATTACTTCTATTGGTTTTTGGGCCGTTTTTCGCTTCTGCTGAGATCGAGCCAACAAGCCTTACTGCTACAATTTATCCCGGTGAATCAGTAACTGAGCACAAGATCGTAACTATACCAGCCATGATACCTAATGCTGATATCATTTTTGCTTTCGACCTTACTGGTAGCATGTTGGATGAGATTGAAGTGGTAAAAACTCAGGCAATTGAGATTATGAATACCTTGGATACACTCATTACCAATGCAAATTATGGTGTTGTCTCTTTCATGGACTACCCTCACTTTTATGGTAATGATGAAGAAAATTGTGGCCATTCAGCAAAATATGGCGATAGTGGTGAGGACTGCGGAGATTATGCATACCAGCTCAATCAGGATATAACATCAGATAAAACAGCAGTTGCAAATGCAATCGAGAACTTAGTTATTGGTTGCGGATCAGACGGGCCCCAGAACTATACCCGTATCTTCTATGAAAGTTACGCTGACACAAACATCCATTACAGGACTGGCTCAAAGAAGATAGTTATCCTTTTCGGCGATAACGTGCCTCATGACTGCAATCTGAATGAGGGAGTACCAGGAAAGGAGGATGTGCCAGTTTGGACTACAGGTGGCGATCCAGGACGTGATGAAATCATGAACACTGAGGATGACATCGATCTACAGACTGTTCTTTCTTCCATGGCCACTAACAAAGTAACCCTCTTAGCTGTCTTAGGAAGTGGTTATGATGCCCTTGACTATTGGAAGCACTGGGCAGGTATAACGGGTGGAGATGCATACCCTTTGGAAAGTGCAAACGAAATACCTGAGGCTATTGAGGCACTTATTGAGGCCGAGGTCAAATATATTGATAAGCTCTCGTTAGAAGTGTCAACACCTGGTTACAATTCTTGGCTTACTTCACTCATTCCACCTGAGTATACAAATATCACCGCCCCTGCAACTCTGGAATTCGATATGACGATTACCGTACCAGGAACAACTCTTGGAGGTACCCATAATTTCATAGTAAGTGCTATAGGCGATGGAGCTTCTTATGGTGATCAGCAGGTCACGATAAAAGTACCAGTAACTTTAACGATTGTAAAAACAGGAACAGGCAGAGGAAAGGTTATAAGCTCACCAGCAGGGATAAATTGCGGAAGTGACTGTTCGGAAACATATGCAACTGGCACAAGGGTTGTAATGTATATAAAACCGGCTGAAGGTTCTCGTGTATCAAATGTTAAAGTGAACGGAGTTTCAATAGGTCCTGTAAAGACAGTAACATTTCGGAGTATGAAAAAGAATTATACAGTAGAAGTAAATTTCACCAAGTCACCCTGAACTCGTTTCAGGGTCTAAAACAATTAATTTAGAGATGCTCGCCTCAGGCGAGTCGCCTGAGTTACTCATTCCCCATTTCTGCTATTTACCCCGTTAGAAAAATCTGTCACTTACTCCTTTAGATAGTGAAAATCCTAAAAATCCCTATTTTCTAAGGGGAGTTATATACTTTTTCCTTGACTTTTAAGCGTTTTTTTTCTATCTTTTAAAGGAATCCTTTGGGGGAAGTCTACAAAATTCTTTAAGAAGGGGAAGCTAAGATGAAAGCCTCAAGTTTTTCTTTAAGGTTAGCCTGTTTTCATTACATATGTATTTTCTTTCTATTGATATTCTTTTTTCTTTGTTTTCCACCCATTATTTATTCATCTGAAATATCTACTTTAACAAAACAATCAAAAAATTCTATTGTTGCGCAAGTGGTCAATCAGGTTCAAACGAATTTATCCCAGATTTCAAGCCTTTCAAGGGGTATTGAGGAATACAAAGATGAAAACTTTGAAGAGGCCCTTGAGCTTCTTGTCAAAGCCCGCAAGGAAGACCCGGCTTCTTCTCTGGCAGCCTTTTATCTGGGCCTCACTTATAAACAGCTTATGAATTACAAGGAGGCTTCAGCAAATTTCAGAGATGCTGTTACATTGAAACCGCCTGTTAAAGATGCAGTTGTGGAGTTAATAGAGGTGCTTTATAACCTTGGTGAACTCCAGGAGGCTAAAGAGTGGCTTGATGTAGCTGAAAGGGAAAACATTAAACCAGCTCAAACTGCATTCTTAAAAGGACTCATCCTTTTGAAAGAAAATAACAATCTTGAGGCTATAAAGGCATTCGAAAAATCAAAAGAACTCGATGGATCATTAACACAGGCAGCAGACTTTCAGATAGGCATTGCGTATGTAAAAGGAAGGAAACTTTCTGAAGCGAGGGAAAAGTTCAGAGCAATCGCTATTGTTAGCCCCGAATCAGATTTAGCTGCCTTTGCGAGAGAATATGAGGAGGTAATAACAAAGAGGTTAGCCCTTGAAAAAGAATGGAGATTTAACGTTGGGCTTGCCTATCAGTATGATGACAATGTGATACTGAAGCCAGAGCTTGAAATAGCAGGTATCCCAGAGGGAGAGGACTGGGCTGCTATTGCTACTTTCAGCGCTGGATATGCTCCAAGACTATCAGGCCCCTGGACACTGAATACGCAATATTCCTTCTATGCAAACAGGCACCGCAGAATAGAAACCAATGATATCATGAGCCACACCCTCACTATTGCTCCTGGATATAATTTTAAAGATGCATCTCTTAATCTATTTTTAAGTTATAACTATACATGGGTGAACGATCAAAGGTATCTTAATTCAATCTCTGCATCTCCTCAGATAAATATTGCATTAGGTGGTAATCATATTGGACAACTTTCTTTTGGATACGACAAAAGAGAATTTTTGTGGACAGAGACTCCGGGAGGGGTGCCAGTATCAGAAGAGGAAGACAGGGATGCTGATGTTTTCAATGCATCAGCAGGCTGGATATATCTCTTCTCCGAGGGTAAGGGTTTCTTGAATCTCAGGTACGAGGTATCAACGGAGAATACGGATGGAATGAACTGGAGTTATGTGGGTAATAAAGGAAGTGCGAATATCCTTATTCCCATATTAGTAAATCTGAAGATGAATGTATCAGGTGAGATATATCTGCAGAACTATAGAAACGTTCATACAATATTCGATATCAAAAGGAAAGATAAAATCTACACTGCATCGGGTGTGCTCTCTTACGAATTCTATAAAGGAGCGAGTTTCCTTCTTCAATATGCACATATCAGAGACGATTCAAATATTGCCATATACGACTATAAAAGAAATATTTACAGTGCAGGAATTGAATACAGATTTTAGGACATCCTGATTGTCATTCCCGCCCCTTCGTCATTCCCGCAGAAGCGGGAATCCAGGGGTAGACTCCGGCGGGAATCCAGATGTTTTGTAAAAAGTTAACGGGGGAAGCAAGACTAAACAGGGCAGAAAGAGATTGGGGATTTAAAACTTTAGTTTAAATTCAAATCTATAGTAGGGGTTATAAGGGGAAGGGATGTCTGTCATTATATTTACAGGTATCAGGATTAATCACGAATATCTTTGTGCCCTGCAGGAATGCAGGGTTATTTTTTTTAAAAAATAACTAATAGATGAGGAGCTAACAATGTTTAGACGTCTGAAAATCATAAGTGTTTTTCTTTTGTTATTTTTAATATTCCTTCCTGCTCTTGCTCTTTCTCAAACATCAGTAGGTAAATTTACCTTTGTGCAGGGAAGGGTGGATGTCTTGAGACAACCAGCGCCCCGCGCTATGCCTGTGAAGATGGGAGATGCTGTCTTTGTAGGCGACATTATTAGGGCTAAAAGTGGTTCTAAAGCAGAGATTACATTCAAAGATGGAAACATTGTGAGAGTTGCACCTAACACAAGAGTAGAGATAAGTGAATACATGTTTGATGAGGCAAAGGGTAAAGGAATATTAAAACTATCAAGGGGTAAAGTACAGGCTATTATTCAGGAGAAGATTGCAAAGCGAATCGCAACTTTTGGTGAAGCCAACCGTTTTGAAATCCATACACCAACAGCAATATTAGGTGTAAGAGGGACAAACTTTGTAGTGTTATACCAGAGGAATTCATCAAGCGTTTTTGTCTGGGAGGGTACTGTTCTTGCTTATAGCCCTAAATTCCCGGATATGGCTGTTACAGTAAATGCCGGTTATGTTACTACAATTCCTTTGGATCAGCCAGCACAGCCTGCAAGACCTGCTACAGATGCAGAGAAAAAGATGTATGAAGGGGATTTTGCGCAGACAGAAGGGTCTGGAGAGAAGTCAGAGGCTGAAGACACTGTCATTTCAGAAGCAACAACAGCACCTGCAGAACCCGGTGTACCAGAACCTGGTCCTGAATCTCTTATACCTATGGGTACTCTTACTGATACGCCGGGAGGGGATCTTACACAAATTGTTCAGCCCCCACCTTTTACAGAGACTGTTGGCTCAGATACTACACCGCCTGTTATTAATATCACAGGTCCTCCAGATCTGTCGAATTTGCCCGTTTCTTCTTTTAATGTTACATCAGATGAGACTGTAACATTTACTTATAGAATGGAATCCTGGGGAGCTATTTCTCCTAAAACTACTTCAGATAAATTTGACCTTGAAGGCCTTATAGACGGCACCTATACACTCATAGTTACAGCCACTGATCAGGTAGGCAACTCATCGACAGCAAGTTATACATGGACAGTCGACCGTACTAAACCTAATGTATCAATAGCCTCATCGCCTCCGTTTATTACAAACTCAGATACTGCAAACTTTGACATCTCAGTTGACGACCAGACTGCTACCATCACCTATAAATTAGATGACAATACGGTAAGTTCACCAAATTTAACAGGGATAATAGAAGGCGACCACACATTTACTGTTACAGCAACTGATAAAGCTTACAACGAATCTACTAAGAGCTATAGCTGGTTTATTGGTAAAAGGCAATATGTTTTAAAAGGCGGGACAACAGGTTCCCTTTCAGGTTCAGTTCTTCCGACATCCGAAGGGCTAAGGATAGTCTCTAATGGTACTCAAGGAGCTTGGCAACTTGGGTACAGCGGAGCATATAATGGAACGATGCCAGGCTCTCTTGACTTAGTTTCCGGTGGTGAAGGTTATAGTCCAAACAGCGAAGAGTTTAATGGATACTGGTTATCAAAAATTGATCATGCAGTTGCATCCAGCGAAATTATCTCAGGGACATCAAGCTTTAAATACCTTTCAACTACTGTTTTAGGGGAAGGCACAGGCATTGTTAGTGGTACATATGGCAGCCCATGGCAAATAACAGACCTTGGACTTGGCACATACACAGAAACACCTCTTGCTTTTGGCGGAGGTGTCGGTAGTGAGTTATTTGAATGGGATCCTATTTTTTATTTAGTTGGAAATAGAACTCTCATAGGTCTAATGGGGGGAACAGAATCTCTGTGGACAGGCACATCACCATTTTTATCATTAGGAACCTACGACACAGAGAGTCTATATAATGGAGCACTCTGGGGTGTTGACATAGGAGCGGAGCCATCTGGCTTTATCTCTGATGGGGGTACATTCTTAGGCATTATGGGGGGCATTTCCCTGAATGATAACCTTGAAGGCAGAGCGCTTGCCCTTTATATAAAACCTAATGGGGAAGGATATGAAACCGGATATATTCTTTCAGATAATGTAATTGGCTCATTATATCCTGAAATTGGTATGTATGAATTGGGTGGTAACTTAATCTCATTATCGATGGGCACAACAGAAATTTCTCCTTCTGACCTTAACTGGGATGGTCTTTATGGAGAAACCCCCTCATTACATATTGCTAAAGGATATGGAACTATCGAAGGAGATTTAGAAGGAGAAATTGGTTCTCAATACATAAATCTTACTGACCAGAACTGGGGTGCATGGTGGGCAACCAGTGTTAGCTATTATACAGAAGAGAATCCACTGATACCATCCACATGGATCGCTACTGCAGAGGGTGAAATCTATGATGCAGATTTGAATGAAGTAGGCATCTGGGGCAGTCAAATTACCAGCAGTCGGATAGATACGGATAACAAACTTATAGGTACATCAGTAGGATACCTTGCTGATATAAGCTCGACTCCTATTACAGCAATATCTGTCGGAGAAACCTTTGGCACATTTGATCCGAATGCATATACATGGCAAGCAGTATCAATGGGAGCATGGATAGAGACCAATAAATTCCTCCAGATGACACAGTCTCCAGAAGGCATTGCAAAACTTCAGCAATTGAATATTCCATGTGTGGAAGTAGGAAGGGCAACGCTTACTGGCAGTGGCAATAACTTCAGTAACTTAAATATGACAGATACCATCTTCTTTGCTCCATCTACTGGTGCCAAACCAACTATATGGGCAACAGGAAATGTGAATGGTAGTTATTCATCAGCTCCAACTATAAACACTCCTGTTGGTTTGAGTGGCGGCGGACTCAATGCAGACTTTACCTTTAAGCAATGGGATGCCAGTAATAACAAATGGCTTTCATCGGTAAATGGCACAGGTGGATTTAATGGTTCTGCAAGTTTTCAGGGTGCTGGTGCTGGTACATTAACAAACCCTTCGGGTGCGGGTACGATATCAGGCACTGCTGCAGGAGTAGCGAGATAGCGAAGCGACTGAAACAAGTTCAGCATGACATATTGTTGTAGATGGGGGCATAAAACAAAAACGGAAGGAGGGGAGAAAATGAAGAAACTTTTAACATTTTGTTTATCAATTTTGATTGCTTGTTTTGGTTTAGTCTCATCCACACTGGCACAGAATTTAAAGGATTTAGAGATTGATAAAGTAATTTGTCCGGAGACAGTAACTGCAGGGACTGCTTTGGATGTATCAGTAACTGTTAGAAATGATGGCTCTGCTCCAATTACCATAACACGTTTTGCAGTAGCTCTTTCAGGCAATCCAGTAAATTCACTGGCAGGAACCGGGGTTTGGGGACCATTTCCAAAGAACAAAACTGTGAACATTCCGGCTTATGGATCCAAACAATTTACTTTAAGAATTATAAGTAGTGTCCCAACGAGTCTGAAAGGTAAAATAGCCGGAGCTGGTGTAACTATTCTCTCAGATGATCCAAGTGAGCCCAACAGACCTCAAAGTGGAGGTGGTTGTCTGGTTCAAGTTGTTGCTCCATAGGCTGAAAATTAAAATTGTAATCAATGCCCCCTTTTTAGTTTTGTCCTTTATGAAATTGTGTAGGTTGCGAATCTGCGACTGAGTGAGAATAAGTTTTTATGTTTCCAACACGTCTCTGTCATTCTGGCTTGTCCGCCTTAGGCGGGCTTGTCCAGAATCTTTCTTAGTAATATTGAAAATAAGAAGAAGGATTCCGAAACAAGTTCGGAATGACACATAAAAGCAGCAGAAAGTATGATTCTTTGACCCCTCTTTTATCCTCCCCTTAGCAAGGGGAGGCAGGTGGGGTTGAATTTTATTTGACAAACATCTGCACATGTGATAATTTTTTATGAGTTAAAATAGAAAACCTGGATTCTCCCGAATCAAGTTCGGGACAGGCTCAGTCAAGCACGGAATGACAGGTTGAGGTAAGTGAAAGGAGGTGATTGTATGTCTTGCAAACCAGGGCACAAAGGTCCTATGAAAAAGACCGCTAAGAAAACAACTACAAAAAAGAAGAAGTAGAAACTGAACAGACCCTGAAAGAAGTTCAGGGTGACAAAAGGATTAGTATACAGTCCTCAATTGTTGAGTAGGGGCAAAGATCCCTGAAGTCAATATAGTATTCCCTGAAAGAATAAAGCGTGCACAAGAGAGTCTATATAAGCCTTTCTATTGGCATCCTTATTACCCTCGCAATTGCATTCTTGATGTATTTACATTTTCCGCTTCTTGAGATGCTCGAAGAAAAGCTTTATGACATGCGCTTCAAGATCAGAGGGAAAGTTGTTCCACCACCATATGTAGTCATTATCGCCATAGACGATAAGAGCCTTGAGAAGCTTGGCAGATGGCCTTGGTCCTGGGATAAAATGGCAAAACTGACTGAAATCCTTGCCAGGGGAGGAACTAAGGTTATCGCCTTTGATATCTTGTTCGCAGAGCCAGAGAAAAATGTTGCAGTTTTTGCAAAGGCTATAAGAAAGGCAGGTAACGTACTACTCCCATTAGTTTTTAGATTTGATAAAGAAACGCCTCTCGTGCAAGAAGATTTTCTCTATTCATCTTCTGTATCCGCTATAAAAAATGTCTCTGCCCTACATACCTTTCCTCTTTATAAAGCTATCAGTCTCTCAACATGTAGGAAGGAACTATCTGCAGCAGCAATAGCACTGGGACATATCAATATTATTCCTGACGATGACGGAACCCTTAGATGGGAGACTATGGTTATAGAATATGATTTAGACATCTAT
>Ga0209323_10001527_pt1 | contig 15284 bp, 10 predicted proteins | sample Rifsed19ft2_FD_184014 | JGI IMG/M metagenome (GOLD analysis project Ga0209323, IMG submission 184014) | Soil microbial communities from Rifle, Colorado, USA - sediment 19ft 2 (version 2) | ecosystem: Environmental > Terrestrial > Deep subsurface > Rock core/Sediment | place: Rifle, Colorado...
GTATGAAGTCCAAACGACATATAACCAGAAGCCCGACTACAACAAACTGACGGGCTTCGAGAAGTGGGTGATGGGCGCGTTGCCTGGTTTCTCTCAATCCGGCGCAGGCAAAGTCCTTGCGTGGTTTGGCAACACAGCCTTCGGCAAAGCTCTTGGCGTGCTTGACTTTGCCGCCGAGGGGCTGGAGCGCGGGCTGGGCATGGTCGCGCAGTACAAGGAGGCCGCCAGAACGGGAACTACTGACGAGTTCTTTGGCAACCTTGGTTCGGCGTGGGAGGCTGGCTCGATGTGGGCGGATGTCACGAACAAGCCCATATTCCGCGATGGCAAGTGGATTATGCCGTCAGACCTGCCAGGCATTTCTGCGCTTGTGCAGGCACGGCAGCAAATCATGGGGGGCGCAAAGCTAGAGGATGTACGCGGCGAATACTATAACAACCTGGGTTCACTCGCCATCCGCGCCCAGATGCACGACATGTATCTGCACGTGTTGGGAGATCCGCTGAACTGGCTGTTGCCTGTTATAAAACCCGTCGAGAGGCTGCACAAACTTGGGCGCAGCATTCTATCAAGGACTGCCGTACCCGAACAACTGGCGCGCGACATTGCCAACGTAGAAAAGCTGACTCAAATTGCGGGCAGCATACAGAACGTGGGCGACATCGAGCGCATCGCGGGAAGCACCACGGACATGGCCGCTCTCGGCAAGAAGCTGGGGATAGAAATAACCGCCGATGAGTTGAAGTCGCTAACAACCATCGCCAAAAAGAGCGCAAATGCGGTAATGACGCAACCCGAACTGCTCGCGGAGTTGGAGTGGGTGCGTAAGGGTTTTGACAAGTTCCATAACATGACTTGGGCGGAACAAAAGCTATTACAGGTCACGGGGAACATGCCCCAAGCAGCCGACCTGAACGCTCTCGAGCAAGCCCTGGACAAGGCGCGCAGGGCCAACGATGTCCAGCTTGCAGGGATACTTGAACGGCAAATCAGCGTGGCCGAGAGCCTTTTGCCGACTACCAAGTTAGGGCGCAAGTTTGCTCAACTGGCCGACACCAAGCACGTCCTCAATCCTCTAAGCTGGTTCAGGCTCTCCCCACAAGCACGTGCCCAGGAGTTCATGTACAACACCTACACGAACCTCAAGGACTATGTGGTTGCGAGCGCGGGCAGCGCGGACGAGATTGTGCGCTCTATCTTTCGTGCCGCCGACGGCACCGTGGGGCCTGAGTTTGGACACATGGTTGTTTCGATGGAGGGGCGGCAGACAAGCGGCTTCTTGCGCGCCCTTGCCGCGGAAGCCGAAGACCGTCTGGCCGGCTACAAAGGACTTTGGTACCAGCGCGGTATCTTGGAAACAATGCAGGGCGTTCTTGGCGAGGACATGCACAAAATCCTCAACCAGATACAGAACGGCGAGGCCGCAGGGTTATTTACAAGATTTACCGAGAAACTTGGGCGGTTCCCAGACGCACAGGCGGTTTTAGACAAGCTGTTGTCCGCCAAAGGGATTTCCCCTGAAACGTTCACCAAAGAGGCGTTGGAGGCGGTGGGCGAGATGTTGCGCCCAGCGTCGGACGGGGCGATTATTCCGTATTCGCTGGACATATTCAAATATCAGACCCTGGCTTCTGCAAGTGATTGGGCGGCTAAGATTGGCGTGATGCAGTTCGGGGTCAAGCAACAGGGCTTTCTCAACACCCTGTCAGATGTTATCAAGGCGGGTGAAAACCTGGCTTTTCTGCGACTGAACCCGTCCTATCCTATCCGCAATGCGCTGAACAATGTTTTCACCATGATTGGGCGTGGCACGTTCGGGAACATTCGCGGCAAGGACATAGATAAGTTCATCGAGCGCATCGGCGGGATTACACCTGCAAGGTTTGGTACTGGTTTCGGTGCGGCAGGGATAGAGGCGCAGGGGGTCGTTACCGACATTGCCCAACAGGGGCTTTCAAAAGGCGCGGCCGAAATATCCGATATAGTGCGCGGCGAGGGCAAGATGCAGGACTTCGCCAATTGGGTAAGCCACGTCGGTAAAAAGGCCGATGGCACGGCCCCCAAGTGGGATATGGGCGCACTTGCCTCAGAGATGGAGAAGTGGAGTTCAAAAAGGGCTTGGGCCACCTTCTATCAGAAACAATGGGCAAGCATCTATAAGCCCACGTCAATCTATGATTTTAATCGTAAGCTCTACGAGAGTTTGCCGCCCAATGTCGCGCGTTCTGTTGAAAACACACTTCGCGGCGTTATGACTGCATCCGAAGCTGATGCGGTTACTCTTGCAGACAACCTCAACCTCACCGCTGGACACATTCGCCAGATCGCCAACGAGCGATTCGGGGCGAACATTGGCGAGATTGTTGGCGACGACGTTTTCACGGGATGGTTGGACAACTTAGTTGCCGCCGCCAACAAGGGCGACGACGCCATTACCGACGCGGCTGCCGCTATTCGTACCCAGTTCGAGCGCAGCCTTGATGACTATCACCAAACCGCCATTGACAACTTTCTGCAAGAGCAATTGGCACTAGCTAAGACCGAGGGGCCGCAAGCAATCCCCAAGCTGTTAGGGGACGCGGTTGACGACTTGTTTGCCACGGGCGAGAAGCATGCCGACGACATTAGCCTACGCATGGAGAAAGCGTCCCGTATTCAAGACCCGAACATTCGCAACTTGACCTACAAGCAAATCCTTGACGAAAACAAGGGTTTCTACAGTCGCATGTGGGACAGGCAGGAAGCGCGTTACAAGGCAATCAAGGAAGCCGCCAATAGCAGCGGCATGGGAAATTTCAACGGCGTATTCGACGAATTCAAGAACTGGCGCAAGGCGTGGAAGGGCTTTTTTGAAACGCGCGAAAGCCTATGGGACGAGTTTGGGCAAGCATTAGCCAAAAAGGAATTGCCGCGCCTTACTCCCGAACAAATCCGTTCAGAACTTGCCGACTTATACCGCAAGTCGATAGACACGCAATCTGGCGCAATCTCAAAGATGGACAAGACCATCGCGCGCCTGTTGCCAGAAAACCAGCGCGGTCTTTACATGTCGTGGCGTAATGAGGTTGCTGCCATGCGCGCCAGTGACCACGATTTGGTCATGCAGTTCAGGGACTATATCGGCACAGTTCCACGCGACGAGGTACAGCGGGTGTGGCGCGAACACTGGAACGAGCGCGTCAGACTGTGGAGCGAGTTACACACCGTGGAGCGCGACGGCCTGGCGGCTTTGCAAGGCAACAAGCCAGCAGGACTGCGGTTTGCGAAAGGCGCGGAAGCATATAGCGCAGAGCAATCCGCAAAGATAGTTGCGCTTGACAAGGCGGCAACACAATACGGCTTTGACAGTGGCATTGACATGGCGTCAATCCACGCGGTCAACCCAGAAGACGCGCGGTTCTTGGAGGTTCCCGACGACATCATGCGCATCGTCGAAGAAGTCAATCAGTCCATGCCGGTACTTCGGACAACAGGCATGGCAGACTTCCGCAAGATTGTGCCAGAACAGCCATACCACATGTGGGCAAATGACGAACAGATGGCGTTGCGTGGCAACGATGCTTTAGAGGCGATGGCGAACGCGGCCAGCGAAGCACGCGCCGCCAGACCGTTGAAGTGGGCAGATTTACCAGAGGAAACACAGAAAGAACTGCGCAAGTATCTGGCTCACGTCAAAGGCGAAATCAAGGACGCGCAAGTGGTTACTACGCACATGGCAGAGTTTGGCCGCGACTCCGCGCTGTTGGATTATTCGCGCCGCACGAACTTCGACACCTATGCCGCCGTGATATATCCGTACTCGTTTTGGGTCACGCACACAATGTACAAATGGGCATTACACAGTATTGACCGCCCTGCCATGCTGACCACCTACCTGCGGTTACAAAAGTTTATGAACACGGCTGGGCGGCAAGAGCCCGGATTGCCCTCTCGTCTGCGCGGGAACATCCGTATATCCCTGCCGTTCCTGCCAGAGTGGATGGGTAACGAGGTCTTTATCAATCCCCTGCGGGTATTCCTGCCGTTTGACAACTGGGCCTCACCCTACGATCAGTCGCAGCAACAGGCGTATGGCGACTTGGGAGCGGCAACCCGTGCCTTAGACGAAATGTACGAGGCTGGCAAGATAAGCAATATGGAGTACCAAGAAGCAAAGAAAACGCAGATGGGGCCTGTGTGGGAACGCGCCGTTGCCTTCGCACGGCAGGATGATACCGAGGGCAGACTGAACGGTGTTGACTTTGCCAACATGATTACTTCCCCTCACGCCCCGCTAATGTGGGCTTATAACATTGCCAACGGAACGCCAGAGAAGATTGGCCCCGCGTTGCCGCTAATGCGCACCGTTCGTGGCGCGCTAGGGCTTATGGGCATTGACACCAATACCGCTCCGTTCCTGAGCGTCCCCGCCATGATCCGCAAATCCATTGGACTGCCCGCATTCGACCAATGGGACGAGTATCGCGTCAATCGCATGATTGTCAATATGGTTGCTAATAAGTTCGTCAATCCTGAAACAGGACAGCCCGTTACTTTGTCTGAGGCGCGCGCCGCGTGGATGAATAAGAGCGGGGCAATATACGAGGAAGCCAAGCGCCGCCAGTTACAGGAGTTTGGGGTAAGCGCGATGGGTTCTGCTCTTGGTGTTCCCACCCAATCCTATCCCACGGGCGAGGAAGATGTTAGGAAGCAGACTGCCGCCTATCAATTTGCGTGGTCGCGCTATGAGAGGACTGGCGACTATGACGGCACGGTTGGCAAGTTCTTGGACGACCATCCCGAATACGAGCTACGCCTTGCCCTGTTCAAGAAGCCGGAAGAACAGTTGAACGTATTTCTGGTTGACGAGATTTGGGATAAGTACAACTCCCTGCCCAAGCTGCACAAGAACCAGATTAGGGACGCCATGCCAGAGTTCGTCCAGTCGTTCCTAGACCCCTCTACACGCAACACAGAAGCCCTACAACCCGAATTGCTGGGGGCATGGCTAAAGATGATGGGGGCAACTCCCCCAGGCACGTTGGGAAGCGAAGCTACGCCTATCAACCTTGCCCCGCCTGAAATAGCACAGGTGGCTCAATTCTTCTACGACTACCGTAAGTTGAATTTCCCCAACTACTTCGATTTACAGGACAAGTATTTCCAGCTTGCCGAGGGCACACCCCGCCGCCAATACCTGTCGCAAAACCCGCAATTGGGCGACTACTGGGACTGGCGTAGGGATTTCCTGAAACGAAATCCGACTGTCATCGATTACGTATCAGAGAACTTTGAGCCAGAATACCAGTCTGTCCAAGAAATGGAGCAAGCCTATGCCCAGCCGTTCAACGTCGCCCCAGGCGAGTTCAGAGCCGCGCTGGGTAGCACCGCCTGGGAGGTGATTATCGACTCTATACAGACCGGAAACACCCTGCCCTACAGCGTTAGGGAGAGGCTAACCGTAATGGCGGATGCCCTCGGCATCTCCTACTTCCAGCTTTTGGAGCAAATACGCACAGGCGCGCAACAATAGCACTTGCATTCTAAGAAAAAGTGTGCTAAGATGATACCGCAAGATGTAGTCTTAACCGAGGTTCGCTGCCCGCACTGTGGCAAGCTGTTGTTCAAGTCAGCCGACAGCACGGCAGCGATAGAAGTGTTATGCTCGTCTTGCAAACAACTGCTTTACTTTGTGGGCTTGCATTTCGGGCAACCGATAATCTTCGCGATTGAAGAAGGCAGCCCACGACCGAATATCAAATAGCCAGACCCGCTTGACGGGCAGTTGCTCATAAATTTAGCGTAGGTAATCCCAGAAAGCCACGAGCTTCCACAGTCGTGGCTTTTTGATTGCACATTCACAACCATATAAGGAGAAACACAAATGTCCAAGACCGATGGAGAGCAGACCGCGATTGAGGAGGGTGCAGAGCCAAATGCACAGCCTTCGCAATCACAGGTTGATAGCTCAACTTCAGAGGGTATCGCTGACGGAGAACCCTCTTCGTTGGGCGATGACTTTGCCGCGACGGTGAAGGGCCTCGCAAAGCAGGTTGCTGAAATTCAAAAGAAACAGCAGTCTACAAAAGACAAGGCCATAGCCAATCAAGACAAGGTTATCAAACAGCTACAAGAGAGCGTTGTAAATCTCACCAAGATTGTTGGCGAGACGACTTCCGCCCCAGCTTCTCGTCAAGGCAACGAGGAACAGGGTTCGGCTTTGTCAGAGGTGCAAGAGATGTTTGTTTTGGCTGGGGTTGCCGAGGACGTGCAAACTCTGGAGAACTCGCCTGAGTATCTGAAATTCTTTGCCGCCAACAAGGGCAAAGTGGATACAGCGAAGGCTCTGGCGTTCTTGCGCTCGCGCAAGCAAGGCCAGCAAGCAGTAAACGTGTCGGCAGGAGCAATCGCACAACCACCTGGCGGCTCGGCTCAACAGTCATCTGATGAGCAGAACCAAATCGAATACGTAAAAGAGATGAACGCGAACCGTGGCAATGTCACTGCAATTCGTGACGTGCAGTCGAAGTTCAGGAAGTTAGGTGTGCCAGTCGAACAGATCGGCTTCAACTAAAGTCCTCGTCTCTTAAAGGAACATAATGACCGAAAGAAGTGGGATGTTACAGTCCTATCTAAACACAGTCCCGGATCGTCGGATGATTACCGACCGTATCCTGATGATTGAGCCGTACGACATTGTTGCGTACGCTTATCTCGGAACGGACATGGGTAAGTTCAACTTCACCAACCGCGAAGGGAAGATTTACGAATGGTTGGAGGACACCTTTACTGACCGCACTGATAGTGTGGCCTCTGGGTTGGCTTCCGACTCCACCACAACCACCGCAGTAATCACTACCGCCGCCTTGTTCCAACCTGGCGACGTGTGGCTGATTGAAAGCGAACAAATCTGGGTGTCTGCTATCTCTAGCACCACCATCACGATTGTTCGTGCCTGGGGTGGCTCTACCGCCGCAACGCACGCCAACTCAACTGCGATGACGCGCATCTCGCGAGCTCGCCCTGACGGTGACGATGCGGATGACAGCCCGTCAACCGAAGTCTCGTCTAACTACAACTTCACCCAAATTCTCCAGCGCACAATCAACGTAGCACGCACCAAAGAGAAGCTGGCCGAATATGGCGTAGCAAGCTGGGAAGACTACTTCATTGACAAGGCCATGAAAGAACTGATGATGGACTTGGCTCGGCTGCCTTACCGCGGCCTGCGCTATGCTGGAACCTCTGGCGCTAACGCTCGTTACGCCGGCGGCTTCAATACCTTCATCACCGACAACCTGACCTACGCGACCTCAACTGGGGCCACAGCCGGAACCGCGCTGGCTCTGACCCGCGACCACATCGACGACACGTTGAAGAACACCTTTGACGATGGCGGCGACCCCGACTTGATTTTGACTGTGCCTCACGCCCAGCGCAAAATCAACGACATGTACGAGGGCTTCGTTTCCACGGAGCGCTCGGAACAGATGGGTGGAGTGCTTATCAAGAAATTGATGAACCCCATCACGGGCAAGCCCCTCGACGTGGTGGTAGACCGCAATTGCCCCGCTGGGCAACTGTGGATTTTGACTCGCCCCAAGATTGCGTACTACCCGTTTGACCCGTTCTTCTACGAACGGCTGTCCAAGACGGGCGATGCGGTCAAGGGTGAGATAGTGGGCGAATATGGCTTTGTGACAGCCTATGACAAGTCACACGGCGCTGTTCTCGAGTTCTCGAATACAGCGTAATCCCGAAAAGACCTGATGGTGGGGGCTTAACGGCCCCCACCGGAGGCAAAGGAGCAACATGTCTCAAGTAGCAAAGTCCCCCATCGGGGGCAAACGTCCCTTCATCCTGCGCAAAGGCATCGCATCATTGGCCGATCTTAAGGACGGTCTGATAGCTTTGGGGCTGGACGTTGGCGGCAACGTTATCTATGTGGATAGCGACAACAAGGGTGACGTGTCCACTATCGCTGGTGGCGTGGCACTAGCCTCGGCGGGCGACATCGTAGTGGTTTCGCCTGGTGCGTATAACGAAACCGTTACCGTGAACAAGCGCCTGACCATTGTCGGACTTGGCGGACGCGGTGCGGCCTTCATCGAACCCTCAACTGCCGGCGCAGAAGGCATGCAAGTTACCGCCGACGACGTTACGCTGATTAACCTTGGTGTGGCATCGGACGACACTGGGTCTTACGCCCTGAACTTGAACGCCGTGTCGCGCTTTCGCGCCCATGGCTGCAAGTTTGAGTGCGCGTCTGGCGCAAGCACAATCTGCGCCCTGCTAGATGGCACAGCTACAGACCAGGTTGGCGACGCGTTGTTTAGCGATTGCGAGTTTGCCTGGGCGGCACAAGGCATCGTGGCTGACGCATCTGCCTATGGCGTTCCAACGCAAATCTTTGTTGAGGGATGCAAGTTCCACAACATCACCACGGCGCACATTGCCGAAAATGATGCCGATGCTTGGTTTACTAACCTCATTGTCTCGGACTGTGTGTTCGAGGGCGACGAGGCTGGAGCAGAACCCACCGACTATATCGTGGTGGATCACGCTTCTTCGTCCGGTCTGTTCTCTGGCAATCGCTTTGCCATCGCAACCAATGCTACCGCCAAGTTAACCATTGGCGCGCAGGTCATGTGGGTTGCCAATGCGACCGAGGCCGGTTGGAGCACCGCTCGACCGGCGTAATACAAACTATCGAGAGGGCGGCCAACACCGCCCTCTCAGAAAGAAGTTGCAAGTGGCGAGACGCGGCAAGACGATAGACGCCTTTATGAAGCGCGCGTTCAAGGGCGGGGCACCGAAGGAAAGAACTGTACGGGTAATGACAGGTGGCGCAATTGAGTCCATCCAACGACCCGTCATCATACGAAAAACGCCCGTTGTATGGGGTATCCCATGCGACGAGATAATGTACTCCAAGTTCTTTCAGTACTTCATAAAGCACGCCAACTACATGCCGTGGGACGGATGGTGCTTTACCGAAGACACCTATCTTCCTAAAGCGCGCAACTTCATCCACAACGCGTTCCTGCTTGAGTCAACAATGCCCTATCTGCTGATGATGGATAGCGACATTGTGTTCCCTCCCGATTTGGTAGATCGGCTCATGGCACACAACCTGCCCATCGTTGGCGGTTGGTACAAGGACAAAAAGAAGGACAGCCATCCTCCTGTTGTGTTTGACTTTGTTCCAGGTGATGACGATTACCTTCATGTTGTGCCTCGCCAGAAAGGGAACGGACTTGAACGCGTAGAGGCGATGGGCACGGGCAACTGGCTAATGAAGCGCGAAGTCGCAGAAGCACTCGGAGAAAGTCCCTACTCGCTCAATCGTGGCGGGGAGGACTTGGAGATTTGCTGGAAACTGAAACAGCTCGGAATTCCCCTTCATGTGGACTGGGACATTGCCCTGGCTCACGTTGGGGTTGGAGTTTACTAGGAGATAACTATGCCACACAAAGGAAAGAAACAGGGCGCGTCATACCAGAAAAAGATGATGCAGGACGAAGAACGGCATATGATGACCGTTCCGCAAATGGAAGAACACATGAACAAAATGCCTAACGGCAAACGCCACATGGCAAAGAAACGCGGCAAGAGCGCGAAGAAGTATTAAAAGGAGTTTCACATGACTTCATCTTTACCGCTACACAATTTGGTACGCATTACGGCAGATGCGGCAATCAAAGCCGCCCCCGGTCGTGTCTGGCGCATTGACCTATATGCGACCACGGACGCCGCGTCGATTCTGCTCTACAACGCAGCCAGCGCAACCGGTACAGAAGTTTACGGGATGGTGGCCCCATTCACCGATTTGGACGCAAGCGCGGCTCAGTCAATCTCTGTGAGTTTTGAGGATGTTGGCGGGATTGACTTTAGCTCTAAGATTTGGGCCGATATTACCGGAACCAACGCTGTGGCGTATGTGTGGTACGACTAGCAAGTCTAATGAATAGTCGCAACTCGTCCCAAGACCCCGATTACGTCGGGCCAGTAGGGCACGAAAAGAAGATGTACAAGAACAAGTTCGGGCCGCTCGACCTGCACGCCCCAAAGTGCAAGTCTCGCGACTGCAACCGCCCGTCGTGGCTGGGCGAGTATTGCCCGAAGCACAAATCCCTCAACGAGAAAGACGCCGTGCGTGGCTGAGTAGCCGAGGTAACTGAATGACCTTACAACTGTACCAAGTGCTTTTGGATATGTATGCCGACCTCGGTCACGGTCAGGTTCGCAAGGTGACGGGAACGGGCACCACATCCACGACTATAGACACCGCTATAAAGACGGGCGGGCTAGAGGTCGGCTCGATTATCGTCAGGGCAACCACGGATGCTTTGGCACCGCAAGGCGAGTTTGGGCGCGTAACCGCGTTCAACCCGACCACAAGTACGTGGACGCACGACACCTTGACTGTGGCTACCGCGGCTGGCGACTATGTGCAACTGTGCCGCAACCAAATCCCACTATATGACGGCATCGAAATCGTCAACAGGGCTTTGCGCGCCTTGCCGATGGTGGTCTTGGTAGACACAACCACGCTGGACACCGCAGAGACGCAGACGGAATACGCCGCGGCCGTGGCATGGAAACACAGTAGACCCCGCCGTATAGACATCCAGACCAACACGGGAGATAGCAACGATAACGACTGGGAAATCCTGCACGGCTGGGACTATGTACCAGCAGGGGCAAACTCGACAGGGCTGCTTGTCTTTGACTCCCAGCCAACGGCCAGCAGGGACTTGCGCATTTGGTACGACGCTGACCATCCGCGCGTGTCGTTGTACTCGGATTACATCAACGAAATGCTGCGCCCAGAAATTGTGCGCGCTACGGTTCTGCAAGAGGCGCTGGATTTCCTGATTGCCAAGCAGGGTCAGTCGGCCAGCAACGCGCTCAAAGAACAGCGCAACAAGGCGGCGGTGGATGCAGACCGCGCTCTTGCGCGCAATTACATCTTTAGACCGCCCAGAGAGGCGAGGCTGAACATTATCGAATGGTAAGCAAAGTAGCAGTCAATGTTGGCGCAGACCAGCGCGACCCCTCGCACGATATAGCCCTCGTCGGCAAAGACCGAACAGTCGGTTTCATGCTGGACGACGGTATTACGTCGTTCCTTGAAGGCGCGGCAAGCGACTCTACCATCCTAACGCCTGGCGGCAATAGCAAGCTCAGTTTCTTCGATCCGCACTACGCCAGTATTGAACAGACTAGTTGGCAAGACGGGGCAGGCTTCGAGGTCTTTAGCAGTCTGGAAACCGGCTTTGCCGACAGCATGAACGCCTTTACCATGAAAGACGGCGTACTATTCCCCGCCCCGCAGTGGAAATATGCAACTGGCGGGATACTTAGCGTCGCATCAGACATGCCTGGCGACGTGCAGTGGTACCCGTTGCATACCAGCAACAAGCGATACGTCTCGCAAATCTTCACGCCCTCGGCAAACATCACATCTCGGCTGGCGTGGATATGGGTGCGCAGGGTGGGCAAGCCGGGCACACTGACCTGCGAACTGTGCGCAAACAGCGCGGGTAGTCCAAGCACCATATTACAAACCGCAACCCTTGCAGCGGGTTCGACCATTGACCCCGCCAGTTTCCTCAACCGCTTTGCGTGGTCTGCCAACGAAACCTTGACGGGCAGCACAAGTTACCACCTGAAACTGTACGGGGCTAGCACGGATAGCGCCGACAACCATTGGGAAATCGGTATGAACGACAATGCCACCACCAACGGCAAGTCGTCTGCCGACAACTCAGCGTGGTCGGCCTTGTCATTGGGTCTTTACTACCGCGTCACTGACCTGCCCAAGAACGTGCGCTACGCGGAGTTCCGGTTGTTGGGGGCTAAGTATGTTCTTCTAGATTATATAGACACGGCCACAGCCTCGAGGGTTTTTATACAGGGCGACAGGGGCAAGGCAACCTCTACTGCCGCGGTTGACACAACCAGTCTGGTAGACACGGCGCGCTCCTGGACTACAGACGAATGGGTCGGCTCAGTGGTTTACATTGTGCAAGGCGCAGGGGTAGGCCAGTATCGCACGATTACAGCCAACACATCTACCACCCTGACGGTGGACGAGGGCTGGGACATTGCTTTGACCACGGCCAGCGTCTTTGTCATTCTGGGTTCCAAGAAGTGGACAGAGGTTTCCACAACTGGGTTAGGAAATGCCACCGACGTTGCCGTGCAGAACGACGTGGCCTATTTTGCGCAAGGTACCGCTACAAACATCCGCAAAATGGAGTACAACACCACTACTAAGACACACGACTTCGGTGATGACGGCACCAACAAAGCCAACCACCTGGAGTCCATGCAACATCCCGTGGATGGGCCGCAGATGTGGCGTTCATTGAATGCTGCGGCGACGACCTATAACGCCGTGTCACGCGCCCCCGCCGTAGCTTCGGGAAGCAATCATGTGTTCGCCGCGGACATCAAGGTAGGCGGGACTGACTCGCTTATCCGTGACTTGGCGGTATACGATAACGAGTTGTGGATATTCACCGACAAAGGCCCGTTCGCGGTGCGCAAAGACCGCGCCGAAACGCTGTTTCCGCAGATGGACATGTTTACGTCTACCACAAACGGCGCAGGGAGTGTACAGCACGACGAGTCGTTGTTTATCCCGGTGGGTGGGTTTGCAATACAACAAGCCTATGGCGGGTCGCTGATAGACGCTTCTCGTAAGCGGATGCCGTCTGGCCGTTCAGGTCATTACGGGCAATTGTTATCACATCCCGCGGGCTTGTTTGCTGGCATTGATGCCGGCAGGCTAGGGACGTCATCGGTGAACTTCCGTGACGATGCCAGATATGGCTGGCACGAGGTCTTCCGTGCCCCGCGGGTTGGCGAGCGCGTACGCAACGTCTGGTGGGACTCTGTTCCAGGCATCAAGCCCAAGCTATGGATGAGCGTAGGCGCAGACCTGATTTATCAGGAATGGCCCGAAGGAACACTAGACCCGTTGCAAGACAGCACCATGAACTACCAACACGAGTTCACAGTGGAAACGGCCACACACGACTTTGGCACACCGTCCTTGCCCAAATACATCAAAGACGTAAAGCTCATCTCCAAGAACCTGAACTCGCAGACCAAGCGAAAAGCCGTTTACCTCGACTATCAGGTTGATTTGATACAGGGTATCGCCTCTGACGTAGAATTGCATGGCGTGGATTCGGGTTCGTGGAATACAGCAGGGGCGTTTACGTCCAGTCCTGAAGATATTATCAGTTTTGAAATTGGCAATGTTCGCCGCATCAAATTCAGATTGCGCGGCTTGACCGACGAGGCAGATACCCCACCCATTGTGTACGGACTGGTGATACGCGGCAACGCCCGAACCATCACCAAGCGGACTTGGACAGCGCGTCTCACGATAGCCAATGACCAAGTGACCTACACGGGTGGCGAGGACTTCACCCCGCAGGACGTTATCCCGTGGCTGCGTGACAAGACCGATAATGCCGAGTCGCTGATGTTGCGCACTGCCGTCCCCGACATGGACAGACTGCATGTGTTCGTTGAGCCCATCTCGCGGCGTATAGATTGGGTACTAAGCGAATCGGGAGAATATGGGGCTACTGTCTACGCACTGTTTAAGGAATCGTAGATGGCGATTCCTAAGCCCTACCAGTACAAGATTGACCGCAGGCGCAAACCCAAGCCGCCAGAGGCCAATCCGTTGCCTCGTGTTGCAGATACAAAAGAGGATGAGGGATTGACGGGGTTCGTACGGGGCAAGGCGGTGGGTTCGGACGGAGAGGAACGTCTGGCGCGAGCGTGGGACAGACTGAATGAGCGGTACCTGTACCAGTATGAAGTGCAAACGCCCTACTCGTTGCCAGGTCAGGGAAAGCAGATTGACTTTATCAAACTAAGCACGCGACAGCCCGTGGAAGTGGATGGCATCTGGCACAGAACCGAGTCGTCACAACAAGCAGACGCAATCCGTGACGCGGTGCTGAATGACATATTGCAAAGGCAGGGGTTCCGACCGATAGTCAGGATTCCTTACGAGAGGCTGGCGAACCAACGCGAGGCCGACAGAACGGCAACGGAGATTTCGTAATGCCCACATTTGTAATTCGAGCGCGCGACACAATGTTTGCCGCAAAGGACAATAGAATGGCGATACAAGCAGCCCCAATTGTAGTTGGAGAGAAAGTCACTTACACGGTGGACTGGTCAGAACGCGGCACACCCAGCGCGGCAGATGCCGAAGTGTACTTTTTGGGCAACGACGAGGAATTGACCGGTATCATCACTACCGCCGCGGCGGTTTCAGGCAACACTGCCACGGTAACCATCACGCCCGCGGCTGGGCATGGCGGCAGGGAATATCGCCTATTGGCTATCGCCACCATTGGCGGCCAAGACAACAAGCAGCCAATACATATCCTTGTAGAAGCCGCGGAAGGAGCATAAATGGGCACTGGAATGCAGGTAGCGCAACTATTAGCAAAAGCACTCGGGCTTGACAAGCGGGCGGAGCGTCAGCTAATCGTCTTCTTCGCCGGACTTGACAAGGTAAGGGCTATGATCCGTGATGTGTCTGGTCACACGCCGCACATCAAAGACTTCTATGCCGAGAGCGCCAGCTTGGGCTTGGTCGAAGCCGAGGAATTTCGCAGCGGGAACGCCAACCAACCTGGCAACGGCTTCACGGGCGGCAGGTTTGGTATGGGGCCGAGTAATACGGGCTTCCCCTACAACGGCGTCAATTTCTTTTTAGTAGGCGTCGCCAATGATGTGGCACAAGCCGGGATTAGCCTGAACGATGGCAGCATTTACGCGGGGGCGGGGACGGTGAAATTGGACTCAAGGGGGATAATAATTAGCTCTGGTGAACCTGGGGTAGATACCCGAATAACATTTTTGGATTCCCTAGGCGCAGATGCTGCGTTTATAGGAAGCAATGACGCCGGCGAGCTTTGGGTTGGTAGTTCAAACCATGACACCGTGTTGTACAGTGGTGGCGGGTTCGATGTAGTGAACTATGCGCCCTCGGGGTGGATAATTCTCCAGGCGGGCGGGACTCCATTAAACAGGCTGGCGGTAAACCAGACAGAGACACACATAAACTACGACAATACAAGTGGCGTTTCCATATACCTCAATGGCACAGTAATCGCCAATGGTACAATCGAGGCCAGCGGGGGACTTGTTGGCCCGGGATGGACATCCGACGCTCGCACTTGGACGCGCACTGGAAATCACACCTTCACCATCGCGAGCGACGTGACCGCTATTTATGCCAAAGGTACAAAGGTGCGTTACAA
>Ga0209323_10001531_pt1 | contig 15275 bp, 13 predicted proteins | sample Rifsed19ft2_FD_184014 | JGI IMG/M metagenome (GOLD analysis project Ga0209323, IMG submission 184014) | Soil microbial communities from Rifle, Colorado, USA - sediment 19ft 2 (version 2) | ecosystem: Environmental > Terrestrial > Deep subsurface > Rock core/Sediment | place: Rifle, Colorado...
CTTTTGGGATTGTGTCCCTTGATTAATAATTCACGCCAGATCGATGCGGCATGGAAGATGGGGGTGGCAGTAATTATTGTCACGACGTTATCCACCGCATTAAACTGGATCGTGTATAACCACGTACTGGTTAGGTGCAGTGATTTTCTGAGTAAATATTCTTCTCTTCCTATACGGCTGGAGAGTATTTTCTATCTGACGGTCTTTATCGTTACCATTGCCGTCTTTGTGCAAGTATTGAGCGTGCTGCTGAGAAAATTTGCGAAGAACGTATACGAGCAGATGGGGCAGTTTTTAGAATTGATTACGGTCAATTGCATTGTCCTTGCCAGCGCCACCTTCACCATTCCTACCGGGGCGAAGTTCCTGGTTACTACGACAACGGCGTTTGGGTACGGGCTTCACTGGATGATGGTCGTTGTGTGGCTTGCCCTGTTAAGACGGCAGCGCCTGGTCGTTCCAACGAATGCCTGGGATGAAGACACTGTCGCAATTCTGATTTTGGGTATAATGGCCGCCATCTTTACCGGCATAGGAATGATTCATATTTTTTGATTGTAGGTGAAATCTTATGAAAACTATCGAAGTGAAAAAAGAAGAGGTTATAAATGTACTGAGATTGGATCTTATATCTGAGATTCAAGCCTTAAAAAAGTCTTTAGAACTTTATGAAAAAAATACGGTAAATCATTGAAAGAATTTGAAAAAGAAGTATTGGAAGGAGAAGAACATTTCGAAAAATGGGATGATTATATGGAGTGGAAGGCATACGAAAATACATGTAAAGACAGACTTAGTCAGCTAAAAGATTTGAAGAATGCTAAGAACATTAGAGTTATTACAAGATAGTAAGGTAGTTGAGAAGTATGAAATACGAAATTAGACTTGAGAAAGTATTAAAAAGTATCGAAATGAAACTTGGAGTAAAACAATGACCATCCCTCTCTTCCTTGGCGCAGGCATCCTTGCATTACTGGTATTGCTCCTGAGCATATTCAGCGAAGTCGTATACCAGTTCTTCGGTCGTGGCGAGAAACGCAAACTTGTCGTATTAAGCGACGATGAATACAGGAAAGAACTCGATATCGAGGGTGGGGAAAGGCTTTTATCTCTGCTTCAGAACAGGGGGTTTAACATCCCTGCTGCCTGCGGGGGTATGGCTACCTGTGGTCAGTGTAAGGTAAAACTCCACACAGATGTTGGAACATATACATCAGTAGAGACGCCTCATTTCGATATGAAGACAAGAGAGGCTGCCAGAAAATATTTGGAGGAGGGAGCCGGTGATGGATACGTGCGATTGGCATGTCAGGTTAGGGTGGAAAAGGATGTGAGTCTGTATCTACCCAAGGACACGCTGCATGTTAAAAAATATTCGGCTCGGGTGATTAAGAAGATACCCATTACCAGCGATAAGATGGAAATGTGGCTAAAACCTTCAAAACCCATTCAATACAAGCCCGGTCAGTATATCCAGCTTGCCATTCCTGAGGACTTTGCAGAAGAACATTATAAAAAATATGGCGACTCGATTAAGGAGGCATGCAAGAAATTAGGAAAAGAGTTCGTTCCCTATGTGCCAGGTACAACAATGTACAGGGGTTATTCACTTGCCTCTACAGAGCCAGACCTCTTGAAACTCATCGTGCGCATGGCTCCAGTGGATGCATCTATGCCCTTGGAGAAGGGCGGTCCTCCATGCATAGGGCCTAATTGTACTCATAATTATATCCAGGAACAAAACCTGTGGAATTTTTTCCTCGGCGAAAAGATACGTTTCACAGGTCCGTATGGTCATTTTATGTTAAAAGAACAACCGCATACCGCAGTCTTCGTCGCTGGTGGAGCTGGATTGGCGCCTATCATTGCACTTTTAGAGCAATGGTTTCAGGAAGGGAGACAAGACAAGGCCATATTTTTCTTAGGTGAAAGACGGTTCCAGGATATTCCAACGGTCTATTTGCCCAAGTGGTTAAAGTGGGAACAAGCGAATCCCAATTTTCAATTCGTACCGGTACTTTCCGGGGCGTTTCGCGGCGACAATCCTGCCGAAATGAACGATGTGGACAAAAAATGTTTTTATAACGTTTCTGAGGGAGACAGGCAGCTTATCAAAGAGCAAGGGCTTGCGGATGAACAGGGAAACCAGTGGAAAGGACAGGTTGGTTTTATCGGTCCGCTCCTGAGAAAATATCTCTCAGCCGACGCGAATATAGCATTTTACCTCTGTGGGCCTGCGCCCATGACGGTTACCGTTATTGATTCAGCCGCTAACGTACTGAATTTAAATAAGGAAAATGCCCTGTTTGACGACTTTACCGGCACTTTGACCCCTTCTGTAGACCTCCTCTACCAAAAGCTCGAAATCAAAGAAAAGATGTCTGGTTTGAACATACCCAATGCCGATAAGCTCATCGAAAAGATCAGTAACATCCTCATTATCCAGTTGATATTGAAGGATAAGATCGATGCAAGCTACGATTTCCTTAAACAAGTAAGAGAAATACTTGACAGATCACCACAAGAATTAGAATCAATGCTTCTTTCCTATAAGAGCTAAAGAGAGAAAACTTCAGACTAACAAGAAACGTTAAAACCACAGAGATACAGAGGCACAGAAATTTCCTTGTTCCTATGCCTCCTCTCGTTCCCATGCTCCGCGTGGGAACGGAAGATAGGACGCTCTGCGTCAGAATATAATGCGGATAGTAAAAAACGAGAAGCCGGTATAGACATTTTCACGATATCTGCCCTTATTTTGTCACCTGCACCACTGTTAACTGGATTCCGATTTTTATATTCACAACAATCCTGTAAGAAAAGGATACGTTGATGATGCTATAACTTGGGTTTATTCAAGCGCCAGAAATTATTTGAAAGACGACCATTCAGTTTTGGCAATAGACTTGTTTGAATTATAACAGGACGCGGAGCGTCAGGTGTTGCGTTCCCACGCAGAGCATGGGAACGAGTTGAATGATTCCTCATGAGATACATAATCCTGACCATCTTCTTTTTTGTTTATTCTAGCGTCTTCACTTCTAAAATGTATTCACAAGATTTTTTCCCTATTACAGAATTCAGTAACAAGGAACTGGCCAAGGGTGAGCCTTTAGGCTGGAAGACCCATAAAGGCATTTGCCGAGAGATTAAAAACAGGACCATGCCCAGAATCGTTGAAATGGAAGGCAGAAAGACGCTTTATGTAAATGCCAATGATAACGGCGCAATCCTTTTCAAACCAGTCCGTCTGAATCCGAAAGCATATCCTTTTTTGAGCTGGGACTGGAAGGTATCCAACATTCTGCCGGAGAGCAGGGAGAAAGAGGAAGGCGGCGATGATTATCCAGCAGCCGTATGTGTTGTGTATGGCAAGACGTTTCTCTCCGTACCGTACTGGTACAGGATAATAATCTACGTGTATGGAAATAACCTGTCTGTGGGTGAACGATTTGATAATCCCTGTGAAGCCAAAGCAAAGATGATCGTTGTGCAAAGCGGAGCGCAGGATGCGGGCAAATGGCTCAGTTACAAAGTGAACCATTACCAGGACTACATGCAGGAATTTGGTGAAGAACCGCCGAAGATTATTTACATAGGAATCCAAACCAACGCCGACCGAAATCATGGAAAGATTGAGGCATGGTACACTGATATTTGTTTGAATAAATAATAATAGTTCACCACCGAGAACACGAAGAACGCAGGGGAAACGCAGTAGAACATAGCGGCGGCAAAGCCGCGTCAATCAAATCCCCATTACCAAAGGGGGATGAAGGGGGTTGTAAAAAACTTGCAAAAACTTGTCCGCATGAAAATGGGGAAAAGAAATTTTCACAAAATGATGTAAGATTGTTTATATGGATGATGCACCGGAAGAATACCAGACGAAACATATTAGAAAATATTTGGGACTTGAGTAGCCTAAAAATAATGAGAATCCGAAAAATCCAAATATTTTTCCATAGAATATTTGTGTCATGCGTAACAGCCAAATACCATGATTAAAAACCCTTTCAACTTGTCGACTCTTGCTAAAAATTAAAAAATGCCGCAGGTTCCCAATTGGCTTCAGCGAGTAGTTAGGTCTCTTGACAAAACATATGCATTTCTGCCATCTGTTCTTACTACCTCGACTACTCCACAATCTTTTAAGGCATTTGATAAATCATAATAACTTTTCGACTTATATCCTATTGATTTCATATATTTAACAATATCATTCATAAATACTGGCTTGGACGACTGTTTCAAATAAGTTATTATATGGTTTGCTTGATTGCAAACTTTCCCACTTTTTAATCGTTTAGTCATACTTTGCCTAGTTATATTTCGTTCGCCTTGTATTGTCTCTTGAGGAATTGATTCAAAAATCCCTTTTTTGTCGTCTTTAATTATTACTTTTGTTTTTTCGCCAAGAAGGTTTTGAATATAGTTTTTATCGTTCTTACTTGTTAAATAGTCAACCAAATAATTTATTGGTAATTCTTTATACTCAATTCCGAAAAATTCAAAAGATCGCTTAAAATTTTCAGGAATTTTGTTTGCAACAAGTATTACTCTAATAGGTATTTTCTCCGTCTCCATTATGTGCCCAGCATAATCCAAGAGTTGGGCAATATCTTTTCGTGTTGCTATTAATTTAACTTCAACAACTAGCTTTTGACCATTGCTATCATCAAATAAAATATCCAGTTTCTTTCCTTCAAGATAAATCTGGTTTCCAATAAATTTAATTTCCTTTTCAATTAAATCGGGATATTTAATCAAAATTTCTTCTAGTGTTTTTTCGTCCATATGATACCTTTCTCCAAGAGATCTAACGATGGCCTTAACCAGCGTGGGTAACGACACCGGAATGAAAAATGCGGTAGGTTTATTCCGTGTCTAGTTGAAGAATGCATTGTATTTCCCTAATTTTCTTTATCCTTCAATAAGCTCATATATTCATGATACTTGGAGACATCCAACTTTAATTTGGCCTGGGATAATGTTTTTTCCCAAAGGTTGTGTATTTCTTCCTTAGTGACGGGTGCCTTGTAAATAACAATGCTGTCGAGATCGAGCAAATAATAACCAATGTAACCAGGACGTTCATTATTGCGCACACACCCATCACTGAGCAGGATAGCATGTCCTATTATTTTTTCTTCGTTCTTTTTTTCTGCATATTGGAATAAAATCAATGATTTTTTTTCAAAATGCGATTTTTCAGTAGGGATATAAAATTTTCCAGGAGGATTTCTTAAGGGTAACTCGTTACGAAAGAAATTGTATACCTTTTCGATTGTTCCAAATTCTTCGGGTTCACTTGTTTTGCTGAGCGGGAAAACTCTAATGGTACTTGGAATCATATCTATCACCTTTTACATTAATGAAAAGTCAATTAGGATTGGTTAAGCAAAGCGAACCCATCACCTCTCCTGAAAACCACAGTCTGTAGTTCCTAACGTTTTTTATCGGTTTGAGGCATCGCCTCGCTAGTTATTAACTCAGTGTTGGAAATTAAATTGTTATGCAACGATTTTGTCCATTTGAAGATAAGATACTTCTGAAATGTTAGCCTTTTCTTTCGCATGTTCAATGGTCATGCTGACAAGATTACCCCTGCCGTCTAAATCAATATAAAGGTTTTCCGATATTTCCTTTGTTTCCACAATTGACTCGTTCGAAAATTCAATGAGCGCCGTATCTGTATCTGCAAAATAACGAATTTTCATGCCTATTCCTCCTTAAAACTTCTATCGAAAAAGGCGTTATGATGGTCTCGCCGTCTTCCAAAAGGATAACTCTCAGATATTTTCCGGCTTCCTCAACATAGCTCCATTTCCTTACTCTTCCGTCAGATTGTATTTTCGTTTTCAAAGGATTGTTGATTGTTTCAAGTATCCATTCTTCTTTGATAATCGCTCTGTCCGGGCGTTTCTTTATAAATAAGAAGTATTGCGTGCATTTCATATTTTATTTTAATACTTTTCAGGTTCTGCATCCCTACGTCTTTCACATGAGGAATTTGATGCATTCAGATGTCATGCTGACACTGACTCTACTTTTGAGAATCATAGAAAAGAATCGAATCAAATTTGTCAACAAGAATACCCCATCACCTTATGCTTGCTGGTAAACCGACTTTCTCGGCTAGCTCCAAAATTGTTAGGTGCTGTTCCATAGTGACAGTTAAGGCTTATGCCGCCCAACAAGATTATACCCCCTATATGCCAGTCTTTTGTTACGGCTATCATGAAATTTCAATTGTAAATGTATAATAAAATAGGCTATTCTGTCAACAAGCATTTAATCGGAGGACTACATGAAATCATGCCACATTTTGTTCATGCTTTTTTTTGCAAGGGTTTTTAAAACAACCCCCTTGATCCCCCTTTGATAAGGGGGATTTGATTACGACTATGCCGCGTTATGGATTAGTATGAATAAACTATAGTGAACGTCTTATATAAGTATGCATGTAAATGTCTTTGCGAGCAGAGCGAAGCAATCCATACCTTGGAGACTTCGTCGTGAGCTCAGTCGAACGATTGCTTCGGGTTATTACCCCCGCAATGACTACTTTCTTTTGTCGTTCACTTATGTCGTAATACTTCTTTTTATGAATACACATGCCCTCGCTTATCTGAAAAAGGGATTGGTATATTTTTCAACGCCCACGGTGGTCATGGGTCCATGGGCAGGAAAGACCATGGTCTCGTCTGGCAAAGAAAAGATATGCCTGCGGATATGCTCGATTTGAAGACGGGCGTCTTTTGGTGAACTTGTCCCGCCAACCGTTCCGCAAAAAAGGGCGTCACCGGTAAACACACAACCGGGCACGTAGTACGAGATTCCACACGGTGTATGTCCCGGTATAGACAAGGCGTGAAATCGTAAATGTCCGACCTCGATTATCTCACCACCCCGTAATGAATGGTTGATGGCATTGACCTCCCCTTCTCCGGCGTAGCTCTGTATCTGGTAACGGCTGTTGAACTCAGTCAATCCTTCGGTATGGTCCCAATGGCCATGCGTAATAAAGAGATACCGCAGCACGATATGCCGTTCCTTAACAAAGTCCTCAATCTCTGCGCTAAAACCTCCCGGATCGATAAATACCCCGATCCGTGTCCCGGGATCGGCCACCAAATAACCGTTAATCGGGTAGCTTCCTACCGTAAAGCGTCTCAGTATCAGATCATTCATCATGATACAATAACCAGCGTACGATGCATGTGTGACATGAATTTTAAGAAATGTCCTGTCTAATCATACCGAATCTCTTCCAGGTTGGCGGCCTGGTGAATATCGGTGTCAATCCACTGTGTATCTATGAATCTGGCCTTATGGAATACCGATTCGTTGAGTGTGCATTTCTCAAAAGAGCAGCGAATAAAGGTTGCCGCCCGAAAAATGGCCTTTTGCAAACGGCACCCTACGAACTTTGTTTCAATAAAGACCGCAGAGGGAAAACGGACAAAAAAATACTCTTCCTGTTCAAACCGGCAGTTTTGCCACCAGGCGCCGCTAAAGGAGACCTCGTGGAGTCTGGAGCCCTGGAGTTTACAGTCAGAAAAAACTGATAAACCAAATGAACTGAGTTCTCCCATCGTCGCCTCAAACGTGCATCCGGAGAAATGGCTCCCGGTAAGAAAAGAATTCCGGACTTCTAAATTTACCCATGCACAGTCCTGATAATGCCCCTGATCACACAAGACATGGTCAATGGAAAAATTCTGTAATCGTGTATCCTGCGCCCGGAGATAGCGGCAACGCCCTTCCCGCAACGTGAAGGACTGAATCGTACTACCAATCAGACGTCTGTTAGAGAAATCCCCCTGCGTTAGGTTTATCCCTGGAATGGTTTCCTGAATAAATATCGTTCTATCCTGATTTAGGCTTGCTTCCATATGACACACCATCAAGAGCGTTGTGTTATCACGAATAGTATTTTATACAATACGTTCATTGCATGGAAATATTTGTTTTATTCAAACAGTTTACAGGGTAGCAAGACAAACCCTGTTTGTCGATACTCAAATTTTATTTAAGAAGTTTTCTGCCCCTCAAATATTTTCGATACCGATCTTCACCAACGCACTCGCTTCCCACGGGACACTTTTCAATACAGCTTTCAGGCACTTCACGCTGAATAACTTTCCCGCAACTCTCACAAGCAAACTCATCCTCGAAGCCGGCCACCGACGCCGTACCCTTCTTATGACAATGCGGACAGGTTACGTCTATAATCTCTACCCTTTTTATCTTCTCAGCCCCGGGACATTGAAAGATATTTGGCTTTTTAAATCCCTCTGTGGGTGGTGGAGTAATTGTTTTTACCTTTGAAAGGGTTTGGGCGGCTAAAATACGAAGAGGCATTCGCATCTCTTTTCTTAAAAATTCCTGAAGGGCTTTCATGGCTTCTCGATTCCCGTTTCCAATCCTGCCAATCTCTTCAAGGGTCTCCGCCACCTTCTCGGCCTTCTCATGATACAATCCCTGCAAAAGCATTTTAATATTGGTGGTGTTGGAGATAAGGTCTTTCATTATAACACTATGTCAAAATATCCTTGTTTATGAGACGGTTCGCAACTTACGTACTTTGCAAACGGCTCAGGAACTGCAACTATTTCAACGCTTGTAACATTACCGGGCGATTACCTGGACTGGTCTAAATAGAGTTCAAAAACATGGATTGCATTTCTATCGGTGAGTGGAAAATACGGCATTTTCTGCAACAGGTCAAGAGAAATTTTGGGGAGATGTACAATCAAATTATTGCAAACGGGCCGGATATATTTTCCGTGTCTTGTGTTTTAAGACATTACGGGTAAAATTATCAGAGCTTTTTGAGAAATTATGTCTGGAGGATATTCATGGCATTGTTAAGCTTGCAGGATGTAAATATCGGCTTTGGAAGGCCTTTATTGATTGAGCATGCAAATTTGCAAATAGAACGGGGTGAAAAGGTATGCCTTCTTGGCCGCAATGGCACCGGCAAGTCTACGTTGCTAAAACTGATCAATGGCGACTTGCTACCCGATTCAGGCGAGATTGTCCGTCAAAAAGGGATGCATACCGCCTATCTTTCCCAGGAAATTCCCAAAGAATTACATGGTACCGTATTCGATATATTATTCGATGGGTTTGGGGTGTTAGATCGTTGTCAATCCACACGAAATATAGATCATGGGTGGAAAAAGCACCATCGGGTCGAAAAGGTAATTTCGCAGATGCGATTAGATGCTGATGCTGAGTTCACGACACTTTCCTCTGGTCTCAAACGTCGGGTGTTACTTGCCAGGGGATTAGTATGTGATCCCGACATTCTGTTACTTGACGAGCCTACCAACCATTTAGATGTTGATTCGATCGGTTGGCTAGAGGAGTTTCTCCTGCGTTATGGTGGAACGATACTCTTTGTTACCCACGACCGTACGTTCCTGAAGAAGCTGGCCACCCGTATTATTGAACTTGACCGGGGAAGTCTTTCGAGCTGGGCGTGTGATTATGAGACCTTTCTTGTACGCAAACAGGCAGTCCTTGATGCAGAAGAGAGTCAGCAGGCTGTTTTCGATAAGAAATTAGCGCAGGAAGAGATATGGGTCAGACAAGGAATCAAGGCCAGGCGTACCAGGAATGAAGGGCGGGTACGGGCGCTGGAAGATATGCGTAATGCCCGACGGGAACGCCGTCAGGTCATGGGCACGGTGCGGATGCAGACACAAGAAGCCGAACGCTCCGGTGCACTCGTGATAAAGGTTGAAGATGTCACCTATAGCTATGATACCAAACCGGTTATCAGCGGCTTTTCCGCAGCAATTATGCGGGGTGATAAGATCGGTATTATTGGTCCCAACGGGTCGGGTAAGACCACCCTTCTTCGGCTTCTGTTAGGCGAATTGATTCCCCAGCAGGGCGCCGTACGCCAGGGTACCCGTCTCAACATTACCTATTTCGACCAGCTTCGCTCTCAATTGAAAGAGGATAAATCAGTTTATGATAACGTAGGGGATGGGAACGACGTTGTTACCATTAACGGTAAATCACGCCAGGTTATCAGTTATTTGCAGGATTTTCTGTTTTTCCCCAATCGTGTACGCGTCCCCGTGAATGCCCTTTCGGGTGGAGAACGCAACCGTCTCCTTCTGGCACGGCTATTTACCAGACCGTCTAACGTCCTTGTGATGGATGAACCCACGAACGATTTGGACATAGAAACCTTAGAGCTGTTAGAAGAATTGCTCTTAGACTATAAGGGCACACTCCTCCTCGTCAGCCATGACCGAACCTTCCTCAATAATGTAGTAACCAGTACCTTTGTGTTTGAAGAGGAAGGGAGGGTCAGTGAGTATATTGGCGGGTATGAAGATTGGCAGCGCCAGAGCGAAGCAAAAAACAAAAATATTCCTGCGAAAACCTCTTCAAAGACAGAACCGCCACGCAAGCAATGCGAACGGCCCCGCAAGCTTACCTTTAAGGAACAGCGAGAACGTGAAGCCTTGCCGCAGCATATTGAAGCCCTGGAGACAGAACAACAGCAATTGTATCAAGCTATGCGTGACCCCATGTTCTTCCAAAAGGGGAAAGATGAGATCGCGAATATCAAGGCCAGGGTATCATCCCTGGAACGTGAATTGGCAGAAGCCTATCAACGATGGGAGACTTTGGAAAACTCACAGGATACCGTAACTTTTTGACATTGCAAAATATTGACTCATTTGTATAATTTGACGTTGAGGAATTTCAAACTTTTGTGATTCCCCTCTAAAAAGAGGGGACTTCGTCGTGATGGTTCGACAAACTCACCATACACGACACCACATCCTGAGTCTATCGAAGGATCCGTCGAACGATAAAGGGGTGTGTAAGTTTGTTGCAACACCCCCCAGCCCCTCTTTCTAGAGGGGAGCTTAAAAGTCGCTACCGAATGTCTATTTTATATCGTCATTTTTTTGGAGTCTGACCTATGATCTGGAAAAAATACACGTCATTCAAATATGGGTGAGTACACCCACTGAAGTGGCGGCGCCATTTCCAGGTTGGATGGATAAGGTATGGACTCTTTAATAGCTACCCTTAGCACATTTCTCAAAATTGCAAGGGCACCTTTTACCTTGCAATGCACTTAGTTGTTCAGCGAAAATTATAACCTCCGTCCATTTCCAATTCCATCCTTCAGGAAAAGATACCGTCCCTTCGTCCAATAGTTAATTGGATAATTCAAAGTTGCAGTTGTAGTGCGAACTGAAGTTCGCGCTACATTGAAAAGCTGCAAAAGGCCTAATTTAACAGGTTTTTTTAAACGGAGGAAGTAATCATGGTATCTTTATTAATTGATGGGAAAAAGGTAGAAGCCGAGTCTTCTCAAACCATTCTACAAGCAGCTCAAAAAGTAGGAATTCATATCCCTACCTTATGCCACGACCCACGACTTGCACCTTCCGGCGCCTGTCGGATGTGCGTAGTAGAGGTAGAGGGTGCACGATCCCTGGTCGCTTCCTGTGCAACCCCTGTCTCAGAAGGCATGAAGGTCTCCACACAGAGCGCACCGGTAACACGTGCACGAAAACTCAATCTGGAACTTATCTGGTCTAACCATCCGAACGACTGTCTGACATGCGACAAGACAGGAGACTGTCAGCTTCAAAAACTCATGTACGAATACGATGTTAAGACCTCAAGATTCGTAGAACACAACCCTCCACCGGAACCCGATGATTCGGATCCTGCGATCTATCGGGATATGAATAAGTGCATCCTCTGTGGAAAATGCGTCAGGATTTGCGATGAGGTGCAAAACCAGCACATCTGGGCATTTTCAAATCGTGGAATGCAAACTTCAATTGCTACCGCCTTTGAAAAACCTTTAAAAGATGCCGGATGCGTGTTTTGCGGGCATTGCGTTTCCGTTTGCCCTGTGGGGGCACTTATGGACAAACCCGCCGCAAAAAAGGGACGGTCGTGGGAAACTAAGAAGGTAAGGACTGTCTGTTGCTACTGCGGCGTGGGTTGCAGTCTCATGCTTCACGTGAAAAAGGGTGAAATTCTGAAGGTAACAGCCGATACCCATGACGCCCCAAATTATGGCAGTCTCTGTGTAAAAGGACGATATGGGTTTGAGTTTTACAAAAGCCCTGATCGTTTAAAATCCCCATTGGTTCGCGACAGTATTGACCAGCCATTTCGGGAGGCAAGCTGGGACGAGGCCATTAACCTAGTCGCCAGAAAATTAACTGATATCAAACAAAAATATGGTCCAGACGCCTTTGGATGTCTCAGTTCATCCAGGGGTACTAACGAAGAAAATTATCTGGCCCAGAAATTTGCCCGTGCCGTAATGGGAACCAATAACATGGATAACTGTGCACGGGTATGCCATGCCCCTTCAGTAACAGGACTCAGGGCGGCGTTAGGAAGTGGAGCTGCTACTAATTCCCTGGCAGATATAGAAGGAGCGGAAGTACTCATCGTCAGCGGTTCTAACACCACCGAGGCGCATCCTGTAGCAGCCTTAAAGATAAAAAAAGCGGTGCGGTTTCATGGGGCAAAGCTGATCGTAATAGACCCGCGCGAGATAGAACTCGTCCAGTATGCAACCGTGTGGCTGCGTTTAAAACCAGGCACCAATGTGGCTCTTATCAATGGTTTGCTTCACATTATTCTAAAAGAAGGTCTGGAGAACAAGGAATTTATCCAGCAGCGGACAGAGAACATAGACATGCTGCGACAGGTCGTTGCACAGTATACACCTGAAAAAGTCGAAGAAATTACAGGAGTTCCCAGGGAAGACATTATCAAAGCAGCGAGAATCTACGCAGGTACGAAAAATGGTATGATTGTATATGGATTGGGTATGACCGAACATAAGGCCGGTTCTCATGGCGTAATGTCCCTGGCCAATTTAGCCCTGATTACCGGCAACGTGGGTCGTCCCAATACCGGGATCAATCCGCTTCGTGGGCAGAACAACGTCCAGGGTTCGTGTGACATGGGGGCACTGCCAGACGTTTATACCGGTTACCAGAAGGTTGATGACCCTGCTGCCAACAAGAAATTCTCAGAGGCATGGGGTTGCCAGCTTCCCTCAAAACCAGGGCTCAAGGAGCCCCAGATGTACAGAGAGGCCTTGTCGGGAAAATTGAAGGCAATGTACATCATTGGATACGACCCAGCAGCGACACAGGCAAATATACACCATGTGCAGTCAGCCATGAGAAAGCTCAATCTTCTTGTCGTACAGGAAATTTTTATGACAGAGACCGCCAAGCTTGCCCATGTGATACTTCCTGCCGGTTGTTTCTTTGAGAAGGATGGAACCTTTACCAATGCAGAAAGACGGGTAAGGATGCTAAATCAGGCCATTCCGCTGCCCAAAGGAACCAAACACGATTGGGAGATTATATGCCTGATTGCCAGCGCCATGGGATATCCTCTGCATTATAACCACCCAGACGCGATCATGAGGGAAATTGCCAGCCTTACCCCCGAGTTTGCAGGAATTGATTATGAGCGGCTCGAAGGGGACGGACTGGTATGGCCTGTGTGGGATAAGAAACATCCCGGCACTCCCATTTTACACAAAGACACATTCACGAGGGGGAAGGGGAAGTTTAACGATCTCTTATATACCCCATCAGAGGAATTGCCCGATAGCAATTATCCATTGTGTTTGACCACCGGACGCCGTCTCTACCATTACAACAACGGCTCTATGTCGCTTCGGAATCCGGAGATTTATGCGATCAGTTCAGAAGAATTCGCAGAGATCCATCCCCGTGATGCCGAAATATACGGTATAAAAACCGGGGATAAAGTGCGGGTAACATCAAGGCGAGGCACTTTAGAAGTAAAGGCGCAAGTTACAACAAAGTCTCGACCCTGTAGTGTGTTTCTGTCCTTCCATTTTCCAGAAACCCCCACGAATGTTTTGACCGGACCAGGAGAAGATTTATTGGCGCTTACCCCTGAATATAAGGTATGTGCCGTAAAAGTGGAGAAGGCTTAATTTAGAGGTCAAAAATGAATAATTTCTTGTTGTCTTTTTGTCAAAAAAATGTATTCTGTAAAGTCTTATATACCACATTTTATATATGACATTATGCATAAACTTTGTAGGGGCAGGTTTCAAACCTGCCCCTACTGGTCTACAAATGGACATGTGAATTATTCCAAAAAACCAAATAAATATAATAATTTTTAACATAGCAGCATGACAACACCAAATGTATTAATCCTCAGAACGGCTGGAACAAACTGCGATTACGAGACCCGATACGCATTTGAAAAGGCAGGGGCTAAGGTGGATGCTGTACATATCAACATCCTCCTTGCCAATAAGAAGTTATTAGAAGATTATCAAATCTTAGCCCTGCCCGGCGGGTTTACCTATGGAGACGACATCTCTGCCGGCAAAATACTGGCAAATCAGATCAAATATAATTTAGAAGAGGATATTACAACCTTCATTCACGAGAAAAAACTTATTCTCGGCATCTGCAACGGATTCCAAACACTGACAAAGGCCGGGCTGTTGCCAGCTATTGAAAAGCAACACCAGGAGGCAACATTAACCTTTAACGATTCAAATAAATTTGAAGATCGATGGGTTTACCTGAAGATATGTTCAAATAAATCTGTCTTTATTAAGGAAGAAAACGTACCAACAATATATCTGCCCATTGCGCACGGGGAAGGGAAATTTGTCACCAAGGATGAAACAACCCTGAATAAAATTATGTCGAATCAGCAGGTCGTCTTCAAATACATAAATGAATGCGGAGAAGAAGCTGGCTATCCATGGAATCCCGGTGGCTCCATTCAAAATATAGCGGGAATCTGCGACCCTACGGGTCAGATTTTGGGCATGATGCCACATCCGGAAAGGCATGTGGAATCCACACAACACCCGCGCTGGACACGCAACGGACTCAAGGAATTTGGAGACGGTTTCCTGATTTTCAGGAATGCAGTTGATTACGTTAAATCTCATTTTTAATATCACCGCAAAGACACAAAGAAAGACTTAAAATAAATCAATACTATTTTGGAGACAAGACACAATGCATAAAAATGTTACCTCAACGAAAGAAAATGCACTTGCGATTGATTTGACCAAATGTCACACCATACTTTCAAAATATAATCAGGCAACTCCTGCAGACCTCATTCCTATCTTACAGCAAATACAGAACGCATACGGATATTTACCCCAGAACGCCTTAGAAGAAATAACCGCCAGGACGCGTATTCCCCTGAGCAAGATTTACGGGGTGATTACTTTTTAT
>Ga0209323_10001534_pt1 | contig 15254 bp, 13 predicted proteins | sample Rifsed19ft2_FD_184014 | JGI IMG/M metagenome (GOLD analysis project Ga0209323, IMG submission 184014) | Soil microbial communities from Rifle, Colorado, USA - sediment 19ft 2 (version 2) | ecosystem: Environmental > Terrestrial > Deep subsurface > Rock core/Sediment | place: Rifle, Colorado...
AACGTGCTGCGCCACGCCGGCAACGACGTGGTCACGGAAGACGACGTGGCCTACGTCGCCGGGTGGAAGCCCAAGCCCGACCGCGGCCGAGAAGTGCCGTTCATGCCGGGACGCGTCATTCTCCAGGACTTCACCGGCGTACCCGCGGTGGTGGACCTGGCGGCCATGCGCGACGCCATGGTCCGGCTGGGCGGGAACCCGGACCGCATCAACCCGCTGGTGCGGACGGACCTGGTGATCGATCACTCGGTCCAGGTGGACTTCTTCGGTACCAGCATGGCCTTCCGGCTCAACGTGGAGCGCGAGATGGAGCGGAACGGCGAGCGCTACGCCCTGTTGCGGTGGGCGCAGAAGGCGTTCCGCAACTTCAGCGTGGTTCCGCCGGGCACCGGGATTGTGCATCAGGTGAACCTGGAGTACCTGGCGCACGTGGTGATGGTGGAGGAGCGGGACGGGACGACGGTGGCGTTCCCAGATTCTCTGGTGGGGACCGACTCGCACACCACCATGATCAACGGGCTGGGGGTGATGGGCTGGGGCGTGGGGGGGATCGAGGCGGAAGCGGTCATGCTGGGTCAACCCTATTTCATGCAGCTCCCCGAGGTCGTGGGCATGCGGCTCTCGGGCCGGCTTCCGGACGGAGCCACCGCCACCGATCTCGTGCTCACCGCCACGCAGATCCTGCGGAAGCGTGGCGTGGTGGACAAGTTCGTCGAGTTCTTTGGCTCCGGGCTGTCCACTCTGGGCCTGGCCGACCGAGCCACCATCGCCAACATGGCTCCGGAGTACGGCGCCACCATGGGCTTCTTTCCGGTGGACGCCGAGACGCTGCGGTATCTGGAGCGCACGGGCCGGCCCAACGAGCTGGTGCAGCGGGTGGACCGATACTGTAAGGCCCAGCAGTTGTTCCACGAGCCCGGGGCTCCCGAGCCATCCTACACCCACGTCATCGACCTCGAGCTGGGCGAGGTAGTGCCCTCGCTGGCCGGCCCCAGGCGCCCCCAGGACCGCGTGCCGTTGGCCGAGGTGAAGCCGTCGTTCCGCCAGGTGTTGCCCAATCTGCTGCCCAACGCTCGGCGCGCCGTGGGCGAGAAGGACGGGGCCAACTGGGCCGGCGAAGGCGGCCGGTCCCCTGCGACGGCTGTCGTTACGGCGCCAGACGTCGCCGTCACAGCCGAGTGCGAGTACCAGGGCAGCCGCTTCCAGCTGAGCGACGGCTCGGTGGTGATCGCGGCGATCACCAGCTGCACCAACACCTCCAATCCATCCGTCATGATCGGCGCCGGGCTCCTGGCGCAAAACGCGGTCCAGCGGGGCCTCACCCGGAAACCGTGGGTCAAGACCAGTATGGCGCCCGGCTCGAAGGTGGTGACCGACTATCTCACCAAGTCCGGGCTGATGCAGGACCTCGAGGCGCTGGGCTTCCACGTGGTGGGGTACGGCTGCACCACCTGCATCGGCAATTCCGGCCCGCTGGCTGAGCCCATCGCCACGGCGATCCAGGAGTACAACCTGGTCACGGTGGCCGTGCTGTCGGGCAACCGGAACTTTGAGGCCCGGATTCACCCGCTGGTGCGCGCCAATTACCTCGCGTCACCCATGCTGGTGGTGGCCTACGCGCTCGCGGGGCGCATCGACATCGACCTCACGCGCGAGCCCCTGGGAACTGATGCCCAAGGGCGGCCCGTCACGCTCAAGGACATCTGGCCCAGCCCGGAGAAGATCCGGGATGCCATGGCGTCCGCGCTCCAACCCCAGATGTTCCGCCAGGAGTACGCCAGGGTGTTCGAGGGTGATGACGTCTGGAAGAAGCTCCCGGTCCCCGAGGCCGCGGGCGGGCGCTTCGCGTGGGATCCCCAGTCCACCTACGTGGCGGAACCGCCCTACTTCCAGGACCTCCCGCAAACGCCGGCGGCCTTGGCCGACATCACGGGCGCGCGGGTGCTGGCATGGCTGGGCGATTCCGTGACTACCGACCACATCTCTCCGGCCGGTGCCATACCAAAGGACAGCCCCGCCGGCCGCTGGCTCATGGAGCACGGCGTCAAACCGGTGGACTTCAACACCTTCGGCTCCCGCCGCGGGCACCATGAGGTCATGATGCGCGGCACCTTTGGCAACATCCGCATCAAGAACCAGCTGGTAGAGCCGAAGGAAGGCAACTGGTCGGTTCATCTCCCTTCGGGTGACGTCGCCAGCATCTATGACGTCGCCGCGCGGTACGGGAAGGAAGGCGTCCCACTCATCGTGTTGGCCGGGAAGGAGTACGGCACCGGAAGCTCGCGCGACTGGGCCGCCAAAGGGCCGGCGCTCCAGGGCGTCAAGGCAGCGATCGCCGAAAGCTACGAGAGGATTCACCGAAGCAACCTGATCGGCATGGGCGTATTGCCGCTCCAGTTCCCGGAGGGGCAAAGCGCAGTGTCCCTGGGCCTGACCGGTCGGGAAAGCTTCGCCATCACGGGGATCGCCCAGGGACTCAGGCCCGGCGGCACCGTCCGGGTGACGGCAAAACGACAGGACGGCACGACGGCAGCGTTTGAGGCCCGCGTCCGGCTCGACACGCCGATCGAGCTGGAGTACTACCGGCACGGGGGGATACTGCCGTACGTGCTACGCCAGCTTCTGAGATAAAGACGATTCGGGCCTGGTGGTGCTCCACGCGCTACGATGACCCAGCGAAGAGCCTGATTCTCAGAGATCGCGTACGTCCACGTAGAGGCGGTCGAGCGGGCGCGACAGGTGGGGAGGCAGGTCGGCCCAGAGGCGGTAGGGGAGAATCGGGGCGAAGAGACGCGGCACGTCGGCCCGCAGGGCGTGGATCCAGTCGTCTCTGGGACCATGAACGACGTACAAGTAGTCTATGCCCCGCTCGCGCGCCTGCGCGGTCACGTGCCGCATCAGCATCCTGGCCAGCGCGGCTTGGGTGGCGAAGAAGTCGAAGAGGTACCAGGAACGAAGTCGCTCGCCGGGACGGGGCAGGTGCGGCCAGGGCGCCAGCCGGAGCGGCCAGGCACGGGTGAGGCGATCGGCCAGGCGGACGCCTAGGGGGGCCGATTCCACCACCTCGGCCAGCACCTCCCGGTGGCTCCACGCGGAGCACCCGGCCAACCCCTCCCCCCGCCCCACCAACCAGGAGCCGGCGTAGCCGCCATCGCCCGGCCGCCACTCCGGTTGCGCGTACAGGTCGAAGGGGCCGGACGCCTGCTTCATGGCGCCGTGCACCTCCTCGAAGGTCGCCGCTGCCACGGCGGGTGAAGCCGGCCACCGGCGGTAGGTGGGGTAGACCAGGTACGCGTACCCACCAACATCCACCCCGCCGAAGAGCCGGACCAGCGCGGCAGCCGAGCGGTTGTCCGCCATGGCGTAAGTGTATGCGAGGCCGGCGCGCGCCCTGGCCCAGGCGCGGATCTCCGCGATCAGCCGGCGGGCCACGCCTCGCCCGCGGACCGCGGGGTGCACCCGCAGATCGAAGAAGAATGCGGCGCGCATGGCCTCGCCCCAGAGCTCGACCGGCTTGATCGCCCCGGCCACCAGGCCCACGAGCGACCCCTCGAGGCGCGCGGTGACGATCCGCCATTCGTCGTACGTTTCCGCCCGCCGGTGGAACGTGGGCCGCCGGAACGACAGCCGATAGGACGTCCCCTGCGGGCACAGCCGTTCCAGCGCGAGCGCGTCGCCGCTCTCCTCCGGGCGGTACCTGCCCAGGACCAATCCGTCGGCCTCAGGCACCGTCCACCTCCGCGATGAGGAAATCGTAGGCGAACGCACGGTCCTCCGCCGCTAGGCGGCGCTCCAGGTCACGGTCTCTCCTGAATGCCTCCGCCAACCCCAGCGGCACATCGTAGCGCGTCAGGAACTGCCGGATCACCACTCTTGCCCGCGGGGCGGCGCTGTGTGCCACCCACTCCAAGAGGCCCTCGAACTCACGCGCCGAGAGGAACGACGGGACGTCCGACAGCGAGAACCGCGAGAACCCGCCCGCCTGCTCTGCGGTGAACCCGATGAGACCCGCGGTCACGGCGCTCAGGCGATCGAGCCGGGCACGGATCGTCTGGTACCCCGCCGGCTCGAGGTAGGGCGGCAGATCGAACGGCGAGAGCCGGCCGCGAAGCACCAGGCTGACCATGAAGCTGTCCCTGGCCAGACAGCGCTCCAGGAGTCCAGTCATCCGCTGGTAGAGCCACCGACCTGCGGGGACGGCCCGGTGCGCGTAGTAGGCGGGGTCGCGCAACACCAAGCGCGAGACGACCCGGCTGCAGACGGCCTGGAAGAGGAGCCGCCAGAGCGGGCCATCCCAGCCGTCCCGGAGGAAGCGCCGCTGCGCCTCCAGATCGTCGAACTCGAAGAGGCGCGGGATGGCGCGCGGCCGGACCCGCCGCGCGAGGGCGGCGGCCCATCGGTAGAACCGCTCCCACCGTCCCTGGTAGATCACGCCCATCTCGATCATTTGCAGGCGGGCGGCCCAGAACCCGCGGGCGGCGGGATCGAGATCGCCGGCGAGGGCGAGCAACGCGTGCCGCCGCCAGCGCGGGTCCGCGGGCGCCAGACCGACGAAGGCCGCGAACTCGCCGTATCCGTAGCGGCGCATCGCCGCGACCTTGAGGGCCAGGAGGTGGTTCTGCGCGGGATTCACGTCGATCGCCACGACCCGCCGGGGCCCGAGCGCCAGCAGGTCGAGCGGCCGATCGCCGCTGCCGGTCACGCAGAGCACCGTGTCCTCGGGGCCGGGACGGAGCGCCTCGGCCTCGGTGCGCCAGTCCTCGTTCACCGACGCGTAGTTGAGCGTCTTGAAGAAGCAGCCGCCGGCGCCCATCACGGGCTCTCCACCAGACACCCGTCAGCCAGGTGCACGCGGCGCGTCGCCACCGGTGTCAGGCGCTGGTCATGGGTGGCGATAACCACAGCCGCCCCCCGCGCCGCCGCCAACGCGCGAAGCTGCTCGGCCACCAGTCGGCCTGAGGCGCCGTCCAAGCTCGCGGTCGGTTCGTCCGCCAGGACCAGCGCGGGCCGGTGCACCAGAGCCCGCGCCACCGCAACCCGCTGCTCCTCACCGCCCGACATTTCCGCCGGCCGGTGGTCTGCCCTGTGCGCCAGGCCTGCCTCCTCCAGCAGACGGGCCGTCTCCCGCTCCGCCTCCGGTCGCGGCCGACCCGCGAGCGCGGCCATCAGCAGCACGTTCTCCCGTGCGGTCAGGCCCGGCATCAGGCTCGCGCGCTGGAAGACCAAGCCGACGGTCCTGGACCGGTGACGGCGGACAACGGCCGGGGGCGCTCCATCGAGGCGCATCCCCGCCAGCCAGACATCGCCTTCGTCCGCGCGGAGGAGGCCGGCCGCGACCGCCAGCAGTGTGGTTTTCCCCGAGCCGCTGGGCCCGTCGAGCAGCACCACCTCGCCCGGAGCGACGGCAAGCCATACGTCGCGGAGCGCGGCCACCGCGTGCGCCCCGTGCCCCCGCGTCTTGGAGACGCCCTTAAGCTCCAGGGCGCTCATTGCCGGAACGCCTCCAGCGGGTCCACCCGGCCAAGCCGCAGCACCGGGATCCCCGCCGCCAGGGTGCCGGCCACGGAGAAGATCGCGAGCACGGCTGCGTGATCGGGGAGGCCGAACACCAACTCGACGGTCGGCAGCAGGCGGTCCAGGATCCGCTGCAGCAGATGCGCCAATACGGTGCCGCCGGCGGCGCCGGCCAACACCAGCATCAGCGCGCGGGCCATGAGGGCCCCGCCGACTTGCCGGGTCCCGGAGCCCAGCGCAAGGCACACGGCGATCTCGCCGCGCCGCTCCTCCACCAACCCCTGCACCAAGAGCACCACCAGCACCGCGGCGACGGCGACGCCGAGCCCGGCGAGCACCGCGAGCACCGGCACGATCCCTGCCGTCGCCTCGCGCAGGTTGTTGGCGACGAACTCCCTGCGGCTGAACACGGCCAGTCCCGCGCCCCCTGCCTGGAGGGCCCGTGCGACGGCAGCCGGGTCGCTGCCGGCCGCGACGTGGATGGCGACGAACGAGGCGACACCCGATAAACCCTGGGCACGTCGTGCCGCACCGAGCGTCAAGAACAGGAACTGGGTCGCGATCAGGTTGGTCCCGCGGGTGAGTCCCACCAGGCGCATCGGCACCCCGCCAACGTGGACCGTATCCTTGAGGCCAACGCCAAGCCGAAAAGCGGCGGCGCGGTCCAGGGCTATCTCATGACCCGTCTCTGGAGCGCGCCCCGCCGCGATGGCGGGTGGGCCAGCCAGCCCCGCCGGCGCGCGATAGCCCACGGCCAGCACGGTGAGCCGCGGCGCGGGCGCGCGGCGCGAGGCGTGTGCCGGCTCGATCGTCACGAAGCCGCGCAGGATGGGGTCGGCCCGGTCCACACCCGGCATCTCCCTGACCCGGGCCACCGCCTCCCGTCCGATGAGCGCTGACGAGCGGATCAGGTTGTCGGTGCCCGCGGGCGCGACCCACAAATCAATGGAGGGCTGGCCCGCGTACGTCAGCACGCCGCTGGCGAGGCTCCGGTAGGCCGCCACCAGCACCAATACCAGCAACGCAGCCGCCGCGACGCCGGTCCCCGTGAGCAGTGACCGGACCCGGCGCCCGCGCAGCGCCTGGTGGAGCGCCCGCAGCGTGTTCAGCGCCGCGCCGACGCCCGACGAAACCCCGCTCATGACCACCCGCTCGTGATCGAGCTTCACAGCGGTCTTCTCTATTTGGGTCGCACCCAGTGTGCGGGGGCGGCGTCAAGGTGGCGTCAAGGGGATCGGATTGGAGGGGTTGGACAGTGCTTCACGGACAACGGATAACGCCCTCATTCAGCCGCGAGTAGGCCTTCCAGCCGCGGCCATTGCGCCATCGCGTCTTCGTGCCCCAGCTCCATCAACAGCCCGGTGTACTCCGGCTCGAACAGCAGGTAGCTCAGGAAGTCTGCGCCGCGCTCCTCTTTGCCGCCCATGCTTTTGATGATGAAGTCCATGAGCATTGGCAATCGCGGGACCAATCCGCGGGCCATAGCGCCCAGGTCCCGGGACGGCCGGATCTGGCACAGCCTGACCGGCCGCAGACCGTCGGGCAACGCCGATCCCGGCGCATGGGAGTCGATGAGCCGGTTGATGCGCTCGAGGCGCTCGACGTCGGCGTCCAGCGCGTCGAGGAACACCGAGTGGAGCAGCAGGCCGGTGACCTGGGCGGCCGTCGGGTACTCCCCCGTGGCGGCCAACAGGTCGCTGGCGATCATGGTGCGCCCGCGCATCCCCACGGCCAGCACCCGCCGCGCGCCCAGGTGGATAGCCGGTGCCAGTGGTGCGGTCTGGCGCACGCTGCCGTCGCCGTAGAAGCCGCCGTCCAGCTTGACCGCCGGGAAGATGATCGGGATCGCGCACGACGCCATCACGTGCGGCACGGAGATCCGGCTGCGCACGGCCACCCGCTGCACCCGCTCCCACAGCGGCACGTCCGTCGTGCCGTGGACGAAGGTGACCGTGGCCCCACTGTCGTACGACGTGGCGCTCAGGGCCACCGCCTTGAGCCGGTCGGAGGCGATGTTATGGTCAATGCCCTCAAAATCCACCACCTGGGTGAGAAACCGCGCCAGCGGCCGCGTATCGAGCAGGCCATGCACGGCGGTGTCCCGGCGCAGGCGCAGGAGCCTCACGACCGTGCGCATCGTGGTCTTGGCGACCCCAGTGGCCGGGAGCCGGTACACTTGATCGGACGTGAGCCGCAACCATTCGCCCTGGAGCCCCTTGACCGCCAGCGCCAGCGAGCCGCGATGCGCGGCCAGGTAGGTCGCGTTGAGCGAGCCGGCCGACACGCCGGTGATGATGGGGATCGTGAGGTCCGGCAGTCGCTCCGCGACCGCGGCCAGCACGCCCACCTGGTAGGCGGCCCGGGCGCCACCGCCCGACAGGACGACCGCGAGGTCAGAGGCCGAGTGGTCCGTCACAGGTGGAGAAAGGTGACGGAGGGCCCGGCTGCGGCGCTAGTACCCGCGGTGGCGCGCGCTGTCTGTCCGCCAGGGCGTTGGCGGGTCCCAAAGGGCGCGTCGGTGCGGGCGTGGTCACGGCGCGCGGGGCGCCATGGAGATCTCAGGCGATGACAACCCCGGTAGGTCCCTCCGGTCGCTAGCAGTACCGGCGGCCCGGCACCGACGACGCCGCTATCGCGCCCTACAACGCCCTGAGCCGGGGCCGCCGGTACTGACGCTCCCTCTGGGACCCACCGGGGTTCTCATCGCTCCTGCCCAATTGCGCCCAAGCGTCGAGTCCACCCCGCACCGCTAGCGCCGTAGCGGGCAGACTGCGCACTTGCACGAGCCGCGGTATGTTGTCAGCGTGCGCTACGTCGTCCCCGAGGCCGAGCTCGAATTTCGCGCCAGCCGGGCCGGCGGCCCGGGCGGGCAGCACGTCAACAAGGCCTCGACTCGGATCGAGGTCCTCTGGAACGTGGCGCAGAGCCCGAGCCTCGACGAAACCAGCCGGCAGCGTATCGTGGAGCGCTTAGCCGCGCGCATCGACACCGCCGGGGTGCTGCGGGTCGTGGCGGCTGAACGCCGGAGCCAGCTTCAGAACCGGCTCGCCGCCGCCCGGCGACTCCAGACCCTAGTGGACCGCGCACTGCACGAGCCCAAAGCCCGGAAGCCCACCAAGGTCCCGCGCGCCGTCAAAGAACGGCGCCTGGCCGGCAAACGGCGACGCGGCGTGGCCAAGAAGCTCCGGGGCCGCCCGCGGGAGGAGGACTGACCATGCTGACACTCACCAGCCCGGCGTTTTCCAACGACGGCCCCATCCCGCGCGCCCACACCTGCGACGGCGCCGATCAGTCCCCGCCATTGATCTGGAGCGGCGTGCCCCCTGCCGCCAAGCAGCTCGCGCTGGTGGTGGACGATCCCGACGCGCCCGGTCACACGTTCGTGCACTGGGTGCTGTACGGGCTGCCTCCGTCCGTCACCGGGCTGCCCGGCGGCGTCCCCCGCGAGGCCCAGCTCACCAAGCCGGTGACGGCGACCCAGGGGGTCAACGACTTTCGCCGATCGGGCTGGAACGGACCCTGTCCCCCACCAGGCCCCGCCCACCGCTACGGGTTCACCCTCTACGCGCTCGACGCCGAGCTCAAGCTGCCACCCGGCGCCACCAAGGCCGTGCTGCTGGACGCCACCCGAGGCCACGTGCTCGAGGAGGTGCAGCTGGTCGGCCGCTACGGGCGGGCGAGTCGCTAACGTGAGCAGCCTGTATCCGTTGGTCGAGGCCGCCGTCGTGGCAGCCTGTCTGGGTGTCATCCTGTTCGCCGTGGCCAACGTCGCTACGCGTCGCGGGACCTGGCCCGCCATGGCATGGGCCGCCGTGGGGCTGGGTTGGTTCCTGATCGTGTGGGAACTGGCTCGGGCGGGGGTGTTCGAGGGCACCCGCGGCTCCGGGCGCCTCGGGGAAATGGCGGTCATGCTGGTGCCGCTGGCGGCGGGGCTCCGGCTCCCCGGATTGGGGCAATCCGCCAGCCCGTCCCCTGCCGATCTCGTGACCGTGCAGGTCATCCGCGTGGTTGCGGTCGTGGTGCTGCTGGCCTGGGCGAGCGAAGCGCTGCCGGCGTGGCTGGCGCTGCCGATTGGCGGGGGAGACCTCGTGGTGGGCCTTGCCGGCCCGTCGGTCGGGCGTTTGCTACGGGCGGGCCAGTCCCGGGTTGCCGTGGCGCGGCTGTGGAACGCGATCGGCGCCGCCCTCGCCCTGTTCACGATGGCGGCGCCGGTCACCTCCGCACCTTCGACGGGATACTTCTTCAGCCTCTATCCGCTGGTGCTGCTCCCCACGTTCCTGGCGCCCGTCTGGCTGGTGCTGCACCTCGCCATACAACGGGGCCTCGCCGTGGCGGCGCCCGAGGCGCCGCGCGGCTAGTGGATGCCGCCGGTATCGCTCAGCTGCTTGACCAGGTCGCCGATCACCTTCTTCGCATCCCCGAACAGCATCCACGTCCGGTCCTGGAAATACAGCTCGTTGTCGATGCCGGCGAAGCCCGGCCTGGTGCTGCGCTTGATGGCGTACACGGTCTTCGCCTTGTCCGCATCAACGATGGGCATGCCGTAGATGGGACTGGTCTTGTCATAGCGCGCCACCGGGTTCACCACGTCGTTGGCCCCTACCACCAGCGCCACGTCGCACTGCGGCATGTCGGGGTTGACGTCGCCCATCTCCACCAGATCCGTATACGGAATGTCGGCCTCGGCTAACAGCACATTCATGTGGCCCGGCATACGGCCCGCCACGGGGTGAATGGCGAACTTCACCGTGATGCCGCGTTTCTTGAGCTGGTCGTACAGCTCGCGGACCTTGTGCTGCGCCTGCGCCACGGCCATGCCGTACCCCGGGATGATCACCACCAGGTTGGCCTGCTCCAGCACTTGCGCCGCGCCCTCTATGGTTTCTGGCTTGTAGACCTTCCCCGGTTCCAGCTGCTTGGCGGTCTGCACCTGCCCGAATGCGCCGAACAGGACGTTCACGAACGAGCGGTTCATCGCCCGGCACATGATGATGGACAGAATGAGACCGCTCGACCCGTCGAGCGCGCCCGCGGTGATGAGCAGCTTGTTGTCCAGGACAAAGCCCATCGCCACCGCGGACAGTCCGGCGTAAGAGTTGAGGATCGAGATGACCGTCGGCATGTCGGCACCGCCGATCGGGATGACCAGCAACACTCCAAAGAGCAAGGCCAGCCCGATGACCGCCGGGAACATCTTGGGCGCCAGCACGTCGGTGGGGTTGATGATAAGCCACACCCCGATAACGGCCGCCACCACCAGGAGCCCGATGTTCATCACATTCTGGCCGCGGTACGTCACCGGCCGCTGCGGGATCCACTTCACCTCCTGGAGCTTGCCGGCGGCCATGAGGCTGCCGGTGAAGGTGAGGTACCCCAGAATGATTTCCGCGATGATCGCCGTCATGCGGAACGCGGTCAGGTTCTCCGGCCCTTCTCCGTACCACAAGTAGTACTTGGCGGTGCCCACCAGCCCCGCGGCGAGACCGCCGAAGGCGTGGGACAAGGCGGTCCGTTGCGGGACCGCCGTGAGCGGCACCAGCGACAGCGGGATGCCGACGATGAATCCCGCGATGATAGCCAGGATGATCCATCCGTGGTGCACCACCACCGGTTGGACCCAGGTCGCCACCACCGCGAGCAGCATGGCAGCGACGCCGGAATACACGCCGCGGCGCGCCGTCTTGGGGTCGTTCATCCAATGCAACGCAAAGACGAACAGCGCGGCCGCGACGAGGTAGGTCAGCTGGACCAGGGAGCCCATTATTGCTGCTCTCCCTCGCGCTTCGTCTTGAACATCTTGAGCATGCGGTCCGTGATGAGAAACCCGCTCACGATGTTGGTCATGGAGGCAAACAACGCGATGGCGCCCATGAAGCGGATCGTGGGCGGATAGTCGGACCCGGTCACGATGATCGAGCCCACCACGGCGATGGCGGAGATCGCGTTGGTGATGGACATCAACGGCGTATGCAGCAGCCGCGACACGCGGCGAACCACGCCGATCCCGATGAACGTCGCCAGCAGGAACACGAACACCATGGACCAGTAGTCGAACGGCTGCTCCGCGTGCGCCGCCTGGCCCGCCTCCTGGGCGCGGGTCCCCGCCGGCAGGGCCACGAGCAGCGTCCAGGCCAACAGCGGCGCGCCCAGCGCGGTGATCGATCGTCGAGCCATCCTGCTCCTACTCCTTTCGCTCACGCCTTGGCGAGCGCGTCCTTGGTGCGGGCGTGCACCACCTGGCCCGCGTGGGTGATGAGGGCTCCCTGCTGGATGTCGTCCGCCAGATCCAGCTGGAACGCCTGGTCCTTGGTGAACGCCTGCAGGAACGCCGTCACGTTCCGGGAGAACAGGGTGCTGGCGTGCGTGGGCAGGGCCGACGGGAGGTTGAGCGGCGCCATGATCTTCACGCCGTGCTCGACGACGGTCTCCCCGGGACGGGACAGCTCGCAGTTGCCGCCGCCGTCGGCCGCGAGATCCACGATGATGGAGCCGGGCCGCATGCGTCGGACCATGTCGCCCGTGATCAGCTTGGGGGCGAAGACGCCGCCGATCAGCGCCGTCGTGATCACCACGTCCACCGCCGCGCACTGCTCCGCGAGCAGCTCGCGCTGGCGACGCTGGTCCTCCTCCGACAGCTCCTTGGCGTAGCCACCGCCCGCCGCCGCGCTCTCCTTGAGTTCGATGCCCACGTACTTGGCGCCGACGCTCTCGATCTGCTCCTTCACTTCCGGCCGCACGTCGGTGGCGCTGACGTTGGCGCCGAGGCGCCGGGCGGTGGCGATCGCCTGCAGCCCCGCGACGGCCGCGCCGACCACGAACACCTTGGCCGGCGGCACCATCCCCGCCGCCGTCATCAGCATCGGGAAGTACTTGGGCAGCTCGGCCGCGGCGAGCAGCACGCCGCGATACCCGGCGATGTTCGCCTGCGAGGACAGTGTGTCCATGGGCTGGGCGCGGGTGGTCCGCGGGATCGCGTCCGTCGAGAACGCGGTGATTCCGCGCGCCGCGAGAGCGCGCACCACGGCGAGGTGGCGCAGCGGCATGAGCGACCCGAGCAGGAAGGCGCCCTGCCGCATCCACTCCACCTCGTGCCGTCCGCCCCCGCCGCTCACGGGCGGCGGGTTCACGCGCACCACGAAATCCGCCCGACCCAGTAGCGCGGCGGGGTCGCTCTCTACCGTAACACCTACCTCACGATAGGCGTCATCTGGGAAATAGGCACCGGCACCCGCCCCGGCTTCGATGGCCACGGCGTAGCCCCCCTGAATCAGCTTCTTGCACGACTCCGGGACCAACGCCACACGGCGCTCGCCGGGCGCGGTTTCCTTGGGAACCGATATGATCACTGAGACTCCTGAGCCCTGGATCGTGGGTTGGTAAGGAATTGCTACTCGACGGCGCGGCGCCCGTGAAGCGGCATGTAGGAAATCTTTAACCGCCCGGTGCGTGCCGGTGACGGCGCGCCCACCCTACTCATTCCGCCTCCGATTCCTCTCGGTGTAGTCCAGCAGCGCCGCCAGCTGCGGGGTCCACTGCGCGGTGGGCCCAAACACCTCCGCCGCCGGGAGCGTGAGCGTCTGCGCCCGCGGCCCCGGCACGCCGTAGGGGCCTTGGGGGCCGGCTGCGCCGTCGGCGCCGTTGGCCCCGGGCCTCCCCGCCTCGCAGCGCCGATCCGCCGGCGAGCCCTCGGGCAGGCGAGCTTCGCCGCCCTTGCCTCCCGCGCCGCCTTTGCCACCCCGCCCGCCGGGGCCTCCTTCCCCACCCACGCTTTGCCCGTCAACCAGGCCAATGAGAAACGGCTCGTTCTGGGGACCGATCACCGTGATCCGGCCACCCCGACCGCCCGCCGCGGCCGGACCGCCGTTGCCACCAGGCCCACCGGGGGCTCCGGCGCCCCCCGGGCACCCGGGAGCCCCGGCGGCACCAGCCTGGCCGGGCGTTCCGTCGGTGCCCCGCCCCCCTCGACCGCCCCGCGACTCCCCGATGAGCCAGTCCGACGGCGGCACGCGGTCCGCGTCGGCCAGCACGAAGAACGGGGGCGCCTGCCCCACCTCCACCGCGGCCACCAGGAGGCGCTCGTAAAACGGCGAGCGCAGGATGCGCAGGCGCACCGTGATGTCGGGGCCGTCCTGTCCCGGCGTCCCCGGCTCACCGGCGGCGCCGGTGAAGCTGAAGGCGTGCGGGACGCAGCTGTATTCCGGTTGAACCGCCGCGGATGCGTTGATCGAGGGTTTGGCGATGAGAAACGCGGTGAGCCGGAACCCGTTCATGGCGCTCGCCAGGGGGTCGCGGTTGGTGGTCCAGTCGCCGTCTTCCTGCGGGATCGCCTCGGGGCTGGTGCGACGAAGGAAGACGACGTGCAGCCGTGGCGGACGGTCTTTGTCGTATCGCCGTTCGAACAGGACCGTAGAGCCGTCGTTCAGCACCGCCTCATAGTCGGCCTGGATTTGGCCGCCGGGGCAGACCGTGCGCGGCGCCGCATTGATGCGGATCTGAGTTATACGCGCGACGATGGCGGGATTGGGTGCAAAGTCAGCCGGGGGACCGTGACTGCAGGCCGCCGCCAACCCCGCCAGACCGAGGGCCAGCACGCTCCGTTGCATCTCAGCCTCCCCTCGTGTGCATCTCCCGATGCGGATCGGCTCGCAGCGAGGCGATCTGATACAGCGCCCCTCGCCGAGGTGCCGACAGCCGCTCTTCCGCGCCGCGGTCAGCGCGCCCCCGCCAGGCTTCGGCGATGCGGGACGCGATCGCCTGATCCGTGCTGCCGGAGCGCAGCATCTCGCGTAAGTCCACCCCGCTCTCGGCGTACAGGCAGAGGAACCACATGCCGTCGGCGGTGAGCCGGCCCCGATCACAGGTGCGGCAGAACGGCTCGGTGGTCGAGGCGATGATACCGAACGTGGTCCCGTCCGGCAAGGCAAACCGCTCGGCGGGCGCGCTCGATCGCGGATGCTCCACGATCGCGCGAACCTCTCCGTAGCGCCGCTCCAGCGTCGCCAGGATCGCGCGCCGGGACACCACCTCCTCCAGGCTCCACTGCGTGGCGCCGCCTACGTCCATGTATTCGATGAATCGGACCTCGACTCCGCACGAACGGCCAAACTCCAGGAGATCGGTGATCTCGTCGTCGTTGAACCCCCGGATCACCACGCTGTTGAGCTTGACGCTGGCGAAGCCCGCCGCAAGCGCGGCGTGGATCCCTGCCAGCACGTCGGCATGCCGCGCGCTGCGGGTCAACGCGGTGAACCGATCGGGCCGCAGCGTGTCCAGGCTCACGGTGACCCGCCGGAGGCCGGCCGCGCGAAGCCGCTCCGCGGAGCGGGCCAGCAGGACGCCGTTGGTGGTGAGGGCCAGGTCCTCGAGGCCGGGCCGCCGGCTGAGCACGGCGATGAGATGCTCCAGCTGTTGGCGCAGGAGGGGCTCTCCGCCCGTCAACCGTACCTTCCTGAGCCCCAGGCCGCTGAAGATACCGGCCAGGCGATCGATTTCTTCGAACGTCAGGATGGAGCCCCGGGGCAGCCAGACGTACTCGTCCTCGGGCATGCAGTAGCGGCACCGGATGTTGCAGCGGTCGGTGACTGACACTCGCAGGCTGGAGAGGGGGCGGCCCAGCGCGTCGGTAAGCGGCATGAGGGGAATAAAAATAGCGCCTTCAGTCCTGGGCTGTAACGCGGTCGGGAAAGGCGCTGAGAACTCCACCGCGGGGCTTGCGCCCTATGTCTGGTCTGGTCCGTTTG
>Ga0209323_10001536_pt1 | contig 15251 bp, 13 predicted proteins | sample Rifsed19ft2_FD_184014 | JGI IMG/M metagenome (GOLD analysis project Ga0209323, IMG submission 184014) | Soil microbial communities from Rifle, Colorado, USA - sediment 19ft 2 (version 2) | ecosystem: Environmental > Terrestrial > Deep subsurface > Rock core/Sediment | place: Rifle, Colorado...
TACTTGACAACCTGTCCGAATAGATTTATATTGATGTTAGAGTCCCGAGGAATCGGCTAAGGTAGTCTGAGAAACCTTAAACGACCAGTAGCGGCTCTGTAGGTAGAAACTAAAATGGTTGAGTGTCTGCTTGACTGTAGGGGATCTACTAAGAGAGCACGAAAGGGAAGTTTAAGGGAGTACAAGGAAGCCTAAGAAGGTTACTTGGGGCTCTACTTTTTGCGTAACCTCTTATCCACTTTATTATCCACTTTTAATGTCATTTCACTGATTAACTCGCAAGTGAATTTAGGAATCGCTTCGCTAATTTATCTGCAGGACTTGCAAGTTCTTTGTTTTATCGAATAATGATTCTCGTACAATATGGACACTGCCGAAGTTCTTTGGTGTTTATAATGTTGTCTATATCTTCCGCCGGTAGCTCAAGGTGACAACCTTGGCAGATCCCATTTTTCAACTCAACCGCGCCTAAACCGCTTCTTTCCACTCTCACCTTCTCATAAAGTGTGATAGTTTCTAGTCGAATATCCTCGACGAGTTGATGTCTTCTTTCTTTAATCTGGTTAAGTTCGTTGTATAGTTTGATTAGTAAACTTTCGTACTTTTTCTCGCTTTCCTTTTCATCTTCAAAAAGTTTTTTAAGCTCATTTTGTAGATTCTCGATCTCTTCCTGGATAGATTCGATTATCTCCAGCTTTTTTAGAAGTTGTGTTTCCATTTCATCGCGCTTTTCTTTAAGATGAGTTGTCTCTCGTTCAATACCCCTTAATTCTTTGGGATCGGTTATTGTGCCATCATAAAGCCTTTTTTCCTCTTTTTCTACCTTTGATGATATTGCTTCCAGCTCCCCTTCCTCTCTTCTTAACACTTTTTCCTCTTTTTTTAGGATTTCTTTCATTGTGTCAACCGCAGTTCGCGCACCTGCAAGCTTTTTTCTTAAAAAATCCAAGTTCTCTTTCTCGGATGACTGTTTTTGCTCGCGTTTTATCTCGTCAATTTTTAGATCTATCTTCTGAACCTCACCCAATATCTCAAACTCTTTAATCACACGCACTCCCTCAGGGCGACTTTTAACCTTTATGCCCAAATATATTATTTTCGGCTAAAAAAAGAGTGTCAAGTGTTCTAAGCAAAGTATTCTGAAGCTACGCTTGTCGGTAGATGTTAGTCCGCTTTTTTTCACAATCGCGCTTTTCAATAATTAACAGTCTTTTAGGGGGATAAAACGGTAAAATAATGAATTTTGTCTGAATTTCCTGAGATGAAACCTACAAAAACATTTTATGGTTCGAGTTTTATCGTTTCTCAAAACAAAATGGTGGGTGATGTAGGATTTGAACCTACGACCTCTACCGTGTGAAGGTAGCGCTCTCCCCCTGAGCTAATCACCCCAAAATTGCTGCGCAATTTTAGTTTATAGCTCCTAGTTAATAGTTCATAGTTTTATTTCATTTATGAAAGAATTATACGACTTTTGAAGACTTCTCATAAATTTCTCCGTGAACTTTGAACCAATTTAATGATACGTGAAGCCCTGAATGTATGCAATTTTGAAGAGACGATTCGGCTATTTCAAAGATAAATGCGCTCCCTTTTGGCTATAATGAGTCTGGAATGAAGCTTTAAACTATTTTGAATTTTTGAAAGAGCCAAAATGTTACAAGCAATTTTAGCGAGCCTCTTAGCGGGATTAGCCACAGGCGTCGGAGGCCTTCCAGTCATTTTTTTTAAAAAAATACCGGAACGAATCTATGACGCTCTTTTGGGGTTTGCTGCAGGTGTTATGCTTTCGGCCGCCAGTTTCACTCTAATCGTTCCCGCCATAGATGAAGGAGGCCTATACCTCGCGCTATTCGGAATTGCGGTTGGTGCGGCCTTTGTTTATTTCTTGGAGACTCTTATTCCCCATCTTGAGCCGCACTTTAGTCAAAAACCGCTCACCTTAACTTTCAAGCGGGCAATCCTTCTAGCACTGGCCATAACTATCCATAACTTGCCTGAGGGATTAGCCGTAGGTGTGGGATACGCTTCCAACCTTCCAAATCTTGGTTTGGTCATCGCTTTAGCCATTGCAGCTCAAAACATGCCTGAGGGTCTGGCGGTAGCTGCGCCTTTGCGCCAAGCGGGTGTCTCACGCTTCAAAAGTCTCTTTTGGGCTACTGCTTCGGGACTAGCCGAACCCTTAGCGGCCTTCATAGGGCTTATTTCCTTTGGATTTATTAAATCAGTGGTTCCATTCGGCCTCGCTTTTGCTGGAGGAGCCATGATCTATGTAGTTTCACATGAACTTATTCCAGAGTCCCATAGTCATGGCTTTGAAAAAGAGGCTACCGGCGGAGTAGTTGTTGGCTTCTTAACGATGATCTTTTTACAATACATACTCACCTAAACATACTTTTTCGCGACGAACTGCGCTTTTACCAGTTTTCTTGGTCACGCCTCCTCCACGCTAACAAACACTTCAAGAATCCAGACCCTTTATTATAACCTCTAACCACAAATAGTGAAGCGAGAATAGTCTTGTAAAATGAATTAAATTTTTCGCGCCTTTGCCGATACATAAAGTAATCCCTAAAAATAAGTAGGTGCGATGGACAAGTTTAAGACCTTTATAAATTCTCACTTTGAAGCACTTCTTGTCGTAGTTCTATTTCTTGGGATAGAGCTTATATTCCTTTTTGCTTTTTCCAAAACAGCATTTTTAGACTTTTATTACCTCCCGGTTCTTCTCGCAGGTTATTTTCTCGGTAAAAAAAGTGCGATATTGACAAGCGTAGCTAGTGTGCTTCTTGTGGCCTTCTTTTTTATCGTTGGACCCTTCCTACTAGCAAGCGAAAGTGGGCTTCAGAAAATCGTTTTGGACGTTTTAGTTTGGGCATTTTTCCTTCTTCTTACGGGACTTCTCGTCGGTAACCTGTACGAACAAAAACAGTCCAAAGTCGAACAGCTAAAAGTAGCTTACATCGGAGTTTTAGAAATCCTCTCTAAGTACCTCGAGTCTCATGACCGTTATACCAAAGGCCACTCGGTGAGAGTAGCGGACTATGCCATGGAAACAGCGATCGCCATGCATCTAACACGGGATGAGGTAGAAAATGTGCGAATAGCGGGTCTTCTGCATGACATCGGAAAAGTTGAGGTAAGTCTCGATCTCTTACAAAAATCAGCTCATCTAACTAAAGAAGAAAAGCAACTTATCGATAAACACAGTGAAAAAGGGGCGAAGCTTTTAGGCTTAGTCGGATCTGTCCTTGAGAACGCGATACCCATTGTCCAAGCACACCACCGTTACTTCTTTGAAGAAGAAAAGAAGAAAGGAACGGTTCCCTTGGGGGCCCGGATTATTGCCGTCGCTGATGCCTATGATGCGATGACAACCGACCGACCATATCAGGCCGCTAAACCACTGTGGCAAGCGTTAGCCGAAATTGAGAAAGAAGTAGGCCATAAATTTGATCCTGCAGTCGTCGAGGCCTTTAAACGTGTACTACTCACAACCCTTGAGAAAAAAGAAGTTGGCCCCTCTGTCTCCCCGAAAATTTAGTGACCGCTCCGGTCCAATATCATCAAACCCATGCCTCAAGTACCCGGATAAGGTTATCCGAAATTGGGAAAAAAGCAGGCCATAAATTTGATCCGTCTTGTAATAGGTTCCGAACAGGTTTGGGAGAAAACCTAAGAAGAAAAGAGCTAAGATAATGGCAAAAAAACACCCCAGAAGGTTCTCTGGAAACTTCCCCCTCCCTCTTCGTTTGCCAAAATCTTTACCGGAGCACCTTCTAGGGTAAAACTTTTTTTGATCTCACGTGTTGAGTTATTCGACCCCATTTCCAATTTCCCTTTTTTTTATTTTTAATTAATTTATTTTTTCTAAGGCGTGAGCGTTTTATCTTTAATACCTAAATTGTGGAGTTCCGCGGGTACGGAAACTACACTGGGTGTCGCACCCTTTCTGCACAATCATCTTTGACCTTAGAGCATCACTTAGACGTCTGGAAAAAGCTAAGAAGCTAGCTTTAGGCCAGTCATAACCTTAAAATAAAAAGAAAAATTTGAAAATCTCCGGCGAGTTAATTCCGGATATCCCACACGATAATTTTTTGGCCAAGGAGGAAATATGGCCCTAACTAAGGAAAAACTCTCGACAATAGGCGTAGACTTGGGTGGAACCGAAATAAAAATAGGCCTCGTAGATGAAGACGGTGCTGTACTTTTCATCAATCGCTATCCCACCGACTCCTACAAAGGTCCTGAAGAAATCATTAACGGTATTGTTGAAAACGTGCGGGCTTTACAAAACGAGGGGCGCCGGGCTCAAGCTCTTGGAATTGGTGTTGCAGGCCAAGTTGATCCTTCTGGTATTGTTATCGAAGCACCCAACTTACCTCTCACAAACGAACCCTTGAAGTCAAAACTGGAACGCCATATAGATCTTCCAGTAATGGTTACCAATGATGTTCGAGCGGCAACCTTTGGGGAGTGGCTCTACGGAGCCGGAAAAAACGCAAAGGAACTTGTTGTTATCTTCGCTGGAACAGGGATAGGTGGTGGAGTAGTAAGCGGCGGAGAGCTCCTTAAAGGGTGTACCAATAGTTTCGGAGAACTAGGGCACCTGACTCTAGTGGCCAAAGGTCGGAAGTGTCGCTGCCCCAACTGGGGATGCTTAGAAGCTTACGCCGGAGGCTGGGCCATTGCAAAAAGAGCTCAAGAGATAGTCTCAGCTAATCCAAGTGAAGGCAAGACGCTGAAATCACTCGCGGTTGGCCTGGAGAATATAACGGCAAAAACGGTTAGCCAAGCCTACCACCAGGGTGACCCCTTAGCTAGAAAATTAGTCGAAAGAACGGGCCAGTATCTTGGGGCAGGAATCGTTGGCATTGTAAACGCCTTCAATCCGTGCCTCTTGGTGTTAGGTGGAGGTGTTATTGAAGGATTGCCTCCACTAGTCCAAATTGTTGAAGATTTGTTAAGAAAACAAGCCCTGAAATCAAATGCAAAAAACTTGAAGATTGCGAGGGCAAGTCTTCAAGCGAAAGCCGGTGTCATTGGCGCAGCCGCTCTTGCTCGAAATAAGATTACCGGCAGGTAATTTTTTGAGGCGCCGTAAAACTAAAGAGGCAAAATGAATCCAGTTAAAGAACTTCAGAAACACGGACAGGCGGTTTGGCTAGATTATTTCAGGCGAAGCGTCATAACAAGCAGCGAGTTAAAAGAATTAGTCGCCGAGGATGGTCTAAGCGGCGTTATCATCAGTCCGGCAACTTTCGAAAAAGTCATAACTGGAGCTATAGACTACGATCAAGCCCTCGCTGATCTCCTCAAAAGTGATCCTAAGCTTAATTCACGAACTTTGTACGAGAAACTCACTATCGAAGACGTTCAAATGGCGGCCGATTTCTTAAGACCGCTTTACGATCAAACCGGGGGAATTGATGGTTTCGTGAGTCTCGACCTTCCCTCCGCGTTCGCCTATAGCGCCGCTCACGTCATTCAAGAAGGCCGGCATTTCTGGAAACAAGCGAACCGACCTAACATTATGATCAAAGTGCCAGCCACACCGGAAGGAATTATCGCGGTTGAAGTTCTAACTGCTCAAGGTATAAACGTAAATATCACCGCTGTGTTTTCGCTCTCACACTATCAAAGAGCGTCAGATGCTTACCTCAAAGGGCTAGAAAAGTGCATTGATCCTTCACAAGTTTCCTCGGTCGCTTCTTTTCTGGTGAGTCCGGTTGACACTATAGTTGATCACTTGATTGCTGAAAGTGATTCACCTGAAGTTTTAAATTTACAAGGGAAAATTGCCATCGCCAACTGTAAGCTGGCTTATAAAGCTTTTAAGAACACTTTTTCCGGTGAATGCTGGAATAGATTGAAGAATAAAGGAGCCAGAGTGCAGCGGTTGCTTTGGTCGAGCACTAGCACTAAAAATCCGGAATACTCCGACGTGTTTTATGTAAAAGAACTGATCGGTGAAAATACGATAATGGCCATGACCCCGCATACACTTAATAACTTTCGAGGGCACGGCAGGGTTCGATCTGCCCTGGAAGAAGAAATTAGCGAAAGTCGCGCTGAAGTCGAAAAACTCGAAAGACTGGGTATTATTCTCGGGGCAGTGGCGGAAAAACTTCAAGGAAACTACGTCAGTTCATTCTCTGCTACTTATGAAAGTCTTTTGTCTTCACTGGAAAGAAAGCGAAATACCATAATCCATGGGAACCCGGAAAAACAAGTTCTAAGCATCGGAAAATACCAGAATGCTTTGGAGACCCGGTTAAAATATTGGAAAAAGAGTGGTTTTAATCGCCGGCTATGGAGAAAAGATCCCACCATCTGGTTCCCGAAGGAAGTTCCGGAGATTACGGACCGGTTGGGCTGGCTTTATTTGCCCGAAATCGTTCATGAGCAACTTGGGAACCTCGTTTCTTTCGCGGAAGAAATTAGGAGCGAAAAAATAGCTCATGTGGTTTTACTTGGAATGGGAGGATCCAGTTTAGCGCCGCAAGTTTACCGGCAAATATTTGGTAACGCTCCTGGCTTTCCGGAACTTGTGGTTCTTGATAGCACCCATCCTGATACGATTAACGCCATTGAGCAAAATATTGACCTCAGTCGGACTTTGTTTATACTCGCCAGCAAATCCGGAACAACACTGGAACCTAACGCGCTTTTTGAGTATTTTTGGTCTAAGGTCGCCCTAATGACCGCTGACCCTGGCAGGCATTTTGTTGCAATTAGTGATCCAGGCACCACCCTGGTCCAACTGGCTAAAGAACAAGGTTTCCGACAAACATTTCTCGCTAATCCTGATCTTGGCGGAAGGTATTCGGCCATAACGGTATTTGGCCTTGTGCCCGCGGCCCTAATTGGAGTTGATGTCTCCAATCTTGTTGATCGCTCGGGGGTAGCCATGGAAACTTCGGCTTTTTGTGTTTCTGAACCAAAAATCCCTGCTTTAAATTTAGGGGCGGCTCTCGGAGAAATGGCATTAAGGGGTCGAGACAAGGTAACTTTTTTCACCACCTCTTCGCTCAAAAGCTTTCCCATTTGGCTAGAGCAACTTATCGCAGAGAGTACCGGAAAAGACGGCAAAGGAATTCTTCCGGTTGTTGACGAACCAATCAGCGACTCATACGCAAGCGACCGGGTATTTGTTCATTTTTCCCTCGCCGGCGAAGAAGGTCAAGATTTAAGGAACAAACTGGAATCCTTTCAGGCATTGGGACACCCAGTCATCTATATAGACCTTTCAGACAAGTACGATATCGGCCAGGAAATCTTTCACTGGGAAGTCGCGGTGGCATCGGCCAGCGCCGTTTTAGGGGTCCATCCCTTCAATCAACCTGACGTCGAATCAGCAAAAGAACTGGCTAGAGCTGCAATGACCGAAACTGTAAAATTTGCGGTCAGGGATGTGGAGGCTGTACCAGCGGACGACGCGAAACAACTGTTTGAGAGTTTTACAAATTGGCTTGGCGAAGCCCAAGAAAGAGGCTACATAGCTATTCAATCTTACCTTCAACCAACAGCCCAAATAGAAGAAAAGCTCACCGAAATCCGAGTTGGGCTCCTGAATCGGTTAAATTTGGCGACAACGACTGGGTACGGTCCCCGATTTTTACATTCAACCGGCCAATTCCACAAAGGGGGACCCGATTGCGGTCTTTTTCTTCAATTAATCGACGAGCCCCGAGAAGACATACCGGTCCCTGGTACTAATTATACCTTTGGCGACATTATCCAGGCTCAGGCCCTTGGAGATTACCAGGTCCTAAGTAGACATGGCCGACGAGTACTTCGGGTTAATCTTAAAAAAATGGCGACGCAAGGACTTTCTTACATAACAGAGATACTAGGAAGGGAGGATTAAATGGATGTGGGTCTGATTGGGCTGGGGCGCATGGGCGGTAATATGGCTGAGCGCCTTATAAAAGCAGGTCACAAGATTATAGGCTACGCACGAACTAAAAAAACGGTAGATCGCTTTCGGGAAAAAGGGTTGATTGGAGCCTATTCCTTGGAGGACTTGGTTAAGAAGGTTAGCTTGCCTCGTCCTATTTTGATGATGATTCCCGCCGGTGAGTCCGTGGATAGAACCATTAATGCACTCATGCCCTATCTGAACGAAGGTGATGTTATGATTGATGGAGGAAATTCATATTATAAAGATACTTTACGCCGGGCTAAGGTGCTCAAGAACGAAGGAATCTCCTATGTCGATGTGGGAACTAGCGGCGGGGTATGGGGATTAAAGGAAGGATATAGCCTGATGGTTGGAGGCGAAGAAAAGGTGGTTGAGTCACTTCGGCCGATCTTTGAGTCGCTGGCGCCGGCCCCGGACAAGGGATGGGGACGAGTTGGACCCATTGGAGCCGGCCATTTTGTGAAAATGGTTCATAATGGGGTTGAGTATGGCCTGATGCAGGCTTATGCGGAAGGTTTTGCGATGATTAAAAAGAAAAAAGATTTTAACCTGGATCTTCATCAAATAGCCGAGATTTGGAGACACGGAAGCATAATTCGTTCTTGGCTTTTAGACCAAACCTCTGATCTCTTAGCGGAGAATCCCAGCATGAAAGGAATCCCCCCTTTTGTTGAGGACTCCGGAGAAGGCCGGTGGGCCGTGTTCGAGGCGATTGATTTGGATATAGCCGCTCCCGTAATAACTCTTTCGCTGATTAAACGGCTGCTTTCCCGAGATAAAACGGGTTATTCGGATCAGCTTCTAGCGGCGTTGAGGAATAAATTTGGCGGCCACCCCATAAAACCCCAAAAGTGACTGGAAGTGAATGATGAAAATAAGTCATGGTTAAGCGGATTAAGCCTAGGGTTAAAGTCTATCCTAATTTAGCTGATTTGAGTCGCGCCGCTGCGGAAAGCATTATTGATTTAGCAAACGACCGCGTTTCGCGTAACGGACGTTTTACGCTTGTTTTATCAGGAGGAAGTACACCACGCGAGCTTTACCATTTGTTGGCACGTGAATACCGAGAGGAGATGCCCTGGTCCCAGACTCACCTTTTCTGGGGAGACGAGCGCTTTGTACCCCAAGATCATCTGGAAAATAACTTTGGAATGGCTTATCAAATACTGATATCTAGGATTCCCGTGCCTCCGGAAAACATTCACCCAATGCTCACCACTCTTAATAGCCCCGCACAAGCAGCGCTTCAATACGAAAAAATTCTAAAAGATTTTTTTGGCTGGGAACATAGAACGGAGAACTTTTCCACCTTTGATCTGGTAATTCTGGGAGTTGGTGAGGACGGCCATACCGCCTCTCTCTTTCCTCTAGACTTGGTTTTGAAAGAAAATGAGCGGTGGGTCGCGGCCGTTCAAGCTCCTTTCGACTACAGGATAGGGAATAGGATTACCCTGACTCTTCCGGTGCTTAATAGCGCAAAAAGGGTTTTTTTCTTAGCATCCGGAGAAAAAAAGCGAGAAATTATAAAAGCAGTTCTTCAAGAAGAGCCGGCACCCTCCAAATATCCGGCCGGGCTCGTGAATCCGTTAGAAGAAGTCATTTGGTTCGTGGACCGGAAAACCTTTGGTGAAGTTAATTAATAATAATATCCCAGATTTTAATTTTCTTCGATTGTTACTTTCTTAAGGGCTATCTCTTCAGTTGGCCTGTCGTTTTGATCTTTTTCCGCTTTCTCTATTTCTAGGACAACTTCAAGCCCTTTTGTTACTTCGCCAAAAACGGTGTGTTTTCCATCAAGCCAGGGAGTCTCTTGAGCCGTCACTATAAAAAACTGGCTTCCGTTTGTATTTGGGCCAGCGTTCGCCATCGCGAGCTTGCCTCGAACAAGTTTGATCGAATTGATTTCATCTTCAAACTTATAACCGGGGCCACCCATTCCGGTTCCTTGTGGGTCTCCGCCTTGAATCATAAAATCTTTAATAACGCGGTGAAAAATTGTTCCGTCATAGAAGCCTTTTTTAGCCAAATACACAAAGTTGTTAACGGTTTTTGGCGCCTCTTTGGGGAAAAGTTTAAGCTCAAAATCGCCTTTTGGGGTTTGGATTTTTGCGGTGTAGCTTTTATTTTTGTCAATTTGCATCTCAGGCGCTTTCGTCATAGGTTGCTCCTTTCCAGTCGTAGTTTGCTCCTCATTTTTAGTAGGTGCCTTGTCGCTGCCCACTTCGGCAGACTGTTGACACCCTAAAATTAGAATTGCAACTAATAATAAAATTCCAAAGCTAGCACTTTTTTTCATGAATGAAATTATAACAAAAAGTTTCGCAAGAAACGACCTCTATTCCAGCAATCGAAGGGAACTAACTGTGTCCGCTCGCGTTTCCCGCTAAAAGAAAAATTGACATCTAAACCACGATAAGTTAGTATATAGAAGCCCGAGCACTAGTAATCGTAACAATAGAAATACCTTAAAACTTAAACTAACGAAAGTAATGATGGAAGCCAGTCCTTACGCAGGGTTGGTTTTTTTGTTTTGAAAATGTTCCAGATAAGAAAGGAGGCTAGATGCGTGCACTATTAGAGAACCTCAAAGCACAAATCATTGCGCTGGACGGATCAATTGTGGAAACAATTAAAGACTCTAGGGTCATTTACAGGATAGATGGCCTAACTTTCGCCCGCGCACTCCTCCCGATTTGGCCAAAACCGCATGTAAAAAGCGAGATTCGACTAAATCATGCTCCTAAGGATTCTGCTATCGCAGAGCAGAGAAAAACAATGAAAGAAGACACCTTTAAGGTTGTAATCCGGCTAAGTGAAGAAAAAGACATACCAGAGGCGGTAGAGTTAATTAGGCAAGCATATAAAGCCAGTTTGTGATAATTTCCAAATATCAACCGCTGAACAATCGAACCAACTCTTAAAAGTTATCAAGGGTTGGTTTTTGTTTTTTTTGTAAGGAGGGAATATAAGCGTGTTTTGCAAGAAAAGAGTAACGATTACCTGGTGGGCCCAGAGGGTCTCGAACCCCCGACAAACGGATTATGAGTCCGCTGCTCTACCAACTGAGCTATGGGCCCAATTTAGTTCATAGTAATTGGCTCATTAATTATTAGTTCGAGAAAGTTTAATAAGATAAGGCAAGAGCTTGGACCCTGGAATGCGCCCTAAGGAACCTTTGGCGCACTCATTCTCCCTAAAAGATGAGGAGCTATCCATGGCACCATCGGCCCCAACCACTAACAGTGGAACGGGATCTTCAGAGTGGGCCTTCAGGACGCATGGGGTCGAATGATCGGCGGTAACAGCAATGAGAACATCTTTTGATTTAACTTGAGGAATAAGAGTGCCAAAAAAGTATTCGTCAATGGCCTCGATAATATCTTTCTTGGTAAAGGGGTCGCCGTCGTGGCCGGGCTCATCAGGACCCTTGAGGTGAATATAAAGACCATCAAAGTCGGGAAGGGCTTCGGTAACTTTTTTGGCCCTAATAGAGTAATCAACACTTAGGTATTGGGTCGCTTCCGGCAGCTCCAGAACCTTCATCCCAGTTAGAAGGGCAATTCCTTTTTCAACCGGCATCTCAACAAAACATCCCCATTTCATGTTCTGAGCTTTGCCGATGGGAGAAAATTTAGGAAGCTTGTTACCGGCATCGCGGATCAAAATGATATTAGCCGGCAGTTTACCGCCTTTTTTTCTTTCTTTGTTAACCGGATCTTCCTCTAGCGCTTGATGGCTTTTCTCCACAAATTCGTTGGTGAGGTCGGCTGAAATTTGAGCCTCTTTCTTGTTTTCAAAACCCGGAATTGGTTTACAATCAAGAACGATATTGTTGAATTCGCTTAAGGCTACTCCAAAAGACCCCTCTTTCCCATAGGCGGGATCGGTGTTGGTGACGGCCGCGGAGAGTTTTATTTCAGGTGAACGAATAACAAGGACTCCCCGGTGGCCGACGGTAGATTTAAACTCAAAAGAAGCAGGATAAGAAGTGAGCCTGACCGTTTCATTAATGGTCTTAGCAAGGTTTGCGGCTTCTTCGGTTGTCAAGTTTCGCCCTACCCTCCGATCCATTATTTTTTTTCCATCAACGGTGGCGAAGTTGACGCGATAAGCTAAATCTCCGTCATTAACGGCCAGCCCCGCCGCGTAACACTCTAATGGTCCTCGGCCGGTATAGTGTTTGCGAGCGTCGTACCCTAGAAGGCTAATCACCGCCACATCCGATTCGGGAGCAATTTCTTTCCCAACTGGATACAAAAGACCGGTTTGTCCTTTACTCGCCAACTTATCCAGATGAGGAGTGTTGGCGGCGTCAAGCGGTGTTCGATCCCTCAGTTCGGCGCAGGGCAAATCTCCCAATCCGTCCAAAACAACGTATAAAATCTTCTTCATCGCGCGTCCCCGAACTGTCGGTCGCTCAATTTAGACACCCCCGTCCTAGACAAAAAGCCCTGTTCCTAAACCAATCTCAAGAATAATTGAAAGACCTAGCCCAATGCTTATAATCCCCGCCACGAAACTTAACGCCTTGTTAGCATGGCTAAAACGCGTAAGTATAAATGGTAAGCCGATAAGACTGCTAAGAACAAGCATGCCTAAAATGGAGCCGACACCAAAAAGTAGAATATATAAAAGACCAACCAAAACCGAATCAACCGTGGCCAAAACGAGTAGCATCAGGGCAGCGCTCCCGGCTAAACCATGAACCATCCCCACCATTAAAGATTTATGGCTGTGCTTATGGCCTTCGCGATCCCGCTTGTGGCTCTCGTTAGTTCCGGTTTCTTCTTCGTGAAAATGGAAATGAAAATGCTTCGTGTTATCATGGCCGTGACTGTGAAAATGGATTTTCTTCAAGAAAGGGGCCCTTATTACCGAAAATCCTAGGATGATGAGGACAACGCCGACCAAAAATTCAAGGGATAACGCTATTTTAGCAGGAATTGTAAGCCGAAAGCTAAGAACAATGAGCCCCACCAAAAGCAAAGTAAGGGTGTGTCCGAGCCCCCAAAAAATACCGAGATAGGCAGATTCCGTGAGCTTCCGGCTGCGGCTTACAATAGTAGAAACGGCCACAATATGATCAGCGTCTAGGGCGTGTTTTATCCCTAATAAAAACCCAAATGTTAAGGCGGAAATTAATCCCATCTATAATCCCATTCGTTAGTCTGCAAAGCCTTCCGGGCCTAAAAGAAATCCGGATCGATCAAAAGACATCCTGCTAGTCAATTTTATCAAATTTGTCTTTGCGAGCGCCACAAACGGGACACTCGCCAGGGGGCTCATTCTCCACGGTAAAACCACAAACACTGCATACAAAGTAATCGACCGGTTCGTTTTGGCCTAAATTATCTAAAGCTTTCTTAAACAGGGCGTCGTGGACTTTTTCGGACTCGTTGGCGTGGTCGAAACTATTAGCCGCGGCCTTATTCCCCTCTTTTCTGGCTTCATTAATAAACTTGGGATACATCTCGGTGTGTTCGTAATTTTCTCCGGCGATAGCCGCTTTGAGGTTGTCCTCGGTACTTTTTAGCTCCCTTAGCACCTTTAAGTGCCTGATAGCATGCACGGTTTCGGACTGAGCCGCGGCCCGGAAAAGCTTAGCCACTTGGGGATAACCATCTCGTGCGGCTCGCGCGGCAAAGGCTACATACTTTCGGTTAGCCTGAGATTCACCGGCAAAAGCCTCCCTCAAATTATCCTCGGCTGACATCGTAAACCCCCTTATGTCTGTCTGAACTTGAATAAATAATAGTCATTTTGGGAATTGCCGTCAATTCTTGGGCAAAGAGAGGATTAATATTTAGATTGGCAAATTTAGCTTTCCGGTGGCGCCTCGGTTGGTCTTACTTTAATATTCATTCGCCTCCCCGCTCTGAGAAGAGTTAGGGAAAGCTCCTTCCCGACCGGTTTTTCCGAGAGCAAGCGGTGAAGATCGTCCACACTTGATATCGGAGTATCGTCGGAAGAGACAATCACATCCCGGGGCCTGATACCACCATCTTGAGCCGGTGAATTCGGTACTATCTGAATAACAAGAACCCCACTCTCGGATTTGAGCGCGAGACGTCTGGCAATTGCCTTTTCAAAATTCCATTTCTGACCACCAATCCCAAGATATCCTCGGCTAACTTTGCCGTGGAGAATCAACTGCCCGATTACAAACCGAGCGGTGTTACTGGGAATTGCGAAACACAAACCCTGGGCGGGAAAAATAATGGCCGTGTTAATCCCTACAACCTCGCTTTGGGAGTTGACTAAAGGTCCGCCCGAGCTTCCCGGATTTAAAGCGGCGTCGGTTTGAATAATGTGTTCGATTAAACGTCCGCTCTGACTTCTTAGGGACCTTCCTAAGGCACTAACAACCCCGGTTGTTACGGTGGATTGAAAACCATAAGGATTACCAATGGCAATCACTAGCTGGCCGGCCTGAAGGGTATTGGAATCTCCAAATTCGGCCACCGGCAGAAGACCGGTAGCCTCCACTTTTAAAACCGCTAAGTCAGTGGGGGGATCCTCCCCTATTTTTTGGGCCGAGAGATGCCTTCCGTCAGAAAGAACAATCTCCAAATTTTTGGCCCGGTGTACAACATGGCTGTTGGTAACGACAAACCCGTCCGAGGAGATAATGAAACCGGAGCCGTTACCAGTAATGTCTTCGGGAGTAAAATCCCAAGGCGACCTCCTTGCCTCCTGGGTCACCCGAATATTCACCACCGCCGGGCCTACTTTTTTTGCCACCCCAATGACAGACTGAGAAAAACTGTCAAGAACTGCTCGCTCTTTATCACTCAAATGGTCCCTCACTTAGGCCTTGTTCAAACCAAATCCTTTCCTCTAGAGATTCTCACCCTATTTTATCACTTATTCGCTTTGGCCGCTCATCTACTTCGCTTTTTAAACTTCGAGGTTAAAAACTCTTTTAGTGCAAAAACTCGTAGTTCTCTTGCGTTACCACGCACCTCGCGTCCCCCCCCGGAAATCTAACTAATTTGCCTCATGAATGAGGCGACTACATTTTTTATGATAATCAGCGTAAAAGAACCAACGTCGGTTCTTAACGTTGGTTCTCTCAAGCGCCTCCCATAAGATTTGTTCAGGCGATGTTCTTTAACTTAAACTTTAACCCCCTTGGGCCGCTTTTCTTTTTACTAGATCATATTTTTTAACCTGGCTGTTTACATACTCCCAGTCGATGTTCTTTAAAAAAACTTCAATGTAGCTTTTACGCCCAGTGGCATAATCAAGGAAATAGGCGTGTTCGTAAACGTCCAATATTACAAGCGCAATTGAGTTCCAAACTCCTCCCTGATTATGAAGATCG
>Ga0209323_10001538_pt1 | contig 15237 bp, 16 predicted proteins | sample Rifsed19ft2_FD_184014 | JGI IMG/M metagenome (GOLD analysis project Ga0209323, IMG submission 184014) | Soil microbial communities from Rifle, Colorado, USA - sediment 19ft 2 (version 2) | ecosystem: Environmental > Terrestrial > Deep subsurface > Rock core/Sediment | place: Rifle, Colorado...
TGGTTGCTTCTATCGGATCTCCAGTTTCCTTTGAGGAACTCCTGCAGGACGTCTGGGGCTACATACCTGCGCGAGCTGGCAACGCACTCGTCAGAGTTCACGTCGTAAGCCTGCGTAGGAAGCTGCGCAACGCCAGGATTCAGGGCGTGACTATTGACAGCGTTCGCGGCAAGGGGTACAGGCTTTACGACATCGAGCACTACGTCCGGGCGGCCTTCAGCACTACCGATGTCAGACTGGCGGAATAGCGGGATGGGAGACGCTCACCTCAGCACGGTTGAGCGCTCGGGCTTCGCAGCGCCACCTCGGGTCTGTCGTCCTCGGGAGGATAAAGCCATGCCGTCAAGATTCGGAATGGCCCCGGCTCGCCTCCCCATAGCACTAGCATAGCGCTGAACGTGGAAGCCGGATGGTCTGGACATCGCCGACTGGCGGTCGCGGCACGACTTGAGGAGGGAGTGGCTCGATGAGGTGAGATACCCGTCTGAATCCTCTTCCGTCCGCAGGGTCAGCACGGCCCCCATTAGATGAGCGGGCATTCTCCGCCCTCCTCTTCTTGGTCTCCGGTAGGTAACACCAGCGCTGGGAGGTCAGCCATCTCAGAAAGCCACGTCGTCGGCGCACGGGCACAAGGCTGTCGCTGGCGGCTCCGGGCGTCAATCTATGGGGAAGCTGATTGACCTGTCAACGAGCAGATACTGCAGGCAGATCAGGCTTCTGAAGTCCCGCGTTTTTTCGGAAGGGACTAAGGAGCCTTGGTCGTCGCAGGCATCCGACTTCTCCGCAAAGAGGGCCCGGCTGCGCTCGTGATAGAGCAACAAGCTGCTCGATAGCCAGGCGGAACCGATCCGTATCGAGAGGAAGCTCGAAGCGGGCAGCTAGCTTCTGGTCAGAAAGGCCGATGCCGACTGTAGTCCACGGGAAGCCCTTTGCCACTTGGAGCACGGACCGCCCGAGCGGCGAGTCGTCTATGCAGATCAGCGTGAAGGCAACGACCTGCGCAACGCTCAGCACGGCGAGGGGCCGGTCGAGCGCCACCACTGAATGACCGGCGAGTCCGATCTCTTGTCGACAAACCTCGCGAAGAAAGTCGTTGCCGACCGCCAGAACGACAGCGCTCACGCCTAGTTCACGTTGCTCGCGGCTTCACGCTCAGAAGTCCTGTCGAGCTGCGATTCCGACCATCCGGCCCAGTCCCTTTGTACGATCTGGCCCACCAGGCGTCATTAAGGCAAGGTGAAGAAGGGGGAAAGATTCCTGGTATGCTACTGCCCGACCGGCCGCCCCAACTTCATTCGGTTAGACACTGGTCGGTCGAGTCCGTCTCGTTACGCGACGAATTCTTGCCCGTCACTTCATCTCTCCTTAATGACCCTCCTGGCGCGAGATGCTACAAAGGACTCGAGCCTTCATGGAACAAGACGGGCGGTGAGCGAGGCGGGCTGGCATGTTGAACGGCGCATCAAGCGAGCTTGGGGCAGAGGTCCGGCATACCACTTGTCGAGTTCTGACCTCGACGGCTTGAGGACCCGCTTTGCGAGTTCCCGCACCGTGGCACGCCAGGGGATCGCCCTCCTCGGGGGCCCGCCGGGTTATCTTGAATGGCCTCGGTGACAAGACTGCGAGAACCGCTCAAGGCAGTTTGAACGAGTACTTCCGGGAATGAGCACCCCTGGCACAAGATCAACCGCGACCCCTGGTCCGCATCGGCGAGTACTAGTGGTGGATGACGACCGCCGCCTCCTCGTCGTCCTTGAGCGTGGGCTTGGCCTGCGGGGCTTCGACGTCGAAGCGGTGGCTACGCCCGGAGAGGCAGTTCCGCTCCTGGAGCGCACATGGCCGGAGATCGCGATTCTCGACGTTGCGATGCCCGGCATGGACGGCGTGACTTTCTGCCGCCTGATCCGAGACCGGTTTGACTTACCTGTGCTGATGTTGACAGCCAGAGATGCAGTTGAGGATCGAGTGGCAGGCCTCAACGCCGGGGCCGACGACTACCTCGCCAAACCCTTTGCCCTGGACGAGCTCGTCGCCAGGCTTGAGGCCTTGCTGCGACGAGCAACGGGCGGTGTCCGCCGCCGAACACTCTCGTACGCCGGTGTGGCGCTGGATGGCGTGAAGTGGACAGCTTCGCGCGACAACGCCCCCCTCACGCTCACAACCGTGGAGTTCAAGCTCCTCGAAGCTCTAATGCTCAAACCGGAGCGTGTCCTCACCAGGGACGAGCTGCTTCAGGCGGTTTGGGGAGACTCTGTTGGCTACGACTCCAACGTGGTAGACGTCCACATCACCAATCTTCGACGAAAGCTTGAGGCCACCGGCCGACCGAGGATAATCCAGGCCGTCCGCCGCGTCGGCTACAAGTTGGAAGCCTAACTTGTCACTGCGCTTGCGGCTTACGGCGGTCTATCTTCTCCTTCTCGTGCCAGCCCTTGTGCTGCTGAGCGTCGCCGTCTACTTCCTCTCTCGGGAACGTACCTACGACGCCGTGGACGAGAACCTTCGCGCCAAAGCGCAGGCCGTAGAGTCGGCACTTGAGCACGTACTGGGACCGATAACGGAGACAGACATCGAGCAAGCCAGAAACGGCCTCGACCGCCAGGCGCTGGAGGGCGCCGTCTTCCAGCTCCGCAGCCCAGACGGTAGCGTCGCTTACTCTTCGCTAGGCGTCGGCAGGGAGCTCCCAGAGACTCGCATTGGCGTGCCCGCGACTGGATTTGCTACCGAAGAGGTCTTGGGTACACGTACCCGCATCCTGGTCGAGCCGGTCGTTCGAGTGGGCGAGCTCAGCGCGTTCATTGAGTCGCGCACGTCACTTCAACTTGCGGACCAGTCCATAGCGGACATCCGTAACGTACTGGGCGCTGGACTCGCGCTCATAGTCGTTGCCACAGCCGTGCCCGCCTACGTTGTCGCGGGGAGGGCGATCGATCCAGTGAGGCAGGTGTCTCGGCTGGCCAAGGAAATCGAGCGTACGGCGGACTTCACGCGAAGGCTTCCTCTTGGTGGAGCGGACAGTGAGATGCGAGAGCTCACAGCTACTTTCAACGCAATGATCGACCGGGTCGACAAGATGATCCAAGCTCAGCGTGCCTTCCTCGCCGACAGCTCTCACGAGATGCGCCGCCCGCTGACGATACTGCGGACCAACATCGACGTCATCAACGACCCGCGGCTGACCGAGGCAGAGAGACGGGCGATCGAGGAGGAGATGCGAGAAGAGGCAGAGGCGATGAGCCGGCTTATCTCTGAACTCCTCCTGCTATCTCGCGAGGGTCGCCCCGCTGTAGCGGCACGAGAGGTGGACCTGTCTGCCTTGGCCGAGAGGGTATGGGAAGCCGCGCGCACCGCCCATCCCCGCCACCTGTTCCTCAAGGAAATCGAGCCGGGCATCGTTCTCGAAGGCGACTCCGACCATCTGGAGCGTGCTCTTGCCAACCTCTTGCAGAACGCCGCCCTCTACACGCCAGGCCAAGGCCGGATTAGCCTGAAGGTACGCCGGGAGAACACCAACGCCGTCCTGGACGTGGCGGACACCGGCATCGGAATGTCGGCCGAAGATGCTGAGCACGCCTTCGATCGCTTCTACAGAGGCGCCGGCGCCCACGCAATCAGGACGGACGGGTTTGGCCTTGGTCTGGCCATTGTCAAGCTCGTGGTCGACGCTCACGGCGGCAGCGTCTCTGTGTCCAGCCGGCTGGGCCAAGGGACAACCTTTACCGTCTCCCTGCCGCTCGCGAAGCTGCAGCTACGGAGTACGGAGGACTTGGTACGGGGCCGAGCCGGCCTCTGATGCCCGTCATCTCCTAGCTCTCGAATCTTCAGACACTCTTACCTCCACCTTCACGAAATCTTCATGAAGGCCACGTTGCCTAGGCCCAGCCTATGCGCAATAGAAAGGAGGTCTTCATGATCGAGCTGTCCCACGCGTTGCCCTTGGTGTCGAGGCTCATAGTCGGCTTTGTCTTCCTTGCGGCCGGCCTGCTGAAGATGCGACGGCCGGAGGCGTTCAGACATGCTGCGTCGCACATCCGCTTAGTGCCTCCGGGAGCGCAAAGGCTGATCACCGCCGTCCTGCCCGCTGCCGAGGTTACGCTCGGCGTCCTGCTCGTCCTGGGAATCCAGGTCGAGGCGGCTGCTGGCGTCGCTGCTGTCCTCACGGCGGTGTTTGCCGCGGTCATCCTCTCCGGTATTCCCGCGGCCGAGAGCGACTGCGGCTGTTTCGGTCCCCTGCTACGAGGCCAGACGAAGGCAGCTGGTGTGGCTAGAAACGTCGCCTTGGCCGTAATCGCTACGATGCCGATCACAATCGGCCCCGGCTACCTGAACCTCGGCGATGGTTCCGGACTCGTCCCATCCCTTCTCGTGACCGGCGCCGCTCTTGCCCTGGCCCTCCTTCTGGGTGGGAGGCTCTCTGCGGCCCCCAACAGCCAAAAACCGGCAGATGAGGAAGCCCATAGTAGCCGGCGGTCCTTCCTCTTCCGCGCGGGGTCCATCGCGGCCGGCGGCACCATAGCTCTGCTCTTGGCCAGTATCACAAGGATTCGGCCGGCCGAAGCCGCCTGCCTATCGTGCGGCTCTTGCACCGACACGGTTCTCTGGATTGGCTGCACAGGCGGCTGTTGCGCTGCCTTCTGGGTCCGTAAGAACAAGTACTGCAACGGCATCTGCCAGTCCTGCAGCGGTTGGTCGATCCAGGAGTTCTGCGGCTACTGGCAGTGCTGCTGACAGCAAACCGCTTCCTAAGCGAGAAAGGAACCAGAAGCAATGTCAGAAATAACACTTGACCACGTCACCGTAACGCTTGCAGCCAGGCCTTCCCCGACAGCCACAGGAAGCGCGCCCGCTCGTCCGAGCGCCGTCCTCACTGCCTCGGAGGCCAGGGCCAGGGCGTCGTTCTCATTCGAGGAGCCCGATTACTTGCCAGACGACTTCGAATTAGACGAAGCCGCGTTCGTCGACAATCCAGGCGAGATGGTGCTTCTAAGCTACTCCAGTCAGCGAGGCAATTTCGTCCTTGTTTTCGCCCCCCTCGCTCGATTCCAGGCGGGAGACGATGGCAAACGAAGGTACCTGGTCGTCGCGGAGTCGCTGGTGGAGTCGACAGTCGACGGTGTACAGGCAGCCCTCGCTCAGCAGGCGGGCGCCGCCCTGGGAATCGTGTGGGAGAAGGGAGGCCGGCTCAACCACATCCTCGGCCAGGGCCTCTCCGAATCCGAACTCGGGAGGATTGCAGCAAGCATCAGCTAGCGCGATAGTTCCACTCGAGATTGGCAGGCGCCGAGCCCCCAAGAGCTCGGCTTCTGCCGGCTTGCTTGTCTCCTGCTGCCGGGGGTTGATGCTTGGGGTCCGAAGCCGACACGGGGCTCCGGCGACGCTCAGATGAGCTGCCACGCTGTTGGCGCTTGGCCGTAGCGCTTGCGGCGATCTTATTCGCCGTGTCTGAATCTTGTGGCTCAGGCGGTCCGAATCTGCCTCCCGGAGAAGGAGCGAGGACGCAGGAGGTCAAGTCACTTGTAACCTGCGCCGGACCAAGATGCCTCTCCCCCGCCGAGATTCTCGAGCAATTGGGCTTCTTGCCAATTGAACCTAGTACGCTCCCGCCTCAGTTTTCGCTCTACGAACGCTATGTTCTTCGTCCCGAGCTGACCGAGTCGGGCAGTGAGGAGCTGCAAAAGGCAGATCCGTCTGCTGTGGCGCCCTCGCCGACAACATTGATCCTTGCTTACAGATACCTTGAGACATCGCCTCTGCCCTCCCTGCTCGTGATCGAAACTCGGACTCTGGCAGGCCCAGCCCACCTCCGCCTAGACGACCCGAGTTGCGGAGACGTCGTTCATCTTCGCGAAGGCACCGTCTACTACGGAGCGGGAGCAGGCACTCTCGTGGCGGACGACAACGGGCAGGACTTCCGCGTGTGCCCGATGGACGGACCACCGGGGTTGGAACTTCACACTGCGTTTGTCGCCGGCGGAGGAATCGTTATCGAGATCAAAGCCTTCCCAGAGGCCCGGGTGACGAAGAATGACATTCTCGGAGTCGCGGCGTCACTGCTGCGTGAACTCGCCAAACGCTAGTCATGCCGGGCAGCTGGCTTACACTATGACGGCATAGTGCGAGTCGACTCCGCCGCTAGAGCGGCGCTGGAGCCGAGCAACTGCTAGACTGGGCCAAGCCCGCCCACTTGCGGCGGGCGGTCTGTAAAGTGATCGAGCTTAGCCCTCCAGAGCCGACATTCCTCGTCGGCGGCCGTCACGCCAATGTGGACGGCCCCTCAAAGGTGACCGGCCAGGCCAGGTACATCGCCGACCTTGCCTTGCCCGGCATGCTCTGGGGCAAGATTCTGCGCAGCCCCCACCCGCACGCCGAAATCGCCCGTCTCGACATCTCGGAGGCGGAAAGGCTGCTGGGCGTGCGGGCTATTGTCACGTACTGCGATGCACCCACCGGCAGCATCGAGGGCGGCGGCGCTCCGGGCGCCGACGCCGCCGTCTACGTCCTCGAACGCACCGTCCGGCATGTCGGCGACGAGGTGGCGGCTGTCGCCGCTGACACCGCGGAGATAGCCGAGCAGGCCCTCGGCCTCATCCGCGTCGAGTACCGCCGGCTCCCGGCCATCTTCGACGCGGAGGAGGCCCTGAACCCTGACGCCCCGCGCGTGCGGTCGACCGGCAACCTGGCTTCCGGCCACCCCATCGTTCTCGCCCGCGGCGACGCCGAAGCCGGGCTGCGCGAAGCCGACCTCGTCCTGGAGGAGACCTACTCCACTCCCTTCACGTCCGCCATCCCCTTGGAGCCGCGCGGCTGCATCGCCGACTGGCAGGTGGACCGCCTTACCGTCTGGAAGTCTGGCCGCAACGCCCACGGCGACCGTGAGCGTCTCGCCTCCGTATTCGGTCTGCCCCTGCACCGCGTCCGCGTCATCAACCCGACGATCGGCGCCAGCTTCGGCAACAAGGACGAGAGCCGTCTGCAGTACCTTGCCGCCCTGCTCTCGAAGAAGTCGGTCCGTCCCGTGAAGATCGTCTACACACTCTCTGAAGAGCTGCGCCACGGCCGCTGGCGCCACCCGGCGAAGATCACAATCCGCATGGGGGTGAAGAGGGACGGTAGCATCACCGCCATCGACGCCCGCTGCATGATGAACACGGGGCCCTACGTTCCCGGACTTGCCGTCTGCCGGCGCGCCGGCCACGCTATCACCTATCTCTACAGCTGTCCGAATGTCCGTTATGAGGGCTTTGTCGTCTATACCAACACCCCAGTTGCCGGCTCCTACAGGGCGCTGGGCGCGCCCCAAGGCCACTTCGCCCTCGAGTCGCACGTCGACCTCGTCGCGGAGAGACTGGGCATAGACCCACTGGAGTTCCGTCAGCGGAACCAGGTCGGGAGCGAGGGCCAGCCGGGGGACCCGTACAAGCCGAGCGACAGGCTAGTGCCGCCGCAGCCGATAGAGGGGGGCATCCCCTTCTCCAGCATCGGACTCGCCCAGTGCCTCGCCGACGGCGCCCGCGCCGCCGACTGGACGGCGAGGCCTGCGGGACCGCGCCGCCTGGAGGGCCGACGCTATGGCCGCCGGACGCTGCGCGGGCTGGGCATGGCGGCGTCGATCTATGTGACCGGCCAGGCGCCGTCCTCGGCGATCGTCCGTGTCAACGCCGACGGCACGGCGCAGGTGATTATGGGTACGCTCGACGTAGGCCAGGGCTCCAACACGGCGCTCACCATTATGGCTGCCGAAGCGCTGGGGCTGCCCCTCGATAGCGTAAACGGGTACTACGCCGACGCCGAGGCGACGCCTGTCTCCCACGCGACCGCTGGCTCCACCGTGACCTTCTCATCAGGCATCGCCGTGCGCGCCGCCGCTCTTGACGCCCGCAGGCAAGTCTTGGAGAGCGCCGCCGACCTCCTCGAGGCGAGGCCAGAGGAGCTGACGATCGAGGCGGGCGTCATCAAGGTACGCGACCTCCCCGAACGACGCCTCAGCGTCGCAGAGGCGGTCGCCCGCCGTCAGCCCGCCCAGGTCATCGGCCAGGCGAGCACCCGCGCCGGCAGCAGGACGAGCATCGTTAACTCCTTTGCCGCCCACTTCGCCGCCGTCGAGGTCGACGCTGAGACCGGCGAGGTACGCCTGGTAGCCTACGTGGCGGCGCACGACTGCGGCCAGCCGATCAACCTCCTTGGCGTCCACGGCCAGATCTACGGCGGCGTCGTGCAGGGGTTGGGCTACGCGCTGAGCGAGCAACTAGGGATCGACCCCGAAAGCGGCAATCCGTTGGTCGCTAACCTCGATGCCTTCAAGATACCGACGGCGAGCGACGTCCCGGCCTCCTTCCAGATCGTCCTCGCCGACGTCGTCGATCCGGTGGGGCCCTTCGGCGCCAAGGCGATCGGCGAGCCGCCGCTCGCGCCGCCGGCGGCGGCGATCGCCAACGCCGTCTACGACGCGACCGGCTTGCGGATCAAGGACCTGCCCATAACGCCGGAGAAGGTGCTGGCCGGCCTCCGTACGCTGGGGAGCCTTGGCGTCGGTCGATAGAAACTGCCGCACGTGATGGAGCGGCGTCGGCCCAGGACGCTGTGCCAACCACGATGCAGCTGTAGGGCGAGGCTGGCGGAACGGCCTCGCGGGAGTCAGCGGTGCCAGTTCTGCGGCACAGGGATAGAAAGCGTTCGGAGGAGCGCGTGGCGCAGCAGTTGGCCAGACACCCGCGCGAGGTTTCCTTGGCCGCCGTCCTGCTCGACGACTTCCCAGCGCGCCCGCTCGGCCAGGCTCAGGTCGAGGCGGAATAGCAGCGCCGAGTCGAACCCGCCGTCTTCGTGGCAGGCGCGCAGCGTCGCGTCGTCGGGCAGAAGCCGCGCGAGCTGAGCGAGATAGGCCCGCTGCGCTGGCCAGTACGTCTCCTCCGGGTCGTCCAGAACTAGCCTTGCCATACTTGGTCTGACGACGGGGCCGGTGATGCCCCACCGAGACAGGCCCCGCCGTCAGGAGCCTAAGAATAGAACGCGCGTGCTGCTTGACGCAAGGGTTCCCTGACACTTAGGAGCGTCTCGGCGCCTGCCCGACTCTTGCCATCATCTCCCGGAACGCATCCAACTCGTGGGCGCCAACTATCCCGTAGCGTTCGTTGAATACGAACGTGGGAATCGCTGTCACACCAATCGCCCGCGACCAGGCGATCCCTTCATCCACGCGAGATATGTAGCGGCCCTCGGCCAGCGACTCCCGCAGCGCTTCCCCGTCTAGGCCGCCCTCAACCCCGACTCGAACCAATGTGTCGACATTACCGATGTCCTCAAGGTCCTCGAAGTAGGCCTTGAACGCGCGGCGGTGGAACCGAGCCGCCTCACCGGTCTCCAAAGCGAGCTCGGCAGCCTCGAGCGCTAGATGGGAGTTGGACGTCGTTGTGCGCCCCCGGCTGAACCTTATGCCCAGGGCCTCCCCTCGCTGCTCAACGGGAGTGGGCGCCGCGTCGGGCGGGACTATCCGCCGTGCAGGCATGCCCTCGGGCGGCGTCTCGGGACGCAACAGGAAAGGCGCGAAATGGAGCTCAAACTCGTATTCCTGGGACAGCCGCTCGACCTCAACGAGGCCGACGTAGCACCAGGGTCAAACGAAGTCGGAGATCAGGATGATTGAAGCCACGCCGCGGCCTGGTTCGCCCTCACTCACAGCGTCAGTATACTTGTGTCGTCGGCGGGCCAGGGTTAGATGACCGGTTTCATCGCGGGTGCCGCTCCGCAGCTTCTTCGCCGCTTCTAGGCTAGCACGCTCGGCCTTTTCGTCCCGCCACAAAGTAAGGTGGCAGCTTTGCCGGCGTCGCGGTCCATGACCACGTAGAAGCCCTTAAAGCCAGGTAGTGTCTTCGCGGCCAGCAAGACTTCCTCCTGGTTGCGGCGAACGATGCGGTCCACCTGGTCGGAACCGGGATCAAATTCCCAGGCCCCTAATCCAGCCGCGCCCCGCTAAACGAGCCCGAGCTGCGTACCTCGCACGACCGCTTCAAGGCGACTGTGCACCGCGAGCTTGGCAAGCAGAGGTCCACGTGATTGCGTGCTGTCGCATGATGAAGAGCGCCAGGATGCCGAGGACGCCAGGGCGGACCATTCTCACCACCACCCGGAGTCTAACGCCACCCTCCCGACGCTCAGCCCCGCCTCGTCCTCACCCGCTGCCCGCTCGGCACGATCATCTCGCCGGGGTGGACCCAGATGCCCATCTCGCGTGCCACTGAGCGCGTGATCATCTCGTGCAGCGCCAGCGCGGCGGTCTTGGGATTTTGCTCTACGGCGTCGAAGTAGATGCGCTCCGCGACCGCCAGCCTGACATAGACGAGGAGCGAAGAGTCAACGCCGCCGTCCTCATGGCGGCACCGCAGCACGGAACCATCCGGCAGGCGCTCGGCGAGCAACGTCAGCATCTCGCGCTGCCTTTTCGTGAAGGTGTCCTCCGGGTCGTCGAGGATCAGGGTTGCGCTCATGGCGCTAGCATGCATGCCCTGCGGCCAGAAACCGGAGGCGGGAATGTCACCCTCGAACGCGGCGTTGGGACTAAGTGGGGGCCACTTCTCCTTCAACCTCCACGCGGAGCGACCGTGGGGGCGGCGAGTCGTACTCCGTGAGGTCCTACAGGACGATGCGCAGTGGCGGACGCCGGTCTACAGCGCCGTGAAGGGTGTAACCCTGAGGCGCCCCCGCGCCCGATGACTGTCGGCGATATTAGTACCAATGGCTTGGCCGAACGGACCCGTTTGACTCTAACCTGCGCAACGACCATCGATAGGTTCCAGTGAGAGCGAAGCCCGTCCATCCGAGTAGTTTCACCCCGCCTCCGGAATCGTAAGGCTGCCGCACCGACGCCTTCATGAAGATTTGCGAAAGATTGTGAAGAATCGGGCGTCCCGATGTCGGTCAGCCATTATGTCTGGTAACACGATCAGAAAGTGGTGTGCGTCGACCGCCTGGCTTTACTTAGCCGGGGTTTCAGGACTCCCGGTGGTCGCCGAGGTTAGCTCTTTCTGATCGCTGTTTGCGCATCCGCCGATTCGTCGGCTGGGCGAAGACTTTGGTTCCAGCGTGCCAGTGGCGCATGGGCGTGCCCAACTGCTGGCCCGCCCTGGTAATCAGAGCCTTCGTCGCTCGGATTGCCTTCTCGTCACCCGTTTCGATTTCCAGGACCATGCCGGTTGCCAGCCTCGTTAGTTCGTTGATGATAGACTCGAGGTCTCGATTGACTCGCCCACCTCCTGCCGGCGGCGGGACTTCGTGGGCCTTGCGGTGGGTAAAGCTTAGCGGCATTAGTTCTCCTCGCCTCGCACGGTGGAAAGGGAGGCTAGCTGATTGTAACGCCTCCAGAAAGCCTCTTCCGACCGAGAAGCCGTTATGTCTGGTTACACGCGTGACACAAAGGTTCTCGGTAGCGGCGCCCGCGGATAGCAGGCGCGCCAGCAGTTCCCTGCTCGGGAGGCAGGGCCTTCCGCCTGCGGGGGACTCTTGGCCCTTGTCTTCGGATTGGATGGGGCATAGATTCTGCAAAACTCATCCGCTCTCGAGAGGAGGCCGAACATGGCCGAACGTACGCCCCAGGAGGTCTTCGCCCACCATGCGCAGGCGCTGGGCGCTGGCGACTTGGACGGGATCGTGTCCGACTACACCGACGATGCGGTGTTCATCACGCCTGCCGGGGTGCTGAGAGGCAAGAATGGGATACGGCAGGCCTTTACAAAGTTGCTCGCCGATGTGCCGAACGCCGTGTGGGAGTTGCCTACGCAGATCTACGAAGGCGACATCCTACTGTTGGAGTGGAAGGCAGAGTCTGCGCGCACACGGGTTGAAGACGGCATCGACACGTTCGTGTTCCGCAACGGACTCATTCGCGTCCAGACCGTTCGCTACACTCTAATTCAGAAGGGCTAACGGCCGTGAAGGCTGTCCGGCTGCACGCCTACGGCCAGCGTCCGTTGGTTGAGGATGTTGCTGACCCGGTTGTCACCGGGCCGCTCGACGTGATCGTGCGGATCGGCGGCGCGGGGCTGTGCCGCACCGACCTGCACATCGTTGAAGGCCAGTGGAGCAAGAAGAGTAATGTGCCCCTCCCGTATATCCTCGGCCATGAGAACGCGGGGTGGGTAGAGGCCATTGGGTCGGCCGTCGACCATGTCGCAGTAGGCGACACGGTCATCGTCCACCCGCTGATCACCTGCGGCTTATGCAGAGCCTGCCGGGCTGGGGATGACATGCACTGCGTCCGCGGCGCATTCCCCGGGATCGACACCGATGGAGGCTTCGCCGAGCTACTCAAGACGGGCGCGCGCTCCGTCGTCAAGCTCGATCCGGGTGTCCAGCCTGAGGAAGTCGCCGCGCTCGCCGATGCAGGGCTGACTGCCTACCACGCCGTCAAGAAGGCGGTCGCCATTCTCCACCCGGGAACCAACGCCGTCGTCATTGGCGCTGGCGGCCTCGGTCACATCGGCATCCAGTCACTCAAGGCGCTCACCGCAGCGACCGTGATCGTCGTCGACCGCTCCGAGGCCGCCCTGCAGTTGGCCCGCGATTGCGGTGCGGATCACACAGTCCTCGCAGACGGCTCGCAAGTGGCGAAGGTTCGCGAGCTCACCAGCGGCGCCGGCTGCGAAGCGGTGATCGACTTCGTCGGCGAGGGCGGAGCCTTAGAAGACGGAATCGCCATGCTGCGCCGCGCCGGGACGTACTACGTCATCGGCTACGGAGGGGTGCTCCAGGTGCCAGCGATCGACATCATCTCGACCGAGATCAACTTCCTCGGCAACCTTGTCGGCACCTACAACGATCTCGTCGAGCTCATGACCCTGACGGCGCAAGGTCGAGTGGCGCTCCGTACCCAGCGCTACCCGCTCGACGCCGTCAACGATGCCATGGACGACCTCGAGCGCGGACGCCTCCACGGCCGCGGTATCCTCGTGCCCGCGCGCTAGCGGGCGACGGACCGGATTCGAAGCGCGAATGGGAGCTTGGCTCTTTAGGAACAGGATCGCCACTTCGTGTCAGCTCAGTCCTCAACCTCGGACCGCGCCGACCCAGGACGGCGCCCAGGAGATCCACAACCTCACGGCGGGGTTCCCCGGCTTGGTCCTTATGGACGACAGGGGTCGTCGCCGTGTGGACCGCCCTAGAAAGGGACTCTTCTGTCCCTAAACTCAGGCCCTCTGTCCCTTTCTGAGGTCTGGCGCCCGTATTAGCCTGCAGGAGATCGGAGCTTGCATTCAGGTTCGCGGAGGCTCTCGTGGACGCATCCTTTCGTGTGCTCGGCTTAAGGCCTGAAACCCTGAAGGCGATCGACGCCCTCGGATTCGAGCAGACAACTCCAATCCAGGCGCTGACGATACCCCTGCTCTTGAGTGGCGTCGATGTCGTCGCCCAGGCGCAGACAGGCACCGGCAAGACCGCGGCGTTCGCCATCCCGATCATCGAGCGGGTAGATCCGGCCAGGCGGGCCGTGCAGGCGCTGGTCCTCACGCCAACAAGAGAGCTCGCTCTGCAGGTCGCTGAAGCCTCGTACGCGATTGGGCGCTATCGTGGCGTGAGTGTACTGCCTATCTACGGCGGCCAGGACTACCAACACCAGCTGCGCGGCTTGAGCGCCGGCGCGCAACTCGTGGTTGCCACGCCGGGCCGCGTGTTGGATCTCATTCGCCGCGGCAGCCTGAAGTTGCAGGCCGTCCAGATCGTCGTGCTCGATGAGGCCGATGAGATGCTCGACATGGGGTTCATCGAGGACATCGAGTCAATCCTGGATGAAACGCCTAAGGAGCGGCAGACCGCGCTCTTCTCCGCGACGATCCCGGCACGGATCGAAACACTCGCGCGCCGCTATATGCGAGACGCACAGCGTGCCGCCATAGCGCACGAGGCCCGAACCGTACCGCAGACGCGTCAGGTCTACTATGAGACGCCACAGAGCGCCAAGCCGGACGCACTGACCCGCATTCTCGACTTCCAGGCCCCTCGCTCCGCCCTCATCTTCTGTCGAACTCGGCGAGAAGCATCGGACCTCGCCTCCACGCTTCAAGCCCGCGGCCATGACGCCGATGCCATTCACGGTGACATGAGCCAGTCGCAGCGCGAGCGTGTCCTTCGCGCCTTCCGTGAAGGCCGTATCAGCCTCCTCGTCGCTACCGACGTTGCGGCTCGGGGCCTCGACATCCCCGACGTGACACACGTCATCAACTACGACATACCTGACGATTCCGACGCCTACGTTCATCGGATAGGCCGAACAGGCCGCATGGGACGCAAGGGCGAGGCACTAACCCTCGTCACGCCGCGCGAGACAAGGCTTCTGCGCGTCATCGAGCGCCAGATACGCAAGAAGCTGAAGCCATTGCGCCTGCCAACGCCAGAAGACATAGCCGCCCGCCGCAGAAGGAATTCCTCACTTCTCTCCGCGGGACGCTTGCCAGTGGAGCCGGCCAGCCGTACGCCCTCCTCGTGGAGGAGTTGGCGGCCGAGTTCGGTCCGCTGGAGATCGCCGCCGGGGCGCTGCACCTGGCCTTTGGAACTCAAACGCCCCTACCTGCACGGCCTTCACCGCTTCGCACTGGCGAACGTTCAAAGAAGCCTCGGCGAGCCGCATCGAAAAGCGCCTGAACGCGCGTAGAGCCGCTCAGCGCTGGCTCAGGCTCGACGGCCGCGGTATCTAGGCTTGGGCAGGACATTGAGAAACATCGGACAACCCCCAGGCATCTCTGGTGATCGGCACGCACGTAGAGCTATCGGCCGGGGATGGCCTCGCGCTGCCCTGTGAGGGCTGAGACAGCGCTTGTGATCGAAATAGACGGTTCGCTTTACTCTGGCAGCGGCACGATCGTCCGTCAGGCGGTTGCGCTGGCCGCCCTCACGTCCCAGAGCGTGCACCTCGTCAACGCACGCCTCCGCCGCCGCCGGCCGGGGTTGCGCCGCCAGCACATGAGAGCCGTCCAGGCTATAGGCGAACTTGTGAACGGCGTGCTCGAGGGCTGTAGCGTGGGCTCGTCGGAGCTGACCTTCCATCCCGGGCGCTACAGCGAGGCCGCGACTCACCAGTGGGACATCGGTTCGGCCGGCTCGACGACGATGCTCGCCTCCGCCGTGCTGCCGATCCTCGCCTTCGCGCCGGTAGCGAAGGAGGCGCAGGCCCAAGGCGGCCTCTTTCAAGACCGGGCGCCGTCCTACTTCCACCTCCGCCACGTCCTCCTGCCAATGCTCGAGCGTATGGGCATC
>Ga0209323_10001540_pt1 | contig 15228 bp, 15 predicted proteins | sample Rifsed19ft2_FD_184014 | JGI IMG/M metagenome (GOLD analysis project Ga0209323, IMG submission 184014) | Soil microbial communities from Rifle, Colorado, USA - sediment 19ft 2 (version 2) | ecosystem: Environmental > Terrestrial > Deep subsurface > Rock core/Sediment | place: Rifle, Colorado...
CCCGGCGATAGGCGATATTCGCCGTGAGAAAGAGGCCGCCGTCTAGGTTCTCGACGAAATGTGTGAAGGGCGTGCTACCGGGATGACGGACTACCTTTCCCTCAACTCCGATAACGTGCGGGTCGCGGAACGGTTTGGTGAGCTGCTCCAGCCAGTCAGTCGCCGCTTCACAGTCATCGTCTATGAAAGCGACGACATTGCCGACTGCCCTCGCGATCCCGTTGTTCCTTGCTGATGCAGGGCCGCCACGATGCTGACGTCTTACATAGATCAGGTTCATATTGGTCCGCTGGCGCAAAGCGGTGCAGAGCTCGGCGGTCCCGTCCGCGGAGCCATCGTCGACTACGATAACTTCGTATGCCGCCTTGTCGAACGCCTGAGTTTCGAGAGACTGGAGGCAGCGGGAAAGCAAGGACGACCGGTTGTATGTCGGCACGACGACGGACGCTAGCGGGACCTGGGCCCGGCGCCTCGGGATACTGGGGACCTCCGAATACATTGTCTGTCCGGTGATATTCCTCGATCGCTGCATAAACCATAACCCTTGGATTCTGTCAGGGTGTGCCCCGAGGATCCTACGCTGCGGAGGCGGCGCCCAAAATCGCGTGTCAATATACCGGAGTTGCAAATGAGCAAATACTCTCTCTGCATCTCAAGCCTGAATTCGGCGAATACCATCCATCGTTGGGCCTCGTCCCTGCTTGCGAACATAAGCGACGATGACGAGATCATCATCGTTGATGGCCTATCCACGGATGGTTCTCGGGAATTTCTCCAGCAACTCTGCGAAGCGAACGGGTTCACGTTCATCGCGGCGAAGACAAACATGGGCGAAGCCCGCGAAATGGCCTTCAGGTCTAGTACCGGTGAATACGTCATCTACTATCTGGATACGGACGACATCGTCGTCTCCTTGCAAGACGTGAAACGACTCTACCACGCCGTGGTAGAGCATGACCCGGTTACGGGTCAGCAACGTGCGTTCCGATGCTTAGGGTTCTTCATCATTCCGCGGCAGATGCTCGAGGCGGTCGGCGGATATCCTGATCTGCATTTCTATGAAGATCAGCTCCTTGCCTATCGACTAGCCAGTCGACACGAGCTAACCGCGTCCTGGAAAGTTTCTGCGGTAAGGACGGGGATGGATCCAAAGAAACGCCGATTGAGGTTTCGCGTGGGATACTCCTTCTGTCGCGTTCGAGACGGCCTGCGCCTTCGGATGTTTGACAGTCGGAACCTTCAAGGGATTCTCCTCCTACCGCCTGCCTGGATCGCATCTCGTCTCATGTCCCGCTATGAGTTCCGGAAAGACTGGTGGAACTTGGATGTCAATCGAGACGAACACATCCTGCCCTGGATTAATCGAGAACACCTTTCTCACAGGCTTCTACTTGAAGAAATCGAAAAGGCGGGACTCGAAGCCGTCGCCCCGCCAATCCACGCTCCGTGATGAATCGACCGGTGCCGCCCTCGCCCGGTTTGCCATGCAATCGAATGCGCGGAATGGCACGGTCGGTCGTCGAGGCACGGCGCTAGGCTGGGAGGTCGAAAGCTGTATCTTGCGAACAGGGGACCTAAGGACTATTTCGCCAAGAAGTTCCACGACCTCTTCCGCCACGAGAACTGGAACATTGGAGTGGTCTGGGAACCCATCCATGCCTTCCTGGAGCCCGATTCCAGACCGGAGGTCACCTGGTTCCCGCCACTGCGCAGGGGAAATTTCCTCGCGGATCCCTTCGGCGTCGCAAGGGACGGAAAAATCCACGTCTTCTGCGAGGAATTCGACCATCAATCCCACAAGGGCGTAATTGCTCGACTCGAGCTTTCCGAGGAGGGTTTCTCATCTTCGCCCATCCAAGCTCTGGATCGTCCGTTCCACCTGTCGTATCCCTACCTGGTCGAGTGGAATGAGCACACATACTTCATTCCCGAGTCGCACCAAGCGCGCGAGATTAGCCTCTACAGAGCGGATCGATTCCCTGAGAGATGGATCAAGGTCACGACACTGGTCTCGGACTTCGCAGGCGTCGACCCGACTGTGTTCTTTCACCGAGGACGTTGGTGGATGATGTGCACGGATCAAGATACGGGGCCGCATGAGAAGCTCTTCGTCTGGCACGCGCCGGACCTTGCTGGACCGTGGGAGCCCCATGCCGCCAACCCGGTCAGGGTGGGAAGGAATGGCTCACGGCCTGCCGGGACGCCGTTCGTGCATCGGGGGGACCTCTATCGACCCGCGATGGACTGCTCGGAGATCTATGGCAAACGCATCATCATCAATCGGGTCCTGGACCTTACGACCACAGACTTCCATGAGGAGCCGGTGTGTGCCGTTGGCCCATTCTCCCGTGGTCCCTATCCCGATGGCCTGCACACTCTTTCTGCCGTTAAGAATGCGACACTCGTGGACGGGTTGCGCCTTAAGTTTGAGAAAGTCGAATTCAAGCTGGCGCTTGGAAGGGAACGAGCCGGTCTGGCGGGCAAGCTGAATGGCATGTGGCATAAGTCTTAGGGAGGACGCCGTGGAATTGCTGCGTCAGCACCGGGAGTCCGCCCCCAACGTTCAGATATTGGCCTCACTTCGATCAACCGAAGGACCTCGACCTCAAAAGAACCGGGGGCTGCGAATCCTCCAAGTCAATACTTCGGACACCGGCGGGGGAGCAGCGCAGGTAGCACTGAGCCTCCACCAAGCGTACCGTCAAATGGGACACGCCTCCTGGCTTGCGGTTGGATACAAGTGGGAACAGACTCCCTACGCCATCACCATTCCGGACTCGACGCCATCAAACGGCTGGAGGAAAACTTGGTACACCATCGGGGACGCCGTATCGCGACTCGGAAGAGGCGATCACGGAGCCGTTGGGATTGGACGGAGGCTTCGAAGGTTCGCGGAACCTCGGCACTTCCTCGACTGGTGGCGAGGGATCGAGGATTTCAATGCCCCGGAAACCTGGCGCTTATTGGAGTTGCCTCCCGAGCCTCCTGATTTGTTGCACTGCCACCGATTGCACAGCTTTCCCTTTGATCTTCGAGCTCTCCCACACTTGTCCGAACGCATTCCAACGGTTCTGACGCTCCATGATGCGTGGATGTTGAGTGGTCACTGTGGTCAATCCTTCGATTGCGAGCGATGGAAGACCGGATGCGGGGAATGCCCGGACCTCTCGATTCATCCACCGATTCGGAGGGACGCGACGGCGTTCAACTGGGGGCGCAAGCAGGAAATCTACGCGCGAAGCAGACTCTACGTGGCGACCCCCTCTCACTGGCTGATGCGCAAGGTAAAGCAATCCATCCTGGCACCTGCAATCCGTGAGGCCCGCGTCATCTCGAACGGAGTCGACAGGTCCGTTTTCCGCCCTGCCAGCCGAGAAAATGCTCGTTCCCGTCTGGGTCTCCCTGGTAACGCCCGGATCCTCCTCTTCGCCGCGACGCCCCTCAGATCGAATGTGTCGAAGGACTTTGAGACGGTCCGGGCAGCGGGAGCGCGGGTGGCCGAACGCTTGAAGGACGAGCAAGTCGTCGTTGTCGCGCTGGGAGAGGATGCCCCCCCTGAGCGCTCCGGTAGAGCATTGGTACGCTTCGTGCCCTTCGAACGGAGTCCCCAAAACGTGGCCTCGTTCTATCAGGCGGCAGACGTCTACGTGCACGCCTCCATGGCCGAGACGTTCGGTCTTGCGATCGCGGAAGCCATGGCATGCGGAGTCCCTGTGGTCGCGACGATTGTAGGTGGCATACCGGAGGTGGTCGATGATGGTCAGACGGGGTTACTCGTTCCGCCCAGAGACCCGGCAGCGATGGCGGACGCTATTGAGCGGCTGCTCACGGACGAGGCCTTGCATCGCAGCTGTGCGACGCGAGCGGCGGAAAAGGCCGCGGAGCGATATGACCTTCGGCTGCAGGCTCTGGCCTACTTGGACTGGTATCGAGAAATCCTCGGCTGGTGAGACTACAATCCGGCTGTCGCGCAGACTTCATGTTGAGAAGGTGAAACCCCGGTGCCCGAGGACTCGGTGTCTCTTCGTGTCCTGCTATTGAACGGCGACGTACGAGGAGTTGCGTCCTTCTGGCGTTGCTGGCACTTGGCGCGCGAACTCGGTCGGCTCGGCCACGAGGTAACCCTAGTTACGGTCTCTCCATCCCAACGGATCGTGCCCCGAGTGGAAGTGGCCGACGGCGTCCGGCTCATTGAGTCGCCAAACCTGCTGGACCTCGTGCATGGCCTTGGCGCGGGTTACGGCGTCCTGGGCATCCCCTATCGCATGCTGATAGCCGCAAGGGAGCGGTTCGATGTCGTGCACGCATTCGAATCGAGGCCGAATGTCCTGCTCCCGGCGAAGCTTTCCCACGCGTTCAAGAACTGCCCCCTTGTGGTTGACTGGGCCGACTGGTGGGGTATCACAGGCGACGGGAGCGGGAATCAAGAAGGAAGACGGTGGCCCGTGCCCTTGCTAGAGACCGTCGCCGAGGAGTTTCTACACCGGGAAGCCGATGAGGTGACGACGATCTCCACCGGCCTGAAAGACCGCGCCCTTTCCCTAGGCATCCCGGCCGACAGGGTATGGTGGATTCCCTCGGGTGCGCCAACCGACACGATTCAGCCAATGGACATGCTTCTCTGCAGGCAGGAGCTCGGCATCTCGCCTTCAACGTACCTAATCGGTTACCTGGGCACGAGTACGGGCGACCTCGACATGGTGGTGCCTACCATCATGGCCCTGCGGAAGGACCATCCACAAGTCAAGATCGGCATCATCTCACCGAACCTCTTCCGTCCGCTCCCTCTGGCTTCCGAAAACGCGGTCGTGTCCTTTGGGGCTGTTCCGTTCTCGCGCCTGCCCCAACACTTGGGCGCTTGCAATGCTTTTATCTTGCCTCTCAGGGACACCGTGTTTAACAGGACCTGCTGGCCTAACAAGTTCGGGGACTACTTGGCCGCTGGCCGGCCAATCCTTTGCGGCAACGTCGGCGACGTCGCCCGATTCGTCGAAGCCGAAGGATGTGGGATGGTTTGGACCGCCCCCTCAGAGCTGGTCCAAGGAATTGAGTCTCTCATGGCGGACGAACGGTCTGCGGAGTCTGTGGGACACGCCGCGAGAAGGTTAGGGGAAGGCCGACTAAGCTGGCAAAGGCTTGCGCTGGAATTCCTGAACGTTTACTGGAAGGCGACAGGGCACGCCTAGCAATTCCAAAAAGGGATGAGCTCTGAGGTATGCGTGGAGTCGAAGCGTTTATGGTCGATTATTTCTTGGCTTCCCGCAAGGGTGAGAGGGTGAAGTTCTGGGAGGGCGAATCCGCCGACGGCATCCCCTTCCGCCATCCGCCATTTCCCTGTGCGCGGTTGGCGACAGGATGATTGCTTCGCCCCTCGGGACGGGAACCTTGGGCGACCCAGGGATCGATCCGGAACGACCGCGGCAAAGCCTGATGACGCGAGTGCGACAAAGCACCCGAACGTGATGCTGTGGCAACTGAAACGCGATCCGCGCCGACCGTCATCATTCAGCCGAGTCGGGGCTGGGTTCCCATCAAGCTCCGCGAGCTGTGGGCGCACCGGGAGCTCTTGTACTTCCTCGTGTGGCGAGACCTGAAAGTCCGGTACAAGCAGACCGTGCTCGGCGTGGTCTGGGTCGTAATACAACCACTTTTCATGATGCTCGTGTTCACGTTCCTCTTTGGGACAGTTGCCAGGATCGACACGGATCCTGTCCCTTACGCCTTGTTCGTGTTCGTCGGTCTCCTGCCGTGGAACCTCTTTGCCAAAGGCCTCTCCGAGGGAAGCACGAGCCTCGTCGCCAATGAACAGTTGATCACGAAGGTGTACTTCCCGCGCCTCATCCTGCCAGCTGCAGTTGTGATTTCCGGCCTCGTAGACTTCGCCATCGGATTCATCCCGCTGGCCGGAATCATGATCTATTATCGCTACCCACTTGTGCTCTCCCCCGCGCTCTTAGCGCTCCCGCTCCTCGTCGCGCTCATCGTCGTGGCGGCGTCAGGAATCGCTTTCTGGCTTTCCGCAATCGATGCACGCTACCGGGACGTGCGGTACACCCTGACCTTTCTCACTTCGCTCTGGCTTTTCGCGACTCCTGTAGTCTATCCGCTGGCCAGTGTCCCCGCCAACCTCAGATGGCTCTATTCCCTGAATCCGATGACCGCCGTTGTCGAAGGGTTCCGTTCGTCGCTCCTCGGATCGAACTGGAATTTCGACCTTGTCACAGGAATCTCCATGGCGGCCGTCGTACTCCTTTTCATCGGGGGTTTGTTCTACTTCCGTCGCACGGAGAAAATCTTTGCAGATGTGGTGTAGGCCATGACGAACACCGTCATTCGGGTCGAGCATCTCTCCAAACGGTATCGGTTAGGCGAACTCGAGCCCTACCAAACATTGCGAGACACAATCGCTCGTGGGGTCGTGTCGTCGGCTCGGGCCCTTCGCTCGGCCTTCTCTGGCCAAGCGAGAACCAATCGGAGCCCGAAGGCCGACGGGCACATCTGGGCCCTCAAAGACGTTTCATTCGAGGTCAAGCGAGGTGAGGTCCTGGGTGTGATCGGGCCAAACGGCGCAGGCAAGACGACCTTGCTCAAAATCCTCTCCCGGATCACGGAGCCGACGGAAGGCCGCGCGGAGATCCATGGAAGCGTTGGGAGCTTATTGGGCGTCGGAACCGGTTTTCACTATGAGTTGACCGGGCGGGAGAACGTGTACCTGAGCGGAGCTATCTTGGGCATGTCGAAACGTGAGATCGATGAGAAGTTCGAGGAGATCGTGAGCTTTGCCGAAGTCAGCGAGTTCATGGGTACCCCGGTCAAGCATTACTCCGATGGCATGAGAGTCCGTCTAGGCTTTTCCGTTGCCGCCCACCTTGAACCCGACGTCATTCTGGTTGATGAAGTGCTCGCGGTGGGAGATGCGTCATTCCAGAAGAAGTGCCTTGGTAGGATGGACGAGGTGAGCAGCGAGGGACGCACAGTGATCTTTGTCAGCCATGACATGGCGGCGATACAGAACCTGTGCGATCGCGCTCTGGCGCTGAAACGTGGAAGAATCTCCGCGTCCGGGAACCCCGGGGACGTGATTGCCCGGTATCTCGATAGCAGCAGCGGCGTGTCGATGGTGCCCCTCGCAGAGCGGACAGACCGGCGCGGGACCGGGAAGCTGCGGCTCGTTGGATTTCGCATCTCAAGTGGGATCAATTCGTCGGATACTGTCCAATGTGGAGCGCCAGTGAACTTTGAAATCTCCTACGAGGGTAAGTCCCCGCTTCGGAACGTGGACATCGCAATATTGTTCTACAATCAGTTGGGGACGTGTGTCTTGCTCTCCAGCAGTGGATTTGTTGGGCGGGCTTTCGAGGAGGTCCCGCCAAAAGGGACCTTCGTCTGTCGGTTTTCGAAGTTCCCTCTAGTTCCCGGCACGTACCATCTTGGATTAAGTTGCGACACGAACTCAATCCAGGCCGACGACATCAGGGACGCCGCGACGATTCATGTCGTGGAGGGCGACTACTACGGCTCGGGGAAGCTGCCTCCGCGAGGGTATGGCATGTTTGCCGTTCCGCACGAATGGGATCTTGCATAGAGGCCTTTCTTCTTGACCCGGCAGTTGGCCGTTCCAACGGAGGCTTCGGATTCGCGGGAACAACCTGTTCGTAGGCGGGGCCGTCTGATGCGCAATGTTCCTTGCGACAAGATAAGGAAACGGGCCACTCGGCTCCCCATCCTCGGACACAGGTCTCGTGATGCGTGCGGTGTTAACCCATGAGCCAGGAGAGCCCCAAGGTTAGCGTCGGGATGCCGGTGTACAACGGTGAGCGACATCTCCGCAACGCAGTCCAGTCCATCCTCGGGCAAACGTTTCGGGACATCGAACTAATCATCTCGGACAATGCCTCCACGGACCGCACTGAGGCCATCTGCCGTGAGTACGCTTCAAAGGATCCTCGGGTCCGATATTACCGGAATCCGAAGAATCTCGGAGCCCCGGAAAACATCAATTCCGTCTTCCGACGCGCGACCGGGCGCTACTTCAAATGGGCCGCGGCGAATGACGAGTGCGACCCGCGTTTCATCGAAGCCTGCGTACAAATTCTCGATGAACGGCCAAACACAGTGCTTGCCTACCCGCGGACACGGCTCATCCGCGGAAACTCGGGGCAGACAGAGGATTACGAAGACCGCTTGAACCTCACCCAGGAACGCCCGTGCGAGCGGTTTCGAGCCCTAATCGAACGAGTCCGCCTGTGCAACGCGCTCTACGGGCTCATCCGGGCAACGGTCCTCGGAAGAACGGGTCTTGTAGGGAAGTATATCGATGCAGATCGTGTCTTGCTCGGTGAACTCACATTGCACGGCAGGTTTGCGGAGGTGCCGGAGTTCATGTTTTTCCGGCGCATGGATGCGGCCTCGGCGACAACCATGAGAAGCAAGACGGAGATTGTCCGCACTCTCGACCCGGAATCGAGGAGCCTCCTGTTCTTTCAGCAGTGGAAGCTCTATCGCGGTTACGTGGCGGCGGTGTTTCGCGCGCCCCTGCCGGCCCGCGAGAGGGCATGCTTGCTACGCTTCCTGCGGTGGACCGCTTGGCAGGATCGGGGATACTTTGCCCAAGATCTCCGCGAAGCGGGCAGGGCATGGTCCTCCTGAGAGATTCGGGGTTGGTCCTGTGTCAGCCTATACCTACGGGACGAGGTCAACTTCAGACCCGGGACATGCAAGAACTGGCGGTGGACCTCCTGTGAACCCCCCTGACGAATCGGACATCGATTTCCTCCTGCTGATGGAGGACTATCAGCACTCATTCACTGAGGCCTATCTCGCGGATCCGACTTTGTCGTCACTCCCTTACGGAGCGTGTGCAGAGCGTCTCTTCTCCCGCCCGATTTATTACGGGGATGCATACGTCGATGCCTTGGCATCCCTCGGCCTTGCGGCTGAACAGGTCGTGCCTTTCTGCCGACCCCTCCAATTCAAATGGACTAGGGAGCAGAATATGTGGGCCCTTGGCCAACTGTGGACACGACTGCCTGTGCATTCACCCGCGATGGAGTCATGGCTGCGCTTTCCCGACACTTGGATCTTGAATCGGATAATCGCCAGGCAGATTGCGGTTCTCCGACCGAAAGTCGTCTGGGTCTTCTCCGGAGTTCATGTAACAGACCGAGAAATCCGGGGGTGGCGTCGCTACGTCGATCATGTAATCTTGTGGTGGTCGTGTCCCCTATGGAACGGATTTCCATATACCGAGTTCGACCTTGCTCTGACTACCGTCCCATCCTTCGTCAGCTACTTCGAGGAGCTGGGAGTCCACGCGGCGCACCTCCCCCACGCATTCGACCCTCGCATTCTGGATCGCGTTCGAAGCCCGGATCGAAGAGCACTTCGAGCAGCTTTTGTTGGTAGCCTGTCCGCGTCACATACAGATCGTATCTCACTCCTCGATTCCCTCTCCCGAAAAGTTCCCCTCGACTTCTACGGGCACGGCGTAGAGTTCCTTCCGCCGGACAGCCCACTTCGCCGTTCATATTGCGGACCTGCATGGGGAGATGACCTCTACTCGGTGTACGGCTCCCACCTCGTTGTCGTGCACAAGAGCGCCGACGTGTGGACGAGTTTCACCTCCGCGAAACGGCTCTTCGAAGCCACCGGTATGGGGGCATGCGTCGTCACCGAGTACACCGATGACCTCGCGAACTTCTTCGAACCCGACGTGGAGGTTGTCACGTATTCGAGCCCTCAGGAATGCATTGGCAAAGTGGAACACCTTCTGGAGGATCCGGACGAAGCGCGAACCATCGGTCGAAGAGCCCAGGAAAGAACGCTGAGAGATCACACGTACCGAAAGCGAGTGCGCGAGCTGTATCGCCAGCTTGAGTCCTTCCAGCTGATCGAAGCTCGAGGACCTTAGTGCGTCCGGGCGACACCAAGACACGGATTCCCGTTCCACGCCGAAAGGTCATGACCCCCTTGGCTACTCTACTCCTGGGAGCCACTACGCCACGTGTTGTGGACCCTGAAGATCGCGTGAAACAAGAATGCGACGCGAGGTGACCCCTCATGCTCACACTGACACTGGATGATGCGAAACGCCCCTTACGAACAGTCTTGTTCTTGGGCGCGCACTGTGACGACATCGAGATTGGTTGCGGCGGGACACTCCTGAAGCTGATTAGTCAACATCCTGCCCTGCGTGTTCACTGGGTGGTTTTTAGCGCCGACCCGATACGAGCGACGGAGGCGCAGCTGAGCGCGGGGCTATTCTTGAAAGAGGCGGCCGAGAGGCAGGTTGCGATCCGACAGTTCCGGGAGAGCCTTTTTCCCTGGGAAGGCCGGCAAATCAAAGAGTATTTGGAGACACTCAAGGGCATCTCCCCCGACCTCATTTTCACGCACTACCGCGATGACCTGCACCAGGATCACGCCATGATCTCCCATCTGACTTGGAACACGTTCCGGAATCACCTCATCCTTGAGTACGAAATCCCAAAGTACGATGGAGATCTCGGCGTACCCAACCTCTATGTGAATCTCGACGAGTCCGTGTGCCGGCGGAAGATCCGTCACATCATGGAATGCTACCGCAGCCAGCGGAACAAACATTGGTTCACGGAAGACACCTTTCTCGCGTTGATGCGTATGCGCGGCATCGAATCGGACGGCGGGGGACGATACGCGGAGGCGTTCTATTGCCGGAAGATGGTGCTTTGAGCAGCAGGCAACCATCGACATTCGCACCCTCGATTCCTCAGGCCGATCCTGATGACCCTGGGCCGGTTCACGCCGAGAATGCACACTGTTATGTTCCCGGAACATCTATCCGAAAAGCGGACCGCGCATCATGGTCCGGATGGGCGACAGGGAGGCGGGCCACGCACAAAGTGATCCTAGCCGGTGGGTTCGGCAGTCGCCTGTCCGTAGAGACGGCCCTCCGGCCCAAACCCATGATCGAGATTGGCGGCACACCCATGATCTGAGCACGGTGCGGAACCCCCTCGCTGATATGTTCTTCGAGCAAAAGGATCCCAAAGCTATCGTCAGAAGGGCGATCTCAATGCTTCTTCCATTGCATTCCCGCGAGGTTCTAGCCCAATGGCTGCGCAGTTCCTCGCTGAACGCTCTCCTATATCAGGTGCGGTGGGGATACCTCCGTCGGCTCACACCAGTCAGTCGGTACTTCGGCTTCGATAGGGGACTCCCCATCGACCGGTACTACATCGAGCGGTTCCTCTCGCGGAATTCGTTGGACATTCGGGGCCGCGTGCTTGAGGTCGGGGATAATCTGTACACCAAGAAGTTTGGTGGAAATCGCGTGACACGCAGCGATGTCCTCGACGTTCAGGAAGGAAATAAGGAGGCGACCATTGTTGCCGATCTGAATCATGCCGACCACTTGGCGTCCGGCAATTTCGATTGCATCGTCTTTACTCAAACGCTCCAATACATCTATGACGTGCGGGCGTGTATCAGGACGCTGCACCGGATCCTCGGGCCCGGAGGTGTACTCCTTGCCACCTTCCCCTGCATAAGTCCCATAGCCCGGAGCGACATGAACCGTTGGGGTGAATTCTGGCGGTTCACGGACCAGTCGGCTCTTCGTCTCTTCTCGGAGTGCTTTTCGAAAGGTGGAACAGAGGTCGTATCCTACGGGAACGTCCTGACAGCCGTCGCATTTCTGCACGGACTCGCCACGGAGGAACTGAATGCGGGGGAGTTAGACCATCACGATCCGGACTACCAAGTCGTCGTCGCCGTAAGAGCCGAGAAGCTTGAAGATACCAAGCAACCGGCTGAGAAGCCCAAGACAGGTCTGAATGGTTGAACGGCGTCACCTCTCCACCGCTCACTATCTCGGGCTAACGTCCGGCCCCGAGGCCCACCCTCCTTGACTCGGTGGCTCCACGGGAGTAGTAAACCATGAAATGCTCGTTACAGGAGTGGAAAACTGAGCGGTCTTCTTCTCGACATTGATGGGAGTAGCGAATCGGTGGAGTTCTGCGGATGACATCTCCCCCTGATCCTCTCCGAGTCCTCCAGGTCAGCCGTTTCGATATGGGATCATCGCCTTCCAATGTTGCGTGGAGCTTGTTCAACGCGTACCGCGATCGGGGGCACATTTCCAGACTCGCAGTGAGCGCGAAGCGCCGAATGGACCCTGATGTGAAGGCCATCCCCCCCGACACGCGGAGCGGCAAATGGGCTCGCGTCTGGACAACCGTGGGCGATTCGCTCCAGGCTATGGAATCCAAGATCCCTCGAGGCGTGGGACCATTGGGCCGCCGAATGAGTGAAATGGCCCACCCGGAGCATGCACTGAACCGCTGGCAGGGAATCGAGGATTTTGACTATCCTGGTTCCTGGCGTCTCTTGGACTTATGGCCAGACCGGCCCGACGTTGTTCAATGCCATTCCTTGCACGTCGGCTACTTCGACCTCCGGGCTTTGCCTTGGCTGAGCTCACAGGTACCCGTCGTGCTCACGCTGCACGATGCATGGCATCTGAGCGGTCACTGCGCGCATTCGCTCACCTGCGAGCGATGGAAGACCGGCTGCGGCAGCTGTCCCGACTTGACCCTGTATCCGGCCGTGCGGCGGGATGCCACCGCCTACAACTGGCAACGCAAGCGTGACATCTATCGCAAGAGCCGCCTCTATGTTGCTGCGCCGAGTAAGTGGCTTAAGAATAGAGTGGAGGAGTCCATCCTCATGGAGGGCACTGTGGACCTTCGGGTCATCCCAAATGGGGTGGACCTAGCCATCTTCCGACCGGCGGAGAAGGAAGCGGCTCGCAGGAGGCTGGGCCTTCCAGTGGATGCCAAGATTCTCCTCTTCGTTGCGATGGACGTGCGGTCGAACACCTACAAGGACTACCCCACGGTCCGGGCTGCGGGGCTCCACGTAGCCGAAGATTTGCAAGGAGAACAAATCCTGGTGGTCATGGTTGGGGAGAATGCAGCCCCCGAGCGGGTCAGTAACGTTGAGTTTCGCTTTGTCCCTCCGCAGTATGACCCTAGCGTCGTCGCATCCTACTACCAAGCTGCAGATGTATACGTGCACGCAGCGCACACGGAGACGCACCCCTTGTCTCTGATGGAGGCCATGGCATGCGGCCGGCCCGTCGTGGCCACTGCAGTGGGCGGCATCCCAGAAGTCGTAGAGGACGGAACGACGGGATACCTAGTGCCGTATCGAGATGCGAGGACGATGGCTGATGGGGTCGAAGAACTCCTGGCTGATCCGACGAAGCGACAACGGTTCGAAGCAAGCGCGATCAAACGCGCTCAGAGTTTCGACTTCAATCGACAGGTCGATGCGTATCTGCATTGGTTTAGGCAAATCGCTGGAAGGCCGTGAGATGTGCAGACCGCACCGCACCTTATGTTGAGCGTTTCCTTGCAGCCATTCAGAAGAACCTTCGGGCAGTGTCCTTGAGATCGGCGACGCCACATTCAGACGGAAACTTGGTCGGATCCTGCATACTCATGATGAAGGAAGTCCATGCGATCGAAGGAAATCCTCAGGCTAGTATGATTGCCGACTCGAAGCGCTCGGACGAGCAGACGCTGCTGACAAGCGCCTAAGGGTGCCAATCGGGAGGTTGACTCAAGTTGCCGAGCACACATAGCCCGTCGAACCAAGCTCTCTCCTGCAATCCTTCACCCCGGCTCTCACAGGGGAGAACGCGAGCATTCGCCGATAAGGTGGCACAATGGAAGACCACCCTGCAACTTTCCCGCTTGCGAAACCGGTTGGCGATTGAGAGGCCCGGTTCTCTCGTTCGCTGCCGAAACTATCACGTTCGCATCGCTGACGGCCCCACCTTCTGTGGCCTGTACGAAGAAATCTTCATCAACCGAATCTACCACTTTGAGGCGCAACGTAGGGATCCGTTGATTCTGGATTGCGGGGGCAACATCGGCATGTCCGTTCTCTACTTCAAAGATGCATACCCCGCGGCTCGGATCATCGCGTTCGAACCGGACCCTTCGATATTCCCATATCTTGAAGACAACGTGCGCCGCAATCGACTCGACAACGTACAGCTGATTCGGGCTGCACTCGCCAATCGCAACGGGAATGTTTCATTCTACTCCGATGGGAAAGTTGGAAGCTTCCTAGCCCATTGCACCGATCAAGACATTCCCCGGGGATGGCAGCGATTCGACGTCCCCTGCTTTCGCTTGCGAGATTACCTCGTTGAGCCCGTCGACTTCCTGAAAATGGACATCGAGGGCGCAGAATGGGAGGTCTTGGCGGATAGCGAGGATAGGTTGCGCCAGGTTAGCGAGATCGTAGTCGAATATCATCGCCTACCTCGTTTCCGGCAAACCCTGCACAAAATCCTCGAACTCCTAAGTCGAAACGACTATGAATGTCTCATTACCAACCCCACCACCAACCCTGGTGGGTTGCCGCCCCGGCTGACCGACGATACTGAGCACGGCCTGGTCGTCTATGCAAGGCGAATCGACTAGCGTGCGACTTCAAGACCCAACTGTCCCACTTCGGGGCAGGGTTGCGGCTTGCTAACGCACTCCACCCCCAGATTGAAGGGAGTCGCATGATCGTCAGACCATGACCCGTGGCCCAGACCTCGCAGTCCGAGGGGAGCTGCTATATAACCGCGTATCGCTAGACTGAGGCACATGACTCATTTGAGTCAGAGAGGGCAGGGGGGAGAGCGATGAAGGCAGTGATCCTGGCCGGCGGGTTCGGCAGTCGGTTGTCGGAGGAAACGAACCTACGGCCGAAGCCCATGATAGAGATAGGCGGCAGACCAATCCTCTGGCACATCATGAATATCTACGCCGCCCATGGCGTGACTGAGTTTGTCATTGCTCTCGGCTACAAGGGGGAGGTCGTAAAGCAGTATTTCCTCAACTTCTATGCGATTAACAGCGACATCTCGGTTGACCTGTCTACCGGCGCAACGACGATTTACGACAGCGGTAAACAACACAGTTGGAAAGTCCACCTTGTCGATACCGGGTTGTATACTCAGACCGGTGGACGCCTCAAGCGGCTTCAGAGGTGGTTGGCGAACGACGAGACCTTCATGTTCACGTACGGTGACGGTGTCGCAGACCTGGACATCGGAGCCTTGCTGAAGTTCCACAAGGCCCATGGAAGGTTGGCGACCGTCACCACCGTCCGCTCTCCTGCCCGCTTCGGCCGACTCGTCCTCAGAGGGGACGAAATTGTCGAATTCTTTGAGAAGCCTGAGGCGGG
>Ga0209323_10001544_pt1 | contig 15212 bp, 15 predicted proteins | sample Rifsed19ft2_FD_184014 | JGI IMG/M metagenome (GOLD analysis project Ga0209323, IMG submission 184014) | Soil microbial communities from Rifle, Colorado, USA - sediment 19ft 2 (version 2) | ecosystem: Environmental > Terrestrial > Deep subsurface > Rock core/Sediment | place: Rifle, Colorado...
CGAGGCGGTCTGCAGCGGGAAGTCGGAGTTGGCGCGAAATGCGGCGGCCAGCCGCCGCATCGCCGCCCATGAGCGGAAATCCGACACGACGCCCAGGAAGTTGCCGCGATCGGGGTAGAAGAATCGAAACAGCGGCGGGTAGCTCTGACTGCCGGGCGCGTCGCTGTAGCACCCCAGGGTTTCGAGCGACGCCATGAGGCGGATATCGTCGCCGCGACTGCGGGCCGCCCGGGCGTAAACCATGCTCCCCTGCTCGCCGGTCGTGAAGAACGGCGGCTCCTCATTGACGAAGGCGACAAAACGAACGCTCAGGCGCGGTTGGCTGGTCTGGAACAGGCGGGATATTTCCAGCAAGGCCGCAACGCCGCTGGCATTGTCGTTGGCGCCCGGGCTGCCGACTACCGTGTCGTAATGGGCACCAAGCAACACGATCTCGCGCGCCCGCGCGCGCCCGGGGCACTCGGCGGCGAGGTTGGCGCAGCGCGTGCCAGACACGTCATACTCGAGCCGTTCAACGGCGTAGCCCATCTTGCTCCATTCGCCCTCGATATAGGTCGCGGCGCGCTGGAGCGTGTGCGGCGTGAAGACGTTGCGCTCGCCGATGTCTCCCGCAAGCTGCCCGATGTGCCTGCGAAGGAGTTGCGTGAGGGTCTCGTCGCGCGGCATGGCCGTCTCGAGTGGTTGAGCCGATGGGCGTTTGCAGTCGACCCCCTGTCGGCGTGCGAACGCGCCGCAGCGTTAGCGCGACTCGCCGCGCTGTTGCGCTGGCGCAGCGGGTCGATCCGGATGACAAAACGCCTCGTGCAGCGCGCCGATGACGTGGCGCACTTCCGGGCGCGCCACCGAATAAAAGATGTTCTTGCCTTCCCGCCGCGTCTCAACCAGGCCGTCAGCGCGCAGGCGCGCGAGTTGCTGGGAGACCGCCGGTTGGCGAAGGCTGATGATCTGTTCGATCTCGGTCACCGATTTTTCGCCCTCGACCAGCAGGCAAAGAATCACCAGCCGCGCCTCGTGCGAGAGGGCTTTCAGAAATTCGCTGGCCTCCCGTGCGCTGGCGATCATCATGTCCATGTCGAGTTTGGAATCGCGGAGCTCCGCCGAGGTTGATGGACTCATGGACCGGCCTCGCAGCAGCGGGGTGCAGCGATGGCCGCCGCCAGGCTATCCGGCGGCGCTCGCAGTCGGCGCGCAGCGTTTTCCAGCAGTCCCCAGAAGAAATCCGCTCCGGGATAGCCCTCGATGCGCGCGATCTCGCGCCCGTCCTCGACAAGGACGAACGTCGGCGAATAGCGAACCGGCGCCTTGAGCACGATATCCGGGCTTTCGCCATCGAGCCCCGCCATGCGCAGCGGCAGCTCCCGCCCCAATGCCGTCTTGGCGTAGGCGACCTCGCGGTCCCACGCCTGGCACCAGGGACACCCCGCACGCCGAAACATCACGAGTTCGCCCGCCGTCGCGGCGGGGGCCACGGACGCCATCGCCAACACAATCAGCAACCCCAGCGTGCGCATGGCCAGGTTCTCTTGAGGGACTCGCTCACCAAATAATATAGCACAAATTGAATGTGTTTAATCAATGATTGCGGCCCGGCAGCGACCCCGGCGGCCCTCCTCGCCAGCGGGTATTCGCGACCGCGATCGGGTTTTCCGGGACCTTTACCGCGCCTTATGCCAACGCCCGCGCACGGCCTGTTGGCAGGCTCGCGCGCTGTCGCAGCCCACGCGACGTCCGCCCGACGAACAGGTGATCGCCGACTCGGCGCGCCGGCGGCTCAGCCGACCTTGAGATATCCGAAGCCCTTGGCCTGAAGCTCGCCCACCGTCGCCACCCCGGACGGGACGAATTTGAGGAAGGCGTCGGTTCTGGTCTTGCGCGGATCGATGTTCAGCCGCTTGTAGGTGATCTGGCAGAGGTAGGCTTCCGCGCCGTACTTCGCGAGGCCGGCGAAGCGCTGGTAAATCTCGGGATTGATCGTCTCCATCTCCCACGGCGTGCCGGACAGGTCTGCGAGAAAGAACTTGATGCCGGCCCCGTGGGCGACCACCACGAGCTTGAGCTTGAAAGTGTCGAACTCGTAGGCCGAATAGTGGTTGAGCATGTTCTGCAGCATCTGCGAGAAGCGCTGCGGGTCGCCGAAATCGCAATGGTAGACGCAGGCGATGTCGGTGTCCTTCTTGAGCGCGCCGAGATCGAGTGGCACCGGATTGGCGCGCGCGTTTTGCCCAGCCGCAATCACGGCGCCCGAGACCGCCAGTGCGCCGATCACTTCCCGCCGGTTTGTGAGCATGGTTTCCTCCGCCACGAAAATCTGAGGGGCGTGCGCTCGCCGCCGCTTATTTGTTGACCGGACTGTCGGGGCTCATCAGCAGGGCCACGAGATCCTTGATCTGGTCGATGGTCAGCACCTTGTTCACCCCGAAGCGCGGCATGTTCGAGCACGGGAACGTCGCATGGGGGCTGTAGATTCTTTCGTAGACCGCTTTGGCGTCGGCCTCGCCGAACTTGCGCAGCTTGCCGTACTGCACGAGGCTCGGCCCGATCGTTCCGTAGCTCACCTCCTGCGGGCTGACCTGGTGGCAGGCGTAGCAATTGCCGCCGTTGGCGCCCCGCGGCGGATAGTCGGTGAACCGCAGGCCGTAACCCGACTGGGCAAGCTTTTCTCCTGCCTTCCAGTCGCCAACGAGCTTGCCATCGGCGGGATATTCGATGCGCGCTTTCTCGCGCGCCTGTATCTGTTCCGAAATCGCCGCCGGCGGGCTGTTGTTGTGGGCCGAGCACAGCCGCATCGTTTCGTCGGGGACGAGGCGCGGCTGCCAGTCGGCAGGCGCGGTCGGGAACGCCGCCTTGACCGCGGCATCGACCCGCGCGGGGTCGACCTTGACTTTTTCCTGCGCGGCAGCCGCCGACGCGCCAACGCCCGCGAGGAGGATGGCGAGGAGGATTTTCTGCATGGCGTGCCCTCCGACTAGCGCTTGAGGCCGGGGGCGGAAATCTCTCCGCCCTCTGCCTTCTTGGTGAGATAGACGATCAATGCCACGCTGACGTCGGATCCGATCTCGAGCTCCGGCATGCGCATCTGCCAATAGCAGTCGTAGAGCCGGTGCTGCATCGTCATGACGTGCGTCGTGGAGACGCGATAGGCCGGCCATTCGCCGATGACCTTGCTGGCCTCCTTGGGGTCGGCGAGGAAGGGAAGCCCCTGCAGCCGAATGCGCTTGCCGGGCTCGGCGTGACAGGTGGAGCAGGAAAAATCAAACGGTCCGGAGCGCCGGTGAAACACCGTCTCGCCGAGCGCGACCGCTTCCTTCTCCTTGGGATGGTCGAGCTTGGCGGCGTATTTGAGTCCGCTCGACTTGCTGGCGACATAGGTTGCGAGCGCGCCGAGCTCCTTCACCGGCTGGCCGCCGCCCGGATGCGGCTTTTTCACGAGGTCAGCACGACGGAAGCCTTGCAGTTTCTCCAGGCACCACAGCAGGCGCGTCTCGACATCCATGACGCGGTCCGCGTCCGCGAAATAGCGCGGCAGCTCGGCAAAGGCCCCGTCCAGCCTGCCCGGCCCCTTGCCGAGATCGCACTGCTCCAATGAGACGTTGTTCGGTCCCCGGGCAGTCTTCCACAAAGCTTCGCCGCGATCGGCATCGAGCAGCCCAGGATTGCTCCAAGGATCCTCCTTGAGCATCTGCCGGTACTTCTCGATCCCCCTCTCGGTCTCGCTGTCCTGTGCGAGCACGCTCGGCGATGCAATAACGGCCAAGATGACGGCCGCCAACAGGCTTCGTCTCGACTGCACGGAATGATCCTCCCCGTGTTCGCTCGGCAGACGCGGGCTCTTGTCGGCTCCGCCCCGTGCGCAGCAAGATTGCATGCGTTTTTTTGCATGGAAAGAGAAGTTTGGAGCGGTACGACAAAATTGTGGCGGCCGCCGCGCGAATCCGATTGCAAAATGCGCTACAATAATCTAACAGTTACGGAGAAATGAATATGTCCTGCGATCAACGTAGGCGGCACAGGAAACGCTCGCGACCGATTGGGCCTGGCCTCGAAGCGGCGCCACCAGCCGTTTGCCAAATCGCATCCTGCGGAGAGGAGAACTTTATGACGTCGACGTTCAATCGGCGGCAGGCTCTGGCGATCGGCACAGGGGCGCTCGCAGCCGCGGCCCTTCCGTGGGCGCGGTCCGCCTTCGCTGCGGGCAACGGCTGGGACGAGGCGGTCGCCAAGTTCACGGGCGGCAAGACGCCGGCCGCGGGGCGCATCAAGCTCGACCTGCCCGAGATCGCCGAGAACGGCAATACGGTGCCGATGACTGTTGCGGTCGAAAGCCCGATGACGGCGCAGTCCCATGTGACGGACGTGCTGATCGTGGCCGACGGCAATCCGCGTCCGGGCGTGGTGACCTTCCATTTCTCGCCAGCGAGCGGCGTTGCCGAGGCCGGCACGCGCATCCGCCTGGCGCAGACGCAGAACGTCATCGCCGTCGCCAAGATGAACGACGGCTCGTTTTTCACCACCACCAAGCAGGTGAAGGTCACGATCGGCGGTTGCGGCGGCTGATACCGCGCCCGACCGGTCCCGCGCCAGGGAGATTTCAGATGGTCGAAGTCAAGCCGCGCATCAAGCTCGACAAGAAGCAGGCGAAAGCGGGCGAGCTGGTCGAGGTGAAGGCCCTCGTGCAGCATGTCATGGAAACCGGCCAGCGCAAGGATGCCTCCGGAAACGCCATCCCGCGCAAGATTCTCAACAAGCTGACCTGCACGGTGAACGGCAAGGAGGTCTTTTCCGCCGATTTCGAGCCTGCCATATCACCCAATCCGTACATCCAGTTCAAATTCCGGGCGCAGGAAAGCGGTCCGGTGGTGCTCACCTGGGTCGACGACGACGGCTCCAAGATCGTGGGCCAGGAGTCCATCACCGTCGGCTGAGCGCGGGCCTCTCCTGGTGATGCGCGGGCCGCGGTGCCGCCGCGAACGAAGCAAGCTGCTCGGGGCATGTAATGATTTCACGGCGCGACTTCGTTCAAATCGCCGCCGCGACGGCGGCGCTGATTGGCGGCGGAGACTGGAGCCGCGCCTTCGCCCAGCAGCGACTCAGCCAGGCCGAACTGCTCTCGTTCCGGCCGCTCGGCAATGTCACGCTGGTGCATATAACCGACCTGCACGCCCAGCTTCTGCCGGTGTTGTTCCGCGAGCCTTCGGTCAACATCGGCGTCGGCGAGGCGCGCGGCCTGGTGCCGCATCTGACCGGCCAGGATTTTCTCAAACACTACAATATCCCGGCGGATTCGCCGGCGGCCTATGCGCTCACCCCCGAGAATTTTACGGCGCTCGCCAAGAGCTACGGGCGGCTCGGTGGCTGTGACCGCATCGCCACCATTCTAAAGGCGATCCGCGCCGAGCGCGGCGAGCGGGTCGTTTTTCTTGACGGCGGCGACACCTGGACAAACAGCTACACGTCGTTGGTGAACAAGGGCCAGGACGTCGTCGATTGCATGGCCCTGCTCAAGCCGGACGCCATGACCGGCCATTGGGAGTTCACGCTCGGCGCCGAGCGGGTCAAGCAGATCGCCGCAAAGCTCGGTTTTCCGTTTCTCGCCCAGAACGTGCGCGATACGGAATGGAACGAGCCCGCTTTCGAGCCGATGGCGATGTTCGAGCGCGGCGGGATCAAGATCGCGGTGATCGGCCAGGCTTTCCCCTACACGCCGATCGCCAACCCGCGCTGGCTGATACCCACCTGGTCGTTCGGCATCCGCGAGGACGACATTCGCGCCAATGTCGACAAGGCGCGCAAGGCCGGCGCGGCGCTCGTCGTGCTGTTGTCGCACAACGGCTTTGACACGGATCGCAAGCTCGCCTCCCGCGTGAGCGGCATCGACGTCATCTTGACCGCACACAGCCACGACGCGCTGCCCGAGGTTGTCAAGGTCGGCAAGACGCTGCTCGTCGCCTCCGGCAGCGCCGGCAAGTTCGTCTCGCGCCTCGACCTTGATGTGCGCGATGGCGAGGTGAAGGATTACCGTTTCAAGCTCATTCCGGTGTTTTCCGACGTCATCGCCCCCGATGCGGAAATGGCGGCGAAAATTCGCGCCATTCGTGCGCCGCACGAAGCGATGTTGCGCGAGGTGATTGGACGCACGGAGACGCTGCTCTACCGCCGCGGCAACTTCAACGGCACCCTCGACGATCTCATCTGCGAAGCGCTGCTGGCCGAACGCGACGCCGAGATCGTCTTGTCGCCGGGGTTCCGCTGGGGAAATTCGCTGTTGCCCGGCCAGGACATCACGCGCGAGGACATCTACAATGCGACCGCAATCACCTATCCGGCGGCCTATCGCACGACGATGAAGGGCGCGCGCCTCAAGGAAGTTCTCGAAGACGTCGCGGACAATCTGTTCAATCCGGATCCCTATTACCAGCAGGGCGGCGACATGGTGCGGGTCGGCGGCCTCACCTACACGATCGACATCCGCAGGCCGGCCGGCGCGCGCATTTCCGATCTTCGCCTGCTGCGCTCCCGCAGCGCGGTCGAAGCCGACAAGGACTACGTCGTCGCCGGCTGGGCGAGCGTGAATGAAGGCACCGAAGGACCGCCGATCTGGGACGTCGTGATGAAGCACATCGAGCGCAGGCGCTCGATCAGAGTGCAAGAAGCCGATCGCGTGCGCGTCCTCGGCGCCTGAGGGGCGCCGGCGGCGCCCGCTATCGCTTGCTCGTCGTCTTCCTCGCCTTCGCCGCCCTCGCCGCGCTCGCCGGCTTGGCGGCGGGTTCGCGCGCCGCAGGGGTTTTGCGCTTGAGTTTGGCGCGCAGGCGCTTGGTTTCAGCTTCCTTGACCGCGAGCGTCCTGGGGTCGAGCGCGACGCCGTAGACGTCGCGAGCAGCCTTGATCGAGACATATCCGTTCAGGACGTCCAATCGCACCTTGTCCACCTCGCGATCGCACGGATCGCCAATGCCGCCGCCGCCGCCGGAATCCTGCACGAACATGTCGCCGGGCTGCAGATACATCAGGTCGAAAGTGCGGTAGTGTATCGCCTTGCCGCGCCGGATGACCTTGAGCTTGGTCTTCAATCCGCCGCGCCCGCCCAACAGGCCGACCGAGCCGAACCTCTCGCCGTCGGCATTGCCCGACATGGTCAGGCAATCGAGCGGCTGCCAGACGGCGCGGTCATAGACGTTCAGCGTCTCGACATGGGTCCCGAGACCGCCGCGCCACGTTCCGGCACCGGCGCTGTCGGTCCTGAATTCGTAGGCCAGCCAGCGATAGGGGATGTACCACTCCTCGACCTCGACCGGGGCGCGCACGCAGGCCCCGCCGAGCGAACTCGATCCGCTGCCGTCGACGCCGTCATAGCCGTAGGCCGCCCCGCTCGACGGACAGGCATGGAAGGTGTGCGCCGTGTACTCGGAGATCGAGCCGGTGCGCGGGTCGATGCGGTCGCGCCGCTTGCCGGCATAAAGCGTGTTTGAGTGTCGCCCCCAGGTCGCGGGCGTCTCCCTGGGCGCGACCTGGCTCATGGCCAGCATGACGCACTCGGTGATCTCCCCGCCCAAAGTGACTGCCTGGCTCGCGCTCGTCGCCGGGTAGACCGGGCTGAGCACGGTACCCTCCTTGGTGATGACGTCGAGGCAGTTGAAGAATCCCTGGTTGCGCGGGATGCCGGGCGGCATCGACCACAACAGGCTGGCGGCCACCGACGACCACACCTGGCCGTGGGGAACGTTGATGAAGTCGGCCTGCGGATCGCTCTCGGTGAAATCGAAGATCAGCCGCCCTTCCTTCGGCTTGACGGTCAGCGCGAGGCGCACCCACACCGGCCGGTCGGTCGTGCCGTCCCAGTCGGCCGCCCGTTCCGCGTGGTAGGTGCCGGCCGGCCAGGTCGCGATCAACTCGCGCACGCGCTTCTCGGCGCGCACGATCAGCTCGTCGCACACCGCCATGACGGTGGCCTTGCCGTAGCGCCTGATCAATTCGAGGATCCGCTCCTCGATCTTCTTCATCGAGCCGTACATCAGCATGTTGTCGGCGCGCACCAGCTCGGATCCGCGCAGGTTGCGCAGGATCACCGAGTAGGCCTTCTCGTCGATCTGCCCGCGCTCGATCAGCTTGATCGGAGGAATGATCAGGCCCTCGCCGTGGCAATCGTAGCTGCGCGGGAAATAGCAGCCCGGATAGGCGCCGCCGCTGTCATATTGGTGCGTGCGCGCGAAGTGATAGAAGATGAGCTCGCCCTCGAAGAAGATCGGCCGCAGGAACGACCAGTCGGCCAGATGGCCGAAGCGCACGATGAACGGGTCGTTGCCGACGATGAAATCGTCGGCGTGGATGTTCTCGCGCCCGATGTAGTCCAGCATGCCCTTGAGCGAGACATGGCTGCCGCCGGTATGCACCGGCATGAAGTTGCCGATGGTGAGCGTGCGCTCGTCCTTGTCGAACAGGACCACGCCCAGATCGCGGATGTGCGAGGTGGGCACCGAGAAGCATTGGCGAAACAGCCTGGTCCCCAGCTCCTCGTTCATGGCGTTCAGCCGCGCTTCGATGACGGCGAGCGTCAAGGGATCGACATCGGCTGTCCTAGGCGCATCCATGATCTTGCCCCTTCTGCCGTTGCGAGGCCGGCAACGCCTCGCCTGCCGGCATCACTGCAACGTTGCCAGGTAGTTCTCGTGGCGGTCGACGACGACCTGCCAGTCCGCGGGCACGACGATCGTGGTCCGCTTCTCCTCGATGATCGCCGGCCCGGAAATCACGTTGCCGTGCCTGAGCCGGTTGCCGTCGTAGCACGCCGTCTCGACGAAGCCCCCGCCCGACTTGAAATAGACCTGGCGCTTGCGCTTAAAAGCGTCCGAGGCGTCCGTGCGCGTGAAGGGCTGCTCGCCGCTCTTGAACGGGCGCCGCTTGCCGATGGCGCGCACCTTGAGCAGGGCGATGGTCGCCGGCAGGTGGGGGTTGCTCCAGCCGTAAAGCTCGCCGTGTCGCTCGTGGAATTTCGCCACCAACTGCCGGAACGACGCGTCCGTGAACTTCGCGTCGGTCGGCGTTTCGGGCAGCGCGATATCGATGTCCCGCAGCTGGCCGAAATAGCGCATCTCGGCACCGCGGACCAACGCCATGCGCTTGGGTTCGACGCCCTGCCGCTTGAGGATATCGACGGCTTCCTCGTCGAGAGCGCGATACGACCGGATCAACTCCTTGACGTCCGCCTGGTCGTCCCGCTTGTAATAGAAGCGGTTGAGCACGTGGCCGTAGTCTGCGGTCGCGCCGCCGAAGGCGGAAAACACCGCCGCGTGCTTGGGAATGTAGACCGACCTGATGCCGAGCCGCGTGCTGATGGCGATGGCGTGGACCGGGCCGGCGCCGCCCGCTGCGATGAACACGAAATCGCGCGGATCGTATCCCTTCTCGACGATGGTCATGAAGATCCGCTCGGCCATCAGCGCTTCGGCGAGCGAGGAGACCGCGTGGGCGGCCTCCACCCAGTCGGTGGCGAGCGGCTTGGCGATGGCGCGATCGACGGCCTTCCTGGCCAACTGCGGATCGAGCAGGATGGCGCCGCCGAGGAAGTAATCGGGCGGGATGTAGCCGAGGACGACGTTGGCGTCGGTCAGCGTCGGCGACTTGCCGCCCTTGCCGTAGCAGGCGGGACCGGGATCGGCGCCAGCGCTCGCCGGTCCGACGCGCAGGACGCCGGTCTTGTCGATCCAGGCGATTGCCCCCCCGCCGGCGCCGATGCTCGGAATGTCCATGGTCTCGAGCGCGTTGCGCTGATCGCCGATCACCGACTCGGTCGTCGTCGAGATGGTCTGATCCTTGAGCACGCCGATGTCGACGCTGGTTCCCCCAATGTCGCAGGTGACGACATCCTTGAAACCGGCCGTGCGCGCAAGGAACCGGCCCATGAGCGCGCCCATGGCAAGGCCGGACCCGATGAGATGGCCGGGGTTCTCAAGGCAGAGATCGGTGCGCGCCACGCTGCCGAGCCCGGTGCTGAACAACAGGGTGCCGCGGAAATTCGCCCGCTTCAGCCGATCCTCCAAGACGTTGGCGAACCGGCTCAACAGCGGCTTGACGTAGGCTGCAAGCGTGGCGGTGCTCGCGCGATCATATTCGATCCAGCGCCGCACGATCCGCGAGGACACCACCACGTCCGGGAATTCCTTCTTGATGATCTCCGCCGCCCGCTCCTCGTGCTCGGGGTTGATGTAGGAATGCAGGAAGCAGATGATGGGAACCTCGACGCCGTGCTGCTTGGCCATCCGCGCGGCCTTGAGCACGTCCTTTTCGTTCAGGGGCGTTATGACCTTGCCGTCGAACTGCATGCGCTCTTCCACGCCGAACCGCAGATAGCGCGGAATGAACACCTTGGGCGGGAGCAGCTTCAGGTTATAGATCTCGGTCTTGGGTATCGTGCGGCCCAATTCGAACACGTCGCGAAAGCCCTTGGTGTGAATCAAACAGCACTTCGCGCCCTTGTCCTCCAGGATGCAGTTGGTGGCGAGCGTCGTTCCGATCAGGATCGTCGAGGTATCGGCCAACAGCTCTTGATGCGAGACTTGCACCTCCTGGGCAAGGCCGGCGATGCAGCGCAGGATGCTGTCGGCGGCGTCGGCGGGATCGGTCTCGGACTTGGCAACCGTGACGGTTCCCTCATTGCCGATCAGCACGCCGTCGGTGAACGTCCCGCCCATATCGATGAGTATTTCGGCCATTTGGCGTCCCCCTGGCGGCACCTGCAGCCGTCATTGACCGCACTCGTCGGCCGCTTGCGCGCGACCGGCCCGCCGTCGAATTCGGATGTCGTGGCCAGCCACGGCAGTCCTTGGCGGAATACTGGAACATCGGCTGGTCATAAAGCCAATGCATTCTTATAATCGAGCACATGTCTCACGCGCATATTCGCGGTATCGACCTGAGCCTGCTGGTGGCGCTGCAAGCCTTGATCGAGGAGCGCAACGTCACCCATGCAGCCGAGCGCATGCGGCTGAGCCAGCCGGCGATGAGCCGGGCCTTCAATCGCCTGCGCGAGATTTTCGGCGACGAGCTCCTGGTGCGCACCAGACAGGGATACGAGCCGACCCACCGCGCGCTGCATCTGTACGCCGAGCTCGACCGGCTGCTGCCCCGCCTGAACGGCCTGCTGCGCGGCAGCAGCTTCGATCCGGCGCGCGCCACCGACACGTTCCGGATCGCCGCCACCGATTACGCGGCCAGCGTCCTGTTCCCGGAGGTCGTAGCGAGGATGACGAAGCTTGCCCCGCGCGTCGCCCTCGAGATCGTGGCGTGGGATGAAACGGTGTTCAGGCGGCTTGAGACCAACGCCTTGGACCTGGCGCTGTGGGTCAACGCTGCGCCCAGCGAACTGAGGACGCAGGTGCTGTTCGAAGATCGTTTCATGTGCCTGGTCCGCAAGGACCACGATCTTGGCCACAAGCCGCTCACCTTGGAACGCTATCTCGCCTATCCGCACGCCCTGGTGACGCTCGCCCATCAGCGGCAGGGCGTGGTCGACCGGGTCCTGGAGGAGAAGGGGCTGCAACGTCGGGTGCAGCTCAGGAGCCCCTACTTCGCCTCGGCCGCGTGGATCATCGAGCGCTCCGACATGATCCTCACCGTGCCGAGAGGCCTCGCCGAGCGTCTCGTCACCATCTCACGGACCAGGATGCTCAAGCCGCCGATCGAGATCACCGAGTTCCGTTACATTCAGGTCTGGCACCCCCGGCTCGACAGCGATCTGGCGCACCAATGGCTCAGAGGCGTATTTGCCGAGACCGCGTTTGCCAACGGCCTCCACCGTCGCCGGTGAGGATTTGAAGCCGCCGGTGAGCGTGGGGGTCGTCGAGGCGGGCAGGGCGTCCGCCGACAAAAAGCCGCCTCTCAGCGCTGCTCATCGATGCGGCAGATCGCAGCGCCGACGGCGGTAACCTCGCCTTCCGGGACGAGGATTTCCACCACCGTCCCCGCCACCCCGGCCGTGATCTCAACGACGGTCTTCTCCGATTCGACCTCCGCGACGATCCGCTCGGGGGTGACGGTCTCGCCGACCGCGATCAGCCACTTCTTCAGATCGACATCAATGGTGGAACTGCCCAGCTTCGGGATCTTCACCTCGTGCATCGGCTTATCCGCTATGGGCCAGAACCGCCCTGATGGCGCGCGCGAGTTGGTCGGGCGACGGCACCACGGCTTTTTCGAGAGGCGCGCTGTAGGGCAAGGGAACGTCGGCGCGGGTCACCCGCTTCACCGGCGCGCGAAGATCGGCGAACGCGCGCTCGGCCAGGGTCGCGCTGATCTCGGCAGCAAAACCGCAGGTCCGGTTGGAGTCGTCGTAGATGACCACCCGTCCGGTCCGGCGCGCGGCCGCGCACAGCCCGTCGCGGTCAAGCGGCAAGAGCGTGCGCGGGTCCCACACGTGGACGCTGATCCCCTCGCGCGCAAGCTCGTCGGCGACCGCAAGCGCCTCGCCGACGAGGTGGCCGACCGCAACGACGGTGACGTCGGTGCCGGCCCGCTTGACCTCGCCTACCCCCAAGGGCACCTCATAGGCCTCCTCGGGCACCTCGCCGCGCTGGGCCAACACCAGCGCCGGCGCGAGAAAGACGACGGGATCATCCTCCCGGATGGCGCTGACGAGCAGGCCCTTCGCCTCGCGCGGCGTTGACGGGCAGACGACCTTGAACCCGGCGTGCAGCAGGTAGGGGTAGGGGTTGTCCGAATGCTGGCCGGCCAGGCCGCCGCGCGAGCCGGCCACCATGAGCGTATAGGTGATCGGCAGCCGAACCTGTCCGCCCAGCATCAGCGGCAGCTTGGCGGCCTGGTTCACCAACTGATCGAAGGCGACGTAGACAAGCGAGGCGACCTGGAATTGAACGATCGGCCGCAGCCCGGCCATCGCCGCCCCGGTCGCAAAGCCGACGAAGCCGGCTTCCGAGATCGGCGTATCGATCACCCGTTCGGGTCCGAACGCCTCCAGCAGCCCGCGCGTCTCACCCCGGATTCCGGAGCGGATATCCTCGCCTACGATGATGATGGCGGGGTCGCGCGCCATCTCCTGCTGGTAAGCCTCGTTCATGGCCTGAAGGTAGCGAAGCGCCCGCATCACTCCGCGCCCCAGGCCGGCGTGCCCGCATAGGTCCGGCTGTACATGTAGTCGAGCGCGCTTGCCGACTCCGGCCACGGGCTTGCGCGGGCGAAGGCGATGGCTTGCGCGATCTCCTGCTCGACGGCCTGATCGGCGGCCGCAAGATCCTCGCCGTTCCACAGTCCGGCCTCGATGAGCCGGCGCCCCCAGGTCTCGATCGCGTCACGCTGGCGCCACGCGGCGATCTCATCCTCGCTGCGGTAGCTTAGCTTCATGAAACGCTCGGCGGTGTAGTGTCCGACATAGCGATAGGTCTTGCACTCGACGAAGGTCGGCCCACCGCCTTGGCGCGCCCGCTCCACCGCCGCGGCCGCAGCGAGATAGACGGCCTCGACGTCCATCCCGTCCACCGCCAGCCCCGGCATGCCGTAGGCGGCGGCGCGCTGATGCGGCTCCAGCTTGCTGACCGCGCGCAGCGCAGTCGTGATCGCATAGAGGTTGTTCTCGCACACGAACACGACCGGCAAGTCCCAGATCGCCGCCAGATTGAGCGCCTCGTGCAGCACGCCCTGGTTGACGGCGCCGTCCCCGAAGAACGAGACGGCGACGCGCCGATCGCCGGCGAGCTTGAAGCGGTAGGCTGCCCCGCAAGCCATCGGCGCGCCCGCCCCGACAATGCCGTTGGCGCCGAAAATGCCGAGGCTGATATCGGCGATGTGCATGGAACCGCCGCGGCCGCGGTTGTAGCCGGTGACGCGGCCGAGCAGTTCGGCGAGCATGTAGCGGACCTCGCCCCCCTTGGCGATGACATGGCCGTGGCCGCGATGGGTGCTGGTGATGACGTCGTCGACGCGTAGCGCCGCGCACACTCCCGCCGCCACCGCTTCCTGCCCGACATACTCGTGGCAGACGCCGGCGATCTCGTTCGCATCGACGAGAGCCGCGACCTCCTCCTCGAAGCGGCGGATCAGCCGCATGCGACGATAGAGCCCTTCCGCCAAGGTCCTCGGCAAGCCAACCGCCATCGCCTGTCCTTCCAGCCCGTCAATCCCGCGCGATCGCACGTCCGGCTTCGCGCTGCGCGCTTGCGCGCCGAAGCGTGCAAGCAAAGCTAGGCCTTGGCCAAGCCGCCGAAGCGGCCCTGCCACCACTCGGCGAGCTGCGTGTAGGTCGGCAGCCACACGTCGCGGCGGCGCTGCACGTAGTCCAGAAATTTTGAGAACACATAGGCGGCGTCGGCACGGCCGCTGACATACGGATGGGTCCCCCAGATCATGTAGAGCGGGGTGACGCCGGCCGCCTCATAATAGGCATCAAACGCCGCCGTCATATAGCCGAGGTTCTCGCCGATCGAGCGCCGATGGTTGAGGAAAATGTCGTAGTCGTTGACGTTGCCCACCATGTTGTAAGGGATCTCGATCAGCGTCCTGCCGTTCACGTCGATGAAGTAGGGCAGTTCGTCGTCCTGCAGGTCGCCGTGGTAGAGCAGGCCGGCCTCGGCCAGAAGCTCGATCGTGTCGGTGTTGCACAGGGCGGCCGGGCTCCACCAGCCGCGCGGGCGCCGCCCGGTCACTTTCTCGATCGCCGCGACCGTCTTGCGAATGTCCTCGCGCTGCTCGTCCCGGCTCAAGCAGGTCGGCGGCGTGCCCTCGCTGTAGCCGTGGGCGGCAACGTCATGGCCGAGTCCTGAGAGCTCGGCGATGATTTCGGGGTGCCGCTCCGCTGCGTTGCCGGTCGTGCCCAGGGTGATCTTGAGGTCGTGCTGCTTGAGGATATCGCGCAGGCGCCTGAGCCCCACCTCGTATCCGAACTGGACGGCCGAGCAGGTGCTCAGCGAAGGCACCTTCTCGCCCGCCAGCACGAACGGGCCTTTCGGACCCATCGGCTCCAGGCGGTTCCACTCCCATTCCTCGGGACAGGTATAGATCAGCACCGCCATGCGGGCGCCGTCGGGCCAGATGTCGGCGCCCTTGCGGTGGTCGTATGGCAGGCGTCGAACGGGGAACGGAAACGGGATGTTGGGCATGTCTCCCTCGGCGTCCCGACCGCTCATGGCGGAGGGATCAAGTCCTGCAAGGCGGCCCCCTGCGCGAGGCAGCCACTGCGATGCCGCGCGACGTTTAGGCCCGCAATCGGG
>Ga0209323_10001551_pt1 | contig 15184 bp, 14 predicted proteins | sample Rifsed19ft2_FD_184014 | JGI IMG/M metagenome (GOLD analysis project Ga0209323, IMG submission 184014) | Soil microbial communities from Rifle, Colorado, USA - sediment 19ft 2 (version 2) | ecosystem: Environmental > Terrestrial > Deep subsurface > Rock core/Sediment | place: Rifle, Colorado...
CATGATAATGTCCTCTCCTGCCATATTACCCTCCTCTTAATAATTAAAAGTTTGGGTATTATGACATGCTTTATTTAGGACATTTCTACTTTGCCAGAATAGGACATTATCATTTTGCTGTTACAGTGTTTTTTCGGTCAGAAATATAATATTGACGGAGTGTGCTTAAATATGTTACTTATTTAACCATGCCTATAAAACTACTTTTTGCTGATGACAATGTTACAATTCAAAAGGTTGCAGAGCTTGCCTTTGAAAGTGAAGATGTGGAAGTAACTACTGTCAGCAGTGGTGATAAGGTCATTGAGAAGCTAACCGAATCCATGCCTGATATTATTATAGCCGATGCATTCATGCCGGGAATGAACGGAATAGAACTCTGCGAGAAACTTAAAAAAGATGAAAACTACAGCAATATACCTGTCCTCCTGCTTAGAAATGAGTTTGATGAGTTTGATAATGATGTTCTTGTAAAAATTGGAGCTGATGACTGTATTACAAAGCCGTTTAAATCTGAGGAACTTGTAAAAAAGATAAAAGAGTTTGCTGCTAAAAAGACTGTTCTTAACTATACTCTGAGTGAAGCCGAAGTATCATTTCAGAAAAGCATTGAACAGCCTATTGCAGCCGCTGAAATTGAATCTCTTGAGCCTCAACCAGTTCTTTCTGAGGATAATACTCATCAGGAAGAAAATTTAGGAGAAAAAGAACTGGGAGACATCCTCATTTTAAAACCTGACGATGAGGTTACAGATGAGACTAATGAAAATATGGAATCTCTCTCCTCTGTAGAAATTATATCCCATGAATCAAAGACAGAAGATGAGGATTTAAACATATCCGGCTTGCTAAATGATGAAGAGATAAAAAATTTAAAGAATGAAATCAAGAAGGCAGAGGAAGAGCTGCTCATTTCAATACCGGAAGAAAAAGCAGATGAGGAACTACCTCCTTTCCAAATGGAAGAAACCACTACTTCAATTACTGCCAATAATTCTTCATTTGACTTAAATAATTTTATTGGTGAACTTGAAAAGGAGTCCGTTATTAGTAAAAAGATAAAGGATATTGTTGTAAAAGTTACTGAGGATGTTTTTGAAAAAACCCTGAAGTCATCTGTAGAGAAATCTATGAAAGACTCCATAGAAACCATACTGAAAGATAAAACAGAGAAGCTAATCCTCTCCTTAACGCCGCATCTTACAAAGACAATAGAAGGGGTAGTCACCGATGTCGTCCCTGAACTTGCCGAATCCCTCATAAAAAGAGAGATTGAAAAGATAAAAAACAGCGAGATGAGTTAAGGAAAATATAAAATTTTGCCACAGAGGCACGGAGACACAGAGGAAGGATAAATAAATGGGACACAGATAAAACACAGATTTAACAACATGAAGATAAGATGATGAGAAGTTAAGAAGTTATGAGGTTTTGTATTTTTCATCTTCCAATCTTCTTATCTTCTCAGTTTCTTGTTTTGATTTTATCTGTGTTCATCCGTGTTTATCTGTGGTTGCTTCTGTAATTTTTTTTGGTTGTGGCGAAAGCCACGCTGTGTCAATCTGTGGTTTCATTAGGTTTTTGTTAAATATGGAAAAGGTCTTTGAACCCAAAAAGATAGAAGAACGATGGTATAAATTCTGGCAGGAAAAGGGATATTTTCATGCAAATGAAAACTCAGACAAGAAATCTTACTGTATTGTCATCCCGCCTCCTAATATAACAGGTGCACTCCATATAGGTCATGCATTAAACAACACAATTCAGGATATCCTCACCCGATGGAAGAGGATGGAGGGCTTTAACACCCTCTGGATGCCCGGCACTGACCATGCAGGCATAGCGACACAGAATGTTATTGAGAGGCAGCTATTGGCAGAAGGGACAGACAGACACAAACTCGGCAGGGAAGAATTTGTTGAGAGGGTCTGGAAATGGAAGGAAAGGTCAGGGGGGGAGATAATAAGACAGCTTAAGAGACTCGGTGCCTCATGTGATTGGGAGAGGGAGAGATTTACAATGGATGAAGGGCTCTCAAAGGCAGTGAGGGAGGTCTTTGTCCGATTATATGAAGAGGGATTAATTTACAAAGGAGATAGATTAATTAACTGGTGTCCAAGATGCCATACGGCACTATCAGATTTAGAAGTTGAGCATGAAGAACAAAAGGGACATCTGTATCATATAAAATATCCGCTAACCAACCCCGGAGAGGGTTTCATAACTATCGCAACTACGCGCCCTGAGACAATGCTCGGAGATACAGCGGTGGCAGTAAACCCCGACGATGAGAGATATAAAAATTTTATTGGAAAGACCGTAACCCTTCCGATTGTCAACAGAGAGATTTCTGTAATTGCAGATTCCTATGTGGATAAGAGTTTTGGGACAGGGGCATTAAAAATTACACCTGCCCATGACCCTAATGACTTTGAAATTGGAACAAGGCACAACCTCCCTCATTTAAAGGTAATTGCTGAAGATGGGACAATGAATGAAAATGCAGGTAAATATAAGGGGCTTGACAGATTTAAGTGCAGAAAGGCATTGCTAAGCGATTTGGAAAAGGGGGGATTTCTACTAAAGGTTGAGGATTATGCACATTCTGTCGGTAAATGTTACCGCTGTAAAACAATTGTGGAGCCGAATCTATCAAAACAGTGGTTTGTAAAGATAAAACCCCTCTCCGAGCCTGCCCTTGAGGCTGTAAAGGATGGGAGAATCAGGATAATACCAAAGGGATGGGAGAACACATACTTTGAATGGATGAACAATATAAAGGACTGGTGCATCTCAAGACAAATCTGGTGGGGGCACAGGATTCCTGCATGGAATTGCTTAGACTGTGGTGAGATAACAGTTTCAAAAACTGATGTAAAGGAATGCAGTAAATGCAAAAGCAAAAATATTGAACAGGAGAGCGATGTCCTTGATACATGGTTCAGCTCAGCCCTCTGGCCATTTTCCACACTCGGCTGGCCGGAGAATACAAAAGAGCTTAAGACATTCTATCCGACCTCTGTTTTAGTGACAAGTTTTGATATTCTGTTTTTCTGGGTTGCAAGAATGATTATGATGGGTCTCAAGTTCAGAGGCGATATTCCATTTAGGGATGTATATATTCATGCCCTCGTAAGGGATGCAGAAGGACAGAAGATGAGTAAATCAAAGGGGAATGTTATAGACCCCCTCATAATGATGGAGAAATATGGAACCGATGCCTTCAGATTTACCCTCGCAGCCTTCGCCGCACAGGGGAGGGATATAAAACTCTCTGAGGAGAGGATAGAGGGATATAGAAATTTTGCAAACAAAATCTGGAATGCCTTTAGGTTTGCAATGATGAACTTGGAAGACTTTAAGGATACAGTTTCCACTTCCGATATAACCCGTCTAAATCTCCAACTCTCTGACAAATGGATTTTGAACAGGCTGCAAAAGGCTATACGAGATACAAAAAAAGGGCTTGAGGAATATAAATTCAATGAGTCGGCAGGAATTATCTATCAGTTTTTCTGGCATGAGCTATGTGATTGGTATATAGAAATTATAAAGCCAAGACTTGCCGCATCTGCTAAAGAGAGAAAAACTGCACAATCGGTATTATTATATGTCATGGAGAACAGCTTAAGGCTCCTCCATCCGTTCATGCCTTTTATAACAGAAGAATTATGGCAACAACTGCCCCACAAGGGGGAGAGTATTATGGCTGCCGAATATCCGGAATTCAATGAAGCACTATTAAATGAAGAAAATGAAAAAGAGATGAACCTCATCATGGGGATATCAAGGGGGATAAGAAATATAAGAAGCGAAATGAATATATCCCTCGCAAAAAAACTTGATGTAATCTTAAGGACAGGGGATGAGAAAAAACTACAGATGATTGAGAGGCAGAATTTATATATATCCGAACTTTCCAGATTAAAAAACTTAAGCATTACAAGAAATGGAAAAGAGCCAAAGATGGCTGCAACTGCTGTAGTAGAGGATATTGAGATTTTTGTCCTTCTTGAAGGAGTTATTGATATTCAGGAAGAGAGAAACAGGCTCAGCAGGGAACTTGAAAAAATTAACTCCGATATTGCAACACTGAATAAGAGATTATCAAATCGGGACTTTATAAACAGAGCACCCAAAGATGTTGTAGAAAAAGATAAGGAAAAATACCAAGCCCTGACTGCAACAGCAGAAAAAATTCAGCAGAATATTAATAAGATTCAGGGCTGACTTTTTCAAACGGCTCATTCTTCTCAAAATCAGGACAGTAATAATCCCTGCTTGAATACTCCTGAATCCAGCCATTCTCAAGCCCAAACATATTAAAATAATCAATTACCCTCTCGTATTCAGCTTCAGTTAAAGGATTTGATAGTAGTATATTTTCTTTTGCCTTATGGGTCGGAAAGTATTGGGACATTACGCTGAGAAAAGTTTCTCTGCCGACCTCACTGCTTATAAATCTTAAACTTTCTTTACTCCCTGCAAGACCATTGGGAAGAACAAGGTGTCTTATAATCAAGCCTCTTATGGCAATATCATTATCATCAACCATGAGATTTCCAACCTGACTTTTCATCTCTAAAATTGCTGCCCTTGAGTGTCTTACATAATCTTCCGCTGTGGAATAATCAAAGGAATTATTATTATCACTGTATTTAATATCGGGAAGATAGATATCAATTATACCGTCCAAAAGTTTTAGCGTATAAAGTGACTCGTAGCTGTTGGTATTATATATAAGTGGAATCTTTAATCCCTTTTTAACCGCTATTTCAAGAACCTTTACAATCTGGGCAGCAAAGTGTGATGGCGATACGAGGTTTATGTTATGGCATCCCTTAATCTGAAGCTCAATCATTATATCTGCAAGTCTCTCAAAGCTCATCTCTTTATCTCTTAGAGATTTTTCAGGCTGAGATATCTGGTGATTCTGACAGAAGATACATCGTAGATTACAATTGCCAAAAAATATTGTCCCTGAACCTCTATTACCTGAAAGGACAGGCTCCTCACCATAATGGGCACAATAGCTTGAAACAATAGGAAGATAACCTGAACGGCAAAAACCAATCTCACCCGCCTTACGGTTGACATGACAATTGCGAGGACAGAGCGTGCAATCTTCAAGCAAATTATCTAAACTTGCAACACGATTATGGAGTTCACCTGAACTGATGAGACTTAAATAATTAGGAGTGTTATAGTTCATAGTGGTGCCGAGGGCCGGAATCGAACCGGCACGGCAGTTTCCCGCCGAGGGATTTTAAGTCCCTTGCGTCTACCTATTCCGCCACCCCGGCATTCAAAACAAAGACCTGATTAATTTTATAATTTCTGTTTATTATACTACAACTCTGCCTCATCTAAAAGATATGGCAGATAAGATTCTATGCCAATAGGCATAATATGAATACTCTTGACCATCCCTTTTATATCTCTGATAAATTCAGCCGCAATTCTTATCCCCTCTTCTGTCTGATTCTCTGCCGCTTCTACCCTCTTTGAAATATTCTCAGGAATTTTTTTAGTCAATACCTTTTCATTCAAAAAGTTAATCATCTTTATAGACTTAATCGGAGAAATCCCGATAAGAAACTTTGTATTCAATCCCCTCACCTCTTCAAGAAATTTTTCCAGAGATTCCTTGTCAAAAAAGGGCTGGGTCTGAAAAAACTCAGCACCTGCATCAATTTTCTTTTTGATTTTTATCAGCTCAAGCTCAAACGGCTCAAAGAATGGATTGGCAACCCCCCCTACAAAAAATTTTGCAGAACTCTCTAACCTCTTGCCCGACATACAGACACCTGTTTCCATTTCTTTGATTACCTGTATAAGCTGAATAGAATCTAAATCAAAAACAGGTTTTGCATCAGGGTGGTCGCCCAATTTCGGGTGGTCGCCTGTCATAATACAGATATTTTCAATCCCGAGCGCACCTGCCCCAAGGATATCGGATTGAAGGGCAAGCCTGTTTCTATCCCTTGTGCAGACCTGCATTATAGGATTATGGCCAATCTCTTTTAAAAGATGACTGAATGCAAGAGAGCACATCCTCATAATGCCCCTCTGGTTATCAGTCACATTAATTCCATCAACCCTTCCTAAAATCTTTTTTGCAATATCAAGGCTTGATGCAGCATTGACACCCTTTGGAGGCGGAATTTCAGTTGTAACTACAAACTCTTTTTTATCAAATAGTTCTCTAAGCCCCATTTATAACTCTTCCCGGAATCGTCCCTGCAGAGTGCTTCTTTGCCGGAAGTATCTTTGATAATCTGTCAATTGTGTTAGATTTTTTCATCCTATCATATATTGCAATCCATACACATTCTTTTTTGTTATCCACCTCGCACATCCCCTTTACACTGCCGCCGCATGGGCCGTTTAAAAGGCTCTTTGAACACCTCGTAACAGGGCAGATACCGCCGTAGCTTCCTATAACACACTCCCCGCAAGTAGAACACTTCTCATAGAAATGCTGATGCCTGAATACATTCCCAAGAAAAAGACTGTCGCAACCCGGATACACACTGCAATCCACAGCCTCTGCAACTGCCTGAACTCCTGCACCGCAGGCGAGAACCAGTATTGCATCTGTCTTATCAACAGCATCCTTATTCTGCCTCAATACCCGACGTGTATCAAGCTCAAGACATGGTGCATTGATTACAGTAGTGCCGGTGACGGTCTTCCCCTTCTCAGTCAATTTTGCCGACATCTCAGCGACCTCTTTTTCCCCGCCTGTCCTGCATGTAGTCGCACATTCTCCACATCCCACAATAAACACAGACTCCTGCCCATCCATCATTCCAAGCAACTCATCAAAATCCTTTTGTTTTGTAATAATCATAATTCCCCCTAAAAATATTTAGCCACAGACTTTCATCCCTTTAGAAATAGAGGCTAAAAATTATTTATACTTGCTTTCTTTTTAATCGTGTGCAGTTAAAACATCCCAAAGATTCCAATCCGCCTTTCAGCCTATTCTTTTTACTTAATTCTTATACTGATTTTAAAACCATATTTCCTTTTTCCAGTTACAACCCTTTATCCTGCCTCCACCATCTCTCTCCCTCGCACTGCAATTTCGCCTCAATATCCAGGGCGTGAGATCAGGATGTATTCTAAACAACCGCTATCCCAGATACTTTATCCTTTCTATAATCTCTTCCCTCCACAATCTCAATCTCCTCTAACTTAAGATTGTAAAGTTTGTAAATAATCTTATAAATTAAGTTATCGGTTGCATCTTTTTCTCTTTAATAGGCTCAAGGATAGATATGCTTTTTGTGAAATGCTTTTCAAGGAGTTCCTGCTTCCTGCGGTCTGAGTTGCCAGTAGAAAACCATATTCTCATGTTTTATCAGAATTATCTTTGTCCAGCCAGTTTTGCATCTGTAAATTGTCAATTCTCTCAAAATGTTCTCGATTGTTTGTTATAAGCACACAATGACTGACAATAGCTATGCTGGCAATCAGGATGTCAAAATCTTCTATTATTTTGCCTTTGGATTTTAGATTGGCTTTAATCTTTCCAAATTGTTTAGCAGATTCTTCACTGTCGGATAAAACAATAAGATTCTTTTTGAACAACTCGATCCTCTTTAGATTTTCTTCAATTTTCTTGGAATTATAAGCTCCAAAGTACAATTCGGCAAGAACACTGTTGGTTACAGCCAAAGAATAGACACCAATTTCTTTAACCTTCTTTTTGAGGGATTCATTTCCGTTGAGCAAGTAAATGCAACTATCTGTATCTAAAAGATACTTCAAAAAATATCCCCTGTTCTATTTGTAGATTTTCTACTGGAATAAATATCTTTTATCTGTTCCTTTGCCGTCCTGTTATCTTCCCAAGTGCCGCATATTGACAGAAATTCATCGGTTGCAAGTTTTTCATCGTATTCAGGCTTTATAATTTCTTGCCTTAGAAGATGGATAATTCTAAACAATTTTTCCTGCAAAGGTTCAGAAAGATTCCGTATCTCTTTTAAGATTTCTTTTTCATATAGTGTTTTTGTCTCCATTATAATCCCCCCTTTTCTATTTTGCTTTCGTCATCTGTTTTCACATCGTCCTTATTTTGCCATTTATCGATATTTATAGCAATAGGATTTGTTTCCTTCCTCCTTATCAACTTCTTCTTCTACCCTTTTCCTGAATTTTTCAATTTAGTACCTCTCCCCTCACTTCTGCAATAATCCCATCAAATCGCCTTTCCGCCTCTTGGCACAAGAGGCGCATAGTTTCTAATGTCAATTTCGGTGCCTGACCCAGTATCCTTTATGCAGATACAGATAATAGATTTGTAATGATTTTTATCAGTTTATCTTTTTCTTTTGGGTCGCTTACTGCTATCAAAAGAGCCAAGGCGGTTAAAGCATTGTCATTGATTTTCTTTTCTCCGCTCTCTTTGTATAGGTAATTATTTTTATCAAGAAAATAAATAAACAAGAAGGAACCGATACGCTTGTTGCCGTCAGCAAATGGATGGTCTTTGATGATAAAATACAAAAGATGGCGCGGAAAATCTCCACAATAATCCTCTCAATCCGCCTTTCCGCCGCTTGCCGCAAGAGCAGAATGTTTTTTAATGTCCGCCCCATAGGTTGACACAATCGCACATAAAGAGAACAATCGTCCCGTTTATCCGTTCATGTTTTTTAAAATGGTGTCTGACATCACAGATTAACACTACAAAAAGGAAGCCCTGAATTCATCTTCAAATTCGGTTTTCTTTAATGCCTCATTATAGAAAGGCATGCCCCATACAGTGTATTTCTTTGATTTCCATAATACATTTATTTGATGTTTTTTTTTCAATAATTTTAAGAAGTTCTCTTTCCATTCGTCCTCTTTCAAACGGTTTCCGCCTTTCGGTTCAATGAACACTTGATAGTGCAGTGAAATATCAGAATCTTTCTTTTTGAGGAATAGAACAAAGTCAGGTTCAATCGGTTGACCGTCATCAAAGTTATAAATCTGGAAATGCCGCTCATTTCGGACAAGGAAGATTTCATCCCACTTCAATTTCAAGGCGTCGTAGGTTTTGTCAATGAATTTTATAAGGTATTTTTCCTCGGAAGTCCCATAATTTTCTTTGAAGGCATACCATTCTTTACTGCTCAAATCCAATCGGAGTGCTGTGTTTGATGCCTGAGTTTGAGGAACACCGTACTCCTGATCACCTCCTTCTTTTACAAAAATATTTAAAGTTTTGTCCTTGAATATCTTTGAAACAGAATTGGGTAAGAATTCCGGTGTGCCCTGATATTCTACTTTATCGGATTCAAGACTTTGACTGATTTTATCAAGAATAGAAACCGTGATTTTCAGCTTTTCATTTGGCATCAATGAGGCAATCTGCCCTTCTTCTCCCTCCACTTCTACTCTTATCTTTTTGAGATAACTCTCAGAAGAAATAAACTCATGAATAGATTTAACATTGGGGAGAAAAGATTTTAGATTGTGAAACCTGTAAAACTCCAGTTTTGAGATGGCTTTTTTTATTACATTAAAGCCAAAGTCTTCAAGCATATAATCTCTTTGTTTTGTCTTTTTGGAAGAAGATGCGGCATTATCAAATATTGCCGTTGATTCAACCGCGCCTGAAAATAGGTTTACATGAAAGATATGTTCTTTAATGGTATTTGGCAAAGCAGAAAGGTCGGAGCGGTCATACTTAATCTGTTTATTGAGAAAAATAAGCCCATTCTTATAGAAATCAGACTCTTTAAAATCCATTTTCAATTCAAGCTGAATTTCCCTCGTCTCTTTAGCCTTTATGCCTATTTCCTGAAGTGCGGTATTCAACTCCTGAATATATTTCGGATTGTATGCGCTGTGATAATAAAGCTCCTCGCATATACGGAGTCCGTTCTGAATATCGGAGTCATATTTCCGCTGGAATTTTGGCTGTGTATGATCAATCTGAAAAGGACAATACCTTGCCCCGCGCCCTATAAGCTGTGCCTCTGATATGGTCGTGTTCCCCGGCTTCCCTGCTTTTGCATCCCGTGTATCGTAAAGCCTGACAATATCAAAGAGGTTGAGAACATCCCATCCTTCGTTCAGTTTATCTACGGCAAAAACTGCGCGGTATTCGTTGTTTTCATTTTCCAGCGTATTGACGGCAATCTGTTTTTCCTCGCTTTCTTCCTTGCTGTTGACCTCAATACATTTTTCATCCGAGAAGTCGTTCGTCAGTTCTTCAATCAGGTTTTCTGTGGAGATGCCGTTTTCTTTAAAGTATGCAAAACACCTTTTTAAAGTCGATTCATTGCTTTTTTCTATCGCTGCAATATCCGATTTTTTCAGATTCTTAATCGTGCTTGCAAATTCCTCGTAAAAACCCTTGCTCTCGGCAATCGTTTTAGACTTGAAGAGGATGACAGGTTTAATTCGCTTTCTATTCTTTTCAAAAACCTTTCTCCGATACTGGCTTAAGATAAGCGACTGTAAAGCCCGCTGAATTAAAGGAACATCGGACTGCAATACCTTAACTTCCTTTGAATAGCCGTCTATGCGGAATTGCTTGAGTGGATAATCGCAGAGGATTTTATCAGAATACTTTGAGGCAATTTCCTGCACGGAAAAATCCACTGTTGCAGTATATTCAAGAAGGATATTTTCAGGATTAGAGCGGAAAATCCGGCGGACTGTTCCTTCCCATGAAATGACCTCTTCCTGCTCCTCTTTATTCAGCCTGCCTTTTTTCGTTTCCACATTGATGTGATGCGCCTCGTCTGAAATGAGGACGATTTTTTTATCCTGAAAATCATCGTAAGTGATGCAGTTTTCACGCGGGGTGTTCAAGCGGGAATGCAATCCCTGAATTGTGGAAAAGGCGATATTTATATCTTCTCCATTGGCAGCCTGAAAATTATCTACTTCTTTAATGGCGACCATTTTACCGCCGAATGCAATAGCCTCCGCAAAAAGATATTTAGACGAAAGCGGATTCAGGAAGTTTTCGCGGGTTTTGTTTATGATGTTGGCGCTGTTCACAAAGAACAGAAAGTTGCGGTAGCCCTGTTTGTAAAGGTGCAGGATAACCCCTGCCATAATCAGGGTTTTTCCGCTCCCTGTTGCCATGTGAAAAAGGAGTTGAGCGGGCTTTTGCCGGAGCCTGTCGTTAGAAAGATAATAGAGGAAACGGCCGAAGGCTTGGTTTTGATATGGCCGGAGTTCAAAAGCCGGATTCAGATTATTTTTTAAATCAAGCGGGACTTCCGGCAGCGCATTGCCGAGCTCTATATAGGCGGTGATTTTCTGTTCAAGGGTCTGGATCATTTGATACGCTCCAGAACAAAGTCCTTTACTTTCAGGGCGAGGTTATATGCTTCCTTCGCCTCTTCAATGTCTGGAATATAAAAATCATCCGGATAACGAAATTCTACGGCATATTCTGTTAATATATCCGCATTTTTCAAAGACAAAAATGCCTCATCAAAAGCCATACATGCCAGCACCAGCTTTTCTATCTTATGCGTTTTTTCAGGCTCAATATCTTTGAAAACCAGATATGCTTTTAAGTATTTTTCTGCCGCCTGTTGAGCGTGAAAGCAAATGGCATCTGTAACGGGGTTGTCGGTTTTCAGGTCTTTACCGGCAATAGTAATATCGTTATCCGCTTTGATAATCCATTGTTTAACATTTTCATTCATCATTTCTGCCATATTATTTTCCCCTCTCTGTTTATAACCCGTGAAAGAGTTGGAGACAGCATATCTGCGGTGTGCTTCTTTTGATATTTTAATAGAACATCGGCATTGTATCCAGCCAGCGCAATATCCCATCGTAAATCCGCAAGGATTTTCAGTTTTTCTTTCCGTTCATATTCCCTGTTTATTAGTATTAGAAAATCAATATCGCTGTCTTCCTTTGCCGTGCCGCGCGCATAACTGCCAAAAAGGATAATACCGGAAACCGCAGGGACATCCTTTAGAATAATATCTTTCACCGTTTCAACATCTTTTTCCGTATACATTATTTTTCTCCGTAAAATATTCTATTCAGTTTCTTATCCGTATCCGATACTTTATAATCCTCGTCATCTATCTCGCTGTAATTTACATAAAGCTGATTCTTATCCAACAATTCTGTGAGGAACCTCTTCTGCTCATCAAGGCTCAGGCTTTCAAATTCTGAAATATTGGCATTTATGGTTTTCGGATCTATCTTATAACTGATGAACGCCTTCTCCTGCATTTCTTCAGTTATAAGATAGAGTTCTTCCGTTGTCTTTGCCTTCTGGATGCGGTCAATATAGGCTTCGTTGTGTTCCATGATTTCGCAGTATATGAATGCGCCGCCGCCCTGCCAGTTGAGGGGTTTTGAAATACCGGACTGGTCGCCGTTAATGACATTCTTGAGACGAACAACGCTGTCATTTTCGCCGTAGTCAAGCTGTTCAATACCGATATACTGACGCCCCATTTTGTGGGCAACGGCACAGGTTGTGCCGGAGCCGAGATGATAGTCAAGGATAATGTCATTTTTGTCTGTCGCCATATCAAGAATGCGCTCTATCAAAGCTTCCGGTTTTTTCCCATTTTCCAATTCAACCCTACCCTCTTTTGAAAGATTATTTAGACCTTTGCCTTCTCCTCTTCCGCTAATTGAAACATAAAATCAATAGGAAAGCGTTCTTTATTACGTTTAACTGCTTGATTTAAAACTTTTGTTGGAACACCATAGAGTTCTGCTAAATCTGCATCTACCATAACCTTCTGTCCACGAATTAAAAGTATTTTCCCTTCAATTACTTCAACCGGGATAATTGCATCCACATTTACCTCCAATTTGAAATCACAATTTGTGATTTCAAGTTGTAGAACTCTGTATCATTCAACTGAAACATAAAGTCAGGCGGAAATCTGTCAATATTCCTCTTTACAGCCTGCACTAAAACTCTCGGTTCAACCTCGTAAAGTTCTGCAAGGTCCGTGCTTAACATTACCTTATGACCACAGATTATATATATTTTCCGCTCTATCACTTCCTGTTGAATCGTAATTTCCATTTTAATCCCCACAGAGCCTGTTGCACAAACCCTATTTTGTCACCCTGAATTTATTTCAGGGTCTCATAACATATTGATTTTATTAGATACTGAAACAAGTTCAACATGACATTTTCCATTGTTTTGCTATTTGTGCAACAGTCTCACAGTTATTAAATTTCCTCAAAGTTTTTTCTTCCTAATCTTTTCCAGCCTCTCTTTTATCTCTGCCTCTTTCCCCTGTCCATCAGGCTCATAATAGATTCTCCCCTTTAGCTCATCTGGAAGATAGTTCTGCTCTACATAATGTCCCTGAAATTCATGAGGATATTTATAGTCTTTTCCAAAACCATACTTGGAGGCATCCCTGTAATGGCTATCTTTAAGATGAACCGGGACAGGAAAACTCTTTCCCTCCCTTTCAATATCATTAATTGCCTTGTCAATAGCTGTTATTGCGGAATTGCTCTTTGGTGCAGTAGCTACATAAATAACTGCCTGTGATAGTGGTATCCTTGCCTCAGGCCAGCCAAGTTTCTCTACTGCCTCAGCGGCAGAGACTGATAGAACAAGAGCCATTGGGTCTGCATTCCCCACATCTTCAGATGCTGTCACAATCAGCCTCCTTGCAATAAACCTCGGGTCTTCACCGCCTGCAATCATCTTAGCAAGCCAATAAATTGATGCGTCAGGGTCTGAACCCCTCATTGATTTCTGAAATGCCGATGCATGGTCATAATGCTCACTCCCCATTTTATCATAGAGGAGGGAAGCCCTCTGCAATACCTCCTCTACAATCTTAGTAGCAATCTTTCTCTTACCCTCACTATCAGTCTCAGATGAAAATGCTGCAGACTCAATGGCATTCAAAGCAAATCGTGCATCACCATTTGCCTGAATTATTATATTGTGGAGTGCATCGGGCTCTATATTTAATTCATATTCGCCAAGCCCTTTTTCTCTATCTTCAGTTGCCCTGTTTAAAATTGACTTAATATCATCATAAGACAGATATTCAAGCCTGAAAATCTGGCATCTGGAACGGAGGGCGGGGATTACTTCAAAAGACGGATTCTCTGTTGTAGAGCCTATCATTGTGATAATACCTTTTTCCACAAATGGAAGGACGGCATCCTGCTGTGCCTTGTTAAACCTATGAACCTCATCTATAAATAGAATAGTCCTTATCTTCTTTGTCTGAAGCTCCCTCTGGGCAATATTGATGACCCTTCTCAAATCCGCAACACCTGCATTAACCGCACTTATCTCTTCAAACTTCCTTATTGTTGTATTTGCAATAAGCCTTGCAAGTGTCGTCTTTCCTGAACCCGGAGGTCCCCAGAATATGATAGAGCCTATACTGTCTCTCTCAATCAGCTTCCTTAAAGGCTTCCCCTCCCCTATCAGGTGCTGCTGTCCAACAAAATCCTTTAAGACAGAGGGTCTCATCCTGTCAGCAAGTGGCGTCATCTTTTTCTTTATTATTTCTATATCCTTATCAAACAAATCCACATAACGATTTTGCAATAAATAACCTATAAAATCAAGGATGAAAAAGGTATCGTTAACCAATCATCTCTATTTTAAGTTCCTTAATCTGGTCCCTCAGTTTTGCTGCCTTTTCAAACTCAAAATTTTTTGCAGCCTCTTTCATTTCTTTTTCCAAAGCTTCAATTATTTTTTCAATGTCCTCTTCTGACATATATTCTGCCTTCTTTTCTGCTACAAGAGGAATAGTATAATAATCCTCTTCATATACACTACCCATCACCTCATGTATATTCTTCTTTATTGACTCAGGTGTTATGCCGTTCTTTTTATTGTATTCCGTCTGTATCTTTCTCCTTCTGTTCGTCTCATCAATAGCCCTTTGCATTGAGCCTGTAACATTATCTCCATACATTATGACCTCACCCGCCACATTTCTTGCCGCCCTCCCGCTTGTCTGAATGAGGGAGACCTCAGACCTCAAAAAGCCCTCTTTATCTGCATCAAGTATTGCCACGAGAGAGACCTCAGGTATATCAAGTCCCTCTCTCAAGAGATTTATGCCAATCAGGACATCAAATTCACCGAGCCTCAATTCCCTTAATATCTTCACCCTCTCAAGTGTATGTATATCAGAATGGAGATACCTTACCCTTACATCTAAATCCTCATAATACTCTGTCAAATCTT
>Ga0209323_10001557_pt1 | contig 15171 bp, 21 predicted proteins | sample Rifsed19ft2_FD_184014 | JGI IMG/M metagenome (GOLD analysis project Ga0209323, IMG submission 184014) | Soil microbial communities from Rifle, Colorado, USA - sediment 19ft 2 (version 2) | ecosystem: Environmental > Terrestrial > Deep subsurface > Rock core/Sediment | place: Rifle, Colorado...
TCAGGGTCCCGACAAAAGTCGAAAAATTTAAAAATCTTGCAGGGTACGGTGTTGAGGCAGTGGTCGATAATAAGCATGTTTTGGTTGGTACTTTAAAACTTATGAGAAATAGAAAAGTAGATATAAGTTCGATACAAAAGCAAATAGATCAACTGTTAAGCGATGGAAAAACCATTATGGTTTTGGCAGTTGATGGAAAAGTTGCGGGAGTTGCAGGAGCTCAGGATCCCATTAAGGAGAATGCAAGAAAGGCAATTGATGCTATGCGAACGTTAGGTTTAGAGGTTGCAATGATTACGGGAGACAACCAAAAAACCGCTGATTCAATTGCAAAGAAGATTGGCATAGAACGCGTGTTCGCTGAGGTTCTTCCGGAAGATAAGGCAAAATATGTTAAGAAGCTTCAAGATGAAGGCAAGTTCGTCGCGATGGTTGGAGACGGCGTTAATGACGCTCCGGCTCTGGCACAGGCGGATATCGGAATTGCAATAGGCGCTGGTACTGATGTCGCGATTGAAACCGCGAAAGTGGTTTTGATGAAGTCGGACCCGGCAGACGTTTTGCGAGCTATAAAACTTTCAAAAGCAACCGTTACAAAGATGAAGCAAAATCTTTTCTGGGCTTCGATCTACAATCTTTTAGCGATTCCTGTAGCCGCTGGAGTTTTATATCCGAGTTTTCAAATCTCCCTTCGTCCTGAGATTTCAGCTTTGCTTATGAGTATCTCATCGATTATTGTCGCAACAAATGCAGTACTTTTAAATCGCGCCGAAAAGGATCTAATTTCTGTTTGATCTGGATCATGCAAATTTTGTGACTTTAATTATTGAAAATAGGATATGGACCCACTTATAGGAGCATCTTTTACGGCATCTTTTTTTGCGGGCGTTGCGGCGCTTTTTGCTCCCTGTTGCATCACTGTTCTTTTGCCGGCCTATTTTGCATCAATTTTCAAGCAAAAAATTAAAATCTTTTTTATGACATTTGTTTTTTTCCTGGGTCTTCTAACAGTTTTTCTTCCTATAGGGATGGGTGCGTCTTTTATTTCTCAATTAGTTAGTCAATATCACAACTTTATTTTTATTCTAGGCGCAGTTTTTTTAATTTTTTTGGGAATACTTCTCTTAACAAGAAGGGCATTTTCTCTTCCCATTATGGTACATCCCAAGCTTGAAAACTACGACGTTGCGTCCATATTTGTTCTTGGAATCTTTTCAGGTCTTGCGACGCTCTGCTGCGCGCCGGTTTTGGCAGGCGTTGTCGCACTATCAATTTTGCCCGGGTCCGTTATTTTTGGAGCAGTTTATACATTAGCTTATGTTTTGGGCATGGTTTTGCCTCTTTTTATTATTGCGTACTTCCTTGATAAAACAAATATTATGGAAAAAATATCTATATTTAAGAAAGGCATAAAGTATCGAGCCTTTGGTCAAAACTTTTCAACTTCCCTGTCAAATATTTTTTCAGGAGCAATGTTCTTAATTTTAGGCTTTGTGATTCTATATTTGGCAAGGACTAATCAATTAACTCAACATTCAAGCTATCAAATAACAATAAATGCGACACTTGCAAACTTCACAAAATCGGTTTCGGTCTGGACCGGATTGATCCCCGGATATATTTGGATAGGAGTTTTTGCATTTGTATTTTTAATAATAATTAAATTAGCAAGAGACGAGTTTGTAAATAAAAAGAAGGGAGGTGGCAAATAAATGAGATTTAAAGAAATTCTAATAGCCGTATTGGTTACGGCATTTGTCGTATCTCTGTTTTTTAAGATTACTGATGATAAAGTTCAAAAAGCCCCGGCGGCAAAAGGTGGCACATTGAGTCAATCGGCCGACCATCATAGTGGATCTCCTCAAATTTCAACAGAGGTTTTTGGGAAGCTTCTTGATAAAGAGGCGCCCGATTTTACACTGGAAAACTATGAAGGAAAGAAAGTTAATTTAAAAAGCCTTAGGGGGAAAAGCGTAATTTTGTTCTTTAGCGAAGGCCTTATGTGTTATCCGGCTTGTTGGGATCAAATTGCAGCTTTTGGAAAAGACCAAAAACTTAATAACGAGAATACGGTAACACTCACAATAGTTAATGACAGAAGAGCAGACTGGAAGAGTGCTCTTAAAAAAATGCCCGAGCTTGCAACTGCGCAAGTTTTATTTGATACGGACAGGTCTGCGTCGGTTGCATACGGCGTTTTGAGCCTGCCATCCTCAATGCATAGAGGACAATTAGCGGGTCATACGTACGTAGTTATTGACAAAGAAGGGATTGTCCGTTTTGTTAAGGATGACCCCCAGATGGCCATAAGAAACCAAGAGTTGTTAGGCGAAGTAAGCAAGTTTTAAGAAAGGAGTGGATGAATGATTTTTTTTGGATTCAAAAAAAATTCAAAGAAACAAAATAAAGCTAGGGATCCAATCTGCGGTATGAGCGTTGTTTTGGACAACGCAAAATACTCAACGGTATGGCGCGGAAAAAAATATGCCTTTTGTTCACCGGGATGCAAAGAGGAGTTTGATAAAAACCCTGCCCAGTATGCGTAAGATCTTTATAATATTGCTAATTTTCCTGCCCGTTTTATTGTTGTTTTCTTTTTTGGCAGTTAAAATTTTCAATCCTCAAAAATCTACCCGTTCGTATTTTCCGGAGCAGGCGATTTCAGTTGACGATGATCCTGTCATGGGTGATAAAAATGCCCCCCTTACATTGATCGAGTTTTCGGACTTTGAATGTGGCAACTGCAGGCTTTTTTTTCTACAAACCCTCCCGCTTTTAAAAAAGAAATATATTAACACTGGAAAATTAAGGCTTGTTTATCGTGATTTTCCTGTCAAGTCCCATGATCCTTTGGCAACGCAAGAGGCAATGGCCGCAAACTGCGCAAGAGAGCAAAAAGGAGACGAGGGATATTTTGATTATCATGATGAAATCTTTAATACGACTACTTCCGGCGGAAGAGGACTTGAGGTGGCTCAACTGTTCTTAATAGCAAGTAATTTAAAGCTTGATCAAATACATTTTAAAGGATGTTTTGAATCGGAGAGATTCAAAGAGGAAGTTAAAAAGGATTTTTTTGACGGCATGAATAACGGGGTAACAGGTACGCCAACATTTTTTCTTGGATTAACTACACAAGGAGATGCTATAAAAGGAATTAAAATTTCAGGTGCAATGCCTTTTGCGGCTTTCAAAATAATTATTGAGGAGCTTTTGCAATCCGATGAAACAAATAATTAGTAGAAATATTATTCTTGCGACAATAGTAATTTCGTTTTTTTATTATATTTCAATTATGGCCTTGATAAACAAGGAGCTTGTTTTAAGCATCATTTTTTCCCAATTTTCTCTAGTCAATAAATTAGAATTGTTTTCCATTATTCTTTTTGGCTTTGTAGGCGTTAATAATATAAACTTCTTACTTCTTGTTTCTGTCGCGATCCTTACGGGAGCAAATCTTACTCTTTTATTCCAGAGATTTAAATACTTGATCAGACATAAAATCGGTCTATTTTCCGGAGGAAGTTTCCTTACCGGGGTGATCGGAAGCGGATGCGTTGTAGTTTGCAGCACCATTCCTTTTATTATAGCTTCAAGCTTTACGGGAGCCTCCATCTTTCTTCCTCTTTTTGAGAACCTCAAATATATTTCAGTTGTACTGCTGTCTTTGTCGCTTTATTTCCTGCTTAAAAATTATAAAGAAGCGTGCATGATAGAGGAGAGGAGGTGAGATGTTTATGATTAAAAAATATTCGATTCCAAATGCTTTGGCTGCCACAACAGCTATTGTTTATGTAATATGCCGAGCATTAGTGGGTCTATTCCCCGATGCATCATTTGCAGTTGCTCAATCGTTGTTCCATGGAATAGAGCTGAGTCAATTGGGCGCATGGAACCTGACAGCGCAGTCCTTTGTCTTGGGCATAATTTCATCAACTGTAACAGCTTGGGTTATCGGCTATATTTTCGTAGCAGTACATAAAGCGTTTTCAAAATAGGCTTGACAAGCAATTTAAAATGTGCCTAAACTAGTACATATCTAAAGTTCTATATATTCTCGAATTGCTCGAATCTGTTCCGAATAATTCGAATTAATTCGATGGGCATTCGAGGAATTAGGGAAGGAGGTGACTTTATTAAATGAATCAATATAAACCGGTTTTAGTTTGGGTACTAATTGTTGCCGGACTCCTTGTTGGATACGAAGGTTTTGCCGGAGTTGAACTGCACGAGCAGATCCTCGGATCCCAGGTTGGTCAAATCCTTGAACTTATTGTTGGAGTAGCAGCAGTTGTTGTAGCTTATCTTAAACTCACAACAAAGGGAAGAAAATAAGTTTTATTCTTCCTGTCCTGTTCGATTTTGATTTTGGAAGCCACGGTTTTCATTTCTTGGTTCTCTTGGTCGTGCTTCACTGACAGAAATTGCTCTTTCGTCTAAAGTTTGTCCGTTAAGTTCGGCAATCGCTTTATCCGCCTCTTCATCAGTTGACATCTCAACAAAACCAAAACCACGAGATTTACCAGTGTATCTATCTTTTACTACGTTTGCTGAAGCGACATTACCAACTTTTGAAAAAAATGATGATAAAGAGTCGTCAGTGGTAGCCCAAGCAAGGCCTCCTACAAATAGTTTTTTAGCCATTCATAACACCTCCTATCTTTTGTTCTTTCAGAAAATGTCAAATGGCTAATCAACTTATTATCGTCGAGAGCACTGCTTATTTTCTGAAGCAAGGATATTGTAACATATTTTATGTTAAAATCTCAATATGCAAGTTCGCACAATAAAAACTGAAAAAATAATACCAAGGTCGATAGGACTGTTCGAATTGCTCGATAAGTATATTAACGAGTTTTCTGAGGAATCCATTCTTGCTATTGCTTCAAAAGTTGTCTCGATTTGTGAGGGACGAGTAGCCCCGGTTGAGGGTTCGGACAAAGATGAATTGGTTAAAAAAGAGGCCGATTTTTATTTACCTAAAGAAGAAAATGACTACAATATTTATCTCACAATAAAAAATAATATACTTGTCCCTACAGCCGGGATTGATGAATCAAATGGGGGAGGTTATTACATTTTATGGCCAAAAAACCCTCAAAAAACCGTGAATCAAATTCGAGAATACTTAACAAAGAGGTTTAATGTCAAATGGGTCGGAGTAATTATTACTGACAGCAAAACTACTCCATTGCGATGGGGTACATCCGGCGTTTCAATCGCTCATTCAGGATTTTTGGCCTTGAAAAATTATATTGGCAAACCTGACATCTTTGGCAAAAGCATGAGAATAACAAAAGGAGCTGTTGCCGATTCATTGGCCGCATCTGCGGTTCTTGTGATGGGAGAGGGGAATGAACAAACTCCCATGGCTATCATTTCGGATGTTCCTTTTGTTGAATTTCAAGACGGGAATCCTACAAAAAAAGAACTTGATGAATTAAAAATTGCAATCAAGAATGATGTTTATGGGTCAATTTTGAAAAGGGCGCCTTGGCATAGACACAAAAAGTAATTTGTTATAATAATACTTCATGCGGAAAGTTCTTTTGTTAATTCTTCTTGTGTTTTTGACGGCAGGATATTTGGTTTTCTCTCGTTTTAACGCAGATTCTAACAATTTTCTAACTAATGAGCCTCAAGAAGAGCTAGACTCTCCTCTAGGCGGAGAGATGCCAGAAGACGGCCCACACCCATTGTCGATTGAAGCATTGCGGAGAGGTGATTATCCAGGTTCGGATATTACTATAGAGCAGACATTATCCCCAGGTTCAAATTACCAAAGATATATAGCATCATATAGGTCGGAAGGACTAAAAATTTATGGACTTCTGACTGTTCCAAACGGAGACGCACCTCCCGGCGGGTGGCCGGCAATAATCTTCAATCACGGCTACATTCCGCCTGCCCAATACAGAACTACCGAAAGATATATTGCGTATACCGACGGTTTTTCAAGAAACGGATATGTTTTATTTCGTCCCGATTATCGCGGCCACGGAAATTCGGAAGGGCAGGCAACTGGTGCCTATGGATCCAATGGATATACCATAGACGTTTTAAATGCGCTTGCATCCGTTAAAAAACTAAGAGATCCCTCAGTTGTCAGTAGTCAGCCTGCCCTGAGCGGAGTCGAAGGGTTGTCAATTGTCGACGGAAGTCACATAGGCATGTGGGGGCATTCACTTGGTGGATTTATAACTCTTCGTAGCATGGTTGTTTCGCGCGATATAGAAGCCGGAGTTATTTGGGCAGGAGTTGTTGGTTCCTATGAAGATTTGTTCGAACGTTGGCGAAGGCGCAATGTCCCAAGCGGTATTCCTTCGACTCGTGGCGGAAGCTGGAGACAACAACTTTCGTCCAAATACGGAGAGCCGGATGAAAATCCTGAATTTTGGAACTCGCTTTCAGCCAATTCATATTTAGCCGATATTTCGGGACCGCTTCAATTACATCACGGAACCGTTGACTCCTCAGTCCCTGTTGAATTCTCGGAAAAACTTTCAGATCAGATGAAAGCGGCAAGCAAAGTTGTCGAGTTGTATACGTATCCCGGGGACGATCATGATATTACTTCTTATTTCGGTACTGCCATGCAAAGATCCATCGACTTCTTCAACAAACACCTCAAATAATCTAGCTAGATTTTTTATTTCTCATCTTGTATAATAAATTTCACTATGGCCAAGAAAAAAATCGCAGAAGTTTTACAATATACGGCAGTTTTTGAACCAGAGAAAACCGGAGGATATTCTGTATCTATCCCTGTTCTTCCAGGATGTCTCTCTCAAGGCGAGACATTTGAAGAAGCTTTAGTAAATATAAAAGAAGCAGCCGAACTTTATTTGGAGGATCTTAAAAATTCTGAAATTCCCCAGGAAACAAGACCTATTGTCGTATCTCCAATAAATATTCGATTATGAAATCTGTCAAGCCAAGGCAGATAATTAAAGTCTTGGAAGGCAAAGGATTTAAATTCATCAGACAAAAAGGCAGCCATAGATTATACCGCAAAGGCCAATTGCGAGTCACTATTCCGTATCACACAAAGGATTTAAAACCGGGAACACTTCGAAATATCCTCAAACAAGGAGAACTTACGGAGAAGGATCTATAGTATTTCACACCGCTAGTTGGCGGGCAGCCTTCTAAAATGCTAAAATAATTATATGAATCCGGTAATTTTTGCCATTCTTGCCGCTGCTTCATTTGGCTTATGGACTGTTTTTCATAAACTTGCATCACCATATATCAATCAAATCTTTGGAGCAATACTGGTTTCGCTAACTGCTGTAATTTTTGGCGGTATCATTTTTCTCTTTAATATGAAAGGCGTCCAGCTTTTTAGTGATATTAGAGGTATTATTTTTGTCGTTCTTGCAGGTATAGCTGCATTTTTTATAGATTATTTGGCACTTCAAGCCTATTCGAAGGGCTTATCGCTGACAATAGGCGGACCGATTATTATTGGCGGAAGCATGGCCGTAGCGGTTTTAATTGGTTTATTATTGGGGGAGCCTTTAACTGCCATAAAAATTTTAGGAATAATTCTAATTGTTATTGGTGGAATTGTCCTTGCGTCAATAGGATAGATTTATATAGAGGCTAGAGCATCTTTTGCTGCTTTAAGATTCGAATTGTAGAATATGCCCTTTTGGTATTCGGCGCGGGCGGCTTCGATATTCCCCTGGTTTTTGTAAATATTACCTCGAATAATATAGAGTTCTGAGAAGGCGCGGTTATAATTGTTTAAAACTCGATCAGTAATTTCGAATACTCGAGCGTAATTTCCAAGTTCGTAATATGCTTGAATCGGCTCTACCTGATACCAAAGAACCCGAAACGAGAGTTGCTGTTCGACTTGCTCGAATTCGGCAGCCGACCGTTCGTATTCTCCAACATTATATAGCGCGACAGACAAATTAAATCTTGCGGTTATGTCGTTCGGATTATTCGAAAGTTCCGTTTCCGCATTTCGCACAGCCTTGCGCCATGCAACTTTTTCGTCTACATCCTCACCAAGTATGGCTTGCGCGACCTCGACTTTATCCTGCGGCACTAAGACTAAATATTCATAATTAAACTTTTTCCAAATAACATTAAAATCCTCATATGAAAATCTCAAGTTTTTGTTTTGAAGAGAATCGTCCTGAATTATCTCGCGCGTTGTTTCGTCGTACCCCTTTATAATGCGATAGTGCCCTATATCTTCATTTGGTTTTGTCCATGTCCGCGCGATTATTGGCATGTCATAAGTTATGAAATACTTGATGAGTTCGGGATTTCCCATCGGCCGATGAAAGGGGACAAATCCGTATTCTTTTGATTTTTCAGCCAGTTCCTCAAGCGTCACTGACTTATCATCATTATCACCGGACGCGATCTGATAGGGGCGAAGGTCATTCCCCAATTTTTCCTGCGTTTCATTTATTCCGTAATATGATAGCGTCATTGATAAAGACGCAGGGCCGCAGTTATTAAAAGTTTGAAATACATGGGTTCCTCCGGTTAATATTTTCGAGTTTGGGGGTACCTCAAGGGGGACGGGAGTGGGCGAAGGAGCCTCGACAAATTTTTGAACAATGTTTTTCTGCGATGTGGTATTATTAGTATCTGTTTTTTGCGATTGATTATTTATGAAGAGAAAGCCGCTAAAAGCCAAAACACCAAAAGCAAAAGTCAAAAGAGTGGAGAAGAGGAGCTTTTTGAATTTGAGAAGATTATTAAACATGAGCGTTAATTATACCATTAAATTAACAGCTCTTCATCTTATAGTAATGTCGATCGCTTTCTTGTTGTTGGGGTTTGTGGCTGCTTCTTTACTCCTGAATTCTAATTCCAATAATTTCGCAAGCTCGGCTCTTTCGGCCAGAGCAGAGAACGAATCATATTGGCTTTTACTTCACAGAAAATCTAATATTGAGTATTTATATAAAGGAGTTCCCGGTGACGAATCGCAAAGCGAACTAATTAAGACCTTTAATGTTAAAACGGGAATTCCCGGAGAAAGACCAACTCCGCTGCCACATCTATTAGGACGAGAATATTTCATTTTAATCGGTAAAATGAAAACTCCTGACAATCCTGAAACCGCCCCATATTTTTTGACCCTTGATGTTCCTGTCACGGATCAACCTCCATACGGGCCCGCGGATTATCCTGAATGTCCTGACGGCTGCAATTGGGAGCTTCCGGGATATTTTGGTTTGCACGGAGTGGGCGGGGACAATTCGAAATTATCAAAGGAAGACCCGGGGAGCTCTGGGTGTATCAGACATTCAGATGAAGACATTACGTATTTATATAATAATCTTGATCCGAGTCTTGAAGAGATAAGGTACTATATCATTGACAATTAACAAATTGACTAATTAACAAAATGACAAGGATGAGAAATATATTTATTGGGCTAGTTAGTGTTTTGGTTTTGGTAGGGATTTTTATTTTTATTAAGGGGAAATCGAATAGTTCTAGTTTAATTATCGGTTTGATTCCTAATTCTATGACTACTGCCTCACCAACACCCTTTCCATTCCAGGAAATGACAATTCCATATTTAAGATCAAGAAGTTACGAAAGTAAACTTGGAGAGCTTCGCCAAGTTTCACAAAATTCCGATTACGCCTCTTATTTAACAAATTATAGTTCTGACGGACTTCGCATTAACGGATTACTCACTATCCCAACCGGCACACGGCCCTCCGGCGGTTGGCCTGCCGTGGTGTTTATCCACGGCTATATTCCCCCTCAAAACTATCAAATTCTCGTAAATTATTCCTCTTACGTAGATTATTTGGCAAGAAACGGTTTTGTGGTTTTTAAAATTGATCTTCGCGGCCACGGCGATTCTGAAGGAGAGGCGGGAGGAGGGTATTACTCGGGCGATTACATTATCGATACCTTGAGCGCGCGTGCGGCGCTTCAAAATTCCGACTTTGTAAATCCTGACAGGATTGGTCTTTGGGGACATTCAATGGCGGGAAACGTTGTCGCACGCGCGCTTGCGGCTACCCCAAATATTCCTGCGATCGTTATATGGGCGGGAGCGGTTTACACATATGCAGACTTTTCCCAATATTCGATTGATGATAATTCTTACCAGCCGCCGTCGGAAGATTCTCCTCAAAGAAGAAAAAGGAACGAGCTGTTCGAAAAGTACGGAAGATTCGACTCAAATAGTGAATTTTGGCAACAGGTTCCCATGACTAATTATTTAGACGATATAAAAGGCGCAATTCAAATTAATCATGCTACTGATGATCCTGTTGTAAGTATAGACTACAGCCGGAATTTTAATTCGATACTTGATAAAACTCCGATTGTTCACGAGTTAAACGAATACTCGTCTGGCGGCCACAATTTTACGGGCACGGCATTTAACCTGGCAATACAGAATACTGTTGAATTTTTTACCAAATACTTAAAAGAAGAGTAGTTCTGTTTTAAGTCTTAGCTTTTTGACTGCAATAATTCTCCAAATCAAAACAGCAATTGTTGGGCCTATATATAAAGTATAAATAGTAAGATCTTCTATACTTGTAGGAAAAACTGGAGTAATAACTGTTCTTGGGAGATTAAATATTGGAGGAGAGAGCAGGACATGCAAATAGTATTCGGCGATAGTTTTTGGAATGATAATGCTTACAAGTATAACAATGGTGGCCGGAACGTTATCAAATAATCGAGCATTATTTGTGAACGTTTTAAATAACAAATAGAAAAGGAAAAAGTTTTCAAAAATGTTTGGGAAGAAGAGCAACAATTCTCGGGAGTGAACAAACAGTAAAACCAGGACGCCGAAAGCTCTTAAAGAAAAGAAAAAGATGCTTAACTTTCTGGCAAGGGTTTCTTTCCATGATAAGGATGTATAAAAAGCGATAGCCAAATAATAAATATCCATGATTTTGTCCCATGCTTGGTAGTTTGCCATGTCTTGCTCGGTTCGAATAGTAAAGTAATTAAAGTCTTGAAGATCTAAATACATTGAAGCTAACACTCCTATAATTGGCCATCTAAGGATCGTTAGTGGTATTAAAAGCCTAAATACTGTCAAAATTAGGATTTCCATTTCTAATCTAGTTTAACAAATCTATTATTTCTAACCAATCTCTTTCACAGAATCGATTGTTTTATGGTAGACTATTTTATTATGAAGGCTGCTCAGTATAGTAAATATGGAGGTCCGGAGGTTATAGAAATTAGGGATGTGCCAAAACTTTCCCCTTCCGAAAACCAAGTATTGGTTGAGATACACGCGGCAAGCGTTAATCCAATAGATTGGAAAATTCGCAACGGGATGCTCGGGGATCGCGGGCCAATAAAATTTCCGGTGACAATCGGAGGCAATTTTTCAGGAGTAGTTGTTGAAGCAGGTTCGAAAATTTCCGAATTTAAAGTCGGCGATGAGGTATATGGACAAGCTTTGGTGTTAAATGGCGGTTCGGGATCATACGCTGAATTCTCTACATCAAACCAAGAAAACACCGCCCGAAAACCCTCAAACATTAACCATATCGAAGCAGCGTCTCTTCCCCTGGTTGGCATCAGCGCACTTCAGGGGCTAGAGCAACATATAAATCTTCAAAAGGGGCAAAAAATATTAATTCACGGTGGAGCAGGCGGCATTGGGACAATCGCGATTCAAATCGCAAAACATATTGGAGCGCGCGTTGCAACAACGGTTTCGACAAAAGATGTTGAGTATGTTAAAAAACTTGGAGCAGATGAAGTAATAGATTACAAGAGTGAACGGTTCGAAGAAAAATTGAGAGATTTCGATGCCGTATTTGAAGCGTCAGGCAAGGACATAATTGAGCCGTCTTTCAAGGTTCTTAAAAAAGGGGGAATCTTTGTGACAATGACCGCGCCGCCGGATCAAGAGCTTGCAAAAAAATATGGAGTGCGCGCAATGAGGGAATCGACAGATACAACAACCCCAAATTTTAATCGCTTGACAGAACTTGTTGAAGCAGGCGTTGTTAAACCTCAAGTTGACAGAGTTTTCAAATTAGAAGAAACAAGACAAGCGTTTGAATACAAAGAAACCGGCCATCCCCGCGGCAAGGTCGTCATCGCCGTTAAATAAAATAACGGCAGTTGACATCTAGAATCGGTTCTGCCTATTCTAGAAAGAGCCCATGTTTTCTGCTCGAAATATAATTGTTCTATTAATTATTTTTGCAGCTTCAGGATTCGCATTCTTGTTGTTAAGACAATCGAGTCCTCCGATTATCGCTCCTTCGCCCACACCAACAGAATCTTCTAATATTGTTACAATCCAATCAGTCCCGGAGATTGAAACTTCAGAGGTTCATTCTCCGGATGGGAAAATGAAACTAATCATGGAAAAGACAGCAAATGGGGAAAACATGACATATTCCTTTTCGGTTTCAGAAACCGCCCAAAATATAAGAAATGAAATTTATTCCAAAACCGTTCTTCCAGGAACGAATTTCGAACTGTTCCCTAATGCGTGGTCGCCCGACAATAAATATTTCTTTATAACAGAGGAAAACATAACTTCAGTTGATTATTTTGTATTCAAGGCAAATGGCGAATCTATATCTTCGAGCGAACAATATATTAACGTCGTGCCTTTATTCGTCGCAAGAAATACAGGATTCACACTCTCTGAGATAACCGGTTGGGATTCAGAAACTTTGCTTCATATTTACACAACGCGCGAGGATGGATCAAGAGGGGCTTCTTTTTGGTTTGAAATTCCAAGCAAAGCAATAATTCAGCTTGCCAGCCGCTAATTACAAAGTTTCGACTGCTGAGATCTTGAGGTTTCTGCCGTCATATTTGAATTCAAAGGCAATCTCGCGATCACGAGTATTCGTTATATATAAATTTTGCAATTGATCGTTTGCTTGTCTTCCAGGATAGGCATAAATTGAAACACCGTATTCTTTTGGAACTTCTGGAATATTCGCAAAATTATGATTTACTTGTGCCGTGGTTTCAAGACCTGCATCACGTGCTATCCAATAGAGCAGAGAAGCCAGATGACAAACCCCGTCTCCGACCAAGAATCCTGAAGACTTAAATCCTTCCTGAGAGTTAAAATGCGCGTTTGTGGTTTTTGCGATTTTTCCTTCATACTCAGGTAATACATCATCGTGGAAGGCAAATGTTTCTCCGGATTTAAGTATAATTTTTTGTTCGAATGGTGTTTCGACCTTATTCCAGTCTATGTTCTTAGGATCAATTTTTTCACCCGATAAATATTTTATAGTAAGCAAGATATTGTCCTTAAACACTTGGTTTACGAACGAATCTTCATATCTTTTTTCCAAAGAAAACTCACGAACAGCAATGGGTTTGGGCTCGCCGGCCATAACAGGCTGCCCCTGGATGAACAAGGGAAGTATTAAGGAAATAATTGTGCCTAACATAAAGAAATCCCGATTTAATCGGGATTGAAGCTTAAATTCTACCATACTATAGGCCCTGATGTCAAGCCTAGCTTTGCTAGGCCCTGAGGTCGCCTTAAGCGACCGAAGGGTCTCAACAGGTCTCAATTTAGCCCCTAAATAGCCTTTGACAAGCCTCCTTCAATTGTCTACGATTAGAATATGCCTAAAAAGAAAGTCTCCGCCAGGGGCGGATGGGCCGATGATTCAAAAAGTATCTATAGAAGAATTCTTATTTTATACATAGTTTTTGCTGCTGTTTTTGTATCATTACCCATAGTTTCGAGACTTACTCAAATATTTAATCCGCCATGCGCAAATTCGATTTCCTGCATTAAGGATTTGTCGGGTAAATTAGAAACAAATACTGAGGGCGTTTTCTTGGGTAAAAAAATCGCCGTGCCATCTTATCTTGCAAGCATACCTTCTGTTAAGAAAGTTTTAGGCACGACATTTGGTCCAAAACATATTTCAGTGGATCTTGCACGCCAAAGGCTTTATGCCCATGAAGGCGACAAGCAAGTTTTTGAATTCCCGGTTTCAACCGGTAAGTGGGGCAGAACTCCGACCGGCGAGTATAAAATATGGGTGAAGCTTTTACGTACTAGAATGTCTGGAGGTTCGGGAAATGACTACTACAATCTGCCGAATGTGCCTTATGTCATGTTTTTTTACAATGATGAGGTTTCGAAATCACGCGGATTTAGTCTTCATGGAGCCTACTGGCACAATAATTTTGGTTACACCATGAGCCACGGATGCGTGAACATAAGGCCTCGCGACGCTGCAAAATTATTTGAGTGGGCGGAACCTGTTTCGGATGGTAACGTAACACATGCCACAAAAGACAATCCCGGAACCACAGTCACAATCTACGGTCAGCCCCCCACCTGATAAAACTAGTATTATCTTAATGTGTGCGCTTGTATTTCTCTGCTTTCTCTACGTCCTTTGCAATATCAAGTTCGCGCGGATGCTCATAGTCTTCCGAAAGCCCAATTCCCATCTTATGAGCAGCTTCCAAAACGTCGTCATCAGATTCAAGATCTGCGATTCGACCACTTATTGATTCCTCATCTGCTTCCTGTGGACTTTTAGCGAGATAGGATTTTTTCCCTTGTCCAAACGCAAGATCGGCCGCCTTTAATCGTTTTCTTCTGATGTAAGTCATATGGTAATTTTTTGTACCATAATATTAATTTCCATGCAGTGATCTTCATCACACGATGCGTACTTCACCTTGAGGTTTGATATAATGTTTGCCTATGAATCTTGTCGGTAGGGAAAGTCAGGTTAATAACCCAACCTTACATTTTAGCTTCAAATTCAAACTTCCAAAACCAGAGTGTTCCCTCTAAATAATTCACTTGGTGGTTGAAATAGGTTATAATCACTAGCTATGTCATCTGAAATCAGAAGAATTTATGGTGAGGTTTCAGAAGCTAGGAGAAGTGCTTTTGAAACTCATAGTAAACCTATCGGCTATCAAACTGATCGTGGTATCTCCTGGTACGAAAATGAACTTCCAACCTTAAATAATAAATCATTTATCGATATTGTTGAGGAAAAATTGGCGGCTCAGCCCATAGATCAACCTTTGAAAATAGTCGATATTGGCTGCGGGAATGGTTTTTTTTTAGTCAGTTGTGCACTGCGTTGGCCAGGACAAGTTTCATGCGTTGGGATAACTGCACAAGAATTTCCAAATCCCTTTCTGGAAGAAGGAAAAATAGCAAAGTCAAAGAGCACAGTATAC
>Ga0209323_10001558_pt1 | contig 15169 bp, 16 predicted proteins | sample Rifsed19ft2_FD_184014 | JGI IMG/M metagenome (GOLD analysis project Ga0209323, IMG submission 184014) | Soil microbial communities from Rifle, Colorado, USA - sediment 19ft 2 (version 2) | ecosystem: Environmental > Terrestrial > Deep subsurface > Rock core/Sediment | place: Rifle, Colorado...
GAAAAAACGGGGATTGAGTTGCCAGGAGAAATTGGAGGTATCTTTCGTCCTTTAAAACAGTGGTCAAGAAAATACTCTCTCATCTCTATTTCAATAGGACACGAGATAGCCGTTACTCCGCTTCAGTTTGTTACAGCTTTTTGTAGCATACCAAATGGAGGGCTATTGCTCGAACCAACAATAATAAAATCAACGATAAATAACGACGGCAAAACAAAAGAAGAATTTCAAAGGCCGCAACCTGTGAGGCGGGTAATTAATTCAAACATTGCCCGTAATATAATGAACCCTATATTGATGAAAGTTGTTACAGAAGGCACAGGGAAAAATGCAAGCCTGCTGGAATACGATGTTGCGGGAAAGACGGGCACATCACAAAAAGCCGATGGTGATGGTGGCCGGTATTCTAAAGAAAAATATGTTGGCTCTTTTATTGCTTATGCACCTGCTGAGCATCCTCGCATTTGTGTGTTAGTTATGATTAATGAGCCACGAAATGGTGCATATTACGGCAGTACCGTAGCAGCACCCGTTGTAAGAGAAATTATTAGACGTTCACTCCTTTATCTTGGTGTAGAACCTTCAAAATTTCAAATAGCAATGCAATAATGTAATCTCTTATATACTGGTAAGGAGGTGATGAGCGACTTTAATGGCTTGAAAATGCATGGAATTATGTGATAAAGTATCTTTAATATAATGACTTATGAAAAGAATCGGGGGATAAAGATGACAAATAAGGAAATTGAAAGACAGAATTTCATTTTATGGTACAGTCTGTATGCCACTGAAAAAGAGTTGGAAATAGCGCGAACCAATAGCGCAGAAACACTCAATAGACTTTTAAAAGAATATGCTGAAGAAATTGATAAAATTAACAAATCAAGACGTTTTTACGAACGGATTATTCAGCCAGCAAGCGGTCAAATACAGGGTTTCGATGCAGCATTGGAAATAAATTATTCTTCATATGAGATAAAAAGTACCGTATTGGAGAAGGTGCACTAATAGGCATGAAATTAAGTGAACTTTGTTCTTGTTTAAAAGAACATCAATCTTATGATTTTGTGGAAAAGGAAGTTTATGGAATAACACATAACTCCCAAAAGATAAAAGGGAGCTACGTGTTTGTTGCCATTAAAGGCCATAAGTTGGATGGGCATGATTTTATTGTTGATGCAATGGCAAGAGATGCCGCCGCTCTTGTCGTAGGAAAAAGGATAGAAATAACTCCACGGATACCACAAATTGTTGTATCTGATACCCGCAAGGCTTTGGCGTTTCTTAGTAATCATTTTTATGGTGGACCTTCTTCTAAAATGACGGTAATCGGTATTACAGGAACGAATGGAAAAACAACAACTTCATATCTCACAAAATCAATAATTGAGGCTTCCGGCAAGAAAACAGGACTGATCGGTACAATTCAATATCAAATAGGGAACAGGGTGATACCGGCGCAGGAAACGACCCCTGAATCCATTGAAATTCAGAGTTATCTTTCCGAAATGCTCAAATCCGGCGTAAAATACGCAGTAATTGAGGCATCTTCTCATGCCCTCTCTCAGCACAGACTCGACAGTGTTCGTTTTAGTTCGGCAATCTTTACAAATTTATCAGTTGAGCATCTCGATTATCATGAAAATATAAAAAATTACAGAACAGAAAAACTCAAACTGGTAAAAGGACTTAGTAGAGATGCATTTACCATACTCAACGCCGACCATAACGCCAGCAAACATTTTGCTGAGAATACAAAATCACAGGTAATTTGGTATGGTATAAAGAAAAAAAATGCAGATGTAACTGCAGAAATTATAAATATGAATGCTGATACAACAGAATTTTTATTAAATTCCCCGTGGGGCAAAAACATAATCAACTTAAACCTGGTAGGTAAACATAACGTTTATAATGCATTGGCTGCTGCTACAAATGGGCTGGCGCTAGGTTTTAAAATCGACACGATAAAAACCGGTATTGAATCTTTAAGCGGAGTACCCGGACGTCTGGAAAAAATTGACTATGGGCAGGATTTCCACATTTATATTGACTTTGCACACACACACCAGGCGTTACATACTATTCTGAGCACTATCCGTGCAACAACAACAGGACGCATCATATTGGTCTTTGGATGCGGTGGAGACAGAGATAGAAAGAAAAGACCCAAGATGGGGCATATTGCAGAAAAATATTCAGACCTTTTCTGGATAACAAGTGATAATCCCCGTTCCGAGGACCCTCTCAAGATTATCCATGAGATTCAAAAAGGAATAAAGAAAAACACTTCTTGCCGAATACAACCCGACAGAAAAATCGCCATCGAAGAGGCCATTTGGGAAGCAAAAAAGGGTGATGCTGTAGTAATTGCTGGAAAGGGTCACGAACAATATCAGATATTAAAAAATACCATTATTCCATTTGATGATCGTGAAGTTGTGATACAAACCTTACAAAATAATATGGCCTTACACAGTTAATAAGGTAAGGGTGATACAATGGAAATCCTATCCCTCGACGAGATACTGAAATCAATTTGTGGCCAGATAATATTCGGTAATAGAGCTGCAAAGATAAAGGGTATATCTACGGACAGTCGAACTATTAAGCCAGGTGACTTATTTTTTGCGCTCAAAGGGGAACGGTTTGATGGCCATCAGTTTGTTATGCATGCAATGAATACAGGAGCAATGGGGGCTGTTATTTCAAATGAATATAAAATAGAACCAAAACACAAAAACCTTTTAATAATTCGAGTAAAAGACACTACAACGGCGTTAGGAGATTTAGCGAAATATTACCGCAAAAAATTAAACGCAAAGATTATCGGTATTACCGGGAGTAACGGTAAAACCACTACAAAAGAAATGACGTATCATTTATTGTCCCGATTTGGTCCTACAGCAAAATCACAGAAAAGCTTCAATAATTTCATTGGTGTGCCCGTGACAATATTTGAAATAGAAAATAGACATAAATATGGCGTGCTGGAAATGGGTACGAATGCTCCCGGAGAAATTCGACGACTATCTGAAATTGGCGCCCCTGACGTTGCAGCAATTATTAACATTTCTAAAACGCACCTGGAAGGACTTAAGAGTATCGAAGGAGTTGCACAGGCAAAAGCAGAAATATTAGAAAACCTCAGCGAGGGTGGGGTATTTGTATATAATGCCGATAATCCATGGTGTGCTAAAATTGCCAGCCGTTTTAAAGGGAAAACAGTAGGCTTTGGTTTTAGCTCACAGGCACATATTAGGTGTACGGATGTAAAGAAAAAAGATAAAGGGTATGTTTTCGAACTCAATGAACATTTAAACATTCCTCTTCCTATCCCTGGATATCATAATATTATGAACTGTTTGGCTTCTTTTGCGATTTGCAAAGCACTAGGTCACGATATTTACTGCGCAAAGGATACCTTTTCCTCTTTTAACCTACCTTTAATGAGAATTGAACAGCAAAGAATAGGAAACATTACCATTATCAATGATGCTTACAATGCAAATCCCGAGTCTGTACGTGCTGCCTTACAATATCTCAGTGAAATTGATGCAGTGGGTAGAAAAGTTTTTGTATGCGGCGACATGCTAGAATTGGGAAATGAGTCTGCCCAGTTACACAAGGAAATTGGGGAAACAGTATCTTACCTAAATATTGATTTATTATGGACAGTAGGAAATTATGCGTCTGAAATTGCAAAGGCGGCAAAATCATCAGGCACACCTGAAAAGCATGTCATCAGTTTTCAGGATGTTTCAGACATTACGGCTACAGAAATAAATGAGATGAGAGAGAATGATATAGTATTAATCAAAGGTTCCAGAGGCATGCATATGGAAAATATTATTGAGAAGTTTAAAGAATATTTCTCAAAGCGTGTGCCGGTCCATAATTGTAATTAACGAATAAATTACTAAGCTAAACCCCCAGCTACGCCGGTGGTTCTGACTTTAATGATTTATTAAGTGGCATTCTTGGACACACACAAATGTTTAAAGATGGGAATTACAATATCGTAATAACGGATGTTGGATTATCCGATATCTCCGGTTGGGCGGTCTCTAAAAAAGCAAAAGGCATGTTACTTAATGTACCAGTCGTATTTATGACAGGATGGGGCAATCAACTCAGTTCATCTCAGTTAAAGGAATGTGGTGTAGATTTTATACTTGTCAAGCCTTTTAAGATAAGAGAGATTTCATCGATTATAAAAAAGGCAAATGATTCTAAAAAGATGTTTAAAGTGGACAAGGAAAGAGGTTAAAAGGGCTTTGCTATACAATTGGTTTTCTTCGATAAATTCACTAGAAATATTTAAATATATATCTTTTCGTTCCTGTCTGGCTGCTTTTACTGCTTTTTTGATCAGTATCATTTTCGGTTATTTGTTTTTAAAAGGGCTTTGTTATACAATTGGTTTTCTTCGATAAATTCACTAGAAATATTTAAATATATATCTTTTCGTTCCTGTCTGGCTGCTTTTACTGCTTTTTTGATCAGTATCATTTTCGGTTATTTGTTTATCAAGAAACTACGGACTTTAAAGGTCGGTGAAGATACCACAAAAACAGACTCTGTAGAGATCAAACGCATGCACTTTGATAAAAAAAATACACCGACAATGGGAGGTATCGTCATAAATATCTCCATCTTGGTTTCCGCTCTATTCTGGTGTAATGTCTACAATGAATATGTCCTTTTAATGATGTTTACGTTGATATGGTTCGGTGCGCTTGGGTTTATCGATGATTATATCAAGCTTACACAAAAGAACGCAGCCGGTTTGAGTGATGTATCAAAATTATTATTTCAATCAGCATTGGGGCTCATACTGGGATTGGTTTTATATTTCCATTTCAGCAAGTTTACATGGGGTACACAGCTTGTAATTCCTTTTGTAAAAGATTTTAGACCAGACATAGGACCTTTTTATATATTGGCAGTTGCTTTTTTTATTGTTGGGATGTCTAACGCAGTAAATCTTACCGATGGATTGGATGGATTGGCAATCGGGTGCAGCATCATTGCTGGAATTGCTTTTACTGCTATTGCCTATGCTTCAGGAAGGGTCGATTTTAGTAATTATTTGCGCATTCCTTATGTCCCAGGAAGTGGAGAATTGAGCGTCTTTTGTGCTGCACTCGTAGGAGGAAGTTTAGGATTCTTGTGGTACAATTGCTTTCCTGCACAGGTTTTTATGGGCGATACAGGTTCGTTGACATTAGGCGGCCTACTAGGATTGGTTGCTATTATTGTAAAACAAGAGTTATTGATGGTAATTATAGGGGGTATCTTTGTTGCTGAGGTAGTTTCTGTACTTGTGCAAAAATTCTTTTATAAGATGACAAAGAGAAGGGTTTTTCGTTGTGCACCTTTACATCACCACTTCCAGTTTAAGGGATGGCCGGAGACAAAAATCACCCTTCGGTTTTGTATTATTGCGGCAATGCTGGCTGTATTTAGTCTTATATTATTATAAAGGAGATTTATTTGAAACTCTGGCATTTTATTATATACATTGTGGTTGCACTATTAGGATTTAGTATTGTCACTGTCTATAGTACTGACCTGGCAACTTTTGGGGCAGGCGGGAAAAGTTATCAATTAACGAAACATATCTTATGGATATTAATAGGCTCGATATTGTTAGTAACCATGGCAAACATTGATTACCATTACTTACAGAAATTGAGAATCCCCATTCTCGTTATGTCCTTTATACTTCTTTTGCTCGTATTGATTCCAGGAATTGGGACAGTTACTAACGGTGCACGCAGATGGATTCGATTAGGCCATACTTTGGGCATACAGCCCTCAGAATTTGCAAAGTTAGCAATTATAATATTTGTTTCTGCTTACATTGCCAACAATCAAAGCCGCATGTCAGAATTCAAATGCGGTTTCATGATACCCATTATTATTATAGCATTGGCTGGTGCACTTATAATTAAAGAGCCTGATTTTGGGAGTGCCGCTTTTATTACCATACTATCTGTAATCATGCTCCTCGTTGGCGGGACTAGGATTATTTATGTATTTTTTACGATTATAGCCACTGCACCATTTATACATAAAATGTTATTTGAAGTTTCCTATAGAAAAGACAGATTAATGGCCTTTATGGATCCATGGCAAGACCCTTCAGGAACAGGGTATCATATAATCCAGTCATGGATTGCCCTCGGATCCGGTGGTTTGGCCGGTTTAGGTGTTGGAAGCAGCAGACAAAAACTATTCTTTTTACCAGAGAGCAGCAATGATTTTATCTTTACCATTATTGGTGAAGAGTTTGGATTTATTGGAGTGTTAGCTATTATATGCCTTTTCTTGTCGTTAATATGGCAGGGATTAAAAATAGTACATGCAACCAGGGATGTATTTGGATTTTTTTTGGGATTTGGAATAACTGTGATGTTTGGATTACAGGCAATTATCAACATTGCAGTTGTCTCTGGCATTGTTCCAACAAAAGGCATCCCATTGCCTTTTGTTAGTTCAGGAGGGTCATCCTTGTTATTTTCGATGATAGGAATTGGAATATTAATTAATATTGCAAGACAGTCTTTGGTGTCAGATACCTTAAATCCACTGGTGGATATAGAACCATCAGAAGATAAAGGTGGTAGATTATTGCTTGTGAGATTCTGGCATAATATAACGTCTAAAGTAGCAGGCTTTTCATGGCAGTAGCAGTAAAACTCGTCCATAAGTCTCTGGTTACATATAAATTTTAATCATATTTTCGTCATTGTATGCTTTTTATGTTTATTTTTTTTACAAAGTTTGTTCTGTTAAAGGAAATGGGGTATAAAAAATGAAAGTTGCTTTTGCAGGAGGCGGTACCGCTGGGCATTTGATGGTGGGATTGAGTACGGCCGAAGAGATCCGTTCCAGGTTTAACGGGGCAGAAATCATCTTTTTTGGCACAGACAAAGAATTTGAAAAACGATGTGTAGAACAGCGCGGCTTCAGGTTTCGACGGATGCATGCTAAAAAGTGGGAAAAATCGTTCAAGCATTTATTCACGTTTATCATTGCAACATGTATCGGCATTATTGAATCGCTCATTGCGCTTCGCAAATTCAACCCAGACATTGTGGTTGGACTGGGTGGATATGCCTCTTTTGCCCCAATTATCGCTGCAAAATTACTCAGCATACCAGCTGTATTACTGGAACAAAATGTAATTCCTGGGAAGGCAAACCGGTTCCTGGCTAAATGGGTCGATGAGGTATATTGTCATTGGCGAGGATCTCTCAAGTGGTTCAACAAGGCGAAAGTTGTACGGGTAACAGGAACACCCATACGCAAGGATATCGTATCTAGCCAAAGATGCCGTTCTGCCGAAAAATTCGGATTAAGTTCCTCTAAAAAAACGATACTGGTTACAGGGGGAAGTCAGGGTGCACAGGCAATCAATGAAGTTATATTAAGATGTTTACCCAAATTAGAACCGTTATCAAACGAACTGCAAATCATCCACTGTACGGGTGAATATGGGTATGAAGCCGCAAAAGCAGCGTACAAGCAAACGGATATCAATGCCTTTGTTTGTAGTTTTTTAGATGATATGGGTGCTGCTTTTAGTATGGCGGATGTGATCATTTGTAGAGCGGGCGCTACTACCATTGCAGAATTTACTGCAGTAGGTATTCCCGCTATATTGATACCATATCCGCATGCTGCGGATAATCATCAATATTGGAATGCAATGGAATTAGCAAGCAACGGCGGTGGATATTTATTGCAGCAGATTGATCTGACGCCTGAAAAAATCATAGAACTTATTACAGATCTTTTCAACAATAAAGAAAAGTACGACAGAATGAAGATGTTTAACAAAGGGATTGGAATACCAAATGCAGCCACGAAAGTTGTTGATAATATTTGCAGACTAATTGGTTTTAAAGGTACACAATTTGCTCTAATATTAGGCTAACTCATATTTTTATGATTAAATATATATCAAACTATTATGATATAATATTATGTAATAGCGCTAAACCTTGATTGTTTGTAATACTGGCTCAACAAAATAAATTGGGGTAAATCTATACCGCGACATCCTATAATTCTATCCAAAAAAGGAAAATTACTATGAATCTATCAGAAGGTATGGACAGGATGCATACACATACATCATCATTAGAGAACTCGTTTAATTATCGGCCTGTGCGTGGTCATTGTGTATACTTCATTGGAATTGGTGGTATTGGGATGAGTGCTGTTGCACGTATTCTTTTAAAAGAAGGTTGCGTTGTAGCAGGTTCAGACACAAGACCATCTTCTTTAACTTCAACACTAGAGGAGATGGGCGCAAGGATTAATACAAGGCAGGATGGGAGTTTTATGCCGTTGGAAACGGATATGGTGGTAATCTCAGCGGCTATTTCTGAAGACAATCCAGATCTCAAAACGGCCCGCAAAATGGGTGTAAAGGTAGTAAAATACTCTCAAATACTAGGTTCGTTGATGAAAGAAAAACGTGGTGTTGCAATCAGTGGCACTCACGGGAAAACAACCACGAGTGCAATGATTTCTAGCATATTAAAAACGGCAGGATTGGATCCCACATTTGTTATCGGAGGAGAAGTGCCTGATATTGGAGGCAACGCACATTTAGGAAAGGGAGATTTATTTGTAGCAGAGGCATGCGAGTATGACAGGTCTTTTTTAAACCTTGTCCCACAAGTAGGTGTAATTACCAATATCGAAGAAGATCACCTGGACTATTATGAAAATATTGAGAAAATAGTAAATGCATTTGGTGATTTTGCATCATTGATTTCAAAAGGAGGTTTATTAGTCGTAAATAATCACGATAAGAATATATCACTTGCAATGCAAAGGGCAAATTGCAAGGTAGAAACATACTCTCTGGATAGTACATCTGATTGGTATGGTAAAGTTCTTTCTACAGGTAGCGGTACAAATAGATTCAGCATCTTTAGAAGAAATACTTTTTTTGATGATTTTACATTAAAAATACCAGGGTCTCACAATATCTTAAATGCGCTGGCCGCAACTGCGGTATGTACTTTTATTGGAGTTGATAAAGGTTCTATCAAAGCTGCATTAGCTTCTTTTGGTGGGGCGATGAGACGATTTCAAATTATTGGGATAAAGAACAATATCACAGTAATCGATGATTATGCACATCATCCAACAGAAATACGTGTTACGTTAAAGGCTGCACGAGAACTTTATCCCGGGAAAAAGATATGGTGCGTGTTTCAACCTCATCAGTATAGCAGAACACGCCATTTGTTAAAGGGTTTTGCAAAATCTTTTCATGATGCGAATAAGGTACTTTTTGCCGATATCTATGCAGCACGTGACACTGACTATGAAAAAGCTACAATGAATTCTATGAGGTTGTGTGAAGAAACTCGTAATGCAGGTGTAGACGTCCAATGTATTCCACAATTGTGCGATATTGTCAAGGTACTTTCATTAAATGTAAAACCAGACGATGTTGTCATAACTATGGGTGCTGGTGATGTGTGGAAAGTTGCTTATGATTTAGTTGCAAAATTAAAATAGTGGGTTAAGATTAATCCTTAATACTGTTGCTTTTTAAATGTTAGGAGAATATGAAATGAAGCCAAAAAATGTTGTTGTACTGATGGGAGGCATATCTCCTGAACGTGAAATTTCTTTACGTTCCGGTAATGCAGTAGCAAGGGCATTAAAAGAGGCTGAATTTAACGTTACTTGCATAGATGTAAAAGACGAAAAGATAGAAGAACTTGATCGCATGGACATCGATGTTGCATTTATTGCCTTACATGGGTATTTTGGCGAAGATGGGGGTGTACAACAGCTTTTGGAGTCAAAAGGGATTCCATATACTGGCTCAGGTATAAATGCCAGCAGGCTAGCGATGGACAAATTAGCAACAAAAAAATGTTTTATTGAGGCGGGCATTAGAACGCCAGATTATATTACAGTGACAGAATTTCAAGAGTTACAGGAGATGCAGCGTGAAATAAGCAAACTAGGATTACCGGTAGTTTTAAAACCTACGAGGAATGGTTCCAGCATCGGCATATCAATCCTTAAAAATATTAATGATCTTCAAATTGGTTTAGAAAAAGCTTTTGGATTTGGATATGAATTACTTGTTGAAAAGTACATAAAGGGCAGAGAGTTGACCGTTGGAATATTGGATGACAAGGCGCTGCCAATTATTGAAATCAAACCGGCGGTGGAATTTTATAATTACGAAGCGAAATATAAGGATGATAGAACAAAATATCTTATTGTAGAAAAAAACTTAAGCGAACGGAGAAATACAGTCGGTGATTCCTCACGAACTATTGGCTTTCTCTTACCCGCTACATATAGTAATGCACAGGAACTTGCTGTCAATGCACACAAAGTCCTTGGCTGTAAAGGATTTTCAAGAGTCGACATGTTGCTGGACGATAGAGATAACTTGTATTTATTGGAAATAAATACCATCCCCGGTTTTACAGAAAAAAGTTTGCTGCCAAAGGCGGCAAAGGCTGCAGGCATGTCATTTCCTTCATTATGTGAAAAAATTGTTGATCTTGCATTCCAGAATATTCTCGTTAGTGTAAATGAACCAATACAAAATTAAGGATATTATCAATAGCTCATTTAACTATAAGCTTTTTTTAGACAACCTTTCCTCTAAAACAGGTTCAATAAAAAATTAACTATAAGCTTTTTTTAGACAACCTTTCCTCTAAAACAGGTTCAATAAAAAAAGTTCTATACCCCTTTTTGCTCCAATTTGTTTTCTTTGCATGCATAATAATTTTTGGAATATGGGGTGTTAATAAGACATGGCACTCATTAACAGATCTAAATATATTTAAAGTCAGTCCTTATACGTTCACATTCCATACCCCCTCTTGGGTAACTGAGCGTTTCGCTGATGACATAAAACATGTAGCAGCTTTGAACGAACAATACAGTATGTATGAGAACAACTTGACTCAAAGAATCGCAAACGTTTATGGAGGGGTTGTTTTGATTAGAAAGGTAGATTCAATCAAAAAGACATTCCCCAATAAACTTAATATCAAGCTTGTATTGCGCAAACCGGCAGTTATTGTTAGAAATGGAAATTATACTTATCTTGTGGATGATGAATGTGTCTTATTACCAAAAGAATATTACACATTACAAAATGCTGAATATGATACACCTTTCATCCAAAGTAATAAATTGGCAAGATTACCTTTATATGGAAGTGAATGGAATGATAAGGGAATTAAGGCAGGGATAGATGTGGTAACATTTCTCAGGGCAAATAATATTCATAACATTTTTAAGATTTTAGCGGTAGATGTATCAAACGTGTGTAAAAGAAGGTTTACAGGAAAGAGTGATATTGTTTTGTGGACAGAGAACAATACACAGATACGGTGGGGATGCTCTTCCCTATGTAATGAACCCAACGAACTCTCCAATGAAGAGAAACTACAAAACCTCCTGAGTATTGCAAAAACTGAAGGAACTAACCTAAAGCAAATGGAGTATGTTGACGTACGTTGGAAAAAACCTTCGGGAAAACGGTGGGCAAAGGTTAATAATATAATAGAAGAACGTTAAAAGCTTTTTATGATAAACCAGGATTCTCTGGATCCCAAATTAACTCCCGTCCGGCCTGTCTGTTTGACCGGCCTTCATTTGTCGTACCGTCCGAATTATCACATTTTGTATTCGTTCTACATGTCCGTCAATAAAAAGGGCATTTGCAGTCTTTGAATGTCTTTGTGCAACACTTCCATACGACCCTTCAAATTTATTTGCTATCCCATCACCGTTGATGCGACCGTCAAATAACAATACACTCTTGGTAGATTTTTGTATAGTTTCAATAGACTGTTGACACTCAGATGTTGGCAAAAGATTTTGATTCATTTTTATTGTGCGTGTTGTATCTTGTTTTGAAAGAGGCACCGTTTCGAAGATGGGATCCTTCTTTATAAGTAAAAGCCTCTCCTCCTGTGAGATTTCATCCCTTTCGCGGGGAAGTTGCAATGTTGTCAGGTAGCTGTCAACTACCTTAAACCATACCTCGGCAAGGTGTTTCTGCTGAACATAAATGTAAGGTTACTCATAAAGGATGTTGTTAAGTATTCAAAAATTAATAATCGCTTGTTATTAAAAATATTTGACTTTTTATGGTATAATGCTAAAATTAGCAAGTAGTTTTGGTTAAATCAGATACGAACAATTCTATGAAATGCGGAAGTGGCGGAATCGGCAGACGCGCTAGTTTGAGGGGCTAGTCCCGATGATACCGGGGTGGGGGTTCAAATCCCCCCTTCCGCACCACTCTGTTTTGCCTTACCTGAAGTATAAAAGCGCATACTTTATAAGCTATTTTAGTTGTACTTCCTTATAATGCATGACATAAATAAAAATTATGGTTGTATAATAAACAAAAAACTTACCCACTTATGGGAGATTTATTGATGAACAAATGCGTCTATGCATCGATTCTTGTTTTGCTTGTAATTGGTTGTAAAGAAACCCAGTTAAGGCAGTCTGATTTTGTTCCATTTAAAAAACCAGTAACACTTTCTACAACAACCGAGGCGGTAGAGAAAAAACCCTGGGAATATGAAATCTCACCAAAAAAAGAGGTTGTAGAGGAGAGAAAGGAGGGTATACCGGATAAATTTGTATATCCGGAGGAGCGCAAAAAACCGGAACCTTCTCTTCACAAACCAGAATATACAGGCGATAAAATCGATGTCGCTTTAAATTTTGATAACGCAGAAATAAAGGATGTTTTACAGGTTATTTTAGGCGAGATTCTTAACGTTAACTATATTTTAGATAGAAGAGTCGGGGGTACAATCAATCTTCACGCCACTGGGCAGGTCTATAAAGAAGAACTCCTTTCGATGCTCAACACACTGCTTTATGTGTATGATTTTGCAATAATAAAGGACGGGGATCTCTATAGAGTACTTCCGAAAGCAGAATCCAGACAGGAAGCAAATATTGTTATTTCCGGAGATAAAATCCCCCCCTGGGGTAAAGATATCATTATTCAAATAGTGCCTCTTCAATACGAAAACCCAAAGAATTTGAATGCTACTATAAGACCATTTATGACTGGGATTGGAAATATAGTTACTCACGGCGACTCCCCGTATATCATACTCATCGAAACTGCCTCAAATATGGAAAAACTACTTACCTTAGTAAAGACCTTCGATGTGCCATTCTTTGCCGGCAAAGCCGTAAAATTTTACGATTTCAAATATGTCGATGCAAGAAATATGGCAAAAGATCTTGCCGCCATTGCACAATCGATGGGCGGAAAGGTAGGCGGTGAGGGCGAATTCAACTTCGTGCCATTTTCTGACACTAACAAGATGTTAATCGCTACCAGAGTGCCGGAACTCTTACCGAAAATCGACCTTTGGATAAAAAACGTGGACGTTCCTCCATCAGAGTTAGAAGAAGAACTCAAAATATATGTATATAAAGTGCAACATCAAAAAGCCGAAACTATTGTGCCTGTTCTAACACAAATTTACAATGAAAAAATGGCTGCGCAGCCTAAACCGCTGGGGAAGAAACAGCTTGAGGCAATGAAGATCGTTGCCGATTCAAAAACAAATACCATTGTCGTGAAGGCGCTGCCGAGTGATTATAGAGGTATTAAGGCGATTATAGAGGCTATAGACGCAACTCCTCAACAAGTATTTATCGAAGTGCTGATTTTAGAAGTTGATCTTAAAAGTAATTTGGATTACGGTACAGAGTGGGCATTAAAAATGGGAAGCACAAAACTATTCGGATTGGGAGACCTCCAAAGGACAGCTGAGACACCAGCTATAAGTTTTGCGAAAGGAAATTTTGAAATCCTGATGGATATCCTGGCGACAAATTCTAATACCAAGATATTATCTGCACCGCATATCCTCGTAAGAGACGAACAGCCTGCAAACATACAGCTATAAGTTTTGCGAAAGGAAATTTTGAAATCCTGATGGATATCCTAGCGACAAATTCTAATACCAAGATATTATCTGCACCGCATATCCTCGTAAGAGACGAACAGCCTGCAAACATACAGGTTGGTAGCGAAGTACCTATTCTTTCAAGCTCCGGTCAGCAAACAGGTACCACTGTTACGTTTGAACAGGTACAATATCGTGATACAGGCATAATCCTTACTGTTACCCCTCATATTGGTGAAAATGATTTTGTAACATTAGAAATAAAACAAGAGGTTAGTAATGCAGAAGAGACAACGACCGGCGTGAGTAATTCTCCAACGTTTTCTACCCGCAAGGCAGGATTTTCTACCCGCAAGGCAGGAACGTCTCTTGTAATCAAGAGCGGACATACCATAAGTCTGGGTGGAATAATTGAACAGAAAAACGAAAAACGTATCAGCAAAATACCCCTGCTGGGGGATATACCTTTTCTGGGGAATCTGTTTAAGTCCACATCCATTGCCAATAAAAGAACAGAGTTGATCATGCTAATAACTCCCTATATAGCAAACGATGCAGAAGAGGCAGATTCTTTGACCAATGCATTTCAAAAGAAGCTAAAGGAAATTGAGCCATTAATAACTCAAAGGGTAAATGAAGTTCAGAAATATTAAAGCTGAGTATGAAAACGGCTTTACCATTTTAGAAGTTATGGTTGCACTGGCAATCGTTGGGATCTCTATCGGCATTTTTTTCGGTTTGATCGGAAATTCTTCAAAATTAAGGGGAAAAATTGATGATCACACCAAATTAGTGCTTCTTGCAAGAACAAAGACAGAAGAGGCTTTTCTGGGCATACTTGGTAAAAAACACAAAAAAATAAACGAAGAAAAGACCTTTGAAGGTACAACAAAAGATGGTATTCAATGGAAAGTAACGCAAGTAGATAAATATAAAGAAGCTAAGAAAAAAATCAGTACGAATACACCGAGTGAAGATGAAAGTGATACGGAACTCCCACCCAAAGGAACTAAGACGCTGTGTATACACGTTGAGGGGATAAATATTAACACTATTATTTTCTCTGAAGAATCAGAACTAGATGAAAACGATACTGAAGAATCTAATGTTGAGGAATATGACGGTGGAAAATCTGGGAAAGAAATGGATGATTAAACACAAAGAGGGTTTTACCTTATTTGAACTACTCATAGCCCTTTTTATTGGTA
>Ga0209323_10001559_pt1 | contig 15160 bp, 18 predicted proteins | sample Rifsed19ft2_FD_184014 | JGI IMG/M metagenome (GOLD analysis project Ga0209323, IMG submission 184014) | Soil microbial communities from Rifle, Colorado, USA - sediment 19ft 2 (version 2) | ecosystem: Environmental > Terrestrial > Deep subsurface > Rock core/Sediment | place: Rifle, Colorado...
TCTTTCTTTGCTACCTCCATCATCTTTTCTATCTCGAGGAGATCAAAATAGGTGTTGATAAAATCGAGGGCAACAAGGTTTCGTATCCTCGCAATATCAAGATTGGTAACATCAAGGAAGGTTTTTGATGCTTCATAGCGGGATATGTTTGCTCCAAAGTCATATATGGTTTGATAAAGATTTATTCCATAAAAAAGATATTCCTTCTGGGATATGAATACCTTGTCTTGACCGAAAATCGCTCCTATCTGGTGGGTTAAATAGGTCTGCCTGAGAGAGGCATTAATACTGGGCAGGAGCTTTGCTCTTGCAATTAAAATATCTGAAGAGACAATATTCTTATTAAGAGAAGCGATCTTGATAAGACGGTTATTGTCTGTTGCAAGTCTGAGTCCCTCAGAGATGGTGAGTATTTTTGAAGCATCTTCTGCAAAACTTTGATTAGAAAAGAAGATAACGAGAATGAGCTGAAAAATATGGATCAGATATCTAATCATCCAGGCAAACCGTCATCAGCCTTTGGCTTATCCGGCTGTCATTCCCGCTTGTCGGGTCATTGCGGCTTGTCCGCAATCCTTCTGAAGAAAGATTCCAGACAAGCTGGAATGACAAGAATAAACCAGGATTCTGGACAAGCCAGAATGACATTTCCGGATCAAATATTCTCAGAAAACCCTTCATAACTTTTTTCTCAGGGAGCCAGGGATTCATCTAATTGCTGATCAGAAGAGGCTGAATTTGAAATATTTCTTTGGGTTTTCTTTCATATCTTTTGTCAAATCCCTTAGCTCTACAATAGTATCCTTCAGATCATCAGCCAATTTTTCGTTTGTGATCAGTTCACCAGCTACTCCTTTGCCTGCTTCTATCTTCTCCAGGAGCGAGGATAGTTGTTTTGATACATTATTGAGGTTGTCATATAAATCAGGCTCTTCAGCAAGCCTTCTCAGGGTTCCATGACCCTCATTCAGTTTTTTGCTGAAATCATCCAGAGATGATGCAGCAGCTAACATTCTATTGTAAAGAGAGGGGTCTTCTAAGAGTTTCTTCACTGTACCATTGCCCTCACTTAATTTTCTGCTGACCTCTTCCAAGGCTGCAGTGGTAGACACTAATTTATTATAAAGAGAAGGATCCTTTAAGAGCATCTTCAGGGTGCCCTGCCCGCTCTCCAGTTCTTTTAAAATCGCAGAAAGGGATTGCGTTGTCTCCTTGAGATTATTATAAATAGAGGGGTCTGTCAGAAATTTGGCAACTGTGCCTTCACCTCTTTCAATCTTTGCAACAAAATTCTCAAGTTTGTTTATGAAATCTGACATCTTCTCTATAGAAGCGGCGCTTGTCTCGACTACGTCCTGCAGCTCGATTTGCGCTGCTCCCTTGATTATATCATTCGGTTTGATTGGCCCTGCCCCGGGAGATCCGTTACTTAGTTCAATGTATTTGTCTCCGAGTAAACCCTTAGTAAGGATGCTTGCCTCAGCGTCTTTCCCCAGAAATTTCAAGAAATTCTTATTAAGAGAGAGGGTAACGATTGTTCCATATTCCGGATGAAGGTTTATGTCTTTTACAGAGCCTACCTCAATCCCCGATATCCATACTGGTGCGCCCTTTCTCAATCCCTTAACATTCTGAATATGTGTCTTTAACTCTGCTTTAGAAGACAATATCCTCTCAATACTTCCTGCAAAAAATACAGTCAAGAAAAGGATTGAGAGGGCGAGGGTTATGACAAGACCAACCTTGAGCTTTGACCAAAGAAGCTGTTTTTTTATGTCAAACATCTAGACCTCCTCTTTACCCCGTAGGAATGCCCTATGGTTGCCCCGGGGACCCCGTTGCAATATGCAATTCCAACGGGGTTTATTGCTTCCCCTGATGTTTAAAACGAAGTTCCTCTGTGAATGACTGGATCTCAGGAATAGTTGTATCTGCAAGCTCTTCCTTGCTACCGTCGAATATAGTTATGTCGTCTTTCAGGAACATAAATCTTTCTGCTACCTTCATTGCATCAAAGACCTTATGGGTAACTATGATAAAGCCTGTTTTGTTTTTCGATAGTTCAAGAATTAATCTGCAGATATTGTCTGCATTTATAGGATCAAGTCCTGATGTAGGTTCATCATAGAGAAACATCTTTGGTTTACATGCAGCAAGTGACCGTGCAATGGAAACCCTCCTGTGCATACCTCCGCTAAGTTCATCCGGCAGGAGATATATCGCTTCTTCTACTCCCACAACCCTGAGCAACTCCCTCACTTGTCTATCTATCTCATCCTCTGACATTTTAGTATATTCCCTAAGGCAGAATGCCACGTTCTCTTTTACATTCAATGAATCAAAGAGGGCACCCTCCTGAAAGACAATGCTGAATTTCAGCCTTACTTCCCGTAGTTCATCTTCATTCTTACTTGTAATATCCTCTCCATCAATGATTATCCTTCCAGAATCCGGCCTGATAAGTCCCACTATCAGTTTCAGTATAGTAGTCTTACCTACTCCGCTTCCACCAAGGATTGCTACTTTCTCATGGGCGTTAATGGAGAAGCTCAAGTCCTTAAGAACTTGATTTGCTCCGTATGAAAACCAGACTCTGTCAAACACAATCATACTGAAAATCCGAGAACATACAGTAATATTCTTGTAAGCATAAAGTCAGAAACTATGATTACTATCATTGATGTCACAACAGCCCGGGTGGTTGACCTCCTGAGTCCTATAGCCCCGCCTTTTGTAGAAAGCCCCATATAACAGCTTATGCATGCTATGATGTAGCCAAAGAGAAATGGTTTGAGAGAACCTGAAAAGACATTCTCAAAGGTCAGGATGTCTCGAATCGAACTCCAGTAATATGTGCCACTCTGGTGGCTCACGAAGACGGCTATATAATATCCTCCGAAAAGTGAAACAGCATCACCGATAATAGTAAGAGCAGGTAGCATTATCAGGGAGCTAATTATTCTTGGTGTGACAAGTCTCTTTATAGGGTCAACCCCGAAGACCCTGAGGGTGTCTACCTGATGGCCGAGAATCATGGAACCCAGCTCTGATGCCATTCCGGCACCAACCCTCCCTGCAAATACCAAGGCAGCAGTGACAGGGCCTATCTCTCTAATGACAGAGATGCCCACAACTCTACCAGTATACATCTTAAGCCCAAGGATTGAAAGTTCAGCAGATAATTGAAGGGAAAGGGCCATTCCGATAAAAAGGGAAACGAGAAAGATGATAAGGGAGGAACCAGCTCCTGTATAGTCCATCTGCTCAATTGTATCTTTAAGGTAAAAAGGTTTTTTAATGATACCTAAAAGTCCATGAAAAGAGAGAAGATAGAAATCCTGAAGGTCATTTATCAGATTTTTTAAATCAGATTTTATCATTTCTGCTTAACCTGTCCTTTTTCAATGTTCCATTATATCTTTAATCTTTCGAGGCAAGCAACTAACTTATAGAGGTGGAAGGCTCTCTTTTTTAGTGGTGGAATTTAACTTATTTTAAATGGCAATAAAGGCAGGGCATAGTATTTGAGCGGATTCTTTTGCTGATAGTCCATTAAGAATATACTAATATCAAGAGGCAAAAGCCTCGCAGTCCCGATCTTATCGGGGCGAGAATGAACGAAAATACTATGCCCTGCCTTTATAAAAGTGGGGATGTTTAATATAGAGGCAGATAAAGATGGTTCTTTCAGGATTCATGACTTTGTGTTAAAATATCACCTAAATTTTTCTTACTTATGGAGGATTTATGAAGGAAAAGAAAATAATACTTCCCGAGAAAGAGATCCCAAGACAGTGGTACAATGTTCAGGCCGACTTGCCGCATCCTGTTCCACCCCCCTTGAACCCTGGTACCGGACAACCTATAACACCTGACATGCTTGCACCAGTGTTCCCCATGAATTTAATCGAACAGGAGGTTAGCTCAGAGAGATGGATTGATATACCTGATAAGGTCATAGAAAAGTATCTCATCTGGAGGCCTACGCCCTTGCACAGGGCATATTCCTTAGAGAAGTTTCTCGGAACACCTGCGCGGATATATTTTAAGAATGAAGGTGTAAGCCCGCCCGGCAGTCACAAACCGAATACCGCCATTGCACAGGCTTATTATAATAAGGCGTTTGGCATAAAAAGACTTGCAACAGAAACAGGAGCAGGTCAATGGGGAAGCGCCCTTGCCTTTGCATGTAGTCATTTTGGCCTTGAATGCAAGGTCTACATGGTGAGGGTAAGTTACAACCAGAAACCCTATAGAAGGATTATGATGGAAACATGGGGGGCAAAGTGTGTTCCAAGTCCAAGTCCTGATACAAATGCAGGGAAAAAGTTCCTTGCCCAGGATCCTGAACATCCCGGAAGTCTGGGTATTTCTATCAGTGAGGCGATAGAAGATGCTGTGACCACAAAGGATACAAGATATTCTCTTGGGAGCGTTCTTAACCATGTTTTGCTCCATCAGACCATTATAGGTCTTGAAGCACATAAGCAATTCGCTATGATTGGAGAATACCCTGACATAGTAATAGGATGTGCAGGTGGCGGAAGTAACTTTTCCGGCTGTGCCTTAGCATTTATAAGAGATAAAATTCATGGCAAAGATACAAAGATAATAGCCTGTGAACCCACTTCATGCCCTACAATGACAAAAGGCCCTTACATATACGACTTTGGCGATACTGCAGAGACAACACCTCTCCTCGCAATGCATTCTCTCGGACACGGCTTTATACCGCCCCCTATACACGCTGGCGGACTCAGGTATCACGGTATGGCTCCTATCCTGAGCAGGCTCGTTGTGGACGGCATAGTAGAAGCAAGGGCATATCCTCAACTTGAGACTTTTAAAGCGGGTATTATCTTTGCCAGGACAGAGGGTTTTATTCCAGCCCCTGAGACGAATCATGCCATTGCAGGTGTTATAGAAGAGGCGATGAAGGCAAAAGAGGAAGGTAAAGAAAAGGTTATACTCTTTAACTGGAGTGGTCACGGTATTATTGACCTCGCAGCGTATGATGCTTATTTATCCGGGAAACTTGAGGATTATGTATTACCGGATGAAGAGATAAAGAAGCTTATAAAGGAACTGGAGAAGTTTCCAAAACCAGCAGCCAAGTAGGCTAATAAGTCGTCACCCTGAACTTGGTTCAGGGTCTTGTGAGCCGATTTTATTAGATGCTCGCCTCAGGCTAGTCGCCGAGGCGACTGAAACAAGCTTTCCTGAAGAGATGCTGAAATGAATTCAGCATGACACATTCAGGGTTCAGCATGACTATACTAAACTTTTAGCGGACAATGCATCCTTCTTTTGGGGCATCTAAATATATTTAGGGTCATTGCGAGCGAAGCGAAGCAATCTCAAGTCTTATCATTCATTGTTCCTTCACAAGCTTGCTTGGAGGCTAACCCCTCGCAATGACAATTTTCTTCTGCTAACATATAGTCATATGGAGATCTACTGCAATCAGCTTGGTATGATGATCCGTTTTTCCTACTGTATAGTTGTTAGTGAAGGATTACCGTGCAAGAATATTGTACGCTGTTGGGAGGGAAGGATGGATATCATTAAAGTGTTAAAAGAAAGATTCACAGAGGATGAGCTGAAGAAAGTCTTTGGTGGTTTGCCAAAGTCGAGGATAGAGCGGATAATAGAGTCTATACCAGAAGAAGAGTGAGCGTAGTAACAGGTATCTAATGACACAGATAACAGAAGATACCTTTGAACAAACCCACAATATCTTCAGAGAATCATCAATCATTGACCTTAGGAAAGCGACTTTTATAGACCCTTATGGCATGGTCGGCCTCCTCGAGATCGGTGAACTTTCTAAATCAGAAGGAATTAAGAAAACCCTTTTTCTTCCAGAATCTGAAGAAGTTCTTAAATATCTCGAGAGGATGGATTTCTTCAGGTTTGCTGATAGATACTTCAGACTTGAGCCATCAGAACCAGCGATTTCTGACAAGTATTTAAGGAGTTCATATTCAGACGTCCTCCTTGAAATCACGCCTATAGAAAAGTCAGATGACATTCATTTTATCGTTGGCAAGGTTAAAGGCCGCGCCCAAGCAATTCTAACAAGACATCTCCACTATGATGAGAAGGCAATTCATGGCTTTATTGTTTCACTTTCAGAGGTATGCCAGAATATCCTTGAGCACAGTGAGCATACAGGATTTGTGGGTATACAGAAATATCATTTCCAGAGTTTGAATAAAAATGTTGTCAAGATCGCTGTTATGGATATCGGTATAGGTTTCAGAAAATCTTTATCAGGAAGGTTTGAAATAAAAGATGACCTTGATGCTATAGAAAGGGCATTGCTTCATGGTACTTCAAGATATGCAGACAAGGGGCGAGGACATGGGCTGTCTGGCGTAAGACGGTTTGTAAATCAATGGGATGGCAAACTCTCCATCCGTTCTGGGACTGCGAAACTGGCGATTATCCCTCAATGGGCATGGGGAAAGGAGAAAGAAGGCAATCTTACTTATTTTCCCGGCTCACAGATAAACATCATGTTGCCTGAGGTGTAGATAGGTTAGAATATATTATGAAGGCAAAGAAGAATCTCATAATCGTTGGCGACAGGGTTCTTGTAGAGCCTGACGAAGGGACTGACAAAACCAGTTCAGGGCTTTACCTTCCCCAGACTGTCAAGGAAAAGGAGAAAGTCGTCGGAGGGTATGTTGTAAAAACAGGTCCTGGATATCCTGTTCATGACCAGAATATTTCGCAGGAATTCTGGGCTGTCACAGAGAAAAAGGATATAAAATATATTCCCCTTCAGGCAAACGAAGGTGATTATGCAATTTTTCTCAAAGAATCTGCAATCGAGATCGAGTTTGAGGAGAAAAAGTATCTGATCGTTCCTCATTCCGCAATCCTCGCCCTCGTCCGGATTGAGATAACAGAAGCGTCATCAGAGACCTAATTGCATAGATATTTCAAAGTCTTTCTGCCCTGAAATTAACCCTCATTTTTTTCTTGACAAATCCCTTCCTTTATGATTCAATTGATTCAGTTGAATTTATATCAAAGGGGTCAGCTTATGAGAAAAATTAACACAAAAATAGTTTTAGGCGATTGTCGAGAAGTGTTAAAAGACCTTGATGAGAATTCAATAGACTTGATTATTACATCTCCGCCTTATGCGGATATGTGCTTTGAAAAGCAGACAAGTCTTTTAAAAGATGCTGGAGAAGGAGACAAATATGATTAGGACAGATCAACTATTGACTATTAAGGAAGCGAGTGAATGGGCGACGAAACATTTGGGTAAAACAGTAACCACCTCAAATATTTCCTACCTTATCCAATATGGTCGGATCAGGAAAATTGGCGAGAACGGAATGGCACAGGTTTCACAGCAAGAACTAATCAATTACTATAAATCTTATAACGGTAAACGAGAAGTTTTGTGGAAAGATCAGCTCGGAAAGGATTTAAACTGGGCTCTTTCGTTTGATCAATACAAAGAAGCTGAAACAACCAAACACGTTCACAGACTTCATCCTTACAAAGGCAAATTCATTCCGCAGCTTGTTGAATATTTTCTTGACAGCCATACCGATAATTTCAAGAAAACAGTATATTTCAGAAAAGGTGACATAGTTCTAGACCCATTTGCGGGCAGCGGAACGATTATGGTGCAAGCCTGCGAACTTGGAATGCATTCCATAGGCATTGATGTTTCTGCCTTCAATGCACTTATCGGGAATTGTAAGGTCACGAAATACAACTTGGACGACGTCCAAACAGAAATCAGTCGGATAACAAAAGCTCTAAGAGAATTTTTATCAAATTTTCAGACAGTTGAGTTTGAAGAAAAACTTTTGCAAGCGCTTTACTACTTTAACAATAAATATTTTCCTGTTCCCGGATACAAATATAAAGTCAAACGCAATCAAATTAATGAGGAGAAATATGGCGCAGAAAAGGAAAAAGAGTTTTTACCTATTTTCAATAACCTCGTTAAAAAATATAACATCAAACTAAGACAGGACAGAGCGGACACTTTTCTTGACAAATGGTATTCACAACACATTAGAGACGAAATTCACTTTGTATTTGATGAAATCAAAAAGATAAAAGATTCTAACACTAGAAATATCGTCAGTATTATTTTAAGTCGAACTATTCGTTCTTGTAGAGCAACTACTCATGCTGATTTAGCAACACTGCTTGAACCGGTAACAGCAACTTATTATTGTGCGAAACACGGCAAAGTTTGCAAACCACTTTTTTCAATTCTCAAATGGTGGGAGGCTTACACGAAGGATACCATTAACCGCCTATCACAGTTTGATAGATTAAGGACAAAAACTTTTCAAGTTTGCTTAACTGGTGATAGCCGAACTATTGACATATCCTTAGAGCTCGAAAAGATAAATCCTGTTTTTGCAGGGTTAGCGCGAAATCAAAAAATTAAAGGAATATTTTCGAGTCCACCCTATGTTGGGCTGATTGACTATCATGAACAACATGCTTATGCCTATGACCTTTTTCGCTTTAGACGTAAAGATGCTTTAGAAATTGGACCGCTCCACAAAGGTCAAAGCAGGGAAGCAAAGGAAAGCTACATTCAAGGAATAACAGACGTTCTAATTAACTGCAAAAAATATTTAGTAGACAACTATGATATTTTCCTCGTAGCCAATGACAAATACAATATATATCCAACGATTGCCAAGAATTCAGAAATGCAAATCGTTAATCAATTCAAACGCCCCGTTTTAAATCGCACCGAGAAAGATAAAGGTGCGTATTCAGAAATCATTTTTCACTTAAAAGCAATATAAATATGCGGTTATTATTTAATAGATTAAACTTGTTATCCAAACATCTAATCCTTTTAGATAAAACTTTTAGGAAAAAAGAGAATTATTCAAATGAAATTGACTATGTAATTTACAATGAGAATCTCACAAGATTTGAAAAACTAGTCGCAAAAGAAAAATTAAAATATGATCGTATTAAGGCTAAGGAATCAGATAAAGGGATAAGGGTATGGTATTCATTTGTTGATGAAATATATAGCCAAAGCAGTAGGCAAATGAAATTAGCAGATGCTATTGAATTCCTATTTTTTTCAAGAGGAGTTTACTACTTATTTCAATCAGAAAAATTTAAAAAGGAACGTGTTTCTAAATTTCTCGAATTAAACCTAAGATTTGTGAATATGCTAATGATATATGAAACATTAACCGTTGACAATAAACTCAGAAAAGCATTTTTGTCTAATCTTATATCTGTTGTAAGAAAAGATATAGGATTTGCTGAACTAAAAAATTGGAAAGATTGTGTTGGGCTCGATAAAAAAGATAAAAAATTTAAAAAGAATGCGCCTAATATTTATTTTGATAGTCTTTTACCAAAAACCGCTGGAGGATTGTGGCATGAAATCTTAGTTTATTGCTTTATATTAAAATACAATATCGGATATATTTTCCCCTTGCTTCTGACTCAAAAGCCAATTTCTCGTGAACATAAGTTGTCACCTCCTGATTTAATAGTTCTCCATAATAAAACATTTAAATACTATGGAATTGAAATCGGAAATTTAAAAGAACGGCAATCAGGCGGATTTATGGCCCCAAGTGGCATTCCTGTTATTCCAATTGACACGTTAAATGCAAGAATTTCAGATAGGTGCCCCTTATGTCGTAAGTGGATTGGGATATGTCCAAAAGTAATCAATGATTTTTCAGATACAAAAGACTCGCCACCTATTAACGAAATTAGATGCTTAACTGAATGTGAAATTTACACACTGAATGAAAAATTGAATGGTAAATGTAAGTACATGAAATTTAGATACAAGAACAAAAATTGGAGTTATCGATTCGCAGACAATAAACACTATCACTACCATTGCTGCTTAACGAAGAATAGTCAATTAAAGAACAAAATTACAGCAATAGGGTTTTTTGAAGAATTGACAATAGCGAACTCTTTTCTTGGAAAGAAAAATTTGAATATTGAAGAAAAAAATCAATTATCTGCTCTACAAATTAAATTAAAAAGCAAATATCCTTTCATAAAAACCCATTCTATTTTTTACTCGGAATTACTTTCTCTTTATAACATGAATAGTGGTCTTGTGGGAAATGAGATAGAAATCGAAGAAGATAATGATAACAGTTAAGAAAGGATAAATCATGCCACTTACCTCATCTCAAACGCATGCTGTTGAGGAAGTTCTTAGAAATTCTTTACGCCACAAATTCAGAAACTACAATCCAGAACCCGCCTCAATGCCCTTTCATACAAGACTACTCGGGAAAGATAGAATGGCACTTTTTTCATTTATTCACTCTCTTAATACTAATTTTGGCACAAGCATTTTTGAGCCGGTTGCGAAGGCAGTCTCATCTGATAATTTTCAAAGCGCATTATCACAACAAGTAGCAGGAACAAAAATTAGTTCGAAAGCTCATGATGTTATTCAAAACATCATGGATAACCTTGCAACAGCAAACTCTAATCCTGACAAGCCTGCTGAAATAGAAGCGATAAGAGATGTTTGCCGGCAGGGGCAGATGCGGAACGTAAAACTCACAAAAGTTGATATCAAACTTGTTGCTTTTGATGGGACTATTTATCTTTTTGATCTTAAAACTGCAAAACCTAATGTAGGAGGATTTAAAGAATTTAAAAGAACACTTTTGGAATGGGCTGCGGCAACCTTAGCCGACAGCCCAACCGCAAACGTTCAAACTATAATTGCAATTCCTTACAATCCATATGATCCGCAACCATATAATCGTTGGACAATGCGCGGAATGTTAGACCTGCAAAAAGAACTAAAAGTTGCAGAAGAATTTTGGGACTTTCTTGGTGGGCAAGGCACATATCAACAGCTACTCGACATTTTTGAGCAGGTTGGCATTGAATTAAGACCGGAAATTGATAAATATTTTGCACGTTATAACCGACAGTAAAAAAAAGGAATACATATAAAATGGATCACTTTAATTTTTAGGAGATGATATGAAACCCTCTAAAATCATTTATTCAATAAATATTGAAGATGTTCAGAATGTTGCTGAAGAAGAACTGGAAAGAAAGCTCACTAAAAAGGAATTGGAAATCATCGAAGATAAACTCGGTGATTATATAGATTGGCATAGCGCTATTGATACAGCTATACAAAATGAAATTTTACATCATAGGCAATGAAAGTTTATACACGGAAATTATTGAGCCTCTCGGCCATAAGGCGAAAGAACGGAATGAGAAATTCATGATTGCCTATGCGCAAATCATTAATAAATTCACTTTAGATTTTATGAAAGAATTTTGTATTGACGGAAAAGTGGATTGGAAGAAATTAGTGAAGTTCAATTCGGGTAAGGATTCTTAATTTTTGAGGAGTTTAAGGGATGAAGAATTAAAAAACGGAATGTGTGTCCATGAATAATTATCTTGTTTAATCTTCTAAAAGAAAGGAGTTTAGATGGAAGATCAAGAAATACCGAAGATTCTTAAAAGTATTGACAAAAAGATAGGGTTAATTGTTGGGGAAATAATTAAAAGAAGGAGCACATTAATAAAAGAACAAGTTAATGAACTATCTAAATTGAAAATCTCAAATACTGAAATAGCTGAAATTCTCGGTATTTCTTCAACTCATGTAGCAAAGGAGAAATCTATTTCGAAAAAAAGGAGTAAATAATGGACATGAATGAAAAAAACATTAAAGAAATTATTTCAAGGCTCGATGTTTTAGTAAGACTTTCTGCTGCTAGCCTCATAGAGGGGAAAAGTGCAACTGAACAGATTAAAATCTTAGCTAAAGCAGGTTTACAACCAAAGGATATCGCAAATATAACTGGAAAAACTCCTAATAATGTTCGTGTAACTTTAAGTTTGCTGAAAGCTGGTAAGAGAGAGAAAAAGAAAGATAATAAATGAAGAATCTGGATCATGATATTATTGTTACCCTGGCAAAAAAGTTAAATAAAAAGCAGTCAACTGTAAAAAAGGATATTTATTTATTAAGAAAAAGTTATCCAACATCAACTCTAAATGCAGTAGCGCAAATATATGCTCAGACATATAAGCAGACAGTCTATCGAAAACTTGATAGAGATGATAAAAACAGCCTACCTAATATTCAGCTTGAAAAAGAAAAAATTACTATAAAGCAAAGGGCACAAGCTTCAAAATCTCTTAAAAAGAAACTTATTGAATTAATCAAATACAGTACAAACGATTATTTTCGTAAAGGCCATTTAGAAGAAATTAATAAAGCTTATACATATACATGTTATACGTCTGTTTTCATAATGCTTCGAAAAATCGTAGAAAATATGCTAATAGATATTCTTAGATTCAAGTTTCCGCCAAACACTCAGGAAAATAAAGAACTCTATTTTGATATAAATCAAAATCGCTTTAAAGACTTTAGCATTATAATCGCAAACCTCAAGAAAAAAAGTCCTGATTTCGGGATAGAAAAAAAATTAGTTGAAAGAATAGCAGACCTCTCAAAATCTTTTAAAGATAAAACTAATGATAAAACTCATTCTTGGTTCCATCTTGTGAAAAATAAGGCTGAAATAGATGAACTTAACCCACAAATGCTGATAGAGTTGATATCACGGCTCGAAAATAACATGGGGATGAAATAATTTTCTTTATGAATCCTAAAGCAACCATAATCATTGGCGATAGCAGAAGGATGGAGGAACTGAAAGACGAGAGTGTCCATCTCATCATCACGTCCCCTCCTTATTGGCAATTAAAAGACTACGGCAATGGCAGTCAAATAGGATTTAATGATAGTTACGAAGATTACATAAATAACCTCAATCTTGTTTGGAAAGAATGCTATAGGGTTTTACATAAAGGCTGTCGTCTGTGTGTAAATATCGGCGACCAGTTTGCACGGTCAGTGTATTACGGAAGATACAAAGTTATTCCGATAAGGGAAGAAATAATCAAGTTTTGCGAAACCATTGGGTTCGATTATATGGGAGCTATTATCTGGCAGAAAGTTACGACATGTAACACAACAGGTGGAGCCACAATTATGGGTTCTTTTCCTTATCCCCGAAATGGAATCATTAAGCTTGATTATGAATTTATCTTAGTCTTTAAAAAATTAGGCGATCCTTCAAAAGTAAGCAGAGAGATCAGAGAAAAATCAAAGCTTACCCTCGAAGAATGGAATGAGTACTTTTACGGGCACTGGAATTTCTCTGGAGAAAGACAAGATAAGCATCTTGCAATGTTTCCAGAGGAGTTACCAAAAAGATTAATAAAAATGTTTAGCTTTGTTGGAGACACTGTCCTTGACCCATTTCTGGGAAGTGGTACAACTTGTCTTCCTGCAAGGAAATTAGGTCGAAACTCAGTTGGATATGAAGTTAATGAAGATTTTCTGCAAATTATTAAAGAAAAACTGGATATAGATAAAAATCCGAGAGACTTTGAAATAACATTTCAGAAAAAGAAATCTATAGACTTCAAAAAAGAAATTCTTAAACTCCCTTATATTTTTAAAGACCCTGTGAGGTTTGATAAAAAGATTGATCCCAGGAAATTAAAATTTGGCTCAAAAATTGATAATTCTGACCAAAGGAGAGAGACCTATTATTCAGTTAAAGAAGTAGTAAGTCCTGAAATAGTTGTCTTAGACAATGACTTGAAAGTTAGACTACTTGGTATTAGAGAAAAAAAAGAAAGTAATGGAGAGGCACTACAGTTTTTAAAGGAAAAACTGAAGGGAGAAAAGGTATTCCTAAAATTTGATGCTATAAAGTATGACGAGAAAGGTAACCTATTATGCTATCTTTACTTAAAAAACAAGACCTTTATTAATGCGCATCTGATTAAAAATAAATTAGCTCAAGTAGATTCTTCACAAAACTTTAAGTATAAAGAGAAATTTCTTGACCTTCAGAAAAATGAAGTAAAATCCAACAAATGAAAATAAAACTCACAAATGAAGCAATCAGGGAATCTTTGGAGATTCCGAAACCAGAATTTCCCAAATATGTAAGTCAGATCATTAATCTTGCTAATCAGAATGCACAGGGAACAAGACCAAAAGTTGTTGGTCAACTCACTGACCTGATACAAGAATTTACCGGTAGAACTCTTGAGGAATGGGAGCAGTGGTATCTCAAAAGATACCCTGATGCCATAAAGACTGCAAAAGAAAAAATCTTGGCGATGCTTGAGAATCTTAAAGATGCAATGCATAAAATCGATGGAAATATGGTCAATGAATGGGTAAAAGACCTTGTCATTGTTCAAACATTTATCGGACTTAAATTTCAGGAAGCAATTTTAAAGAAAGGGGCTGAGATTAAAGGGGTTGAATACAGACAATCTGAAAAAACTGACGAATCACAAGGTGTTGATGGTTATATTGGAGGCATTCCTGTATCAATAAAGCCCGAAACTTATAAGATCAAGAAATCTTTAGCCGAAGAAATTCCTGCGAAGATTATTTATTACAAAAAAGTAAAAAATGGTATTGAAGTAGATTACAGTGAAGTGTTTGCGTAACGAAAATAAAAGAGTGATAAAGGAAGGGGTTAAATCATAATTTTTATAACAATTTAAAAGTCTTAATGGAGGATAAGGGATGGGTGAGGAGTCTTTTAAGAGGAAAACAGATGAGTTTACCTATCAATTATCTCAAAATCCACTTGTAGCTAAGTATCTTCTTGTGATGGTGAATCAGGGAATGACGAGCTTGGTTAATCATTTTAATTCATTGGAGGAAGCTGAAAAGGCTTTCAACGAGATAGCCAATTATTTAAGTAGTAAGCCTGGATTATTGAGTGATTCTGATTATCATGAGGTCTCGCTGTGGGAATGGACAGATAACAAATATGAGAAGGTTTTTTTATACATGTAAAAAGAGGTTTTGACTAACTTATGATAACGTACAATCTCTATAAGATTCTCAAAGAAGAGCTGAAGAATGGCTCCAGTGACCTTGTAACGAGACCATCAGGCCAGGTTATAAGGAATCGAATAGAAAAGGATATGGAAAATGAAAAAGATGGGGAGATCATTGCGCTTGATTTCTCAAAGATAGGGATTATTGATTACTCCTGCGCTGATGAAGTAGTTGCAAAGCTGATATCAAGACTTTTAAGCGGGGAATATGGCGATAAATATATTATTCTGATCGGCCTTA
>Ga0209323_10001560_pt1 | contig 15158 bp, 18 predicted proteins | sample Rifsed19ft2_FD_184014 | JGI IMG/M metagenome (GOLD analysis project Ga0209323, IMG submission 184014) | Soil microbial communities from Rifle, Colorado, USA - sediment 19ft 2 (version 2) | ecosystem: Environmental > Terrestrial > Deep subsurface > Rock core/Sediment | place: Rifle, Colorado...
AAGCTCCCGTACAGGACGTCCGTAAGGTCGTTCAGGAGGGACGGGAGCTTCTCGGAGAACACGCCGAAAATCTCCTTGATCTTCTCCGGCTCCATTCCATGCTTCTTCTCTTCTTCCGCCATCGTCGCTCACCTTTGGTTCCCTTGAGACTGTTCCTCGGATTTAACCAGGCCGAGAACTTGTGACCACTTCTCCACGACCGCCGGGGCGATCGCGAACGTCCGGATCTTCCCGTCCCCCTCGGGGACGACCGTGCCCTGGGCGACGAGGGACTCGAGCTTCTCCCGGACGATACGTCGCGACGCCGTCCCGCGCCGAGCCTTCACCGCTTCCGTGATCTGCGAGATGTTCCGATCGCCCTTCTCGAACAACGACTTGACGATCTCCTTGGAGATGGGGTCCTTGAGGCCGGGGATCACGATCTCGGGAGACACGGACCCGAACTTCTGATACAGATCGAGGACGCGGAAGTACGAGGACGCGAGCCCTTGGAACCTCTCCAGGTACTCGAAGAGCTGCCCGTACGGCTTCGCGATGCGGTCGAACGCAGCGGATAGGGCCTCCATCTGTTCGCGAAGGTCCTGAATCTCCCTCCGGAGGTCCTTTTCCCCCATGGAGCCACCGACCGGACGTGCGCTATATGAAGGGTCCGGCCCGAGGCCCTCATCGGGTCTTTCCGAGGATTCCCGCGCTCCGGAGGAGGTCCTGCTGCAGGGTCTTTGCGACGTCAATCGTGACGACCACGTTTCTCACCGGGCGGTGAAGGGATGGGCACTACGTTTAGGTCCCATGGAAACGGGTGGACGGTGAGTGGCCACCAGGGACGGTTCCTTGGGGCCGAGCCAACGCACATAAGCACCATGGCGTTCCGCGGCGCGTGGTGGAGATCCATCGGTCCGACATCGCCCACGTGTTCACGGACACGGACCGGCTGTACACGAGGAACGCCGTGCCGGGCGTGGCGGTGTACGGCGAGCGCCTCGTCCGCCAGGGGACCGAGGAATACCGCGAGTGGGACCCCCGCCGGAGCAAGCTCGCCGCGTTCCTGAAGAAGGGCGCCGCGGTGTTCCCGTTCGGTGGGGACACGGACGTCCTGTACCTCGGAGCAGCCCAAGGGACGACGGTCAGCCATCTCGCGGACGTCTGCCGAGACGGCACGATCTACGCCGTGGAGATCTCCCGCCGCGCGTTCCAAAAGCTCCTCGACGTCTCCGAGCGCCGGTCGAACGTGATGCCGATTCTCGCAGACGCCCGAGCTCCGGAAGACTACGAGAGGCTCGTGGGCCGCGTCGGCGTCCTGTATCAGGACGTCGCGCAGCGCAATCAAGTGGGCATCTTCCTGCGCAACCTCGCCTTCGTGCGACCCGGCGGGTTCGGCCTCCTGTGCCTGAAGGCGCGGAGCGTCGACGTCGCGGCGCGGCCGCAGGCGGTGTACGCAGAAGCCCGCCGCGCGCTGGCGAAGGCCGTTACGGTCGTGCAGGTCGTGGAGCTCGCGCCGTACGAACGGGACCACGCCGCAATCCTCGTCGAGAAGACGTAGCACGACGGCGGGAGCCCTTGCGAAGGGAGAGGCTAAATACGGGGTCGAATCTGGGACCCTTTCCTCGGGCGAACCATGGCGCGGATGCATGCTCGGCGAAGGGGACAGTCGGGGTCGCGGCGGCCCCTCGTGAGCAAGAGCCCCGAGTGGGTCGGCCTGGAGCAGGACGAGATCGTGGAGACCGTCGGGAAGCTCGCCTCACAGGGGCGCTCGTCCGCGGAGATCGGCCTGATCTTGAGGGACCAGTACGCGGTCCCGAACGTGAGGCTCGCGACCGGGAAGACGGTCCTTCAGATCATGCGTTCGAAGGGCGCGAAGTTCGACCTGCCGGAGGACCTCGGCAACCTCATGCGCAAGGCCCTGGAGCTGCAGACGCACCTGAAGGCGAACCCGAAGGACCTGTCGAACGCCCGCGGGCTCCAGCTGATCGAGTCCAAGATCCGGCGGCTCGCCGGTTACTACCAGAAGGCCGGCGTCCTCCCGGCGGCGTGGGACTACGCCGTCAAGGTTCAAGAGCTCGCGGCGAAGTAGGGAGTTCCATGGCGGGTCCGGCGCCGCCTGGGATTCCGGGACCCTTGTGGGCGAGGCTTCAGGCCGGGGTCTCCGCGCTTGCGGCGGCGGACCGTGTCCGGATCGTGTGTCACTACGACGGCGACGGCGCCGCCTCCGCGGCGATCCTTGCCCGCGCGCTGTCGCGGTGGGGGAAGGACTTTCATATCAGCCTCACGACAGTCATCGACGACGCGACGGCCGCTCGCTTGAGGGAGGAGCCGGGGAAACCCCTCCTCGTGGCGGACATGGGGAGCGGGCAGCTCGACGCGATCGAGGCCCTCGGGCGTCCCGCGGTCGTGCTCGACCACCACAAGCCCCCCCGGGATGCGACGAAGGTCGTGCACGCGAACCCCCACCTCTTTGGCATCGACGGGGCGCACGGGGCATGCGGTGCGACCGTGTCGTGGGCCTTCGCCTTGGCGGTGGACGCGGAGAACTGGGACCTCGCGGGCGTCGCGATGGCAGGCGCGATCGCGGACCGCCAGCACGTGCCGGGGTTCGACGGGATGAACGCGCCCCTGTTCGAGGAGTCCATGCGCCGGAACCTCCTGGTGCGCGAACGCGGCCCCGCCCTCCCAGAAGGTCCCCTCGCCGAGGCGCTCTCCGGCTCCTACCTCCCGTACTTCGCGGGCCTCGCGGGGCGCACGGAGGAGGCGGTGAAGGCACTTCGGCGGCTGAAGGTCGAGCCGGACGCACACTGGCACGATCTGGACGCAGCGCGCCGACGTGCGCTCACGTCGTACCTCGCGACGCACCTCATGCGACAGGGCGCGATCCCGGAGGCGGTGGAGATGCTGATCGAGGACAAGTACCGGATCGAGTCCGTCGGCCGTTCCGCGAACGACCTGTCGGACGCGATCAACGCGTGTTGTCGAATGGGAGCCGAGGGGCTCGCGGTCGCGCTGGCTCTCGGGGACCCGGATGCACTCGTGCCCTCCGAGGTGCACCGCCAGACCTACGCGCGGAAGGTGCTCGATCACCTCATGCGGCTCGAGCGCGAAGGCCCGTTTCTCCGCAAGCACGTCGCCTTCTTCTACTGCCCGGACCCTTCCCTGGCGGGCAACGTCGCGGGCATCTCCGTTCAGTACCTGTGGAACGGCGCACGTCCCGTGATCGCGCTGTCCGTCACGGACGGGACGACGAAGGTGTCGGCGCGCGGCACCAAGCCGCTCGTCGCGAGGGGCCTGGATCTGGCAGCTGCGCTCCGCGAGGCGGCCTCCGCCGTCGGAGGGAGCGGCGGCGGGCACGACGTGGCCTCCGGCGCCACGATCCCGAAGGGCAAGGAGGAGAAGTTCGTCGAGCGCGTCGACGAGATCGTGGCTGTCCAGCTCGCCCCGAAGGTCGCTGCGGGTGCGCAAACGGGTTAAGCCCGGATCCGGTTGTCCTCCCATGACCGGCAAGTGGATCACCCGGCAGGGCGCGAAGGTCGACCGCGTCGCGTGCCCGTGGCTCATCCGGAAGTACGTTGACCCCTCGGCGGAGTTCATCTTCGTCCCGAAGGACCGCGTGCACTCGGAGGCGGCGCGGCTCGGCGCGATCCCGTTCGACGCGGAGGGCGTGGACCTCGGCCATCACGGGAACGACTGCTCTTTCGAGACGATCATCAAGCGCCACGGGCTCGCGGACCCGGCCCTTCTCGAGCTCGCGAAGATCGTCCACGGCGCGGACGTGAAGGACCCGAACGCGGTGCCTCAGGCTGCGGGCCTCCTCGCGATCGCGGAGGGGATGGCGGCGACGGTTCCCGACGACCACGAGAAGTTGGCGAAAGGGTTCCCGATTTACGACGCTCTGTACGCGTGGTGCCAGGCGAAGGTGGCGGCTCGATAGGATGCTCGCGTGGCTGTCGCGGGACGGCCGGCGTCTCCTGGCCGCGCGCCTGACGCGGAGCTTCGGGTACGGCTTTCTCGCGGTCGCGCTTGGCTCGTATCTCGGGGAACTCGGTTACGGCGGCCTGGAGGTGGGCCTCGTCCTCACCGTGGCCCTCGCGTCGGCGGCCATCTCGTCGATCGTGGTCGGAGTCCGGGGCGATGCATGGGGGCGCCGCCGTGTCCTGATGGCATACGCGGGGCTGATGGCGGCCGCGGGTGCAATCCTGCTCGCGGGCTCCTCCCTTCCATTCATCCTGGCGGCGGTCGCCGTGGGCACGGTGAGCCCGACGGGGGGCGACATCGGTCCCTTCGTGTCCCTCGAACAGGCGATGCTCCCGCAGGCCGCGGCCCCCTCGCGACGGACGGACGCGTTCGCAGTGTACAATCTGGCGGCGACGCTCGCGGCCGCCCTCGGTGCCCTGTTCAGCGGTCTCCCCGCGTTTGCTGCCCCGCTCCTCGGCCTCCCGAGGATCCCGTTCGGATTCCTGTTCGCTTCCTACGCGGGGCTCGGCCTCCTGACCCTCGCGATCTACGCGTCCCTGTCCCCAAGCCTTGAGGCGCGGAATCCGGTGGGGGCCTCCGCGCTCTCCCCCGCGTCGCGCGGCACGGTCTCCCGGCTCGCGGTGCTGTTCGCGACGGACTCTTTCGGCGGCGGCTTCGTCGTCCAATCGTTCGTCGCGTTCTGGTTCGCGATCGTCTACGGCCTCGATCCGGTCGCTCTTGCCGGCGTGTTCTTCGCCGCAAACCTCCTCGCCTCCCTGTCGTTCCTCGCTGCCGCACGGCTCGCGTCGCGCTTCGGGCTCCTCAACGTGATGGTGTTCACCCACCTGCCGTCGAGCGTCCTCCTCATGCTCGTGCCCCTCATGCCGACACTCCCCCTCGCGCTTGCGGTGTACATGGGGCGTATGTCTCTATCGCAGATGGACGTCCCCACGCGACAGGCGTATACGATGACGGTCGTACCTCCTGAGGATCGCACCGCCGCAGCGAGCGTCACGACGATCGCGCGAAACCTCGGCCAGTCCATCAGCCCAGGGCTCGGGGGCGTCGCGTTCTCCGCGTGGGTCGCTGCGCCCTTCCTCCTCGGCGGGGGGATCAAGATCGTCTACGACCTTGCCCTCCTCGTCACGTTTCGGAAGGTCTCTCTGGTGTCGGACTAGGGACGGGGCGGAAGCTCGGTCGCAATCCGCCACCGGGCTTCGGTCGCTTGATACTCCACGGTGCCTTCGAAGGTGACCACCTTGCCGAGGGCCACCCACGACGCCTCCGGCCGCCAATCCCAGTCCGCAACGAACGCCTCCATCCGATAGTCCGCTCCGTCGCCTAGATCCTTGAGGACCACCGCCGTCCCGATCAGTTCGCCCGCGTCCACGGTCACGTCGCGGACGAGAACGGGTTTCGCCAGGAGGTATCCGGGGCATGCCGCCAGGGCCGCGAGGCTGGCCTCCACTGGGCTCGGCTCGGCTCCTGCGAACAGCTCGCACCGTCCGCGGGACGTGACGTAGGCTCGCCCCGTCACCATGCCCGGTCCTTCCGTCCAGCCGGTCGGATCGTAGGCCCACATGGTGGCGGCCCCTTGGCGGAGCAGCGCATGTCGGGAGTCCACAATGGCCCGCACGTCTCCCACCAGGGCCCTCACGACGACGCGATGTCCGTCGAGGCGCACGGCGTTGCGTGCGACGAACTCGAGGTGAAGGAGATTCGTGGACGGCGGCGCGAGGACGGTCACTCCGCCGACCTCCTCGCTGAAGATCTGGACCGAGCCACCGGAGCCGAAGACGGAGCCGACGACCGAGACGAGGGCCCCGGGCGCTGCCTGCGCGGAGTCCGCAATCGCCTGCGGCCGGGCCACCACGCGCACCGTCGCGAAGTCCTCGTAGTCGAGGAGCACGATCGCCGCGTTGCCCTCCCCGGTCGTATCGACGCGGTGGATGTGGCCGCGCACCCGGACGGGGAGCCCAACGTCGTCCCCGCCAATCTCGGCGATGCGCAGGTCTCGCGGCGTGATCGAGTTGGCATGCAGGAAGAGAAGCGAGAGGGTGAGGATTGAGACCGCCACGGAGGCCGCGACGGGCCGAGAACGGGAGTCCACGGGGCGATGAGAGTCGTCGCCGCCAAGAACCCGCGTGTTACCTGTATCAGGCCGTGTCGAGGAGCTTGCTGACCTGTCGCATCTCGAGATCCATTTTCACGGCGGGTGGCTCCAGGACCTCGAGGTTCCGTTCGAGGAGGGCGAGCTCCTTCTCCTCGAGCGCCACTGGGGACGCGGGGATCACGACGATCGCCTTCCGCTGCATGACGAACTCGTTCACGTGCTCGACGAACATGAGCGTCTGGAGAAAGCCGTTGTTGACGACGAGGTACTCGAGGCCGTCGAGCAGGACGACCGCCTCGCCCTTTGCGTCCTCGATGAAGCGCGAGATCGTCTTCGCGAGCGTGCCGATCGCCGTGGGGTTGTGGTAGTCCTCGCCCGGGGTGTGGCTGAGCCAGAGGACCTTCACCTCGGGCGCGAGGCCGTGGTCGTTCCTCACACGGTCCGGAAACTGTCGGGTAATCACCATTCCGGGCAGGCCTTCGCCCAGGAGCTGCTTCAGGAGCTGATACGCGAGGTCGGGCTTCTTCTCCTTCACGAGGTAGCAGAGGCCCCGGGATAGCGAAAACGATGTTCCGCGGTCCACGCTCCCTCCGCCCATGATCTCACCACTCGCTGCGCCCATCCCGGAACCCGAAACCCGTCGCCGCGTATAAGAAGGTATTCTGGCGGTTATCACTTTCTCGGCGCGCGGCGCGGCAACGTCGCCTCGAGTTGCTTCGCCAGCACCTTCGCGGGGATCTCGGGCACCTTGATGATCGTCGTCTTGCCGACGACGCCCTCCCCGGAAAGCTTCGCGTCGACGAGGCCGAGCGCGTCCAGGTCGTTGAGGTACTTCCAGAACTGCGTGTGCCCGCGCTTCTTCTCCCCGTACTCCTCGCACACGACGCCGTACGCGTCCTCCGCCTCGCCCGTCGTGAGCGCCGCCTTCCTCTGCGCCTTCCGCGCGATCGCGAGGAGCACGAGCTTCCGGGCGATGTCGAGGTTCGCGAGCCGCTCCTCGGCGAACGACGGGTGCACATGGCCGGTCGCGGTCCGAACGTGCTCGGCCCCGACCTCCCCGAGGTCCTCGTCCTCCGCCGCCAAACCCGCCAGGAGGAGGATCTCGACGATGCGCCTCGCGTTCCCGTCCTCCGCCGCCGCGTCCGCGATCAGGTCGACGACGTCGTCGGACACCGTGCCCGGATGGAACGCGAGGTCCGCGCGGTAGCGCGCGATGTCCCGCAGCTCGTCCCGCGTGTACTTCGCGAACTCCACGTCGTTCCCCCGCCGGAACGTGCTCCGGGACGCTTCGTCGAGCTTGTCGAGCGCCTCGGCCTTCTGCGAGATGAGGATCAGGGAGACCGTGCTGCGGCCGCCCTCCTCCGACCAGCGGGTGAACGTGTACACGAGCTGCGCCCCGCTCTTCTTGAGGAGCGCGTCGATCTCGTCGAGGATCACGATGAGGTGGGCCTTCCGCTTCTCGAGCTGCCCGCGAAGCGTGTTCAGCTTCTCCGTCATGGAGAACCCGCGGTCGGGGAAGCGCTCGTCGAACTTCCTCAGGATCGCGAGGAGGACGGCGTCGTCCCCCATCCGCTGGCGGCAGTTCACGACGACGTGCTCCACCGCGCGGCCCGCCTCCGCCGCCGACTTCGCGAACTCCGCCGCGAACCGTCGGGACAGGTGCGTCTTCCCCGTGCCGACGGACCCGCGGAGGAAGGCGGTGCTCGCAATCGCCGCATCGCGGAGCGGGCGGAAGAGGGTCTGGAGGCGCTCCATCTGGCGGTCGCGGTGCAGGAGCGTCTCCGGGACGAAGTCGAACGAGAGCTTCGACTGGTCCTTGAACACGCCCGGGCCCATCCGGAGGCTCATCCGCGGCGCGAATGCCGCCCTCCGCCCTTAAGGTAACGGTGTCGCCCGCCCGACCAAAGCCTCATGAGCCCGGTGGGCGGTGCGTCCCCTATGGCGGAGGAGAACGTCGTGGAGAAGGTGCTCCGGGACACGATGGGCGCGGTGCACACGGAGGACCTCCTCGTGGAGGCGCTCCGGGACCTCGTGAAGGACGAGGTGAAGGCCTACGTGCGCGCGCGGCTGGACGCGAACCCGGACCTGAAGGGGGAGATCCGGGAGGCCGTGAAGGCCCTCCTGGAGGCGAAGATCCGCGAGGCGTACGCGTTCGTGAAGCTCGCGAAGGCGGGGGCGAAGCTCGGCCTCGAGCTCGTGCCGGCGGAGATGCGGACGGAGATGACCCGGGAGCTCGCGCGGATCATCGAGAAGGAAGTGGGCTCGCTGATGTCGCGCGCGGACTGACAACAGGCGGAAAAGGTTTATCCGTCGACCGGGGGCATCCTCGGGCCGCATGCCGGCGGGGGCCCGGGCGATCCTGTCCACGTTCTCCGTGCCCCAGCTGAAGGAGTTTGCGAAGGAGCACCGCATCAACACGGACGGGTGCGAGGCGAAGGCGGACTACGTGAAGGAGATCGCCTCTTCAGGGACGATCTCCGCCGTGCTCGAGTCCCCCGCGTTCCAGGTTCGACCGATCCTCGCGGAGAAGACGGTCGCGGAGCTCCACGCCCTCGCGGTGGAACACGGCGTGGACCTGGAGGGCCTCACCAAGAAGCCGGACATCCTTGACCGCATCGCCGCCAGCCCGGCCGCCTCCCGGATCTTCGAGACTCCTGCGGGCGCCGTTGCGACCGAACCGAAACCGGAATCGGACGTCGCCGAACCGGCCCCACCGCCAGGACCGGACCTCCAGGAACAGACCCCGCCGGAACCGACGGCCGCCGAGCCGCCCGCGCGAAAGGAACCGCCGCCTCCTGAGGCGCCCCATCCCGACGCGGACGGGCTGCTCGTCCAGGCGCGGAACATCGACGCGGATTTCGGGCTCGCGGAGGACATCCTCGACCAGGCGCGCATGCGGTTCGAGGAGCGCGCGTTCGACCGCGTGCTCGAGCTCGCGCACGAAGCCCTCCTCCTCGTCCACGGCACGCTCGACGCGTTCGAGCGATCCGCCTGGTCGTACGGGATCATGGCCTCCCAGAAGCTCATCGAGGAGAGCGGCCGCGTGGGCCGCGACGTGGAGCCTGCGGCCGCGCTGCTGCGGGACGCGAGGGTCGCGTACGTGTCCGGCAACCTGGCGGCGAACCGCGACCTCCTGATCAAGCTGCAGGGCGCCACGAAGGCGCTCTACTCCGAGGAGGTCCAGCGCCTCCGGCAGAAGATCTACGGGGCGGAGGACCGCATCCAGCAGGCGGCGCTCCTCGGCGCGGACGTGGCGGCGGCGGAGGAGGCGCTCTCACGCGCGCGGGACGCGATGCAGCGCGCGGAGCACGCGAAAGCCGTCGAGCTCCTCTCGGAAACGGAGCGGCTCGCCCAGATTGCCCTCGACGCGCGGGTGAAGGAGATCGCCGGCGCGATCCCCGCGGCCGCGAAGATTATCGAGGAGTCGAAGAACGTGGGCGCCGAGGTTGGAGAGGCTTCCCGCCTCCTGGAGAAGGCCAGGGTCGCGATCGAACGCAAGGAGTACGTGTTGGCGGCGGAGCTCGTCCAGCGTTCGGAGCGGTCCGCCCTCCAGGCGCAGCACCACCAGATCCAGAAGGCGATGGAGCTCCGCCTCCGACAGATCGAGAAGGCGCAGGGCGTCGTGAACCGCGTCGTCCCCATCCTGGACGAGGCGGCCGGGTACGGGATCAACATCGAGGAGGCGCGCCGGGTGCTGACGGATGCGGCGGACGTGCTCGACCAGGGGGACTACGTCAACGGGACCCTCCTCGCGAGGAGGGCGGAGGAGCTGGCGCTCGCGATCGTCCCCCAGCTCGTCGCGGAGAGGCCGAAACACGGAATCGCCAAACCCGCGTCCGGCAAGTGCGAGGTGTGCTCGTCCGAGGACGTCGCGTTCCTCGACGACGGGTGGTCCCGGTGCAGCGCGTGCAGCGCGTCGTGGCGGTGGCGCGTCCCCTCCGGGCTGTGGGAGAAGTTCCGCTCCCTCCTCCGCGAGTAGTCCCCGCGCAATCTTATCCGGGGTCCCTCCATGCCCCCGCGCATGCGCAAGGGGGACGTGCTCAGGCGGAAGGTGGAGGACATCGAACTCCGCCCGGGGATGTCCTTGGACGACCTGCTCGCCGCCTACGAGGGCGCCGGGGGCTTCACCGCCAAGAAGGTCGCGGACGGCGCGCGCATCGTGCGGGACATGGTGCGCGATCGTCAATGCACAGTCTTCCTGTCGTTCCCGGCAGCCCTGGTCGCCACAGGGATCCGCGGGGTGATCCGAACGCTGGTCGAGCGAAAGCTCGTGGACGTCGTGATCACGACGTGCGGGACCGTCGACCACGACCTGGCGCGCGCGTGGGGCTCGTACTACCACGGTTCCTTCGAGATGGACGACGCCCAGCTGTTGCGGCTCGGCATCCACCGCCTCGGGAACGTGCTCGTCCCCCGGGACAGCTACGGACCGTCGCTCGAGAAGCACGTCCAGCCCATCCTGCGGGAGCTGTGGGACGAGGGGAAGCAATCCCTCTCCACGCGCGACCTGCTCTGGGAATTCGGGCGGCGCGTGAAGGACCGCACCTCTATCCTGTACTGGGCCGCGAGGAACCAGATCCCGATCTTCGTTCCCGCGATCTTCGACGGCGCGTTCGGCTCCCAGCTCTGGCAGTTTTGGCAGGATCACCGCCAGTTCCGCGTCGACGAGATGGCGGACGAGCAGGCGCTCGCTGACATCGTGTTCCCGGCGAAGCGAACGGGCGCGCTCGTGATCGGCGGCGGCGTCAGCAAGCACCACACGATCTGGTGGAACCAGTTCCGCGACGGGCTCGACTACGCCGTGTACGTCACGACGGCGGTGGAGCACGACGGCAGTCTGTCAGGCGCGCGCGTGCGTGAGGCGGTCTCGTGGGGCAAGGTCCGCCCGAAGGCGAAGCAGCTCACGATCGAGGGCGATGCGTCCGTCCTCCTCCCGTTGCTCGTCGCGCCGCTGATCGAGAAGTAGTCACTTAATGATCCAGTACCCCGCGGCCTTCTCGCGGGCCTTTCGCTTCACGTACCCCTTGCCCATGAGCTCCTGAAGGGCCTGGAGGACGAAGTTCTTCGGCATCTTCGCGATGTGCGTGATGTGCTCCGCGTCCCGCATCCGGTCCTCGCTGATGATGCTAGCCGCTTTCATCGTGTCGTACACCTTGTTCGCGCGGTCGGAGACGCCCTCGAGAGGCATGTGATTCCCTCTTACGACGGGGGTTAGCCCCGGCCCCTCTAAATACCTTGGCGGGGAATTGCTCCGCGTGGACCTCGTGTCGTATCGCGCGAAGTACGGGGGGTTCCCCGTGGAACACCGCGACTGGCCCGTGGACGCGGACACGTTCGCGCGGTTCGCCGCCAAAGGGCGCGAGCCGGTCGGTGCGGCGGCGCTCGTATGGAACCACGCTCGTCAGATTCTCCTCCTCCGTCACACGCGAGAGAAGGGGTGGCAAGACCTGTGGGCCACGCCCGGCGGCTTTGCGGAACGAGGGGAAGCTCCCGAGGCGTGCGCGGTTCGGGAGACGAAAGAGGAGACGGGGCTGGACTTGACGATCACCGCCCTGACGAAGATTATCATCTGTCACGTGACCGAGGGAGCCCGGCAGCTGCAGTACACGTTCTTCCAGTTCGAGGGCGAAGCGAACGGATCGTCGCGGCCAGGGGACGGAATCGCCGCGGTCGCGTGGTCCGACCAGCTCCCCGTTGAGATGCACTTCCGCGCCGACTACGTGGAGCCGTGGCTGCGCCGCCGACCTCCGCTGTAGCTCGCTTTGACTCAGCTCCGAACCATCGGGGCTTTGGGACAGTTACGTCGATGAGAGATTACGGTAGTCCACCGCGATCCCCTCAAGGTACCGAAGGTAACACAGGCGTCGAAGGTTCGCCACGTCGAACCGCGCCTCGACCTCCACGTCCTTCCTCTCCTTGAGACGTCGGCGGATCGGTCGCGGATCCCGCCGCTTCACGGAGGAGAACCCGGACTCCGCGAGGGACCGCACGTGGTACTCCCGCAGCCACGCCTGCGGGTCCCGCACGAGCCGGTGGAGCATCCGGACGTACGCGCCGCTCCGGAACCGCTTCAGGTTCGTGGACACCTTGGGGAAGAAGCGGGGCTGCGCCCCCAGGGAGTCGACGAGGGTGCAGTTCCTCCGGGAGAGGAACGCGCTGTCCCCCACGACGAACTTCAGGTCCGTGTAGCGGGCGAGGTCGCGGGCGACCCCGCGGAAGGAGGGGCTCTCGCCCGCGTCCGGGTCCTCGAGGGGGATCACGGACGCGTACAGGCCGTACGTCGTCCCCACGGAGGCGAGGACCTTCTCGAATCCCCCCTTGCGCCCCTTCCGCCCGACGGACTCGTAGTTCACCTTCTGGGACGTGGGCATCCCCGTGCCGTCGACGGCCTGCACGGTCTCCCGGTCCAGGACGGGGAGCTGGGTGAGGCGGAACAGCTCGTCGAGGACGCGGCGCACGTCGAGGCTCCCGTACGCCCGCTCCACGCTCTTGTACGAGAACGTCCGGGTGAGGCCCAGCTGCTCCTGGAAGAGGAGGACGAGGCCCTCGGCCTCGCGGTTCGAGACGCCGAAGTACTGTTGCACGAGGACCGCCTTCGCGAGGTCCGCGATCGGGACCGCGGGGAGACCGGGATTCGCCCCCCTCTCCAGGGACGGCTCCAAGCGCCGCCACGCGGCGTCCACGACGTCCCGGATGAGAAGGAGCATGTCCCGGACCTCGTGGATCTGCGCCCGGTCGTACGCGGACCAGTCCACGCCCCGCGGCGTCCGCGCCTCGTAGGGGAAGTCGTGGTCGCGCACCTGGCGCACGAGGGCGCGCAGGAAGTCCCGCCGCTGCTCCCGGTTCACGCCCACCCCGATGGCGTACCAAGGTATAAGTAAGTATGGGCATATACCGCCCATACATGGACGGCGCCCTCGTCGCGTACCGCCTTCCCTCGGGGTCCCCGAACGCGGCCTACGGGCAGCTCGTGAAGAAGCTGTACGGGCAGGAGACGTCCGCCCACGGCTACCGGTACCGGAGGAAGGGGCTCTTGGACGACGTGCCCCACCGCCGGCTGATCCGCGGCGTCCTCATCCTCCGCCGCGAGGATCGGACGAGGGTCGTGCGGCTGCTGCGGGACCTCGGGGCCGAGGTCCACCTCCGGATTGTGACGCTGACGGCGGAGGACCGGAGGGCGCTGAATCGCTGAGGGCGGCCGATGACGCGCACGAGACTCGGCTAACTGTCCCAAAGCCAACCATCGGGACATCTTTAAGTACGGGGGCGGCCATGCATCTGTCAGACGAAAAGGCCGAAATCGTCTGACACAGAGGCCACGCCGCGATGCCGCCCGAGTCCGACCGCGTGACGATCCGCATCCCGCCGGAGAAGATCCACGCGCTCCAGCAGCTCGTGAAGAAGGGCGAGTTCGACACGATCAGCGACGCGATCCGCGCCGCGATCGACCGGTTCATCGACCAGAAGTTCGCCCCGGACTACATCCGCAAGCTCACAATCGAGCTCCCGAAGGGCAACGTCATCGAACTCCAGTCCCTCGTGAAGGCTGGCGATTCCGTGTCTGTCGAGGACGCGATTCGCAACGCCGTGAGGGAGTACGTGCGTCGACGCGTGCAGAAGGCGATTGAGGCCGACCGGTAGCGCATTGCTCTCCGGGGTCAAGGGATGGGATCGCGACGGCTTTCGACCTTCGCCGCCCGCGCATCCACGTCGTCGGGTGCGGCGGGGCAGGCACGAACAGCGTGCATCGGCTCGTGAGCTCGGGCCTAAAGGGCGCGCGCACTGTCGCGGTGAACACGGACCGGGAGCACCTCAGTCGTTCGTCCTGCGACGCCCGCGTCCTCTTGGGCGACGGGGCGATCCGAAGCACGGGCGGCCGCCCTGAGATTGGGGAGAGGCTGGTGGCGCGCCACGAGAAGGACACCCGGTCGGCGGTGTGCGGCGGCGACCTCACGTTCGTCATCGCCGGCCTTGGCGGCGGCGTCGGCACGGGCGTGGCGCCCATCGTCGCGCGATGGTCCCGCCAGTCCGGAGCCCTGGTCGTCGGCCTCGCCACGACGCCGTTCCGCGCGGAGCGGAACCGCCAGGACGTCGCAAGGCAGGGCGTCCGCGCGTTCCGGGAGGCGTGCAACAGCCTCATCGTCCTCGACAACGAGCGACTCCTCGCGCGCGTCCCAGACCTTCCCGTCGACCAGGCGTTCGCGGTCATGGACCACCTCGTCGGCGAGGTCATCCGTGGGATCTCCGACGCGCTCCTCGAGCCGTCCGCGATCCACCTCGACTTCCCGGACCTGTGGGAGATCCTGGGGGAGGGCGGCACGTCGACGCTCCTGTTCGGCGAGGGGGATTCCCGGGACCCGGAAGGCATCGTCGACGCGGCCTTCGCGAACTCGCTCCTGGACGCGGACTGCTCCGGCGCCGCAGGCGCGATCATCCACGTGACGTCGGGGACGGACCTCCCGCTCCGATCCGTGCACGGGGTCGTGGACCGCCTCACGGGGCGCATCCAGCCAGGCGCACGCGTCGCATTCGGCATCCGGTCCGACCCGGAGTTCGAGGGTTCGATGCGCGTGATGACGATCCTGACGGGCGTGCGGCCACGGAGTCAGGTCGTGAGGTCGAATCCGGACGCCGAAGCTGTGCCGGCGTGACTATGCGTGGCCGGTCCTCAGGGCGTCCGCGACCTTCTCCCCACGCAACGGTTGACTCGCGCGTCCCATGCCGGGGAAGTCCAGCGGCGTCACCTGAGTGCCACGTACGTTTGCTTCGTAGCCCGCGACCGCCTCCCGGTACTCGCGGGAGAGCAAGTCGAGGACCTCGTTCGGCTTCGTCGCCTTCAGATGAGCCTCCAGGATCGACGGGAGCCCCTTGTCGTGCCACCATCGATTCAACACTCCGAACGGCGGGGTCACCTCCGCCATCGAGTGGGGGTATGCGAAGACCGTGTCGCGGGATGCGAGGATGCCGTAGAGTCCGGAGACGATGAGGACCTCGACGCTCTCCTCCGGCCTCAATGCGAACACTTCTTCCGCGCTGTGCGGATCGTTATGGAAACCGACCGTCTCTATGCCCGCATGGGCGAGATAGTCCAGCACGCGCTGCA